>Ga0137412_10003455_pt1 | contig 12585 bp, 9 predicted proteins | sample CZODoug2_1_16fun_FD_122160 | JGI IMG/M metagenome (GOLD analysis project Ga0137412, IMG submission 122160) | Vadose zone soil fungal communities from Angelo Coast Range Reserve, California, USA - CZODoug2_1_16fungal (Hybrid Assembly) | ecosystem: Environmental > Terrestrial > Soil > Vadose zone...
CCCAGCATGGGGTCGAAACGCACTTCGTTCGTGAGCGTACGCCCGAACTCGATGAGCGTGCGGCGGTAATCGAGGCGGTCACGGTAGAAAAAGCGATCCAGGCGCGCTTGAATCCTTTCGCGGAAGGGCTGGAACAAAAATGCAGCTATAACGATCGCGATCATGCCGCCCACGGGGCCAGTGGTCTGCGCATGGAAGAAATAGGTGATCAGGGCAACGAGAGCAAAATAGACGGTTGCGACAGCGGCAGTCGCCGCCGTGTACGCCAAGCCCCGCTTGAAAATGATGTCCACGTCCATCAAGCGGTAACGGACGATAGCGTAGCCAAAGCACAACGGGATCAGCACCAGGCTCAATACAGAGAGCGGCATCCACGGGCGCAGGGCCACGCCGAACACTAAAGGCGCAATATACAGGAAAGAAACGGGCAGACTGCCGGCAAGAGTTCCAGCAGTCAGCCATTTCAATTGTTGGCGAAGAACACCGGAAGGAGCCTCGCGGTAGTTCCGGTAGAAAACGAGTCCTGCAGCCAGGAAGCAAAGAGCGAGAAAACCGAATTCGATTTTGCTGAGCAATATGTATGAAGCAAGCCAGGGCAAGAAACCGAAGTCCTTGAGCGCCGTATTTACATGAATCAAAAGCAGGGTCAGAGGCAGAAAGTAGACAGCCAGCAATTTCGCAGACGACCGAACGGTTGTTTCGCTCCGTCCCGGAAATACCAAGGCGAAGTGCAGCAGCAAAGCAGGAGCCAGCAGGCGCGCGACAATCTCCGACCAGTAAACTTCCCAGTCAAAGGTGTCCAACTTTCCGCTGAAATGGAATGACCAGAGAACGAAGGAGACCAGGCAAAAAACGTAAAAGTGCACGGCGCGGGGGGCGTTCCAGCGGCGGATGAAAATGAACAAGCCGATAAACAGATACAGCAGGCCTACGATGCGCAGGTAATTCTCGGTGGCGAGAGGCTTTTCGGCGGGCGCGGTGAGGAGCGGAGTTTCGAATTCCTCACCACCGCGCGAAAGCTTGTAGCGCACCTGGGTCCAGAGCCCTGCGCGGTCCAGACGCCGAGCGACTTCCGCCGCTCTTCTGACCTTGGCGCTGTTGACCGTCAGCAGAACGTCGCCCGGGCGGATTCCGGCGCGGGTTGCGGGAGAATTGGGAGAAATCCGGCTGGCCTGAATACCGTGGTCCGTGTCGAGCCAGGCCACTCCGTCGTATACCACCTCAAAACGGCTGCGCTGGTCAAAGTTAATTAAAGCAAAAATGACCGCAGCCAGCGTGGCCAGCGCCAGCACGACCGCCCCAAGGCTGACTCGAAGATTTTGCCTCATAACTCGACCGGTTAGGGTTAGACCCCGCCACCAGAAACTAAGTGCAACCCAAAGTCCATTGTTTGGTAGATGCTCATTCGCGGAACTCTTTTATATTCAATAGCTTATTATAGCGGAAGGCTGGACTATCCCGCATCATCCAGTTTCTGGAAGGACAAATACAGCTTTCGAGAACCCCAGTAATTCCTAAAACTGAACGCTGAGTCCACCTCGAAACGAACGGAATGCAGGCACGAGAACAACCCGGCCATCCCTGCTGCTGGTCGAGACATAACCCTGCGCAAAGAGATTGTTGCAATCCGCAATGGCCTCCCACCGCCCCATGGCAAACTTTGGCAGCGGCTGGCGGACGATCAGGTGGAGGTAGGGATCCATCTGGAAGAGGGACGCTCCATAGCTGTCTACGGAGGAGACAGCTATGCCATTCACCCATTTATATCCCGCCTGGACCTTGGTGCCGAGACCCGGCACCCTGGCGGAAATTCCCGCCCCAAAGGAATGCCGCTGGGCCGTGCGAAGCACATCGCGAAGCAGACCGTCGACGTCGTCGGAAGGCGTCAAAGCGCCAGCGAAAGAATAAACGGCGGTCAATTCCACATCGCCGTCGAGTTTCTCCCGAAATGCCACGCGCGTTCCCCAACTGCTGGAGGAGCCGCCGTCATAAGCAAAACCGGGGGAAAAATAGTCCTGAAAATAATCGGCGGTGGGCAGATCGCTGCCCCGGCCGAAGACCGCCACGTGGCGGTTGTCGTCGTGGAAGCCTGCAATTTGAAGCTTTCCGCGTGTACTGATCTTTCGCTCCCCTGAAATTTCTTCGTGCAGGCCGTTCTGCAAAACGGGACGGCCCTGCCGCCAGAGCAGTGCGGGAAAGGCATCCAGTTCATTGAGTGCCGCTGCCAGCGCACCGCCCGGCTGGGCCCCATCCGCTTCGAGTGGACCAGGTCCGTTAGGCAGGGAAGCGAAAACGATAGCGGTGCTCCAATCATCTGTGAGGCGCACATTCAATTCTGCTCGCGGACGGAGCGAAGAAGCGGAGGCCCCGAGTCCCACCAGGACATATTCGCCGCCATACCGCAGAACGGTGCGATCTCCGAGCGCCACCGCGCCACCCTGATCAAAACGGACGCCTCGGAAAGTAGGTCCGACCGGTCCCAGCTTGGCTTCGCGAAGAACCAACGCGGTATGCGGGCCGGCGCCGAGGGTCCCCGTTGGCAACCACACCGTGGCGATGCCGCCGGCGGGGCTATCGCCGTCGTAGCTCACCTGGCCTGCCAGGATCATTCTGCCCGTGCCGCCCAACTTCTGGTCGTAGGCCACCGCGGTTGCGGGTGAAGAGGCAATGCTCGAAGCCGAACTGGGGCGCCTCGCGCCATCCGTGAATTCCATGCGCATTCTGGGTGTACCGGCCCTGCCGGAATCGCCACTGACCGTAGCGGCACTCAACGTGTCGTGGTCCACCCATTCCAAGACCGGACGCATTGCCGAAGCGGATCGCAACACCCATTTCCAATCGTCACTTTCCGCGGTGCTCGCCGAGGGCATGCGCCGCAATTGATCGAGAGATGCGAACATGGATTCCAGTTCAATGCGAACGACGGTGGTCACATTCGAAGTGACGCGAATGTGTTTTTCAAGTGTCGGAAGAAAACCGGCGAGAGTAACGCGGACGGTGTAAAAACCGGGAGCGAGCTGGTCACCCCGGAACAGGCCTTGCGTGTTCGTCAGGAAGCCGCGCGTGGCCGCCAGTCCCAGGGCTTCAGAAACCAACTCCACGCTCGCGCCCATCTGCGGCGTACCCGCAGCGTCGTGCACCACTCCTCGAAGCTTGCCCGAGACAGGCTTCGCTTGCGCGGCCGCCGGAATCGCCGCGAAGGACGAAACCATGACGGTCAGGACCAGGGCCCCCAGGATTCGGAGCCGTTCCTGTTTCACTTTGCTTTACCTCCCCGGTGCAGCGTTCGCCGCGGTCTTGGTTTCCGGCGGTGCTTTCACCGTGAACTCTGCCGAGCGCGAAATGGTCTGATTCGAAAGCCTGTCCGTAGCATTCACTTCAAGACTGTACTTCCCCGGTGACAGCGTTGCGAGCGGCAGGAGACGCTCAATGGTAACCTGGTCGCCGGTCTGCTTCATCTCTTCTGAAGTTTCCTTGAACTGCATGATCTGGTCCTTGCCCTTTTTGACGGTGTACTGGAACGTCGCGCTGGACTTGTGCGACTTGTCGTCGGGCTTCAGGTTATAAACCTGCAGGTAGATGCCCAGCCTGTCGGTGGTCGTGAAATCGGCTTCGAGACGCGGCCGGACCTTCGAGGAACCCAGCACGAACTGTCCAGCGCCGATTTGCTTTGCGGGAACATGCTCGATTTGATCGGCAAGAATCAACGAGCTGGCCTCCAGCTTGTCATCCTCGTACCGCGGCACCTGCAAGCGCGTGTTCACGACGCCGATATTTCCGCTTTGCACGTCCTTGATCACCAGATCCAGGCGGTACAGACCCGGTCGCAGCGGAATGGTCTTTTGATAGATCGATTGGAGTTTCAGGGACTGCTGGTATAGAGAATCGGGAAAATCACGGCTTACGGGATCTTCCTGCGTTTGCACGACGCGCCCGGTGAGCGTACTCACACGGATGAAAATATTCATCGTCGCGGAGTGAATACCATCCTTGGACTGGAACGAGAGCTGGCTGTTGGGGACTTGTATGGTGACGGGCACAAGCACGGTCTCATTCGTCACCTTCAGGTAATCGGTCCGCCAATTGAAGTGTAATTGATCGCGGACGATGCGAGAGGTTACCACTGCTTCGAGATCCTTAAATTTAACCTCCGGCGGTCTATTGACCTTGGCGTAGAGCTCCAGCCGGCTGAATTCGTTCATGCTGGCCGGCTGACCACCCATGGTCGTCGGCAGATTCGTGCCGTCGGAACGCGTGAAGCGGTCGGTTTTCGACGCCATGCCCATCGATTCCATCAAACTCAGACCCGCACCAGGCACGTGCAGCAGCGCGTCCTTTTCCGACGGGTCCATGGTCAGGCGATATTCACCCGAGCCGCTGGGATCGACGAATTCCAAAATAATGTTTTCGCCGATGCCTTCCAGATAGCGCCAGCGCCACGTTTCCCACGGATAAGTTGACGTCGAGCCGCCGCCCTCTTCCATGGGCCGGTCGTAAGTGCCGCCTGTCGGGTGCGATTCAACTTCATCCGCCGGGCCCCACATGATGTACATGCGGCCGCGATCGGTCTTCCATCCGGGGATGCCGGAAGCATAGTGTTCGTTGGCGTAAGCAATCCGGCGGTAATGCTCTTCCTTAAAGTCGTTCTCCGGAAGGTCGGGATTGCTGCTGCGCCGCAGCCAGAACTGCTCGATGAATTGCTCGCGCTCTTCGTTGGTATCCAGTTGCAAGAAAGCGTTGCGCTCGTCTGGAGAGATAATGTAAGTGACGTCTTCCGATAGCCATTGCCGGTAGGCGCTGTCCAACTCCTTCAGCGTCCGCTTCATTTTCCGCTTGGCTTCTTTGTCCAACTTTTGGGGTAGGGGAGGAGTTCCCGGATCCTGCGCCTGCTCGGCGGAAACCGATGGAATAGCGATAGCCATCAAAAAAATCGAAACGAACAGGGTCCGTACTACCCTTGGCATGAAGACACCTCAAACTCGTGGACGCTCCGATTCTAACCCCAGACTAGTTCCCCGTCAATCAGAGGAATCTCTTGCATTTTCTAAGACTTGCCCCCCGGAGTCGGTTAGATCATGAAACAGCTAGTTAGGTTGCCTGACACTTTTTGACCTGAACGAAGGTACAGGGAAGAACCGCAGCGGTGAAGATGGGGAGGCTATTGAACGCGCTGGGGGTGGCCGTCCGAACCCACCAGAAAATCGAAGATGGCCAAGACGTGACGGCGGTAATCCACCATGCGCGTAAAAATGTCACGAAGCTGCGGGTCGCGTTCTGCCTCGCGGTGCCATTTGGCAAGGACCACCGCGGGCACTTCGATGTCTCGCCGCAACTTGTCCGCGGAATGACCGCGCAAGAACAGGCCGTAGAAAAAGGCGGCCTCACGCTGCGGGAAGTCGAGATCGTGCACGACTTCGGAGGGAACGAACTGTGGCATGGTGGCCATAAAGAAAATGCAGTTTACCCAAAAGCCGCGCGGCGTCAAGTAGGACTGCGGTTTTATTGCCGCCTTGTGGGTAACTCCCCCCCTTTCCCGAAGTTCGCCGGGCTGGTACCACGGGCACCGGCATCGAACGTGGTGGTTGCCAGGCGATACTAATCACCTTAGGATGCTAATAGACATGGCCGGGATACACAACTCGGTAAAAGGCTCGCTGGCGGGACGCACCGTCGGCCGCTTTTTGCGGTTTGGGGTTCTCCGTGGGCTGCGTTCGATCGAGATCGACCCGGAAAATTTCCGGCTTCATCTCGCAAACAAGCACGGCTTGTGGGTCGAGGACTTTACGCGGATGAAAGACGTTCCCACGGAGCGCCTGGACGCCATTGCCGCGGAGCTGATTCGCAATGCCGAACGGCTGGCGCTTGCCGAAGGCGCGGGATTCGGCCTCGGTGGCCTGATGACGTTTTTGCCGGATGCCAGCCTGCTCACGGTGATCACCTTGCGGCTCATCCAACGCCTCTCTCTGCTCTACGGATTTGAAGCTCACGGCCGCGACCAAAGGATTGAAATGTGGAAGGCGGCCGCGGCGGCCTCTGGCATCGATTACGGCAAGGATTTGGCCGAAAAACAGATTCTCGAAAAACTCGTCCCGCGCATCGCGGAACGCTTCGCCGCGAAGATTGGCGCCGAGACGGCGGAAAAGTGGGCTGGACGTTTGATTCCGCTGGCCGGCTCGGCCATCGGCGGCGCGCTGAACTTTTCGTTTGTGAGGGGCTGGGGCCGCCGCGTGCAGCGTCATCTTCGTCGAAAGCATCTCGAAGCCAAAGCTTCCGCGCCGCCTCCGGGGTATGCTGCAGTTGAGGCTGCATTCAACTAGCAACCGCAGTTTGGCGGCGAGTGGTTAGCCTCCGCGCCAAGGATTCCAGAGCCGTGTGCTTGGTGGCGATGAGTTTCCGTGATCGTTTCTTATAAAAGCATCTCGCGGGCAACGAAGTGGAAATTTGCGACTGACCGCCTTAAAGTAGAGATGCAGCGACAGTGCTGCGGTTGAGAGAAGAAGGGGGCGAGTATGCGTGGAAATGGAATCTCGAGATTCTTGAGCGCCGCGGCGCTCATCGGCTTTGCGCTGGGGCTGGTGTTGATTCCCGAGCGGGCCGCTTCGAAGCCCCAAAGCGCGAATCCGCCCGAGTCCCGGGCCGATGAGCTTGTGCCCGCCTATCATGCGCAAGCCCCGCAAGGTGCGCTTCCCGCGACGATGAACCCCGAATTCTTCCCTGAGCCTGTCGTGCAAAATGCGTACGCCATCGCCGCGAAGATCAAGAAGACGCTGTACCAGCAGCCCTGCTATTGCCATTGCGACCGCAGCCAGGGACACGGCAGCTTGCTCGATTGCTTCGCCAGCAAACACGGCGCGGGATGCAACATCTGCATCAATGAGGATTTCTACAGCTACGAGCAATCGAAGAAAGGCAAGACCGCCGCGCAGATTCGGGCAGGCATCATCAGAGGCGACTGGCAGTCGGTGGACCTCACCAAGTACCAACAACCGCTGCCAGCAAAGTGAGCCGCACGCTCTCCTCGATTATCCTGGCGGAAGATTTCGAAGAAGCTTCTTGTCACAACCTGGGGGAGCCCGTAAACTGGTTTTACCCAGCCAAAATAGGAGGAAGAATGCGTTTTCGCGTGCAGCTGTGTGTGCCCGTCGTGGCCATTGCGCTTCTGTTTGGTTTGGCGGGAGTCGCGGCCCGGGCCCAAGACAAACAACACGTCGTCTCACTGGGCGATTTGAACAAGGACGCCGCGCGGACGGCCCAGACGCGCCAATCGAACGAAGAAGCCGTTCGAACACTGCTTTCTTCCGATGCCGCCCAAAAAGCGCTGAAATCCTCGCACCTCGAATATCAGAAGGTGGATAAGGCTGTCGGACAATTGAACGATGAAGATCTTGCCAAGCTAGCCGAGCGCTCCCGCCAAGCGCAGAGCGACTTTGCAGCGGGACGCATCTCCGATCGGGATCTGCTGTGGATCATCGTGATCGCCCTGGCCATCGTCGTTCTGGCGATCGCGCTTCGCTGATCCTCGCGCTAGAGGAGCCTTGGGTTTACGCGAATGAACCGCATTGCTTACGGCATGCTCTTGCTATTGTTCCTGGGGAGTTCGATTCATCCTTCACCCCAGGAAACAGCCGGAGTGTGGCTCGATGTGCCTTACGTGAAGCAGAGCGAGGATGGCTGCGGGTCAGCTGTTATCTCCATGCTCCTCGAATACTGGAATGCCCATGGCGCGGGGATTGACTCGCAGCGCACCGACCCCACAGCAATCCAAAGACAGCTTTATTCGCGCAAAGCCCGTGGCATTCATGCTTCCGACATGGAAAGCTATCTCAAGCAGTCGGGCTTTCGCGTGTTTCCTCTCAACGGAGATTGGAAGGATCTTCTCGAACAACTAAAACAGGGCCGCCCGCTGATCGCGAGCATTCAGCCAGGCAGCGCCAGAAAACCGCTCCACTACGTGGTAGTAACAGGCATCGATTGGCAAAGCGGGGCCGTTTTCATCAACGACCCCGCGCGTGGCAAACTTCTCCGAGTCGAACGCACGGAATTCGAAAAGGAATGGCGCGCGAACAGCAATTGGATGCTGCTGGCTCTCCCCGAAAAGGCCGTGTGATATTCACCCTGCTTGCGGTATTGACGCTGGGTTCCTCAGCCTTCGCACAGGATCATCAGGCCCGCCTTGGTGAAGCACAGAGCGCCTTTGACAGAGGGCGCTGGGATGAAGCCCTACGCCTCGCGCAAGGTCCGGGGGATCAATCGCCGGATCTCGATTTCGTGGCGGGATTGGCCTTGGCGCGCATGGAAAGATGGAGCGCGGCACGGCTGGCGTTTGAAGCTGGAGTTCGGAAGGCACCGAATGATTCGAGGTTCCGCGTGGAGTTGGCCGGAATCGCGTACAAGCAAAAGGATTTTCGAACTGCGAAAGACAATCTCCATCGAGCGCTGCGATTGAATCCGCAAGACGCCTACTCACGCGAGTTTCTCGCCACGATTTATTTCCTCGAAGGTAACCTCGAAGCAGCGCTGAAGTATTGGAATCCCGAAGACAAACCGCGCCTCGGGAGCGTGGCCTTTGCCCCGTCGCTACAGCTTAAGGAATCGCTCCGGAACCGCGCACTGGCGTTTAACGCTCCGCAAGTCCTGACGCTTGATGCCTTGCTCGCGACACAATCACGGCTGGACCATCTGGGAGTTTTTTCCAGTACGCGGATCGAACTCACTCCGTCGGAGTCCGGGAATTACGACCTGACGCTCCATCTGGCGGAGAGAAACGGCTGGGGCGATTCCAAGGTAGGAGGCCTCGTTTCGCTCTTCTGCGGCTTGCCTTACGCCACGATCTATCCGGAGTTTTACAATCTCGGCCGCGCTGCCGTGAATTTGACCTCGCTCGCACGATGGGATCCGGAAAAACGCCGCGTTTCTCTCGCGCTTTCGCTGCCCCTCTACGGCGATCCCCGCCTGCGCTTGCGCCTTTACGCCGATGCGCGCAACGAAAATTGGAACTTGCGGCAAACTTTTTTTGGCGCGGGCACGCCACTGACGGACTTGAACATGCGCCGCGCCGCACTTGGAGCGGAACTGCATTCCATCGTGAATGACCGCTGGAGCTGGAGCGCCGGCGCGGAGCTCGCCAATCGGAATTTTCGGAATCTCAGCGGCCATACTTCGCCCGCCGAGCGCGCGTTCTTCACCGGCGCTACCTCGGCTGCCGGATGGCTGGGCGTCAAGCGAACTCTGGCGCGCGTGCCGGACCGCCGTTTCACGCTGGATTCATCCGCCCAGGCAAAGGCTGGCAGGGAGTTTCGAGATGGGCTCGGGCCGTTCGCCGGGTTCCGCGGATCGCTTCGCGCGCACTGGTTTCCGCGCGCAAAAGGTGACGACTATGAGATGCACGCGCAGATTCAGGCAGGCGCGACGGCGGGCAAAGCGACCCTCGATGAACTGTTCGAATTGGGCGTCGAACGCGACAACGATCTGTGGCTTCGCGGACATGCCGGAACGTTTGACGGCCGCAAAGGCGCTGCTCCGCTCGGCCGGCGATTTTTTCTTGCAAATTGGGAGTTGGACAAGAACATCTATCAAAACGGTTTCCTCACCGTGAAGCTCGGCCCGTTTCTCGACAATGGTGCGGTGGCCGATTCCTCGGGCCTTTTCGGATCACAGCGCTGGCTTTGGGATGCCGGCGCACAGTGCAAGGTCCGAGTCCCCGGAAACCTGACTATCGTTCTATCCTACGGAAGGGACTTGCGCGGCGGGCGAAAGGCATTCTACGGTACGGTTCTACGCTGAACCCTACCGAGGTTTCTGCGCGGGATTGCGGATCTCAAGCCGCAAGTAACGCGACCGCCACTTCCTTCGTCTCACACCCAGATGGCATGGCGGCCGGGGTTCTGAGCGAGTGGCCACTGCCGCGGTTTCAATCTTAATTCAAACAGGGGCAGGCAATGTCAAAACGACTTCTTTCTGCGGGTTACATCCTTGCAGCTGGTGTTTTGGCGGCGGCTCTGGCTGGCGCCGCACTGCGCGCGGCGCCGGGAGCAGCGGATAAGCCAAATTCGTGGGGGTTCAACACCGCCAATCTCGATAAGACCTGCAAGCCTTGCGACGATTTCTACCAGTTCGCCATGGGCGGGTGGATGAAATCCAATCCGATTCCGCCGGAATATTCTAGCTGGGGCACGTTCACGCAACTGGCGGACAAGAACCAGCAGAACCTGCGGCAGATTCTCGATGACGCGGTGAAGGCTAAGGCCGCGCCAGGTTCGAACGAACAAAAGATTGGCGATTTCTACCTTAGCTGCATGGACACGACGGCCATCGACGCCGCCGGAACAAAACCCCTCGAGCCGGAACTCCAGCGGATTCGAGAAATCAAGAACCTGGCGGATCTTGAAAGGGAGGCGGAGCGGCTGCACACGAAAGGCGTGGGCGCGCTCTTTCGCTTCAGTTCGAATCAAGATGCGAAGGACAGCACGCGAGTGATCGGGGGCGCAGTGCAAGGCGGCCTGGGGTTGCCGGAGCGCGAATACTACTTGAAGGAAGACGACAAATCGAAGCAGTTACGTGAGGCCTACACGAAGCATGTCGCGAAGATGTTCGAGTTGCTCGGTGATCCCGCGGACAAATCGGCGGCCGAAGCGGCCACAATTTTGAAGGTCGAAACAGCCCTGGCAACCGCTTCGATGAAAAATACCGACCTGCGCGATCCGGACAAGACCTATCACAAGATGATGCTGGCGGACCTGAAAACGCTGACGCCGAATTTTTCCTGGGAAGCGTATTTCCAGGCCGCGGGACATCCGGAATTGAAAGAGATCAACGTCGGCCAGCCGGACTTTTTTAGGGCCCTCGACGCGCAATTGACCGCGACTCCCATCGACGACTGGCGAACTTACCTGCGCTGGCATGTGGTGAATACCGCGGCGCCTGGACTCGCTGAAAAATTCGTCGCCGAGGACTTTGATTTCCGCGGCAAGACGCTGACGGGCGCGAAGGAAATCCAGCCGCGCTGGAAGCGCTGCGTGCAGGCGACCGACCGCGTGCTCGGCGAGGCCCTCGGGCAGCTCTATGTGCAGAAGTATTTTCCGCCGGAGGCCAAGGCCCGGGCTCTCGAGATGGTCGACAACCTGATTGCCGCGCTCGGCGATGATTTACACGCGCTGCCCTGGATGGGACCGGCCACCCGCACCGAAGCCACCGCGAAACTCGAAGCTTTCGCGGTGAAAATCGGCTACACCGACAATTGGCGCGATTACTCGGCGCTGAATATCGACCGCGGTTCCTATGCCGAAAACCAAGTGCGCGGAGCGGAATTTGATTTCGCACGCCGGCTGAACAAGATCGGCAAGCCCGTGGACCGCACAGAATGGGGTATGACGCCGCCAACCGTGAACGCCTATAACAACAGCAGCATGAATGAAATCGTCTTTCCGGCCGGCATCCTGCAGCCGCCCTTCTACGATCCAAAGGCCGATGACGCGGTGAACTACGGCGGAATGGGAGCGGTCATCGGACATGAAATCACACATGGTTTTGACGATCACGGCAGCAAGTTCGACGGTCAGGGCAACTTGAAAGACTGGTGGAGCCCGGAAGACCTGAAGAATTTCAAGGCGCGCGCGGCCTGCGTTTCCGATCAATTCGACGCCTACGTCGTCGACGGCGACCTGCACGAGAATGGCAAGTTGGTTTTGGGGGAGAGCATCGCCGACCTAGGTGGACTGACGATCGCCTATGCTGCGTTTGAAAAATCCCTGGCGGGCAAACCGCGGCCACCGGACAGAGACGGCTTCACTCCCGAGCAGCGCTTCTTCCTCGGTTGGACGCAAGTCTGGGGCGCCAATGAGCGGATCGAATACGCGCGGCTGATGGCCAACACCAACCCACACCCGCTGCCCAGGTTCCGCGGCAACGGACCGCTTTCGAATATGGCGGAGTTTGCCAAGGCTTTCGGTTGCAAAAAGGGCGAGTCGATGGTGCGCGAGCAAGCTTGTAAGATCTGGTAGCCGGGCGCAACCAGAGAAGCGAGTAAGTCTGAAAGAGACTTCAAGGGAGCCCAGCAATCCGGGCGGGGCCCCGTTTTAGAAGTGGAAAACGACTCCGCCCGCAATTTGGAAGCTGTTCTGCGATTGGTTAAAGAAGCCGGTGCGCACGTAATCGCCTTCCAAGCGGAAAGAAATGCGTGGGTTCCAGCGGTAATCGCCTCCACCACCAGCCTTGATGGCGTAAGAGTTGCGCTTCTGTCCGGTGACCTGGGGCTGTTCGTGGGCCCCGCCAAAAATTGCGTGCAGCCAGGGTTCCCACTGTTTCTGCCGCCGGGCGATCTTTGGACCGGCGCCATAGGTTGCAATCTTCACGTGTTCGTTGGCGAAAATCGTAGAGGCAAAGACGCCGGTAATGTCTCCTTCAATCCCGAACCAGTCGTTCGTGAAGTACACCACCGAAGTGTTGATGCCGACGGCGTTGGCATTGAAGACCGAGGATCGGAAGCGCAACCAGCTCGCGGCGATACCCAGCTGCCAGCGGTAGTCGTCGCGGCCACCGTAGAGAAACTTCGGCCGCGGTGACGGCGAAGCCGGCTCGGCGTTGTCG
>Ga0137412_10003456_pt1 | contig 12585 bp, 11 predicted proteins | sample CZODoug2_1_16fun_FD_122160 | JGI IMG/M metagenome (GOLD analysis project Ga0137412, IMG submission 122160) | Vadose zone soil fungal communities from Angelo Coast Range Reserve, California, USA - CZODoug2_1_16fungal (Hybrid Assembly) | ecosystem: Environmental > Terrestrial > Soil > Vadose zone...
CGCGCGACCTCTCCCAGCGTCGAAGAGAACCGAGCTGCCAAGGGCGTGAGCTCGGTGTTGATGCGGTTCAACTCCAATCGAATGTCGGCCTGCTCCTCCGACGCTGTCCCGCTCGTCGATGCCCGTTGCATCCGAGCGGCCAGGGCGCAGATGCGTTCCGTGTAGGTATCGCCCGCGGTCCATATGACGATCGCTCGGTGTACCGGGCCGACATCTCCGAACAAACGAAACAACACGATGATGCTGTTGATGTCGGCCGAATCACTCCCGCCTGCAAGCAACCCGTCGCGGGCGGCGTGCCAGTCGAGGGGATTCCGTTGTAGAGCGAGCCGCGCCTTGCGATCGCCGAGCGGATACGCAATGGCCGTCAAGTATTGGCGGAAGTCCTCTTCCGAATGCGACACGGCGTACTGCGCCAGATAGTACGTGGCGTTCTTTTGCCCCTTGGAATACAGTCCTTCACCACCGACCCAGGCACGAATGGTGGAGAGCAACTCAATGCTGAGCACCGCCGCAACCAACATCACGCTGAGCGACACGAGCACGGGAGCCACGAATCTAAGCGTGGACCGTGACATCCCGCTCAACCCGACGCGATCGCTGCGCGCGTATTTCATCGTTTCCCCGACCCTGAAGTCCCCGCAGCTTAGCGTTCGTCGGCGCGCCAAACCGAGAGCGAATTCGCGGCTCCGGCGGGCTTAGGCTCACGGAACTAACGATAATTTCGCATCGGCCGACGCAGCTCGGCCTCGCGTGAATCGCCCATAAATCTGTTTGTTGCGTAAACGCAACGATTCGCGTAATGAAGTTTCACTACGAAGCCATTGATTTGACAATAATTTCCCCATTTGCTGCGGTTGCTCTATCTTTCAGGCGTCATGTAGACTAAACATAACGTACTTTACTTATTCGAGATGATTGACCCGACGTGCCGAAAGCGGGGCGACGGAGGGCGGTAAATGGCTTTTAGGGGCGCCGCGGCCCTACCCGCCCATCCTTCACACATGGAGTTCTAATGGAAGTTCAGCACCAGCCGCATGCGGATGCCAAGTGGATTGAAACATTCAAGTCGTTTATTCAACCTGATTGGCACGATGTCGTCGCCGGAGAGTGGGCGACCAAGGTCGCTACGGGTGCTTGGTCCACCAATGCCATGCGTGGAGCGTTCCTGCAACTATATCCATTCATTCATGCCTTTCCCAAATTTCTCGCCGAAGCGCTCATCAAGGTGGAAGACGAGTACTCGCGGTCGTTCCTGATCGACAATATCAGGGTTGAGAAGGCGCATGCGGAACACTGGCTCTGGATGGGCGAGGGCTTCGGAATCCCGCGCGCCGAAATGATTGCGCTCGCCGAGGGCGACCGTCCGCTGTTGCGCGACGTCCAGTCCCTCACCGATTGGATTTGGTACATCAACGCCAAGGGTTCGCTGGCCGAGGCGGTAGCGGCCACCAGCTTCGCGATCGAAGGTGCCACCGGCGACCTCGCCAGGGGGCTGCTCGAGGGTTTCGAGGCCTACGGTTCACGCGAAGGCGTCACCATGAATCCACGAACGACCAAATGGTTCCGCAATCACGCCAAGTACGACGATGAACATCCGCGCATCGCGTTGGAGATCGTGGCGCGCTATGCCCTGACCGAGCGCGCTCAGATGAAGGTGATGACGGCCACGCGGCGCAGCTTGCAATTGCTCAATCTGGCGCTGCTGACGTCGAGCCGCGCGTATTCCGGCGATGCCGTTTCCGTGGCTTCGATTGTGCGCGAGCGCCGCTCGGCCGACCGCCGGCAGACGCATGCGAACATTGCGTTTCCCGATCGCCGCATCGTCGACCGTCGTAGCGGCACCGCCGTTTCCATAATGTCTCGGCACGAACTGCCCACGTCGGCTCCAGATGCGTTCCGTGTCGTCCAAAACCAAGGGCGTGCCCATCGCTCGAACGGTGGGCACGCCCTTAGCTGATAGTACGGAAAGTTGCCGCTACGGAAAGGTCTGGAAAAACGCCCACGTATCCGCGGCCCAATTCGGCGGAAGCGCATGCCCGATGCTGGCGTTAAACGAGCACTCGATGAGCTGCTTCCCACAACCATTGTAAGACACGCATGTCATCGCGCTGGTGCTCGAGGGTGCGCTGGACGTTGGACTGCCGCACGTGGTGCTGCATGCGTTGAAGCTTTGCAGAAGTTTTGAGGTGGTCGCGAAATCGGGAGACGGATAGGCACCGTCACCCCCGATGGCGTGCACAAAGCGTAACGCCGGATAGCCGGTGGTCGGGCACGGAAGATTCTGATAGGTCAGATAGTTCGCGTGGTCGTTGAATTCATCCGATGCCGAATTGATGGCGGCAGCGCGTAGGACACTGCCTCGATTGCAGGCGAGCGCAGTCACGAAATCTCCGCCCCAGGAAAAACCGGCGGCAAATACGCGGGCCTTGTTGATGCAGTAGCTCGCTTCGAGCTTCCAGACCATGTTGTCGAAGAACGGCATGTCATAGCCGTGGGTCCTGTCGTCCCAACCGACACCGTAGCCCTTGAACGCGACGCCGTTGGGGTAGACGAAGATCCCGGCCTCGGACGCTCCCGAGACGTTCTGCAAACCCCATGAATAGCTTTGCGCGGAGCTGCCTCCCGCGCCATGAAACACGAAAGTCAACGCATAGGCCTTGGTGGGGTTGTAGTCAGCGGGCACTTGTACCTCAAAGGTGCGTATCGTGCCGAGGCCGTCCGTCGTGTTGAGATTGAAGATGCCCGTATGAGCGGCAAGCTTCCCGCAACCCGCCGTCGTGGTGACGGCTGCGGCCGTTACGGCGGCAGTATTCCCGGCCGCGAATTGGTAAGCGGCGGCGGGATAGCTGGCGACGGTCAACGCCGCCACGAGCGAAATCCCGGAAGCCATCGCCGTAAGTTGCTTGCGGGATCGCCGTGGAAATACCGATAGACATTTTTTGCGGATCGCAGAGAGATGGTGATTCAAAGGTGTTGTACTCGGATGGAAAGGGAGGCAATCTTCGTCCGTGCTCCACCCCGCTGTACAGAAGCCCTACCCTGGATTTATCGAACTCGTGATGGAGTTCCTCTTGTCGAGATCGGCGTGTCGGCAAAAGGAAACAGTTGCAATCACTCGTCGGCGTGCGTCCCGCGCTGCGCGTCCATCGCGCGCAATGTCCGCCGCAGGATCTTGCCGGAGAGCGGTGAAGCTACCACAGCGAGATTCGGTCGACACGCGAGCATTCGCTGCCATAGGCGGGAGATTTGTGATCTGATCGCCATTCCCGCCGCAACCCCGGGGTTTAGTCCATGAGCACATTGCAATTCGACGGCGTCGACTATCTCGACGGCACCGCCTCTGATCCAAATTTGCTGGGCTGGATGCAGGGCAATCCGGCCCCCAGCGACAAAATCGTTCGTTTCAAAGACGACCAGTTTCTGCAATTTCCCCGTAACCGCTGGGCGCTGTCTCACATGAGGGAACTGGTGCCGACGGTCAACGTATGGCGTGGCGCCGGCCGCCGCCAGGATCTTGGTGCGCCCGCAACCGCGGACGAGTTGATGATCCATGATCTGGTCTTCGAAGATCTCGCAGGCCGCAAGATGCGGTGGGGGGATTCCCTTGCCGACACGTACACCGACGGGATCGCGGTATTGCATCGCGGACGCCTGGTCTACGAACGCTACTACGGCGCACTGCGCCCTGAACTCCCCCACGCGTGCTTTTCCATCACGAAGTCGTACGCGGCGACACTCGCAGCCACGTTGGTCCAGGAGGGCGTGCTAGACCGGACGCGTACGGTAGCGCACTATCTCCCCGAGATGGCCGGCACGGCCTACGCGGACTCCACACTGGGCGATGTTCTCGACATGCAAGTCGGCGTTGCCTATTCGGAACTTTATTCCGATCCGGCCGCCGACATCTGGGACTACTCGCGTGCGGGCGGCCTGCGGCCGCTGCCGCCGGGTCATCAAGGACCCGCCAGTTTTCACGAATTTTTGGTCACGCTACGCAAGGAAGGAGAGCATGGCCGGGCGTTTGCATATAAGACCGTCAACACCGAAGTCCTCTGCTGGGTGATGCAGCGTGCCGGCGGCGCGCCGCTCGCCGAGGTGCTTTCGCGCCGGATTTGGTCGCAACTCGGCTGCGAGGAGGACGCGTATCTGAGCGTCGATTCGACGGGCACGGCCATGGGCGGCGGCGGCCTCGCGGCAACTCTGCGCGACATGGCGCGCTTCGGCGAGATGCTGCGATGTGAGGGGTCACTGCAGGGTAAACAGATCGTACCGGCATCCGTCGTCGCCGACATCCGGCGCGGCAGCGACCGCGACAAATTTGCGAAGGCCGGCTACTCGCTTCTCGGCGGCTATTCGTACCGCGACATGTGGTGGGTCACTCACAACGAGCACCAGGCATTCGAGGCACGCGGCATCCACGGCCAGCGCCTTTACATCGCCCCCGTTGCGGAGATGGTGGTCGCCCGGTTCGCCTCGCATCCGATCGCGGCCAGTGCGGCAAATGATCCCATCACCATGCCGGCGCTCATGGCGCTCGGACGAATGCTTGCAGGTTAGCGCATGTCGCCAATTTCAAGAGGCCAAATGGAAGACTTCAAACCGCATCGTATCGGTATACGTTTTGCCCGCCGCGGTAGCCGGTAACGAGTCGTATCAAGCAGTCACCGAGGAGCCGCCGCCACTCACTGTTTTTTGCCGCCACCAGGAAATGGTGTCGGCGATCGCATCGTGCAACCCAAATTGGGGTCGCCACCCGACCTCGTTGTACAAGCGCTCCACGTCGGGCACCAACAAGGCCGGTTCAGAGAGTGGCGCACTGCGAACACCCAACCGGACGAGATCCGGGCGACCGATCTGCAGCGCGATTTGTTCCAGCAATCCGGCAACGGAAATCCTCTCGGGCGATCCCATGTTCACGGGACCCTCGATCGCGCTGTCGAGCAGGGCGGCGAATGCGGACCCCACGTCCGCGACGTGTAGAAAACTGCGGATTTGCCTGCCATGGGTGCACAACGCTTCTCGTCCCGACAGGAGGTTTAGGATCACCGACGCGACCAGCCTGTCGGGATGTTCATGGGGCCCGAATTGAAAAAAGATTCGTCCCCAAGCCGTCGATAGGTGCCGATCGCTGCCGAAAGTCGCCAGCGCCCTCTGCATCGCGATCTTGCATTCCGCATATGGCGTGATTGCGGCGCCGCCGTCATCGGCCAGGGGACTGCTGCGTTCATTGCACACGCCCGCCCGCGTCCAATCGTATTCGGCGCAGCTCCCCGCCATGACCGCCCGCATCCCGCCGTGCCCCTGAAACGATTGCAACAGGTGTCGGCTCGCGGTGAGCCAACGGCGGTTTTCGGGGCTGGTCCAGTACACGCCGGGCGTGGCGATCCATGCGAAGTGCAACAGGTGACTGGGACGCACCTCACGCATCAGGGCGTCGACCGATTCTTCCCGCAGGAGATCGGCATAGTGAATCTCGGCGCCGGACAGCTGAGCGGGGGGTTCACGCCCGGGCGCTCGCGCCGCGACGGCATGAACCTCGTAACCGCCGGCGATCAGGCGCGGGACGCTCCAACGGCCGATGAAGCCGCCCGCTCCGCTCACGACCACGACTTTGCGCGCCATTAGAGCGCGGGCGGCGAATCGCGCAGGGGCGGTGAGTCGAGCAGGGGGTACTCCGCGTCGCGCGCGGACACGACCGTCGGCATCAGAGGCCACCGAATCCCCAGCGCCGGATCGTTCCACCGCAACCCCGCCGCGAATCCCGGCGCGTACGGGACGGACATCATGTACAGAACCTCGGTGTCGTCGGCGAGGCTGATGAAACCATGCGCGAATCCCTTCGGAATGTACAGCGATCGATGATTGGCCGCCGTCAATTCGGTTCCGAACCATTGCCGATGAGTCGGCGACTCCGGCCGCAGATCCGCGATGACGTCGAAGACTGCGCCGCCGGTGCAGCGGACGAGCTTTTCCTCGTCGTGCGGCGCGGCCTGGAAGTGCAGACCCCGCAGTGTGCCTTTTCTCGCGTTGAACGAGACGCTGCACTGACGGAAGTGCGCGGCCAATCCGTGTTTTGCGAACTCCTCGGCGCAGAACGAGCGCGCGAAGAAGCCGCGCTCATCCTCCATACGAGTCATGTCGATGATGTGGGCGCCACGCAGCGGCACTTCGGTGAAGATCATGAATCGATGCGCACCAAGGGTACCGGCGTGACGAATTTGCCGCCCCAGGCGGCGATGCCCTGCAGTTGGCGGCGAATCTCCTCCTGCAGATTCCACGGCAGGATGAGTACATAGTCCGGCCGTCCCCGCAGCAGTTCCTCAGGCGAAACCACCGGTATGTGGGAGCCCGGCAAGAACTTGGCCTGCTTGTGCGGATTCCTGTCGGCAACCATCGAGATATCCTCCCGGGTCAGCCCGCAGAAATTCAGCAGAGTATTCCCCTTCGCCGCGGCCCCATAGGCCGCGACGGTCTTGCCTTCCCGTTTTGCGGCGGCCAAAAAGTCCAACAGCGCGCGCCGGCACGCATCGACACGTTCGGAGAAGCGCAGGTACGTCTCCAGATCGGGCAGCCCGGCCGCCGCCTCCTCGCGCCGCACCTGCTGCAAAACGGGGCTATCCTCGAGACTCGTCCGGCTCGAATGCGACGCGAAGATGCGCAGCGATCCGCCGTGCGTCACCAGCTTCTCGACGTCGTAGATTCGCAGACCATGCCGGCCGAACACTTGTTCCAGCGCGAACAGCGAGATGTAGGAATAGTGCTCGTGATAGATGGTGTCGAATTCGACATGCTCGATCAGAGTCAGCAAATGCGGGAACTCGATGGTCACGGTACCTTGCGGCTTCAACAGCACGGAAATGCCGGCAACGAAGTCGTTCAGGAGGGGAACGTGGGCGATGACGTTATTGCCGATGATGAGATCGGCCAGCCGCCCTTCCGCGGCCAGTTCGACCGCCAGCGCCTCGCCGAAGAATTCGACCAGGCTCGGGACGCCGATCTTGATGGCAGCCGCCACGACGGTATCCGAGGGATCGATGCCGAGCACCGGAATGCCCATTTGCAAAAAATTCTTGAGCAGGTATCCGTCGTTGCTCGCCAACTCGACCACCAAACTGGTCTCATTCAGCGAAAAGCGCCGCCGCGCCATGTCGCAATACGCCTGGGCATGCGCCAGCCACTCGTCCGAATACGACGAGAAGTACACGTAGTTGCCGAACAGCTCCTGCGGCGCGACGTCATAATCCACCTGAACCAATTTGCAGGAGTCGCAGACTTTCGCGCGCAGCGGATAGCGCTTCTCGTGAGCGGCATCGGTCATCGATGCAAGAAACGCGTTCGACGGCGGCTGCAGCCCGAGGTCGGCCATGGTGACGGATAGCCGGCCGCCGCAGGCGCGGCACCCTTTGACCGTACCCGGGAGCCTGTCTGAGTATTTCACGTGAGCCGCGTTGGCAAGGAGAGGGAGCGGATGCAAGGCGCGCGGCGCAGTCCATAGTGGATACTATGGACAAGCCGTGCAACGCCGCAGACGCCCCTCTCCTTGCCAACCCTTCGGGACCGGGCAGATTTCCCCTCATCCATCGTTGTCGCCTCCTTATTGGGTCCTAGCCCAACCGCGTCGGCTCCGCCTCGACTGAGGGGAAATCTGCCACGGTCGCGGCCACGTGAAATACTCAGACAGGCTCCCCACCACGTTGGGGCCGCGCGGCGCCCTTTTCAAGCGCTGCGCCCCTTCAGGCGCTGCGCTGACGCCGGCGGGCGCGGGGGTGCGCGGCGTCGTAGACCTTCGCGAGGTGTTGGAAATCCAGGTGCGTGTAGATCTGTGTGGTGGCGATGTCGGCGTGCCCCAGCAATTCCTGGACGCCCCGCAGGTCCGAGCTGGATTCGAGTAAATGCGTGGCAAACGAATGCCGAAACATGTGCGGATGCACATGCATTTCCAGACCCATGCGCCGGGCCCAGGTAGTCACTCGAAGCTGAACCGCACGCGGCGTGAGACGCCGTCCCCCGCGGCCGACGAATACGGCTGCGCCGTCGCGCCTGGGCAGCGCGGCGCGCTCCCGCAGCCATTTTTCGAGAGCATTCACGGCCATTCGGCCGATGGGAAGAATGCGCGTCTTGTTGCCCTTGCCATCGACGCGCACGGTACGATCCTTAAGGTCGAGCGCCGGCAGATCCAAGCCCACAAGTTCGCTCAGGCGCAGCCCCGAGGAGTAGAACAATTCCATGATGGCCTTGTCGCGCGCGGATAGCGTGTCATCGACCCTGAATTCCAGAAGCCTGCCCATCTGGTCCGCATCGAGCGTGGCCGGCAGGCGTTTCTTCGATCTGGGTGCACGCACGTCCTGGGCCGGGTTCGCCGGGCAGCACCCTTCGCGCAACAGGAACTCATAGTAGGTTCGGACCGCCGACAGACGCCTCTGAATACTGCGGGGGCCAAGGCCGGCGGCGTGCTCCGCCGCGGCAAACGCGCGCACCTGGGAGTTGTCGAGCGCGTGCCACTCGCGTATCCCGCGTCGCTCGCAGAATCGCAGCAGCTGCGTCAAGTCGCGACGGTACGCCGCGCAGGTGTGCCCGCTCATACGGCGCTCGTGGGTCAGGTGCACGACGAAACGCTCGATCCACGCGCCCAGGTCCGAGGCCACGACGCGAACGCCTTGCGGTCAGCGGATCAGTGCGTAGGTCACGAGTTCGCCGATGCGCGACAGAAACTCGGTACTCATCGCCGGATGAAATCGGTCCGCATCGCTCGCACCGATTGCGAGAATACCCAGCGCACCTTTGGGTCCGAGCGGCGTCAGCGCCACCGACCCGATCTCGATCGAGTCCTTGCCGAACAGATAGTCGCGCTGCGAATCGCGGACTTGTCCGCAGCGCGGCTTACCGGCCTGCAACAGCGATTCGAACATCTTGATGTCGGCGCCGGCCGGATCGTCCACGCGCAGGAATCGTCCCGCCGCCTCTTCCAAGGGACGGGCCTCCTCGAGAAACAGCACCAGGACCGAGTGCATCGCGTCGAAATCCTCGCGCAAGGATGTCTCCACCGCGTTGACGGCTTCCAACAGGTTGTGCGCTTTGATCAATCGCTGACTCAAGCGATGAATCCGGTCGGCCAGCGCGTCGTTGGCGCGGGCTACATCCACGAGCTCCTTCAATTTTCGCTCGAGCGACTGATTCCGTTCCCGCAGGACCTCGACCTGCCGCTCGACCAGGCTCACCGTGGCGCCCGCGTCGCGCAGATGCGGGAGGCGCAATTTCGTGAGCAACGGCCCGTTGCGCTCGAAGAAGTCCGGATAAGCCTGCAGATATTCTGCAACGCTCACGTCGTTGAGGCCGTCTTGTTTGATACCGCGTGCCTGACTGGTTGTCATCGTTCAGCTCCCGTGCTTCACGTTAAATATCAATCGAACCGGTAAAAACCATGGTTGCCGGCCCCGTCAGCCAAATGTGCTGTCCCGGTCCGGACCAAGTAACGATCGCGGAACCGCCCGGCAGGTCGACCCGCACATCCGAATCCAGCAAATCGCGCTTTGCGCCGAAGGCGACCGCGGCGCAGGCGCCCGTGCCGCATGCCCGCGTTTCACCGACACCGCGCTCGTAGACGCGCAACTTGATGCGTTTACGATCCACGATCTGCATGAACCCCACATTGGTCCTCTGCGCAAAGAGCCGGTGCCGCTCGATAGTAGGCCCAAAGCGCTCCACCGGCGCGGATTTCACGTCGGGTACGCGCAGCACCACATGGGGATTGCCCATCGAAACGGCGCCGAATTCGATGTTGACTCCGTCGATCTCGAGCGAATAAACCGGCATTTCTCCGCGCACCTCCATCGGCAGCGAGCGCGGCTCGAAGTTTGGTATCCCCATGTCGACCGACACCGTGCCATCGTCTCGAACGCGGGCGTGCACGACGCCGCCCGCACTTTCCATGGTCATCTCGCGGCCAAGTTCGGGCTGCCGTGCATACATCAAGGCGGCAACGCAGCGCGCGCCGTTGCCGCATTGCTCGACTTCGCTGCCGTCGGAATTGAAAACGCGATAGAACACGCGGCTGTGTGCTTCGCGGGGCGCTTCCAGCATCAAGGCTTGATCGAAACCGATCCCCGTGTGCCGGTCGGCCAGGGCACGCAGTATGTTCGAATCGACGGATTGCCCGTTGACGGATGGGGTATCGAACACCAGGAAATCGTTGCCCAGGCCCTGCATCTTCAAGAAATCGATGCGCATGGGCGTGCAGCATACACTTTCGCCGATCGTCAATCATTTTGTTAAGGGGGTTGCGCAACACTCACGCGAGTTTTACCTTATTGAAAACAACAACGTTGGGGGATTATGCGTCATATCATGGTTTTGAACGCGAAAGGCGGTTGCGGCAAGAGTACTCTGGCCACCAATATCGCCGTCTTCTTCGCCACGGATGGTCATCAAGTCTGCATCGCGGACTACGACTCCCAACGTACAAGTCTGGATTGGCTGGCGCAGCGACCGGCCGATTTGCCGCCCATCAGCGGCGTCCCCGCTTACGAAGACGGTTTGCGAAACGTGGCGCGTTCCACCGAAATTTTGGTGATCGATGCGCCGGCCCGCGTGCATGGCACCGAACTCAATGAACTGGTTCGGCGTGCGGAAACCATCATCGTCCCGGTGCTGCCATCGAGCATCGACATGAAGGCCTGCGCGCACTTCATGGCCGAGCTTCTGGAGATCGGCAAGGTGTCCCGCCGGCAGGCGCGATTGGCGCTGGTCGCCAACCGGGTGCGCGAATACACCTTGATCTATGAAGAACTGGATCAGTATCTGTCGAAGCTCAAAGTCCCATACCTGGGGAGTCTGCGTGAAGCCCAAAACTACGTTCGTGCGTATGCGCGCGGCATGGGCGTGTTCGAGTTGCCGGAGTATCTGGCGGCTCCCGACTGGAAACAATGGGAACCCATCGGCGAGTGGCTGCGCAGCAAACGGAGCCAGCCATAGGGGCTCCCTAAGGAACGCACCCGGAGCGTTACAAACTCGCCCGAATGCCCGCATCGAGATCGTCGAATGCCAGCGAGATTCCGAGTTCGGCGAGCATGCGTCGATTGTCGACGCGGCGGGATTCGCTCAAAAAAGACCATGCGAGCGTGCCGAACGTTTTCCGCGCGTCTGACAGGCTGATGAGAGGCGGGGGCGGTAGGTTGCCGAGCCGCGCCACCCGCCCGAGGTAGGCGGTGAGACTGTCGTCGGTGCCATCCGTGACATTGTAGATGCGTCCATCGGCGGTCGCTGCGGCGCCTGCCGCGACGCACGCGGTCACCAGGTCCTCCACGTGAATGCGATTGCTCGGCGTGGCTTCGCGCGGGTCGATGGCCGGTTCTCCGCGGCGCAGCCGGTCGACAGGCAGCCGCCCCGGCCCGTAAATACCCGATACTCGCAAAATGCACCACGATACCGCATGCGAGTCCGCCCATTCGCGCAGGCTGGTCTCCGCGGCGAGCCGGCGCACGGCGCGCTCCGACTGGGGCGCCGGCGGCGTATCCTCATTGACGGCGGCGCCGCCCCGATCGCCGTACACGCCGGTGGTGCTGAGATAAACGAATCGTCGGGGTGTGCCGACGATGTGCTCGAGCAGCCGCTCGAGCCTGAAATCCCGATCGCCCACTGGCGCCGGGGGTACTGCGTAGTAGGCTACCTGTCCGTCCAAATCGATCATGGCGGGCGCCTGATCCAGGTTCAACGGGATCGATTCAGCGCCGATGGCCGCAATTTGCCTGAGACTTTCGGCTCGAGACGCGAAGCCGCGGACCCCATGCGTCAACGATAGCCAGCGCCCCGCCAGCCGCAACCCGGTATAGCCGCAACCGACGATGGAAACCGAGTCACGTAGAATGCTCAAACAGGCTCCTTAGGTGCTCGATGAGGAAACAGCGTGCGCGTGAGTCTATCCAAGTCCGATAGGAGTTTCAGCGTGGCGCCGGATCGGCCGGTGCTGGCCGCGGCGCTCGATGCCGGCTTAAATCTGCCGCACAGTTGCAAGGGCGGCAACTGCGGCGCCTGCCGCGTCCGCCTCCTAGAAGGCGAAGTGAGCTATCCGAACGGCCGGCCGCTTGGTCTCTCCGACGCGGAGGTGGCCGACGGTTTCATCCTGCTGTGTCAGGCGCGGGCCGTCAGGGATCTACGCATCGAAGCTTTCGAACTGAGCGCGCCCGGCAGGTCGGCCATCAAGCGCTTACCCGGCCGCATCGTCCGCTCGATCCCGTTATCGCATGACGTCCTGGGCGTGTTCCTGCGCCTGCCCCCCGCTGAAGATTTTGATTTCCAAGCCGGTCAATACGTCGACGTGATGCTGCCCGGAGGACGCCGGCGCAGTTTTTCGATCGCATCACCGCCGCATGATTCGCGACTGCTCGAACTGCACATTCGGCGGGTCCAGGGCGGTGAATTCACCGACCCCTTGTTTGCCGGACCGGAGGTTCATCGCGAGGCCGGCATGCTGCTGTCGATCGAGGGCCCGTTGGGACAGTTCGTGTATCGACCGGCCGACGCCCCCATGCTGCTGGTCGGCGGCGGCACCGGCCTCGCGCCCCTCAAGAGCATCGTGAGGCATGT
>Ga0137412_10003457_pt1 | contig 12585 bp, 8 predicted proteins | sample CZODoug2_1_16fun_FD_122160 | JGI IMG/M metagenome (GOLD analysis project Ga0137412, IMG submission 122160) | Vadose zone soil fungal communities from Angelo Coast Range Reserve, California, USA - CZODoug2_1_16fungal (Hybrid Assembly) | ecosystem: Environmental > Terrestrial > Soil > Vadose zone...
CATAGGCGTTCCATCGATGCATCCAGAAGCTCTCCTCTGCCAGCCGTTTCTCTGCCTTCGAGGTAAACAGCACGCGATAGGCGCCACGCAGAATCCAGTACTCCGCAGGGACCCAGTAGAGCCATTTCTTAATGTGTTTCAGCGGAAACGCATGTTTGAAATAAGGATCAAGCATGCCATGCGTGAACACGACATAGGGTGTATTTCCTGCCAGCGTGCGCCACGCCGCGTACCCGCAGTACTGCCACAGCCCATTCACCACCACGCCATCAAAACGATGGCGGTTATCTCTCAGCCACGGCAGCAGTTTGGCATTAAACCCATACTTGGTATTCGTCGGCCCCAGGGCGTGTACCGGAAATCCAATATCGCTCAGATAAGGTGCAGAAGGGTCGTCCAGGGTGACAACCTCGCCCGTGTAACCGATGGGACCATAGCTCAGCAAAACCCTCACGGACTCCGTCGGACCGCCCGCGGCAGGGTCCAGGGTCCCGATAATGTGGAGAATCCTCATCCGTTTTTGCTCATTACTCCTCAGAATATCAGCAGAGTTTGCCCTAGATCCGGCAAGGAAACCGCATCGTCACTCTGCTGTTATCTTCCGTGTGACCTGCGCAATCGCGCGCCTCAGGCCGCGAACATCCTCTTCAAAATCCCACGTCTCAATCTTCGCCAGGGCACGCATTCCCATCGCAACCGCGGTCTCCGGCGTCGCCAGCACTCTCCGTAAAGCCTCGGTCAACGCTGCGACATCTCCGGCAGGGAAGACGCAGCCTTCCACTCCATCCTCGACAAGGTCCGGCTGACATCCCACATCGTCAGAGACGATCACGGCCCGCCCGGCATTCATCACCTCGTTTACGATCAACCCCCAGGGCTCATGCCGCGACGGCAGAACGAAAACCGTTGCCATGTCGAAAAACCTCGGCAGCTCAGACTGGTTCCTGAACCCGCAGAAACGAACTCCCTCAAGCCCGCTCTCCGCCGCCTGCTTCTCCAGAGCAGCACGTTCCTCGCCATCGCCAACGATCACCAGATAAGGGTGCGGCTCCATCCCCCCTCCCGTCGATAGATTCCGGTATGCGGCCAACAGGTCCGCGCATCGTTTGCGGCGCTGCAGCTTCGACGCAAACAGAATCACCGGCCGCGCGGAGTCCAGCCTCAACTCGTTCCGCAAAGCGGTGCGTCCCTGCCGAGCCTCCAGGCAGCGACTTTGAAAGTAGTGATTGTCCACCGCGTAAGGCATCCGATGCAACGGAAAATCCTCGCCCAGATAATGACGCCAATACTCCGCGTTCAACGTCCCGATCGGCAGTGCGCCGTCGAGCAGCCCCCGCAGCATCTTGAAGAACAGATGCTTTGCCAAAAGTGTAGGTCCACCGCGGTCGCGATCCCCAAGCCACGGCTCTGCCCGGACCAGCACCGGTATGCCCAGCGCCTTCGCCGACAGCATCGCCTGCATCGCATTCGCCGAGGAGTACCCATGCACCCAGAGCACATCAAAGCCGGCGGCGTCTTTGCTTCCGCGCAGCCGACTGAAGATGCCGTAGTTCAGCGGGCTCATAGCGCCCGGATTGGCATTGTCTCGAAGCACCGGCAAAAATTCGTGACGATACCCATCCAGCAGCGGCACGTCCCACTTCACGCCTACACCGAACCCTTCGTCCTTGTAGTCGCGAACCGAAAAGTCCGAGCCGAAGAATACAGTCAGGTCGATGTCCGGTTCCTGAGCGATCCGGCGCAGCATCGGTGCCTGATATTGAATGGGATGGCTCACTAGATAAGCCAGTCTGACTTTGTTCTTCAATCTGCTTCCCATCTCTGACGAGGGTAAAACCATATCTTGTCGCGTCTAGTGCGAACCTCTAAGCTTGTGCGCCTGGCTGTTCCATCAGTCGCTATATTCCAGTGGAGACGAGCAGAATCGACACAATGCCCAGCAGGGTCCCGAATCCTCCTGATTTGATCGCCGCCTTCATTGGGCTGGTGGGTAGGAAGATAATATCCTCCGGTTGCAGTACAGGGTCGGGCGCCTTGCCGTTGATGATCTTCTTGAGATCGACGCGGACGACCTGACGTCCGGTACCAACCGAGCGAATAATCCGAAGATCGCTGTTCTTGCCTTCAAACCCGGAGCCGCCGGTGAGCGCGGCCACCTTCATCAACGTCAACGGTGAGTTTTGGGTCAGCGGTATCGCGCCCTGAGTCTTGAATGCTCCAAGCAGATAAACCACGCCAACCCGTGGCACAACAATCGTGTCCCGCGCGAAGATCGGTATATTCGCTTCAGCACTCTTTGCAGGATCTGTTCCCATGTCGACGACGATAGGCTGCGCAACGCCCGGACGATTGATCGTAATGATATGGCTTGCCGTGCTCGGAAGCCCGCCCCCTCCCACCACGACGGTTGTAGCCGTTGACGAAAATCCGCCGCCGCCACCCACAGCCGCCAATACGTCGTATAGCCTTCTCTGGCCGATGATCGCCACAATTCCGTGCATCTCTCCAATGACAGTGGCTGTCTGATTGGGCGACTCCATAATCTGAATCGATACCTGAGGATCGCGATACATGCCGGCACTGATCAGCTTCTGCGCAATCAGGTCCTGAGCCTGATGCACCGTGAGTCCTTCCACCTGCACGCCGCCGATCAACGGCAGCTGAATCGTGCCATCTAGCCCGACACGTGTCGTCGCAACATAGTCAGGACTTGCGTAGAGATGAACGCTGATCAGATCATCGTGCCAGAGATAAACATCTCGATTTGCCGGATACAGAATCGCCGGATCGGTCGTTATCGTGACCGGCGGATTGACCTGCGTTGACACCCCAAGCGCAGGTCCGCTGAACTGAGCCATCGCGGAGCCGGATAGAGTCATCACCAGAAGCATGGCAACGGTCAGCCACACGCCGCGTCGGTCAGTCCACAACCTGCCCTCGACCGCCCTGCCAGTCCGGAGATTTTTGTGTCTCTGTCTCATTACTCAATCTCCCCAGATCTGCGCGCCTCACCAGAGGCCTTATGCGATTCCCAGCTTTCGGAATCCACGCTCGAATATGAGTAACCTGAGTACCCGTAATACCCATAGTATTCGGGCGAGTTCAGATCGACAGCATTCAGCACAATACCGGTAATGCCTGCACCCGAGCGCAGCAGGATATCTCTCGCGCGCCGCACCACATGTTTACTCGACTTGCCATGACGCACTACCAGTACGACAGCATCCGCCTGTCGTCCGAGGATGACGCCATCCGTGACCGAAAGAATCGGAGGAGAGTCAATGACCACGTAGTCGTAAATCTCTCCACAACGCCTCAGGATCGCGTCCATAGCCCCGGAGCTCAACATCTCTGTAGGAAAAGGTGGAACCGGTCCACTTGGCAGAATGTCGAGATTCGGAATCTCAGGCACCCGCTGCACTGTCTCTTCGAGCTTCGTCGCTCCAGTCAGCACAGTCGTCAGGCCAATCTTGCCGTTCAACCCGAACCGGTGATGAATGTTAGGCCGGCGAAGATCTCCATCGATCAATAGAACACGTGTATCCCGCTGGGCCAGAATAGCCGCCAGATTGCTGGCCGCCGTTGTCTTTCCCTCTGAGGGTGTCGCACTCGTAAGCACAATGAACTTCGGGGGATGCCCGGCAGTCGATAGCAGAAGCGACGTGCGCAGCGAGCGGAACGATTCGGCAAACTGCGACTTCGGCTGCGTCAGGATGCCGATATTTCGTTGCGCCGTGGTCAGGGTCCCGGCCTGATCGGCGGAGGTCCGCCGCGCCCGCGGAATGATGGCCAGCGATGGAAGCTCCGTGATGCTTTCGATCTCCGCAATGCTTCGCAGCCCGGTGTCCAGGCTCTCCATCAGGAAGGCGACCACGATGCCAGCCAGCAGGCTGAAGGCCAGCGCAGTCATGATCATTGTCGACTGCGGCCGCAGAATAGGGTTTGCCGGTGGCAGTGCTCTATCGACAATATCAATCTCCAGCGATTCCAGCCCGGACTGGACGCTCGCGGTCCGCAGACGCTGCTGCAGACCTTCGTACAAATTTCGGTTTGCTTCGAACTCCCGCTGACGCAGCGAGTATTCCACCAACTGATCCCGCAGCTTATAAGCTTCCGCCTTCTGAGCTTCAAGGGCGGCAGTCGTCTGATCTTCATTGGCGCGCGCAACGACGTAGTTCTGTTTCGCCTGTATCAGCAGCCGGTTCTGCTCGGCATCGATCTCTTTGATCAACTCATCAATCTGAGCCTTCAGCGCCTTTGCCTGAGGATGGTTCGGCCCCAGCGACGATTCCAACTGTGCATAGCTCGCCCTCGCTCCGGCAAGCTGCCCGCGCAGCTGATTCAACTCCGCCGGTGCCGTCCCGGGGGTCAGTTCAATCGTCCCTTCAATCGTGTTCGGATCCATTCCGCTCAGAACGCGATAGCGCGCCTCAGCGATAATGCGAGCTAACTTCGCCGCTCCCACCGCCCGGGAAAGATCGTCCAGAGAGTTGTTGATCTGATTGCGATTCGGATCGAACCCGAGAATGCCTAACCGCCGCTGCATATCCATCATCTGCTCTTGCGACGTCTCCACCTCTTGCTTCAGGCCTTCCAGGGTGCCGGAGAGAAACTCTGAAACCTGCCGCGAGGACTCAAATCGCACCTGATAGCTGCGCTGAATGTAGTCGGCAATAACCCGGTTGACGATGTCGGCAGACATCTTCGGATTCAAACTGCTGTAGCTGATACGGATAATATCGGTCTTGGGAACCAGCGCGACGTGCAGATTGCTCTGCAAGCGGTGAACCGTATCTTGTCGAACCACTCCATCATCCAGTGACGTGTGCGGAACGGGCCCCTTCACCTCAAGAAAATCGGGGTTATTCGCCAGATCCATCTCGCGACACACCGTCAACATCAGGGAATCGCTCTTCAGAATCTCGAGCTCGGTCAGCAGCCTCGAGGCATCGCCGCCGTACTCTCCTACGGTGCTCACCCGGTATTCATTCGATGAGCCCGCTCGCACCTGGATACGCCCATACGAGTCGTACAGCCTCGGTTGAGACTCCGCCTTGAAGATCCCATATGCCAGTCCCAGAAGGATGGCAACAATCAGGACCCACCGTCTTTTCCGAAGAACGATCAGCGCCTCAGACAACGTCGTATCTGTAACCGTCGTACTGAACTTGTTTTGGCTCGTATCAGGAACACCAACGAGCGGCGGCTGCGTATTTTCGGAACCCATTACCCCTTAGTCTACCCGAGTGCGCCTTCCAGGAGGAAGATTAGATGAACACGCCTGCTCATAGGTTTCAAAAGAGCGCCGATTGCTCTCAAACCCTCTCGATTACTCCTGCGTTCGGTTATTCTCAACTAAGAGGAATAACACCACAGCACTATGAGTGAAAACATCAAAATTGCCGTTGTCGGGTCGGGATATGTTGGTCTGGTTGCTGCCGTCTGCTTTGCCGAAATGGGCCACAATGTCATCTGTGTCGACAATGATGAGCGCAAGGTTGCCGCTCTCCAGGCGGGCGACTCGCTCATCCACGAGAACTATCTCCCCGAGCTCCTCGAGAAGCACCGAAACACCCGTGTCCGCTTCATGACCGACCTCGCCGAGGCCACCCGCGAGTGCGAAGCTATTTTCATCGCCGTAGGAACCCCGCAAAGCGAAGCCGGCGATGCAGATCTCTCCTACGTGGAAGCCGTTGCCTGCGAAATAGCCCGTTCGCTCACCAGCTATAAGGTCATCGTCGAAAAAAGCACAGTGCCCGTCTACACCAATGAGTGGGTCACGCGTTCGATGGAGCGCAACGGCGTCGCCCGTCACCTCTTCGACGTCGTCTCCAACCCCGAGTTCCTTCGCGAGGGAACCGCAGTAGCCGACTTCCTTCATCCCGACCGCATCGTCGTCGGTGCCGATAGCGAGCGTGCCGCAGCCGTGCTCAACCGCATCTATCTTCCCCTCACCACCGGCGCTTACTACAAGCGAAGCGACGCCATCGTCGGCTTCCGCAGCGTCGCCGAACCACCCCCGCTCCTGATGACCTCCACAAAAAGCGCTGAGATTATCAAGCATGCCTCCAACGCCTTCCTGGCGATGAAGATCTCTTTCATCAATGCTGTCTCGAACCTCTGCGAGGCCACCAACGCCAACGTGGAGCAGGTTGCGCGCGGCATGGGCCTCGATAGCCGCATCGGCCCCAAATTTCTTCGTCCCGGTATCGGCTACGGCGGCTCCTGCTTTCCCAAGGACGTAGCCGCCTTCCGTTCCGTGGCCGAGCAGCTGGGTATCGACTTCGATCTCCTCACCGAAGTCGAAAAGATCAACACCCAGCAGAAGAGGCGTTTCCTCAATAAGGTACGTTCCGCCCTCTGGACCCTCCGCGGCAAACGCATCGGAGTCCTCGGCCTGGCCTTCAAAGGAGAAACCGATGACATTCGAGAATCGCCGGCCATCGATGTCGTCGAAATGCTGCTCGCCGAGGGCTGTTCCATCGCCGCCTATGACCCCGCAGCGATCAAACGCACCGAGGAGGTGCTTCCCGCCGGGCCCAATCTTTACTACGTAAACGACGCCTACGCTGCCGCGAAGGATGCCGATGCTCTTCTCATCCTCACCGATTGGGCTGAGTTCGCCGCCCTTGACCTAGACCGGCTCAACAAGACTCTTCGTTATCCCATCATCATTGACGGTCGCAACCTCTACGATCCCGATATCATGGTCAAATACGGATTTACCTATCTCAGCATCGGCCGGCCCGCAGCATACCCTGTGCGAGAGGTCGCTTCACCAGTGTCCGCCAGTTAGTTCCTGCGTGTTTGCGGACCCATCGACAACACTCCAAAGATGCAGCTTGCCTCCACCACGTCAGTGGAAAGGGGCGCAGGATTCAAGGGATGAAAGGCAGTAAATGATGTCCAGAAATATGCTTGTCACAGGAGCGGCCGGCTTCCTCGGCTCTCATCTTTGTGACTCCTTGCTGGCTGACGGAAATTCGGTTATCGGTGTCGATAACCTCAGCACTGGCAAACTCGCCAACCTCAGCCAACTCGAACGCGAAAGCCGCTTCAGCTTCCTCGAACAGGACATCACCAAGCCATTCGATCTGGGCAAGGTGGATTTCATCTTCAACTTCGCCTCACCGGCCAGCCCCGCCGACTACACCCGCCTCGGTCCCGAGACCCTCCTCGTCGGCTCAGCAGGAACCATCAACGTCCTCGATCTCGCCCGCAAATATTCCGCCGGCTTCCTCCATGCCTCCACCTCCGAGTGCTACGGCGATCCCGAGGTGCATCCCCAGGTCGAGACCTACTGGGGCCACGTCAATCCCATCGGCCTGCGTTCCGTCTACGACGAAGCCAAGCGCTTCTCCGAGGCCGCCATCATGGCCTACCACCGCTACTACGGCGTCGATACCCACCTCGTCCGCATCTTCAACACCTATGGCCCCAGGCTCCAGCCCAACGATGGCCGCGTTATCTCCAACTTCATGATGCAGGCCCTGCAAGGGCAACCGCTCACCATCTACGGCGACGGCTCTCAGACACGCAGCTTCTGTTACGTGTCCGATCTCATCGACGGCATCCTGCGCCTCTCCCGTTCAGACGAACATCTCCCCATCAACATCGGCAATCCCGAGGAATGGACTATCCTCGAGTGCGCTCGCGAGATTCTTGCCGTCACCGGCGCCGGCACCGAGATCATCTTCAAGCCACTCCCGCAGGACGACCCCACCCGCCGCCGCCCCGACATCACCCGCGCGCAAGAGTTGCTCGGTTGGCAACCGAAGATCAAGTTGCGGCAAGGTCTGGAGAAATCCCTCGAATACTTCAAGGCATGCGTCCAGTAACTGACTGCCTCTCGCCTTAATGCAGTTCCGGATAGCTGTGCAGCTTCGGATACCACGTCAACTGCACTGCAACGGAAGTATCTTTCTGCAGCCCCGGTTTGTAGACCGGTGCTTTCCACCCCTCATACTGCACCGACGCATTCAGCTCCACATCTCTGCCAAACCGTTTCACTACGCTCGCCTTGAACTGGTTCTGCGTCGTTCCCCCGGGAATGAAGTTGAACGGCGTCTTTTTATTCAGATACTCGAGTTGAACCCACTCATTGCCGGACAGGTGATAGGTCAACCATGCCTGGCCGCCCTTCGCCTCGCGGCCAATCCAGTCAGCCATGATGAAGCCCTTGTTCGTATACCCCTGCCGTTGAATGACCTCCCAATACGCAAACTGTCCGTTGTGGGCTGGCCCAACTCCCGGATCGGTCGACACGGCCTCGACTCTGAAGTCCAGCCGATTCATCCTGGGGATCTGCGAAACGTACAGCCCAGTCCGGTAAGACGCTCTCCGCGGCGCGCTGATCGGGGTAACGTCATCATGCGAAATTGCGTCCGCGAAGAATGTCACGTACTTGCGCAGCAAAGGCAGCCGATAGGAAAAACTGAAATCGCTAAACCGCGCCCCCGGATCCTCACGCGAGGACTTCTGGTCGCCAACCGTATCGCTCACACTGAAGAAACTGCGGAAAAATGTGTGCAGCGTGACCGGAACATGGCCTTCTCCGCCCCAGATGACAGTTCGCTCAAATCCAAACTCGAAGTTTTCCGTCGGACGAAAAGAAAACATCTCGGCATGAACCCACGGAGATCGCGGAAAGTTATGCCCTTTCAGACTCCCAACATAAAAGTCGTACCGCACCGGCCCGCTCACCTTCGACACGAAAGGGATATACAACGGCTCCACGCGATTGATGCGGAAGGAATAGATATTCTCCGCGTTATTCGACCACGCCATTGACGAGCCGGTTCCCGGTCCAAGCCACGCATCGCTCTTGCCGCCCGAGATCTCGTGCCCCAGCAGATGGAACGAAGCGGCGGCCTCCACCAATCGAAATGGATTTTGCGCCGCGATCGGACCGACGGGAATCGTCGGCTGAGGGCCTGTGTAGTCGATCTCATCGATGACCGACAGTTGACTCGCCAGGGCAACCGAATATCCGTCCGCGGATGGAGCGTGTTGGTACTCGCCCCTGACATACAACGAAAACGGCCCCCACTCCTCAATCGTCGAAGCCCCCGCAATCGCGTTGAAGCCCGTCTGATACGGCCGCCCATAGTCGTTATTGATCGTCTGCCCAAGATGATAGCTGTCCCGCAGAATCGGTCCCCCGATCCCCAGAAAGCGTGTGTAGGAGGAATCCAGGCCATAGACGAACCCGCGATCACGATTGCCGCTTGGCACCTCCGCACTCAACTCATGCAACAGCTTCGTGAAGATCTCCTGCGCCTCTTCGTTGTCGCTATTCAAAATCGCATCTTTAGACGTCATCAGCATATGCAGCGCACTTCGTCGTGTGTAAGGCCGCATCCCCAGGTACATCGTGTCCAGAAATCCCATGCTGTACAGGCGCGTAAACCCCGAATACATCCAGCTGTCTACGGGAATGTAGACCGAACCCAACCGGTCTGACGGAGGCCTCAACTGAGCCGGAGAATAGGGGGAGTAACCGACATACGGAGCCGCCGGAGTAGGCTGCGCGGGGGGCGCCACCGGCGGACCTTTCTTCTCAGGCGTCGGAACAGTCGGGGGCGGAGGTTGAGTCTGCGGCGGCGGTGCATAAGCCGGAACCTCCGGCGTCGTTGCGGCGGGAACAGGCGTCGGCGCCGGCGCCGATCCGGGTGGGGGAGTGGGAGGAGTTGGTTTCTGCCCAAAAGCAGTCGAGGCGGCCCATAAAGCCAGCACCGCAAAAGAGAGAAAACCCCTGGTCCGCACTCGCACCTCAATACCTGTCACTAAACTGCAGGATCCAGTGTAATCGCGCAGTGTAATCGCGGACAGCCTCTCGATCGCGCTTCCACGAGACCCTCTCTCTAAGTCCAACCATCTACTGCCCCGCCGCCGCAATTCGCCGGCGCAGCCTCTCACCCGCACGTTCCAGCCACGCCTTCGTGCACACCCTGCGGCCCAGCAGAAACTCCTTCATCTGAACCAGAGGATCGCCCGGCGCACCTCCTCCCAAGCCCTCCACACTATAAGCCACGCACTCAATCAATACCGGGCCATCCCCACCTCGCGTCCGCCCCAGCGACTCCTGAGCCACCCGATACAGCGCCACCGCATCGCCCGCATCGACCGGGATTCCCGGCACTCCCCACCGAGCCGTCTTCGCGCTCAGGTTCGTCACCCCATCCCGTCTCTCTCCCTTCATCGCAGGCAGAACGACAAAGATCACAGGCAGCTCCAGCTTCCCGGCAAGCTCCAGCACCTTCCGCCATACTCCCTTACCCACGTCGCCATGACGAACGTAAGCGACCACTACATTGGGTCGCCCCAAAGTCTTGAACGCAAGCGCCGCACCCATCGCCATCCTCAACCGCTCGCCCGTATCGTCGATCCACGGCAGCAGCCGTTCAGAAGTCTTCGTTCTCCTTACCTTCTTCCCCGAATGAAGTTCAGCCACACGCTTCAACAGGGAACTGACCTTCGCCCCGGCGAGCAGATCCATCACCACTCCCGCCTGAGAATCACTCACCAGATCGCCCGGCCCCAGGTCAATCGCCGTGCTCACACGGCAAGCCTCCTGCCCGCGAATCGAATCCAGCTTCGAATCAAGCCTCGAATCAAGCCTCCGCCGCCCTTTCGCGCCCTTGACACTCTTGACCCGCCTCTGCAACTCAGCAACATGCTCATCCAGCACTCTCGCCTCAGCCATCGCAACATACATCTGCCGCAACTTCGCATTCGGCACCAGCGGATTCTCGTACATCCCCGTCTCGCTCAACCAACCCTCCATCTCATCATTTGCAAAAAGAGAGGGTCCCAAAGGAACCCTCTCGGTTCAACTCGAACTCTAGAGCATTCTTACAGCAGGTGTAATGTGGTATCGCAAAGAATTTCTTGGCGTCCTTTGCGTTTTTCTCTGCGTCCTTTGCGTTCGTCTTTACATCACACTATCGGTGAAATAAAACGCGCGCCGCATCTCGAATCCACGAGCGCAAGGAGCTAAAGACAAGGAGCTGAAGATGGGCACTGCCGGTCTTTCGAAGCCGCGCCTCGAGCAAATGCATCAACAGTTGTCCGGCTTCATCGAACGCAAAGAGATGCCCGGCCTCGTCGCTCTCGTCAGTCATCATGACGACCTTCATGTCGAGACGCTCGGCACATTGGCATTCGGCAATCCAGCGCCAATGAAGCGCGACACCATCTTTCGCATCGCTTCCATCACCAAGCTCATCGCCGCCGCAGCCGCAATGATTCTGGTGGAGGAGCGCAAAATTCGCCTCGACGATTCGATCGAACCCTGGCTGCCCGAGCTTGCAAATCGCCGCGTGCTCAAATCCATCTCCTCCCAACTCGATGACACCGTGCCTGCCCAGCGCGCAATCACCCTTCGCGATCTGCTGACCTATCGCATGGGCTTCGGCAGCGTCATGGCGATGCCCGATACCTATCCCATTCAGAAGTTAATTCGTGAGTACCGGATCGGCGGCGACGGCCCACCACGGCCTGCGCAAACGCTTGGCACGGATGAATGGCTGCAGAAGCTCGGCTCGCATGTCAAGCCCCTAAACCACTTAAATACAACAAACAAAACAAGATCGAATTGAAATTTAGTTAGGTCCAACCCGATATAATAGATATAGAGATAGAAAAACAAACCAAGCCCAGGGAGAATCCAGACACTCTCTTGAGCTAACTGGCTGATAAGAAGTATTTTAGCCGCAACTGGCTTGTTATCAATATTTTGCAGACACAACCACCCTGCAAGCTACTGAATCCAAGGATTTTACTCCCCAAATACCCCCCCCGGGGGGAGGGGGTTCCCACAAAAAAGAAATTAAGCAAACAACAAACACTGCGGCTTCGACAGCGGAAAGCTCTTACCCGCCGTCAACTGCCCGGTCCGCGCATCCCGAGCCAGAATCGCGAAGCACCAAAAGTCTTTTCGCCTGATGAGCCAGGATGTCGCGCGAAAAGTCGACGCTCGGCAACTGAGCGTAAGTGGGCGCCAGATCGTTAGCGGCCAGTGCCCGCGTCACCGAAAGAACGACATCGGGGACCTCGCAACAGACCAACGCGAGGAAAGTAGCCGCGCTGCCGACGGTAACGAAAGTGTTCCAGAGGCAGCCGCCGCTCATGAGTGCTCGGGCTTGGCTCAAGGATGGTTTTTCCCAAAACCGTTTGACTGTCAGCAACTGCATGGCTCCCGAAGCCCGAATCGCGCAACCGGGTTCGATCCATCCGTACTCGATCTCCGGATAGTGAGCCTCCGCTCCCAGGAGGATGATTGACTCAGGATATTCCTGGGCGCACGCCATGGCGGATCCGATTGTCGACACGAATGCGCCATCGCTCGAGTAGTAGTGATCGCAAGGAAAGAAAGTCACGAACGGATCGGCTTCGCGCTGCAAGATGCGAAACAGGGCAGTGGCGATCGCGACTCCCGTTCCTCGATTCTGCGGCTGCACGATGATGTGTGACGGATCTGTCATCCCGAGATCTTCACGGTAGTATCTCTCGTGGTCTCGCGTAACCACGAACATCGTTCGATCGCGCCGAAACAGCGGTTCGAGGCGTTGCGCCGTCTGAATC
>Ga0137412_10003459_pt1 | contig 12576 bp, 6 predicted proteins | sample CZODoug2_1_16fun_FD_122160 | JGI IMG/M metagenome (GOLD analysis project Ga0137412, IMG submission 122160) | Vadose zone soil fungal communities from Angelo Coast Range Reserve, California, USA - CZODoug2_1_16fungal (Hybrid Assembly) | ecosystem: Environmental > Terrestrial > Soil > Vadose zone...
GCGTGGCTGGTTCTGTGCAGCTCGGCCGATGCTCATCTTACGAAGCTCAGCTCCTGCCATTACATTATGTTTTCCGTGCGTCCAGCTAATCTGGTCATACCCGTGAAGAGTACGATCATCTTGATACCAGTTGGCAGTCGTGTTGCCGAGCGCGGGGCCGTTGTTGTTGCCCAGGACGTCCACATTAATCGACGGAATCCCCGGGTTCCCATACACGGTGTCGGAATTGAAACCCGGAATTCCTAACGCAGTCCCTGCATCTTTGGGCCCGTTCACCGCAAAGTAATCCAGGCTGTTGGAGAGAACGGTATTCAGGCCGATACGGAAATCGTTCACCAGGTTCGGCTTGAGGATGCGTGTATAGCCAATGGCGTAGTTACGCGAGTTCGTCGGTCCGTAAGAGGCGTTGGTGGGGAAGTTAGAGCCGTTGACAATGGTGATGTCCTGCCAGTGATATCGGAAATACAGTCGATTTTTGTCGCCTATGTTCTCGTCAACGCGGTCCAGCGTCTGGGTAATGACGATGTTGTTGGGGAAACTGTTTTGCAGGTTGTTTTGCACGCCGCTCAGATTAGGCAGCGTCATATACGCCTCCAGCTTCTGCGAAATCAGGGCGGACGGACTACCCAACTCAGAGGCCGGAATCTGGTTATTGGGATAAGGGAGGCCGGTGAACGGGTCCGTAATCGGCACCCCGGCCGCGGAAAAATCCCCGGTCCTTTCCGCCGACGTCAGCGTCGAGGCAATACCGGTATTTTCTGAGATCTGGTTGAGCTTTTCCCATGAAGCGAAGAAAAAGGTACGGTTTCGCCCGTTGTACAGTTTGGGCAAATAGACAGGACCACCCAGGTCGAATCCATACTGGTTGTAGTGGTTAATCAGCTTGGGACTTCCTGGTGCGTCGAAGAAATCATGAGCATTCAGGGCGGTGTTCTGAATGTAGTCGTAGACTGCTCCATGTAAATCATTGGTTCCTGATTTGCTGACCAGGTTGACGTGTAACCCCAGGTAAGAACCGTACTGCGCAGGATAATTCCCACTCTGCATTTGCACTTCTGAGATCATGTCCGAGCTGGGGCGCGCCGGCGCTGTGGTGATCAGATTATTCATGATCGAAACCCCGTCGAGCGTCATACTGCTCTGAATCTCGCGCTGGCCGGCGCCGATAAAGTCCTCTCCTGGCGGCACGTTGTTGTAGCCGGAGGAAGGTCCGATGGTCACGTTGGACGCTGTCGCAGCAATCTCCAGGGCGTTGTGTCCCATCAGCGGCAAATCCTGCACCGCCTTGGTATCGAAGGTTTCGCCCAGAGTAGCGTCGTCGGTGGAAATCGGCGGCGTGGAGGCCGAAACGGTAACAGTCTGCGTCTCAGATCCGGCCTTAAGCGAGAAGTCCGTGCGCACCGCCTGATCGACGGGTACGATGGTGCCCGTCTTCGTCAACTTGTTAAAGCTGGTCTGCTCGACCGTGATGTCGTAGGTGCCCGAAGGAATGAACTTGATGGAATAGTAGCCCTGCTCATTGGTCGTACCCGAATAAACGACTCCGGTTGATTCTTGAACGGCCGTCACCTTGGCTCCCACCACCGCGCTGCCGGCCGAATCCAGCACCGTTCCCACCAGGGAGGTGTTATTGGCAACCTGGGCCTGCATCGACGTAGAACAGGCTAGTACGATCAGGACTGGAACCAGGATAAGTAGACGTTTCATTCTCTTGAGCTCCCTTCAAGTTGGGACGCAAACGAATCTGCACCCGGTGGGAAACTTATGATCGATGCAGCGCTTTCGCCCTGCGAGTATGTCAAACCAACCAGGCCTGCCTAAACGAAACCATCATTGCGCTCACTAGACTTTCTTCCCTCCAGGACTTAGAGAAGAAAGACCCCACGCCGTCAAAGTAAGCCGCGAATCAAAACTGGAGAGTCTGATCCGGGTCCGGGTACCAACAGCGTGGGGGATTCGCAACGCAAGGATTAATCAGGATTTCACTACAGGAACAACATGCTGTCATCAGGCTGCAGACATGTTTGGATATAGGACAATTGTCCTATATCCGGTTTAGCTCGATCAATGCCTGGTGCTGAGTGGCAGGACTGGACAAGACCGCGTGTGCGCTTTCCTTTAAGGAAAGGCGCATGATGTTTGCCAACGTCACCAATTTCTACAGGAAATGCGGGGTAGCGTAGTGGAGAGATCTGCGGTTTCTTTTCCCTTATTCCCAATGCACCAGCCCGCGTTGGATCGCGCAAATGGCGGCTTGTGTCCGGTCACGAACGCCCATCTTATCCAGCACGCTGCTCACGTGGATGCGCACCGTCTTCTCGGCAATACCCAACTGCTGGGCAATGTCACGGTTGTTCTGCCCGCGCGTAATACAGGTGAGTACTTCGTGCTCGCGGGGAGTCAGCTCCACCAGAGAAGTCCGTTCCGCCAGGCGGTCACGCGCGATCGGTGGGAGATAACGCATGCCCTTGTGCACGGTAACAATGGCTTCCACCAGCTCTTCTCCACTTGCGTTCTTGTTTAAGTAGGCCATGGCGCCGTTGCGGATGGCGCGATAAATATCCTCGCTGCCCTCGTAATTACTAAGAACTGCGATCTTGGCTGTCTTACACAACTTGCGGATGGCGGTAATCGCGTCAAACCCGCTGAGGCCCGGCAAGCGGAGATCCATCACGGTAACGTCCGGTGCACACTGGCGGTACATCTCGACGCCGCTGGCTCCATCGCTGGCCTCGGCCACCAGTGAGATGTCGCCACGCCCGTTCAAGACCGAGCGCAAGGCCATGCGCGCAAGGAAATGATCTTCGATCAAAAGCACCCTGATAGACATTGCGTCATCCTCCTTGCACTTGCATGCGAAAGGGCACATGGACCAATATTTCGGTGCCATTGCCGGCTGATGTCTCTACCCGAAGACTCCCACCGAGCTTGCGGGCACGTTCCTCCATCACAGGGATCCCAAAGTGCCCGTACAACGCAGCCAGCTTGTCGGATGCTCGAAAGCCACGTCCATCATCCTTGACCGACAGGCTGAGCCAGTCCGCATGGTATTGCAGGTGCACGGAGATGATGCTCGGCACTGCATGACGGAGCGCATTGGTGACCGCCTCCTGCCCGATGCAGACCAGATGATGCACGGATCCGGGAGCCAATGGCACTTCCTGCCCCTCCACCTCAAGGCGCATATCGACGCCCTCTTTCGCACTCAAGAGCTTGAGTGCGTTCGACAATGCGCTCGAGAGCGGCCCCGTGGCCTCCTCATTTTCGCGTAAGTCCCAAAGGATCCGGCGGGCCTCCGTTTGGCAATGACGAACCATGCTTCTTGCCAGCTCACAAGCCTTTGCCGCCGCGCCATTCTCGCCGCCCAGCAGACGTGCCGTGGTTTCCATCTGCCATGCGATGGCAGCAAAGCCCGCCATCAATGTGTCGTGCCACTCCCGGGCAATGCGGTTGCGTTCTTCGAGGACTACGCCAAGCTCTCCCTTGGCCCGAGTCAGCTTCCAACGGAACAACCGCACCGCGGCCACCGCAGCCGCCACGCATAGCAGTGCGTAAAACCACCAGGCCTGATAAAAATATGGCCGCTGATAAACGCCAATGCCGGCCACTTCGTCATTCCATGCCGAACCCGCGTTCCGCGCGTCCACCAGAAAACGGTAGTGACCGGGAGGAAGCTTCCGATAGTGAGCACCTCTGAATCGGGTCACTGTCCAATCCCGGTCATATCCATCCAGCTTGTAGCGGAATTCCATCTGCGCCGGGTTCGCCAGATTTTGCGAATTGAACTGAAAGACCAGATCTTCCAGGCCCGGCGATAGCTCCAAACGATTGTTCACTTGCACGCTGGCATCGTCCAAAAGGGCGCCCGTTAACTCCGCCGGGTGAGCGGCCGGGGGAACCGCCCCATCGGGATCCGTATGCACCAGGCCTTTAGCGGTGGCAAACCAAAGCGTGCCGTCCTTTGCCCGGGTAGAGTGCGGCTGCGCCACGCCAAGACACTCGCTGCTGGGCATGCCATCGGCCTTACCTAACAGCACGTAGTCCAACGTCCTGGACTTCTGCGCCGCCAGCTCTTCCAGTTGTTGGCGCTGTACCCGGACAATTCCGCGCGAAGTGGCCATCCATAGAAATCCCTGACCGTCATCGAGCACGGAGAAAATGGTGTAGTCCACCATGCCGTTCGTCGTGTCCAGGTGAACCGGATGATCGCCCTTGAGCCAGTCAAGCCCCCCGCCTTTGGTGCCGACCCAGACGTTCCGGGCGTTGTCGATGGAGACAGACAACACATAGGGATGAGAAAGCCCTGCCACCATGCGGACCGTATCGCCCACCACGCGATAGAGTCCCGCGGACGTGCCCACCAGAATCGACCCGTCATCGTTCTGCGCCAGGCAGGTGATCAATTTGTCTTTCAGCAGGAGGACGCCTTTGTCCTTTGCCGGTACTCCGTCAGCGTAGTGCAGCAATCCCGTATAGGTGCCCACCCAAAAGCCACCGCTCTTGTCGCTAAGCAAGGCACTTATCGCATCAGTGAGCGTTTCCCGGCCCAACAGAATGTGCTCGAAGCCACCGTTTTTGTAGCGGAACAGCCCGTTGAACCAGGTGCCTATCCAGACATTTCCGGCAGCGTCCTCCTCCATAGTTCGGATCGCTGAAGAATTCCCCGTTAAAAGTTCACTTTGGAATCGCCCATCTTTGAGCCGGAACAATCCGTTACCCCACGTCCCGATCCAAAGATATCCGTTGTGGTCCTGAAGGATCGCAGCCGGCTGTGCCTCGCGCAGCTCTCGCGGCTCATCGCGCAAGGGAATCAGCGTCGCTATGCGCCAGCGAGCGAGGCCTCCGCTGGAGAGGCCGACCCACAGGTTGTGCTCATCGTCTTCGTAGAGTGAGCGCACAAAGTCGTCTTCCAGGCCATCCTTGGTTGTCCAGCATGAAAACTTCGATCCCGTAACTCGGCAAAGTCCCTGGTTGCGCGTACCTACCCACATGTTGCCCTGGTAGTCGCCCGCCAACACAGTAACCTCGCTACGGAATTCTGGCACCTCTTCCTGCGTGTATTCGTCTGTTCCTTTACCTGGTATCAAACGCACCAACCCATCACGCAGGCCAACCCAGAGCACGCCGCGGCGGTCAAAATAAATTCCAACCGCGTCTCCCGTCTTCTTATGGTGCAGCTGATGGTGTTCGACGATATGGATATGCACGCCCCGCGCCGTCAGATGAAACACACCGTCGGAGGTGAGCACGAAGATGCCCCCGCGCCCATCTTCGGCAAATGGCGTAGTGATGTCGCCCGAGACCGGGCCGAGTCGATCGAGCAGCTCGACGGATTGCGTTCCACCGTGGACCGTGATGCGTTCGATGCCATCGTGGGTAGCCGCCCAAATTGTGCCGGTCGCGTCTTCGAACAAACCGCGAATGCGCTCCTGGTAAAACCCTGCCTGCTCGCTGACATTCACTGCCGTGCCTGCGGTCTGCCGGATAATTCCCCGGTCGTCTGTGCCGATCCACAGATCGCCGCTACGGCTGAGCAGCAGGGAGTTCACGGGCTCGCTCGCAGCGGGGTCTTTTGCGTCTACGCGAATCGGGCTGAAACGCAAACCGTCAAATGACGCCACGCCGCCGTACGTCGCAATCAACAATCGGCCCCCCGGCACCTGGGTGATCGCGCGCAGTTCACTCTGCGGCAAGCCATCCTCCACTTGCCACTCCTGCTTTTGATACTCGGAAAGCCGCACCGTAGCGGAAAAAGCCGGCAGACAGCAACAAGGGCCCAGCACAAGAAGCGCGACCCAGCCTGACAGCCGTTCGCGAGGTAAACGCATGGCAAAGTTCTTATGAGCCATAAGAAAATAACCGAGGGATGGCTTTACCCCATCACAACCGTGCCTGCTTGTGCAACTTATTTTTGAAAGTGACTTTTAAGCAAAGAACGAAGCCTTCTTCCCTGGACGGGTGCGGGAGATCAAATCCCCAAACTCGTCTAAGCGGTTTCCCAAATCAACTTCGCATTGGTTAGTTCCCGGGCGCCTAGCGCACCCAATTCCCGCCCAACGCCGGAGCCCTTTACCCCGCCAAACGGCGCCCGCGGGTCCGACCGGACAAAGTCATTGATAAACACCGCACCCGCCTCGATCCGCGCCGCGACCGCATTGGCCCGTTGGGCATTCTTACTCCACACGGCTGCCCCCAGGCCAAACTCTGTATCGTTGGCCAACCGTATCGCCTCTTCCTCAGTCTTGAAAGTAAACATCAGCGCCACCGGACCAAAAAACTCTTCCCGGGCAACGGGCGCGTCGTGAGGCACATCGACCAGCACCGTAGGGGGATAAAAGTAACCCGGCCCCTCAAGCGACTTACCACCTGTGAGCACTCGCCCGCCTGCTGCAACCGCTTCCGCTACCTGGCGCTCTGTTGTCGCCAGCAAATCCGCGCGCGCCTGCGGACCCAGCCTGGTGGCCGGTAAGAGCGGATCTCCGACTCTCAACGCGGACGCCTGCTCGACAAATGCCTTGATAAAAGCATTCGCAACCGGCTCTGCGATCAAGAACCGTTTGGCCGCAATACAACTCTGTGCGTTGTTGGAGTAGCGCGAAGTCACACCCAGCTGCACCGCTCTCCCGATATCAGCATCCTCGAGCACAACAAAGGGATCGGAACCACCTAATTCCAGCACCACCTTCTTGCCGTGAAGCCCGGCGAGTTGAGCGACAGCACGACCGGCCGCCACGCTGCCTGTAACCGTCACTGCGCGTATCCGGCCGTCCGCGATCATGGCGGGCACCGCGTCGCGTTGAACCGAAACATTCACGTAAAGCCCTTCGGGGCCACCGGCATCGCGAACCAGTGCTTCCAAAGCCAGGGCGCACCCCTGCACCGTCTCCGCATGCTTCACCACCACTGTGTTCCCCACCAGCGCAGCGGGAATAAAGAAGCGCAGCACCTGCCAGAAGGGAAGATTCCACGGCATGACTGCCAGAACCGGACCCAGCGATTCGTAAACCACGCGGCCAGGCGTTCCGGGAATCGCCTCAGGCTGGATATACGCCGCACCGTCCCCGGCAAAATGGCGCGCACCAAATGCAGCCTTCTTCACTTCCCCTTGCGCCTCGCCGATCGGCTTACCCATCTCCAGCGTGATCAGGCGCGCGTAATCGTCCGCGCGCTTTTCCAAAAGCTCCGCCAACCGAATCAAAAATGCGGTACGTTCAGAAAGCGGAGTACGCGACCACTTCTTCCACCCATCCCAGGCGCTCTGCAAGCGCAGGTCTACATCCTGGGCACTATGCTCCGGGTAAACATTCAGAAGCTTACCGGTAGTAGGATTTGTCGACTCGAATGCCATCACCTTATCCCTTCAAAGACAACTGAGGCACATCCATCCAACGACGCTCCGCCCAGCTCTTCATTCCCAACTCTGCCAACTGCACGCCCTTCGCTCCTTCAAGCAAATCGAAGCGCCACGGCTTATTCTCCACCACGTGACGGATAAAGTCTTCCCACTGCAGCTTGAACCCGTTCTCATAGGTCTGCGTGTCGGGCACCTCTTCCCACTGGTCCGCGAACACCATGGTCTGGGGAAGATCAGGGTTCCACACCGGCCGCGGCGTGTTGACGCGATGCTGCGTGTAGCAACGAGTCAAACCGGCAACCGCAGAACCATGGGTTCCATCCACCTGGAAGGTCACCAGGTCATCGCGCCTCACCCGCACTGCCCAGGACGAATTAATATGCGCGATCACACCGCCTTCCAACTGAAAGGTGGCATAGGCCGCATCATCCGCGTCTGCTTTGTAGGATGCACCGCTCTCATCCACACGCTCGTGGATATGGGTGGCGCCGATGCAGCTGACCGCCTTCACCGCACCAAACAAGTTGTCCAGGACGTAACGCCAATGAGGCAGCATATCGAGAATGATGCCTCCCCCATCGGCCTTGCGGTAATTCCATGACGGTCTCTGCGTCGGCTGCAGGTCGCCCTCAAACACCCAGTAACCGAACTCACCCCGCACCGCGAGCATCCGCCCGAAAAATCCGGCATCCTTCAACATGCGCAGCTTGCGCAGCCCGGGCAAATAGAGCTTGTCTTGCACCACTCCACTCTTCACCCCGCGAGCGTCTGCCAGTCGTGCCAGCGAGAGCGACTCCTCCAGAGTTTCTGAGAGCGGCTTCTCACAATAAACATGTTTCCCCGCTTCGATAGCGCGCTTCAACAAAGGCACCCGCATCTGGGTCGAGCCCGCGTCGAAGAAGATCGTGTCCTCCGGATTAGCCAGCGCAGACTCCACATCTTTTGCGACCCGCTGGATGCCATGGCGTGCCGCCAGCGAAGATACCTTTTCCAGGTTGCGTCCCACCAGGATGGGGTCGGGCATCGCCCGGTCGCCGTTAGAGAGCGTGACCCCGCCCTGCTCCCGGATAGCCAGAATCGAACGCACCAGGTGCTGGTTGTAGCCCATTCTGCCCGTGATGCCATGCATGATGATGCCAACGCGACGACTAGACACTATGCATTCTGCCTTCTATAGTTTCTAATGTTTGTTTTATAAGTAGCGTTCTTGAGTGGACCACACGGGCGCTTTGACTGTCAAACCATCTTAGAGCATCACACGGGGGGATTCTTGAAGAAGCAAGCATTACGTCAGGCCGTGGTCTGTCTTTGCATAGTCTTGTGCGCAACCTTGGCCCTGGCGGCCAGCGACATCCCCAAAGCCGCCTGGTCCCGGCCCATTGGCCTCCCGCTCGAGAACCCGGGTGTGACCAAAGATCCCGGCTTGATCGACGATGGCTATTGGCAAGGAGCACCCGTTGGCGGGATGGGGGCAGGCACCTTCTCCCGCTCCTATCGCGGAGATTTCTCCCGCTGGCACATCAAAGCCGGCGTTCACAAATACGAGACTGTGTATGCAAACGAATTCGCCATGTACCAGAAGTCGGAAGGTGATCCGGCTGGAACTGCGCGGGTCTTGATGACCGATCATCCCCATAATGGTGAGTTGACCAGTTGGGCATGGGATTATCCGGTAGGAGCGGGGGAGTATTCGGCCCTCTATCCAAAGTCCTGGTACGACTACAAGTGGGACAAATTTCCCGCACACGTGGTGCTGGAACAGTATTCGCCTGTACTCCCAAACAATTATCGTGAATCCAGCTACCCGGTCGCAGTTTACCGCTGGCATGCCGAGAATCCGACGGACCATCCCGTCACGGTATCGGTGCTTCTCTCCTGGGCCAACATGGGTGGGTGGTTCCGCACCTTCACCCACGACTTCAACGGCACACCCAACCAGGGCAACTACAACCAGTTCGTCAGTGAAGCTGCTGGATCCGCCGGCACTATGAAAGGCATCGTCTTCGATCGCGGCCGCGACGGAGCGACATTGAACGAATGGGACGGCCAATTTGCCATCGCCGCGCTGGAGAGCCCGGGTGTGGAGGTCACCTACCAGACGACCTTTCTCGCCCAGGGCGATGGCAAGGCAGTATGGACCCCCTTTGCGAACGACGGAAGGCTTGCCAACAGCACTACATCCTGGGTAAGCGACAGCGAGAAACTGGCCGGCGCCATTGCCCTGCGATTCACCCTGCAACCAGGAGAGAAAAAGATCATCCCCATGGTGATCTCCTGGGACCTTCCTGTCGTGCAATTTGGCCAGGGACGAAAGTGGAACCGGCGTTACACGGACTTCTATGGCGCCACCGGCAACAACGCCTGGGAGATCGCCCGCGACGGACTGCTCAACGCCGCGGCCTGGAGCGATGCCATCGACAAGTGGCAGGCGCCTTATATCGACGATGAGACCAAGCCGCTCTGGTATCGAGGCATGCTCTTTAACGAGCTCTACACCCTTGCAGACGGAGGCACCTTCTGGGGCCGCCAAGTGGGCACCGGCAAGCAGCTTCCTGCATCCTTTGCCTTGCTCGAGTGTTTCGACTACGCCTATTACGCAACTTTAGATGTTCGCTTTTACGCCTCTCTCCCGCTGCTAAAATTCTGGCCGGTTATCGACAAACAGGTGCTGCGCGAATTCGCCGATACCGTTCCGCGTGAGTGGCCGGAGAAGGGCCTATGGGTTTGGAAAACGCAACAGACCGGCGAACCCGTCCTCCACAAGCGGAAGAAGAAAGGAGCCGTCCCACACGACCTCGGTGTACCCGAAGGTGATCCTTTCATTGCTGTCAATCAACCAGGCTGGCAGGACACCAATGACTGGAAAGACCTCAATTCCAAGTTCGTCCTCATGATCTATCGCGACTACGTACTCACCGGCCGAAAAGACACGGCATTTCTGCGCGAGACATGGCCTGCCGTCAAAGAAGCGATCGCCTACCTGCGCCAATTCGACCATGGTGGTGGCGTGCCCGAAAACAGCGGCTATCCCGACCAAACCTACGACTCCTGGGTCGTGCGCGGAGTCAGCGCCTACTCCGGCGGCCTGTGGCTGGCAGCCCTGCGCGCGGGCGAGGAGACCGCAAGAACGCTGGGAGACAAGACCACCCAGGACATGTATCACCAACTGTTTCATAAAGCGCAGCAAACCTACATCAGCAAGCTCTGGAACGGCGACTACTTCCGCTACGACACCGAAAGCGAAAACCAAAATGCAATTCAGACCGACCAGCTTGCCGGGCAGTGGTACGCCAACATGCTTGGCTTAGGAGAGCTGGTGCCGCACGAAATGCAGATGTCTGCGGCCAGGAAAATATTCGAAGTAAACGTCATGAAGTTTGCCGGAGGGCAGATGGGCGCTGCCAACGGCATGAACGCAGATGGTTCGCCCATCGACAATGTTCAGGCAAAAGAAGTATGGGCCGGGACTACCTTAGGTTTCGCCGCTTTGCTACTAAGCGAAGAGATGAAGGACGAAGCCTACAAATCCGCCTGGGGTCTCTATCACGTCATCTACGAGACCAAAGGCTACTGGTTCCGCACCCCCGAAGCCTGGGACATCACCGGAAACTTTCGCGCCGGCATGTACATGCGCCCAGCCGGCATCTGGGCGATGGAAATGACTCAACCGCCACCCAAACCTTTAGGCCCTACCAGCGGCGGAATTTCGACCGGCATCGAGACCCGATCCGCAACATACATCCGCAATCCGCGCAGGCTTGACGACGCTGTCTCCGCCCCGGAGTAGTCAATTCCGATATAGCGATCAAACGCCATGCAAATCGCGGATCACGCCAGCAGCTGATTCACGGCCCGATCTGACTCACCAATCGAAGCGCGATGATCCATAATCCCCGAAAGATCCGAATTCGCAAACGCAATCTTCCCAAACGGGGCGCGCCGCATCACCTCGCGAGGAGCAATCTTGCCCTCAGTCCCAAAGAAGAATCCCGGCTGGCCACAAAGATACGCATGGCCCCAGCGATTGACGATGATCCCGGCAATATCCCGCCGCGCATCAAACCCGCTGCGCGCAAACATCAACGTCATTTGTTCGCGGACCAACCGTTCATACTCTGAATACGGCGTGCTCAGCAAGCGCATCCGTCCTCGCGTGCACTGCTGCGGCAGCGGAACCCCTGGCTCCGTAAACGTGATTTTCAAACGGAGCACCGTCGGATCATCGGGACTGATCGTAGGCGGAACCTCGGCAAAGGTAGCCACTTTGCGGACCGCGAGCCACCTGTAGAGCCCCTCGAAGCACTGGCATTCCGTGATCCCCATCTTCGCCATGAACCGCCAGTTGCGCACAGCAACGTTAATGACGGCACAAGGCATCCGATAAAACTGCTGGTACGCCGCGCGGTAGTTTTCCGGCAAATCAGAGATAGTTCTCGCCGTTGTCCAGCCGGCAGACATCACCACCGATCGAGCGTGTATGGTGTGCAGCCGGCCCTGCACCGCGTAAGTAACGCGCACGCCATCACCGTCATGCCGCACGTCCGCGACCGTTGCGCCGAGCCGAATCCGCACCGGCTGACCCTCACGATCAAGCTTGGTGAAATCCACCGGACCATTGCACATCCCGGCCAACGTGTTCGGACCAGGCATCGCCTCCGGGATCATGGCTTTCACAATAAAGCGCGCGATGCCTGTATTCCCGCCAGGGAAAATCTGTTGCCCAACCTCGTTCTTCCAGGGGAACAGTACTTCCGGCGCGTAATTCGCGTACGCGGAATTCTCGTCCGCCGAAGAGCCCGCCCAATCCGCAGCTCGTCACCAACACGTTCGGCGCCGGCGCATGGTCGGTCAACTATCGCAATGAGCCGGTCGACCTGCGCCTCGTGACCGGCACTCCGAGCCGGACGAACGCAACCGATACCGCGTTCTCCTTCGCGTCGATCCAGCGCAACGATCCTTCGCTCAACCTGCAGCCGACCGGCCCGATCGATCCATGCGGCGGCGTCAAGGCCGACGTCACCGTCTTCGGTGATCTTGCGCCCGGTCCGGTCTGGGTGGTCAATGGAAAGATCCTGCCGAACAACGGGACTGTCAGTCTCAAGGCCGGGCAGGTGGTGTGCTTCGGTATCAAGGCCGGCACGCATGGGCTGTTGTTCCCGAGCCAGGCCGCCGGTCAATCGGTGTTCGACATCGCCGCCTCGCCGCAAGCGAGCAAGTTCGTC
>Ga0137412_10003460_pt1 | contig 12576 bp, 8 predicted proteins | sample CZODoug2_1_16fun_FD_122160 | JGI IMG/M metagenome (GOLD analysis project Ga0137412, IMG submission 122160) | Vadose zone soil fungal communities from Angelo Coast Range Reserve, California, USA - CZODoug2_1_16fungal (Hybrid Assembly) | ecosystem: Environmental > Terrestrial > Soil > Vadose zone...
GAAGTGTACGTTGCGCACGACGGTTACAAGGGCATGGAGCGCGCGCTCAAGGAGCTGACGCCGGATCAGGTGATCGACGAGGTGAAGAAGTCGAACCTGCGCGGGCGCGGCGGCGCGGGTTTCCCGACTGGAATGAAGTGGAGCTTCGTGCCGAAGGAATCAGCCAAGCCAAAGTACATCCTCTGCAACGCGGATGAAAGCGAGCCGGGCACTTGCAAGGATCGCCCATTGATGGAAATGATGCCGCATCAATTAATTGAGGGAATCGTAATCGCCGGCCGCGCGGTGAGCTCGCACCAGGGATATATTTACATCCGCGGTGAGTATCGCTACGTCCTGGACATCATGGACGAAGCGCTTGCGGAAGCCTACAAGGCAGGCTACCTGGGCAAGAACATTCTCGGCAGCGGATTTGATTTCGATATGATCACGCACACCGGCGCGGGCGCCTACGAATGCGGAGAAGAATCGGCGCTGATGGAATCGCTCGAAGGCAAGCGCGGCTATCCGCGCATTCGCCCTCCGTTCCCGGCTATCGTCGGCCTCTACGGATCGCCGACGGTGATTAACAACGTCGAGACGCTTTCCGCGGCTCCGGAGATTCTGCGGCGCGGCGGAGAATGGTATGCGGGCCTTGGATCGCCCAAGAATGGCGGCACACGGTTGTTCTGCGTTTCGGGCCACGTCAACAAGCCCGGCATCTACGAATTGCCGATGGGCTTCCCGCTGCGTCAGATGATCGAGGACGTTGCCGGCGGCATGCTCAACGGCAGGAAACTGAAGGCCGTGATTCCCGGCGGCAGTTCGTGTCCGCTGCTGTCCGCGGACGAAATTGACGTCGCCATGGACTACGACTCGCTCGCCAAGGCCGGCTCCATGCTCGGCTCCGGCGGTGTTGTAGTGATCGACGAGGACACCTGCATGGTCGATGTGGCGCGGCGCATTATGCATTTTTACGCGCACGAATCCTGCGGCTGGTGCATCCCCTGCCGTGAAGGCACGGGCTGGCTGCGCAAAATGCTCGACCGCTTCCATTCCGGTGGCGGCCGGGCCGAAGATATTCCCATGGTCGGCGAACTGGCAAAGAATATGCTCGGCAAAACGTTTTGCCCGCTCGGCGACGCCGCCGCCATGCCCACGATCAGTATCGTAAAAAAATGGGCGCACGAATTCGAACAGCATCTTTCGGGCAAGTGCCCCTATAAGCCGGCCAGCCTATTGGCCATGGCGCGTTAAGGATCCCGGTCCAAAATGGCAGATTCGAAAGATATCACGCTGAAGATTGACGACCGGGATGTGACGGTCCCGCCGGGTACGCTGGTAATCGAGGCGGCGCGCCGCATGGGGATCGAAGTGCCGTCGTTCTGCTACTTCCCTGGCCTGTCGCTGCAGGCGGCCTGTCGCATGTGCCTGGTCGAAGTTGAAAAAGCGCCCAAGCTGCAAACGGCCTGCACGTTGGTAGCGATGCCGGGGATGGTTGTGCGCACCGGCACGGAACAGGTTCATCAGGCGCGCAAGGCGATGCTCGAATTCCTGCTTGCCAATCACCCGCTGGATTGCCCGGTATGCGATAAGGGCGGTGAGTGCGAATTGCAAGACATGGTTTTTACCTACGGCGCGGATAAGAGCCGGTTCGCCGAGGAAAAACGCCACCAACCGGAACAGAAATGGTCCGAGGCGATCTACTACGACGCGCCGCGCTGCATCCTGTGTTTCCGTTGCGTCCGCGTGTGCGACGAGGGCATGGACGTCAAGGCGCTCGGCGTCGGCCAGCGCGGCTCGCAATCGGTGATCATCCCCAATGGAGAGGACCACCTCGACTGCGAAGAGTGCGGCATGTGCATCGATATTTGCCCGGTTGGCGCTCTTACCAGCGGCACGTATCGCTACAAGACTCGCCCCTGGGAGATGAAGTATGTCTCCACCGTGTGCACGCATTGCTCGAACGGCTGTAAAACGACGCTGAGCGTTCGCAACAACGAAATTTTGCGCGCCAACAACCGCGACCTCTCAGGCTTCAATCAGGATTTCCTGTGCGTGAAGGGCCGCTTCGGTTTCGATTTTACCAAGCATCCGGAGCGTCTGAAGCTGCCACTCGTGCGCCGCGATGGCAAACTCGTCCCCTCAAGCTGGGAAGACGCGATTGCGGAAGTTTCCCGGCGGCTCGCTGAAATTAGGAAAGCCTCTGGGGCGGACTCGATCGGATTCATCGGTTCGAACCGCACCACCAACGAAGAAAATTACATGCTGGGGCGCATCGCGCGCGCATCGATCGGCACGAATAATATCGACCATCACCGCACCGCCGATTACCCGAGCCTGATTGCAGCGCTGGGCGAAAAAGCCGCCGCAGCCGGCGCCACGATGACTCAGCTCTATGAAGCGGACGCGGTCCTGCTCGTCGGCGACGACCCGACTGGGCAAAACCCGCTGGTCGGCTGGCAGATTCGTTCGGCCATCCGGCATCGCGGCTCGCGCTTGTACGTCATCAACTCGAAATCGATCAAGCTGCGCCGCAAGGCCAAGGAATTCGTCGAAGTGCCGCAGGGCGGTGAAAGCACAGCCGTGCGCTGGCTGGCTGGCGGGGACGCGCAACTCGACGCCGCCGCTTTCGAAGGGCTTTCCGCGCTTAAGGCCGCTCTCGAAACGGAAAACAACGTCGTCATCGTCTTTGGGGCAGAGCTGACCGGTGAGGCGATACGCGATCTCGTAAAATTTGGCTCTTCCCTGCCCGGCCAGACGCGTTACATGGCGCTTGGGGATTACGCGAACTCGCGCGGGGCTTCCGATATGGGTTTGTTGCCGCACCTGCTTCCCGGATATGTCCCCGTCTCAGACGGGAGGGCACGCGACAAGTTCGGCAAGCTTTGGGGCGGGAAAATTCGGGATAAGCCCGGATTGGACGCGCGCGGAATGCTGGCGGCCGCAGCCCAGGGGAAATTGCGCGCGCTTTACGTTGTCGGCGCGAACCCGGTAAAGACATTTGCAATCGACGCAAAAGACCGGCTTGGCAAACTCGAACTGCTGGTCGTGCAGGATTTGTTCCTCACCGAAACCGCGATGCTCGCGGACATTGTTCTGCCGGCCGCTGCTGCATACGAGAAGAACGGCACGATGACGAACACCGCCGGAGAAGTTCAACTTGTCCGCAAAGGCGGCGACGTGATGGGCACGCGTTCGGACTTCGATATTCTTCGCATCCTTTCGCACCAGCTTGCGAAGCACGGGCTCGGGCAAGCGATCCCCCTGCGCACTCCCGAAGCTGCCTTCGACGAAATCCGGAAGTCCGTGGCCGGATACGACGTCTCCCTGGCGACGCTGCTTCTCGGCGAATCTGAACGAACGCTGCCGGTCTCAACGGCCAACGGCAACGCGAATTTTGACGTCCCGGCTGGCGCCATTTTTTCCGCGCACGATACGCTGTTCACCAGCGGCAGCCTCGGCCGTTATTGCACCACGATCCTCTCCCTTCCTGAAGCAGCCGCCGAGGTGGAAGTGGAGGCGCGCCCGTGAACGAGTTCGCCGCCCAACACCCGATCCTCGCCGTGGCGCTGCCGAAGATCGTGGTGCTGCTCTTCGTGCTGCTGACGTCGCTGGCGTATCTGACTTGGTTTGAACGCAAAGTCGTGGCGCACATTCAGGCGCGTTGGGGACCCTACCGCGTCGGGCCGCACGGGCTGCTGCAGCCGCTGGCGGACGGACTCAAATTCCTCTTCAAGGAAGACCCAACGCCCGCGGGCGCTGACAAATTCGCCTATTTTCTTGCGCCGTTTCTGGCGTTGGCCCTTGCGATCACATCGATTGCCGTGATCCCGTTTGGACCCAAAGAGTTCACGATCTTCGGCCAGTCGACGCCGCTGGCCATCACGAACTTGAATATCGGCCTGCTCATCCTCTTCGCGATCACTTCCATGGGCGTGTATGGCGTGGCGCTCGCCGGCTGGTCTTCCAACAGCAAATACCCGCTGATGGGCGGCCTGCGCAGCTCGGCGCAAATGGTAAGCTACGAACTTGCGCTGACGATGTCCGTCGTGGGCGTCATTCTGATGGCCGGCACATTCAACCTGAGCGAAATCGTCATGTCGCAACAAGGATTCCATTGGGGTTTCTTGCCGCGCTGGAATTTGATCGGCGCGCCGATGCCACAGGTGCTCGGGTTTCTGCTGTTTTTCACCGCGGCCGTCGCGGAGACCAACCGCGCGCCGTTCGACCTGGCCGAAGCCGAATCCGAACTGGTCGCGGGCTTTCATACCGAGTACGCGAGCTTCAAGTTCGCGATGTTTTTCATGGCGGAATATTCCAGCATGATCACGGTGTCGTGCCTGGCGACGATCCTTTTCTTCGGCGGATGGCTCTCGCCCTTCCCGCAGACCGGATTATGGGCCTGGACCCGCTTTATTCCTTCCGCCGCGTTCGCACTCGCGGGTCTCGCGCTGATCGTCCACGGCGTCCGCTATCTCACACTGTTCGGACGCATCGTTCTCCCGGCGCTGGGCCTGGTCCTGTGCGCTCTCGGGCTGCTCTTCTCCCGGCCGGGCGTGCCCGACTTCATTCAAGGACCTTTCTGGTTCCTGCTCAAGATCGCAATATTTCTTTTCGTGTATGTTTGGGTGCGCGGCACGCTTCCCCGGTTCCGGTACGACCAGTTGATGAGCTTCGGATGGAAGGTCCTTTTGCCGCTTTCGATCTTGAACGTGGTGATCACGAGTCTGGCGATCGTATGGACGCAACGATGAGCGTGACAGACCGATGAGAGCAAGCCTCGAAAGAACGAAGCCATGACGCTGCAAATCGCGGTGTTCCTGATTCTGGCGGCTGTGGCAGTGGCGGGAGCGGTCAGCCTGATCCTGCAGCGTCACCCGATTCACAGCGCGTTGTCGCTGATCGTCGTCATGGTTGCGCTCGCGGGGCTTTATTTGCTCCAAGGAGCGGAATTCATCGCCGCCGTGCAGATCATCGTTTACAGCGGCGCGATCATGGTGCTGTTTGTCTTTGTGATCATGCTGCTGAACGCCGGAGAAGAAGAGCGCACCAACTTGAGCCGCATGGCGCGGTTCGTCGGCGTGCCGCTCGGCGTGGTTTTTCTGCTCGAAGTCGCCTACTGGATTGCGCGCGCGACGTCGCACATGGCGCAGGCTTCGACGCAGGCAGTATCGACGCGGGATCTCTCGACGCTGCTCTTCCGCGAATATGTGTTTCCGTTTGAGCTGACGTCGTTTTTGATCTTGATTGCGCTGCTGGGCGCGCTGGTCCTGGCGCGCCGTGAAGATTCCGATTAGGAAATTGTGTCGCGGGTGCGGGCTCTACTTTTACGCTGAACGCTTCAAGTGATGCGTGGAACCCGCTGAGATGTTGACCTGAAGAGTTCTGGGGGGATTGTGGTTCCGACTTCATATTATCTGGTGTTGAGCGCTGTCTTGTTCGGACTGGGTGTGGTGGCGTTTATTTTCAAGCGCAACATCATCACCATCTTCATGTCCATCGAGCTGATGCTCAACGCCGTCAACCTCGCGTTTGTGGCCTTCAGCCGCGCTCTTGGACAGTTGCAGGGACAAGTGTTCGTCTTTTTTGTCATCGTCGTCGCGGCTGCGGAAGCCGCTGTGGGGCTGGCGATCATTATTGTCATTGCCCGCAACCGGGGAACGCTCAACGTCGAACGCGTGGATTCGCTCAAACACTGATGCCCGTGCTCGCCTATCTCTGGATCCTGCCGCTGTTGCCGCTCCTTGGCGCCGCCGCCAACGGCATTTTTGGCCGCGGCTGGACGAAAGGCGTCGTTACGCGCGTGGCGCTTTCCTCGACAACGCTCGCGTTCCTCGCGGCGCTCGAACTGGTGCGCGAATTTGTGGCCCTCCCGCCGGACCAGATTCCCTGGACGAAATCCTACTTCACGTGGATCTCCGCCGGCGGATTTCGCGCGGATTTCGCGCTGCAAGTGGACCAGCTCACCATCATCATGTTGCTGGTCGTGACCGGCGTCGGCTGGCTGATTCACATCTACTCGACCGGGTACATGCACGACGATCCCGGTTACCGGCGATTCTTTTCCTATCTGAATCTATTCATGTTTTTCATGTTGTTGCTGGTGCTCGCCGCCAACTACCTGTTGATGTTCGTCGGATGGGAGGGCGTGGGGCTGTGCAGCTACCTGCTCATCGGATTCTTCTTCCTGAAGCAATCCGCCACCAACGCCGGCAACAAAGCTTTCTGGGTAAACCGCATCGGCGACTTCGGTTTCATCCTCGGCCTTCTTCTGATCTTGCGGACGTTCGGCACTCTTGATTTCGCGACGGTGCTGCCACGCGCCGCTGCGATGCCCGTGGAGCAGGCAGGCGTGCTCACAACGATTGCCCTGCTCTTGTTCGTCGGCGCGGCGGGAAAATCGGCGCAGCTTCCTTTGTACGTGTGGCTGCCGGACGCGATGGAAGGCCCCACGCCGGTTAGCGCCCTGATTCACGCCGCGACGATGGTCACCGCGGGCGTGTACATGGTGGCGCGTTCGCACGCAATTTTCCTGAATGCTCCCGTGGCGATGCAAGTCGTTGCAGTCATCGGCTGCGTGACCGCGCTATTTGCCGCGACGATTGGATTGGTCCAGACGGACATCAAAAAAGTTTTGGCGTACTCGACGGTCTCGCAACTTGGCTACATGTTTCTGGCGTGCGGCGTGGGAGCTTTCAGCGCCGGCGTGTTTCACCTGATGATGCATGCGTTCTTCAAGGGATTGCTGTTCCTTGCGGCGGGCAGCGTGATTCACGCGATGGGCGGCGAACAGGATATGCGCAAAATGGGCGGCTTGCGTAAGAAAATTCCCTGGACCTTCTGGACGATGTTCATGGCCACTCTCGCCATCGCCGGCACTCCCGGATTCTCCGGGTTCTTCAGTAAGGACGAAATCCTGCTCGCAACGCAGCGCGCCAGCACGCTTCTTTGGGCCCTGGGCGTTTTGACCGCCGGGCTCACCTCCTTCTACATGTTTCGCCTGTTGTTCCTGACGTTCTTCGGCGCCCAACGGTTTGACGAGAAACATGTTCACGTGCATGAATCGCCGAGAAACATGTTGGTGCCGCTGGTCGTGCTCGCGATTCTGGCCGTTGGTGGAGGATGGATGGCCGCGCCGCACCTGTGGGGCGGCGCGAATTTCTTCGCGGAGTATCTCGCGCCGGTGTTCTCGACTGCCCCTGAAACGCCCGCTGCTGCCGCGGAAGCTTCCGTGGGCGCGATCGAATTGCTGCAGGCTCTCCTGGGAGCGCCAGTGATCGCCGGCCTGATCGGTTTTTTCTTCGCCTGGTGGTTCTATATTCGCAGCCCCAAAACGCCGAAGAAGCTTGCCGCCTCGCTCGCTGCGCTCTACAAACTGCTCAGCGGGAAATATTTCGTGGACGAATTGTACGCCGCCGTAATTGTCCGGCCCCTCGTTTGGATTTCGGACAAAGTTCTGTGGCACGTTGTTGATGAAAGTTTGATCGACGGAACGGTAAATAACATCGCGCGCGCCTCCCGGGAGACCGGCGACCGGCTGCGTCATGCGAGCACGGGAAACATACGCACCTATGCAGCCTGGATCCTGGTAGGCGCGGTGGTCTTCACTTCCCTGCTGCTGTGGATGGCGGGTTAACGTGCAGCAAACTTTTATTCTTACGGTTCTCACCTTCCTGCCCGTCGCGGGCACGCTGGCGCTGCTATTGCTGCGAAGTGACGACCACCTGTGGATTCGCCGCCTGGCGCTGGTCACCGCCGTCGCCGAGTTCGCGATTTCCTTGCTGCTGTTGCTTGGGTTTGACTCCGCGGCTACCGGCTACCAGTTCGAGGAGTTTTACGCGTGGATTCCGCAGCCGCCAATTCATTACCACCTGGGCGTCGACGGCCTCAGCCTTTTCCTGGTGCTGCTGACCACGTTGCTGACGCCGCTTTCAATTCTGGCGTCCTGGAAGTCGATCGACCAGCGCGTGAAAGGCTTTTTCATTTCCCTGCTGGTCCTCGAAACCGGCGTCATTGGCGTTTTCGTTTCGCTCGATCTGTTCCTTTTCTTCTTGTTCTGGGAAGTGATGCTGATCCCCATGTATTTCCTGATCGGCATTTGGGGCCACGAACGCCGCATTTACGCCGCGATGAAATTCGTGTTGTACACGATGTTCGGGTCGATCTTGATGCTCGTGGCGATCTTGTGGCTCTATCGAATCACCGCGGCCGCCGGGTACCCGACGTTCGATTTGGCACAGATCCAAATGATGCTTTCGAATGGCACGCTCACGATGTCGATTCGAACGGAATTGCTCTTGTTCGGCGCATTCTTCCTCGCGTTCGCCATCAAGGTGCCGCTATTCCCACTGCACACGTGGCTGCCGGACGCGCACACGGAGGCTCCCACGGCGGGCTCCGTCATGCTCGCGGGCGTTCTGCTGAAGATGGGCACCTACGGCATGCTGCGGTTCTGCCTGCCGCTGTTCCCGGAGGCATCGCGGCGATTCGCTCCGGAAATCGCCGTATTGGCCATCGTCGGGATTATTTACGGCGCGCTCGTTGCGATGGTGCAGGTGGACCTGAAACGCCTGGTCGCCTACTCCTCAGTCAGCCATCTCGGATTCGTCGTTCTCGGGATCTTCGCGTTTCACGCCATCTCGATCCAGGGCGCTGTTTACCAGATGTTGAGCCACGGCATCTCGACCGGGGCGTTGTTCCTGGGCGTTGGGATGCTCCACGACCGCCGCCATACGCACTGGATCAAGGAATTCGGCGGCCTGGCCACGCCGATGCCCGTGCTCGCGGCTCTCTATTTGTTCATGTGCTTCGCTTCGGCGGGGCTGCCGATGCTCAATGGCTTTGTCGGCGAGTTCCTGATTCTTGCCGGAACGTTTCAGAAGCATGCGGCTTGGGCGTCCTGGGCGGCTCTGGGCGTTATTTTTTCCGCTGTGTATTTGCTTTGGTCTTACCAACGCGTCTTTTTCGGCAGCATTACGCAGAATAAGAACGGCACTTTGCCTGACGCCGACCCGCGCGAGCGCGGAATCTTGTTTCTGATGGCCGCAGTCATTCTATGGATGGGAATTGGGTCTCCGTTCTTTACACGCCGCATGGAAACGTCGACGCAGAACGTGCTGCAACTGATGCAACGCCCTGGGGCGTACGACGTCGGCGGTAGAAACGATTTGGATCGTCCAGCCATGCCGGCGAGAGGCGCGAACGCAGCGGCGTCCGGCGGTGTAGCTAGTTTGGTGAACTCGAAATAAATGTTGCCGCCTCTTCAAGATTTGTACCGGATCGCGCCGGAAATCGTGCTGTGCACGTTCGGCATGCTGGTGATGTTCCTCGCCCCGATTATTCCCAAGGCGCGGCACGGCGTGCTCTCCGCGATTTCACTTCTCGGCGCGGCGCTCGCCCTGGCGGCGACGCAGTTCCTGGCCCTGTATCCTGGCCCCGCCTACTCTGGCCTGCTCCGTTCTGATGCGTTCAGCCTCTTCGTTCACTTGATCGTCTGTGGAGTGGCCTTCCTCGCGATTCTGGGCTCGGCCAACTATCTCAAACGCGAAGGTCTCGACGCTGGGGAATTCTGCGCGCTGATTTTACTGGCGACGGCCGGCATGGGCGTGATGGCCAGCGCGCAGGAACTCCTCACGGCTTTCATCGGCCTTGAGATGAGTTCCATTGCATCCTACGTTCTCGCCAGCTACAAGCGCGACGCCCCCCGTTCAAACGAAGCGGCCATGAAGTATTTCCTGCTGGGCTCATTCGCTACGGCTTTTTTTCTTTACGGCATTGCGCTCACGTATGGAGCGACGGGAACCACGCACCTTGACCTGGTGGGGCAAGCCGGGGCGCAAACGTCGACTACGCTGCTGAAAATGGGCCTCGGGTTTGTCTTCGTGGGGCTTGCGTTCAAGGTCGCCGCGGCGCCGTTCCAGCTTTGGACGCCGGACGTCTACGAAGGCGCTCCCGCGCCGGTCACCGCGATGCTCTCGACTGGTCCCAAGGCCGCCGCATTCGCCCTGGCGCTGCGCATCCTGGCAAATGTCGAAGCCGCGAGCGCGCTGTGGTTCTGGGCGCTGTGGGTAGCGGCAGTGTTAAGCATGTTTGCCGGCAACCTCGGCGCGCTCGTGCAGACGAATATAAAGCGCATGCTGGCCTACAGCTCGATCGCGCACGCGGGATACATCCTGGTTGCTCTGGCCGCGGCGGCCGCCACGGATCGTCCGGAAGCCGGGATCGCCGCCGCCCTCTTTTACCTCGTGAGCTATGCCCTGGTGAAGCTGGGCGCATTCCTGATCGTCGCGCAATTGGGTGGCACGGGCGAACGCCACGTCGAAATCGAGGATTTCACGGGCTTGGCGCATCGCCAGCCCGCCATGGCCGCATGCTTGTCGCTGCTTTTGCTCTCGCTTCTTGGATTGCCCGTGACCGCGGGGTTCCTCGGCAAATTCTACGTCTTCAATGCGGCCCTGGAATCAAACTTGATCTGGCTCGCGATCCTGCTGGCCCTGAACAGCGTGATTGGGGCCTACTACTACTTACGCGTGATGGTCGCGATGTACATGCGTGAGCCCAACCAGGAAATCGCAGTCGAGCCGGTGCCGTGGACGCTCTCCATCGTGTTGTGGATCGCAGCGGCCGGCACGGTGTACGTCGGACTGCTCCCCACGCGCGTCATCGGCTTCGCAGCCAAAGCCGCTCTCAATATGCGTTAATCCCCAATTCTCACGAAGGATTCGCCATATCACGGATGTACGTTTGGAGGAGAACTGCTTGCGCTATATTGTAGCGCCGGCGTCTCGCTGGCGTTGTTACGCTGTGCTCTCGACTTAAGTAACCGCCGGCGGGACGCCGGCGCCACGAAAAATCTACGTTCCGTGACAGAATCGCGGGAATCTCTTTCGTTTGCACCAAAAAAAGAAGGCCCAGGAGCTTGCGCCCCTGGGCCTTCCAAAAAACTTTCCGTATTTCTTAAACCTTCGCGAAAATGATCACGAGCGTCAAAAGCGCGAGCGTCTCGATGAACACGAGGCCGAGAATCATGGCCGCGCGGATGGCTCCGGAGGCGCCCGGATTGCGCGCCATTCCTTCGCAAGCCGCGGACGCCACGCGTCCCTGGCCCAGTCCGCAGCCGAATGCCGCGATACCCATACCGAACGCCGCCGCGATGGCCAGCAATTCGTTGTCGCCATCTTTCAAATCAACGCCACGCCAACGACTTAAGCTCAGGCTCTTGTCTTGCTTGCTAATCACACCGTCAAAGTTAAGCGCACTGACCGGCGCGCCGTTCAAACGCAGCTCAACGTTTTGATCGAACGCATGTTGGATTGCAATCTTGATGCTGGGAATGGCCGGTACTTCGTTTTCTGCGGGGCGCAATATCGCAGCGCCACCGTCGAGTGTTTCGACATCAACGTCCGGTGCGCCATAACCGCGGATGATGGGCGCTACTTCAGCAGTTGCTTGCGCGCGATTTAACGGTTTACGGTCACTCGAAATCGCGCTACTTGCGATCGCGCCACTGAATACAGCGGGCTTGCTCGCTGCTCTGCTGATCACTATTCCTTCAGTAGTGAGGGGCGGTGCTTCTGCTCGTGCTTGCAGCACTGAAACCTTACCCAATTGTTTTACTCGCAAGCCTTCTATCTCAATTTCAACTCGACGATTTTTCGCCAGGCTTGGCGCATCTTCGCCGACTGCTAATGGTTCATCGGCGCCTTTGCCGTTAATCTCGATTTGCGAGTCGCTAAGTTCGAGCACCGCGCGCAAGTAGTCGGTGACTGCCTGCGCGCGTGCCTTGGACAAGGCATAGTTATCGGCGAATAGCGCTTGCTTAGCCTTAGGAATAGCTTGCTTATCGGTATGGCCCACTGCACGAATGTGCAGATTCTTTACGCCGCGCCATTCTGCGGCGAGCTTGTCGAGTTGCGCGCGATCGACGGTGCTGAGCTCGATGCCCATCACTGCAAAGTGCGGTGAGAAGCGATAGCTGGCGCTTTCGTAACTCATATCGCCGCGTGCAATACGATTTTCCAAATTCGTGCTGCGTTGATTCTTTTGTGCGGCGGTGTCGAACAGCAACATCGACTTGATAACGAAACCGCCCGCAGCCTGATCTTTAACGCGGGTGTTGAACGTGAGTGTCTGCGGCGTATCGGCGGCCACTGCGCCGATGCGAATGGGCTTTCCGGCCTCGACGTCGCTCGTGGCGCTGAGCATGGAGCGCTCGGTCGAGCTCGTGGTGGGCATCCTGGGCATCCTCAAGGCGGGCGGCGCCTACGTTCCCCTCGACCCGGCGTACCCGCGCGACCGGCTCGAGTTCATGCTGTCCGACTCGCAGGCGAAGGTCCTCGTGACCCATCGCGGGGTCACGGCGCCCCCCACGTCGCCGGCCCTCGAGACGGTGCTCGTCGAGGAGACCGAGAGCGAGAGCGAGGGCAACGTCCGTTCCGGGGTCACCCCGGACAACGTCGCGTACGTCATCTACACCTCGGGTTCCACCGGGCGGCCCAAGGGAGTGGCCGTCGAGCACCGCCACCTGACCAACCTGTTCTACGACCACCAGAACGACCTCATCGGACCCGAGTCCGCCGCGGCGGGCCGGCGGCT
>Ga0137412_10003461_pt1 | contig 12573 bp, 11 predicted proteins | sample CZODoug2_1_16fun_FD_122160 | JGI IMG/M metagenome (GOLD analysis project Ga0137412, IMG submission 122160) | Vadose zone soil fungal communities from Angelo Coast Range Reserve, California, USA - CZODoug2_1_16fungal (Hybrid Assembly) | ecosystem: Environmental > Terrestrial > Soil > Vadose zone...
ATCGACGTACGAGCGCGCGATCGGGTACTCGGTCATGTAGCCGTAGCCGCCGTGCAGCTGCAGGCACCGGTCGACGACCTTGGTGAGCAGCTCGGTGGTCCACCACTTCGCCTTCGCCGCCCGAGCGGGACTGAGCTTCCCGGCGACGTGTGCGGCCAGGCAGTCGGCCACGAAGGTCCTGGCGATGTCCACCTCGGTGGCCAGCTCGGCGAGGGAGAACCTGCTGTTCTGGAAGCTGCCGACCGTCCTGCCGAACGCGGTGCGCTGGGTGACGTAGTCCAGCGTCCGGTCCAGCGCGCCCAGTGCGGAGGCGGTCGCGTTGACCGCGATGGTCAGCCGTTCCTGCGGCAGGTTGCGCATCAGGGCGCTGAAACCGCCGTTCTCCTCGCCGAGCCGGTTGGCCACCGGAACCCGCACGTCGGTGAAGGACAGCTCGCTGGTGTCCTGGGCGTGCTGGCCGATCTTCGCCAGGTTGCGGCCGCGCTCGAACCCGGGCATGCCGCGCTCCACCACCAGCAGGGTCAGCCCCCGGTGCGGGTGCGGGTCGGTCCGGGCCACCACGATCACCAGGTCGGCGTTCTGGCCGCTGGTAATGAACGTCTTGGCCCCGTCCAGCACGTACTCGTCGCCGTCCCGGCGGGCTCTGGTGCGGATACCGGCGAGATCGCTGCCGGTCCCGGGTTCGGTCATGGCGATGGCCGTGATGGTCCGGCCGCCGCCGATCCCCGGCAGCCAGCGGGACCGTTGCGCCTCGTCGGCGGCCAGAAAGTAGGGCAGCACCACGTCGTTGTGCAGCGAGAGACAGCTCGCCGCCGCGGTGTAACCGGCGTGGCCGAACTCCTCCTGGATGACGGCGTTGAACCGGAAGTCGCGCACCCCCGCGCCGCCGTACTCCTCGGGGACCTCAAAACCGATAAGGCCCTGCGAACCCGCATCGGTGTAGAGCGAGCGGTCCACCACACCCGCGCGTTCCCATTTCTCGTCGAATGGCTCGACGCGCTTTCCGATGAATGCGCGGACGGTGTCCCGGAACAGCTCGTGCCCCTCCTCGTAAACGCCGAGGAAGGGACCTCCGATCCGGTCGGGGCTCATCGGGACCTCGACCGCATCGCCGCCAGCTTCCGCTGGAACTCCGGCAGGGTGAACGTCTCCGCCTCGGTGGCGCACGCGTAGTCGAGCACCCCGATCGACGCGCGCTCCAGCTGCATGTTCAGCGCGCGTTTGGTGGCACGCAGGGCCGTGGCCGGCAGCTCGGCCAGCCGTTGCGCGAGCGCCATCGCCTCGGTGAGCACCTGGTCGTCGGGGACGGCGCGGCAGGCCAACCCGAGCTGGACCGCCGTCGCCGCGTCGATCTTCGCGCCGGTGTAGAGGAACTCCTTGGCCCGCATCATGCTGATCAGGAACGGCCAGGTGGCCACCGCGCCGTCGCCGGCGACCACGCCGATCGCGACGTGCGGGTCGGCGAAGTAGGCGCTCTCGCCCATGATCACGAGATCGCACAGCGAGGCCAGGCTGGAGCCGAGGCCCACCGCCGGCCCCTCGACGGCCGCGACGATCGGCAGCGGGAAGCGCAGCATCTCGCCAGCCAGCCGTTTCGCCTCCGCCAGCGAACGGGCGCGTTCGACCTGGTCGTTGGCCACCGCGTGCAGCCACTCGGCGTCCCCGCCGGCCGAGAACGCGCCGCCCGACCCGCACAGCAGCACCGCCCGAACCTTCGGATCGACCGCCAGCCGTCCCCACACCTCGGTGAGCTCACGATGCAGCTCGGTGTTGACCGCGTTGCGGGCGTGGGGGCGCGCCATGCGCACCACGTGTACCGCGCCGTGGTCCTCGACCTCCAGCACGACGTCCGCTTCGGTTGTGGTCATGTCTCTCCTCTGCAGTGGCGGTGGACGGGGCGGCGGCGCTCGCCGGCGCGTGTGCTCACGCCGACGGCAGCTTGAGCACCTGTTTTGCGATGATGTCGCGCTGGACCTCGCTCGAGCCGCCGTAGATCGTGCTGGGCCTGGCCCGGTAGTACGCGCTGAGCACCCGGATCTGGTCGGTGCCCACCGGAACCTCGCCGGCGGACCCACCGGCCGGACCGGCGATCTCGATGACGAGGTCCGCGATGCGCTGGAACGTCTCGGTCGCCCAGATCTTGAGCAGCGAGACGTCGGGACCGAGCGCCTCACCTCGGCTGAGCTGCCGGGCGAACTGCTCGTGGGCGTCGCCCAGGTGCGCGACGTCGAGGCGCAGCTGGGCCACCTGGTCGCGGTAGGCGGGGTCGTCGGTGAGCCCGCGCGCCGCCGCGAGCCGCTCGAGCAAGGTCAACCCGGACAGCGGCAGCTGCGGGCTGCCCACGTGGATCCGCTCGAACCCGAGCACCGACTTGGCCACCGTCCAGCCCCGGTTGACCTCCCCGACCAGGTTCTCCGCCGGAATGCGCACGTCGTCGAGGAACACCTCGCACAGCTCGTCCTCACCGGCGATGTCCCGGATCGGCCGGATCGTCACCCCGGGCGTGGTGAGGTCCAGCAGGAAGAAGCTGATCCGCGCCTGCGGCGGCCCCTCGTCGCCCGTGCGCGCGAGCAGGAACATCTGGGTGGCGTCGTAGGCCATCGTCGTCCAGATCTTGGTGCCGTTGACCAGCCAGCTCTGCCCGTCGAGGACCGCGGTGGTACGCAGCGAAGCCAGGTCGGAACCGGCTTCCGGCTCGGAGTAGCCCTGGCAGTACCGGTGCTCGCAGCGCAGGATCGGCGGCAGCAGCCGGCGCCGCTGCTCCTCGGTGCCGAACCGCAGCAGCACCGGCCCGATCATCCGGATGCCGTGGTCCTGGAACCGGGCGATGCCGTGCCGCTCCTGCTCCTCGAAGAAGATCAGCAGCTTGGCCGAGGAGAGCCCCAGGCCGCCGTACTCGACCGGCCAGTTCGGGGCGATCCAGCCCTTGGCCGCCATCCGCAGGTACCAGCCCGACTGCTCGTGCCACAGCAGCCGACGCGACGGGTACCGCAGCGCCGGCGGGTAGTGCTGTTCGAACTCGGCGCGGACCAGCGCGCGGAACTCGTCGTCGTCCAGCGCGTTCCAGTCCCGCTCCGGCTCGACCCCGTACCGGACGCTCACGACGCCGCCAACCGGTCGTAGCGGCGGGTGTGCGCCCGCGCGTTGCCCAACCAGGCGGCCAGCACGAGTGCCCGGTTCACGTACCGGCCCAGCTCGTACTCCTCGGTGAACCCGATCGCGCCGTGCAGCTGCACCGCCTCGCCCGCCACCCGCAGCGCGGTCGCGGAGGCGCGCGCCTTCGCGCTGCTCACCGCGAGCGCGCGGGCGGTCGGGTCGGCGTTCGGCGCGCCGAACCGCCGCAGCGCGGAGTCCAGCGCCGCGTCGGTGAGCCGCTGCTGCAGCCACATGTCCACCGCGCGGTGGCGCAGCACCTGGAAACTGCCGATCGGCCGACCGAACTGCCGCCGGTTCGACAGGTACTCGGTGGTCAGCTCGAGCATCCGGTCCACCAGGCCGAGCAGCTCGGCGGCGCACAGCAGCGCGCCGGTGTGCACCGCGGTGCACAGCGCCCGTGCCACCTCGTCCCCGCTGGCCAGCACGTCCGTCGCGGCGGCGTCCCGCAGCTCCAGCCGGGCCCAGGCGCTGCCGTCCGCCGCGCCGCTCGGGACCACGCGCACCCCGGCGGCGGCCGGCTCGACGACGACCAGCGCGGGCACACCGTCGCGGTCGGCGAACACCAGGTAGGTGTCGGCGTCCTCGGCCGGCACCCACCAGGCCGTTCCGGACAGCCGGGGCTCCGCGCCGCCGGTGAGCCGTACCGGTGCCGGACTCGGTGGCTCGTGGCCGTCGCCCGACTCGCTCTGCCAGGCCAGCACCGCCCGCAGCGAGCCGTCGACCAGTGGCCGCAGCCGGGCGTCGACACCCGGTGAGGCGGGGAGCTCGGCCAGGCAGCGGGCCGCCATCACGGTGGCCACGTACGGGTCGTGCCGGCAGGCCCGGCCCATGCCGCGCGCGACGACCGCGGCCGCCCGCTCGTCCGCGCCCGCACCGCCCCGGTGCTCGGGCACCAGCAGGGAGAGCCAGCCCAGCTCGCCGTAGCGGCGCCAGTCCTTGCCGACCTCGCCGGCCAGCGCCGCGCGGACCACGGCGGCGAGCTCGCGCAGCAGGTCGTCCTGACCGGCGGTCGAGTCCAGCGCCAGCTCAGCCATCCGAGGACTCCACCAGGTGCGCCGACGCCTCCCGGTCGACGCGTCGCCAGATCCGCACGGCCATCGGCTGCTCGCTCTCCTCCAGGATGTGCCCGACCAGCCCGATCGCCCTGGCCATCACGCCGAGGCCGCGCACCGCCTTGAGCGGCAACCCCAGCTCGCCGCACAGCGCCCCGATCGCACCGGTGGCATTGATCGGCAGCGCGCGGCCGGAGACGCGTTCGGCCTCCCCACCCACGCGCTGCATCAGCTCGACATAGCGGCCGTGCAACCCGCACTCCCGCGCGATCTCGAACAGCCGGGGGGTGCGCGGATCGATCGGCTTGTGGAACGGGTGGCCCAGCCCGGGGACCAGCTGACCCCGGTCGCGGTGCGCGGCCACGATGCGGGCCGCCGCCCCGGCGAGGTCGAGGTCGTCCGGTGCGCCGTCCAGCTCCCCGGCCAGCATCGCGGCCGCGCCCTCGGTCGTGCCGACGAAGACGCTGCCCAGGCCGCACAGGCCCGCGGCGACGGCCGCCTGCAGCGACTCCGGGGCGCCGGCGTAGGTCAGCCGCGCGGCCAGCGCGCTGGGCGTGATGCCGTGCTCGACCAGGGTGATCAGCAACGCGTTGTAGACCCTGCCCTGCTCCGGCGTCGGACGCCGCCCGGTGAGCTGGAGGAACGAGAACTCCGCCAGGTCCAGGTGGCCCAGCACCTCCGTCGGCAGGTCGAGGCCCCGCACCACGATGCGATCCGCGCTGCTCCACGCGATGTCGGACCGGATCGGCGGCTCGCCCGGTCCGGTGCACTGGCCTTCTCGACGCCCCACTGCCCACGCCCCACCACTCGAGCCACCACGCTGTGCAGAGAGCGAATCATTGGCGCGATTCGTTGTCAAGCGACTACTGGTCGCTAAATAGTACCGCTCGACTCCGGCGGCAAGGGGCATTCGCCCACCCGGAGCGAGGGGTCCCGCGCGCCCGCGACGTCACCCGCCTCGAGCAGCTCGACGGGCTCGGCGCCGGCTCCGGTCGCAACGCCCCGCCGTCGGCCATAGCGCCGGTGACGCGGCTTGACCGAGCAGAACCCCAACCCTATTCTAGCGACCAGTAGTCGCTTCAGTGAAGCGATCCGAGTGGGCCGGTGCCACAGAGAAGTGGGAACATGACCAACCTCGAGCCAGGCTTGGCGCGCGCCTTCACCTGGGCCGGACCGGCCCTTGCCGTGACATTCGGTGCCGGCTTCGTGCTGCTGGCCGGTTTCTTCCCGCCGCCGGCCCCGTCAGCGGACAGCGCGACAATCGTCCGACTGTACAGCGAGCATCAACTGGCCATTCGTGGCGGTTGTTTTCTCATGATTGTCGGTTTGGTGCTGCTCATTCCGTGGGGCATCGCACTGGCCGCACTCACCGAGCGCATCCCCGGGTCGAGCTCACTGCTCACCTATGGCCAGCTGGCCTGCATCGCAACCTCGACGACACTGATCGAGATCATTCCCACGACGTGGGCGGTCGCCGCCTACCGGCCCGCCGAGGTCGCGGCCGACATCACCCGCACGGTGAACGACTTCGGCTGGTTCCTACTGCTGTTCGCCTGGCCTCCGTTCGGCCTGTGGAGCGCATTGGTGGCCATCGCCATCTTCCGCGACCACAGCGCCACCCCACTCTTTCCCCGGTGGGCGGCCTACCTCAGCCTGTGGAACACCACACTGCTGGTGCCGGGCGGCTTCATTGTCTTCTTCAAGGTGGGACCGTTCGCCTGGAACGGCGTCATAGCGTTCTACGTGCCCCTCACCGTGTTCTTCGTATGGCTGGTCGCCATCACGGTCGTGATGCTCCGCGCCACCACCCGCGCCCGCCTGTCCGAGGCGATGGCCGCCTGACCCCGCCGGAGGTGGTGAACACGCAGCTCCGGGCGGCGTGGCACCCCTAATCCCGAGGAGTTGGCCCTGGTCAGCAAGGTCGGCGCGCGGCGAACCCCGGACGGCGGCATCGTGGCCTGGGACGCCCCGGCGGAGCTGCGCCTCGGCATCGAGGAGAACCTGCGCAGCCTGGGCACCGATCGGCTGGCCGCGGTGAACCTCCGGCTGATGGACGGTACGTGTCCGAGAGCCGGTTCGACGACCAGCTCGAGGCGATGGTCCGCGCGCGCGACGACGGTCTGATCGGCGGTGTCGGCCTGAGCAACGTCTCCCTCCACCAGCTGCGCAGGGCGCTGGCCAGCACGGAGGTCGTGTGCGTGCAGAACTCCTACAGCGTCGGTGCGCGGTCGTCGGCCCCGGTACTGGCGGAGTGCGCCCGGCACGGCATCCCGTTCGTGCCCTGGGCCCCGCTCGGTTCCCGGGGCACCCTGGACGCCCGGCCGATCCGGCGGGTCGCGGCGCGGCACGGCGCGACCGCCGCCCAGGTCGCCCTGGCCTGGCTCCTCGCGCAGGGCCCGAACGTGCTGCTCATCCCCGGCACTGCCTCTCGGGCGCACCTCGCGGAGAACCTGGCGGCGGGACAACTCACCCTGACCGGGCCGGACCTCGCCGAGCTGGACACCGTGCCGACCGGTTCGTGACTCACGCGCACGTCGGCAACCGGGGGGAGGTGGCCAGGAGCGCCGCGCCGACCGCACCCGCGAGGTCGCCGAGCTCGGCGGCGCGAAGTTCGGGCGCGCTGGTGAATCCGGGGGTTCTGTGCAGGCTGTGCCGGATGCCCGATCCGGTCAGGTCGAGGTATTGGGCGGCGCCGCCGCCGACGACAACGCGGTCGGGTTTGAGCAGGGTGAGCAGGGTGCCGAGCCCGGCGCCGACTCGTTGGCCGTAGGCGTCGAACACGGCCGAGGCCCCCGCGTCCCCGGTGCGCGCGTTACTGGCGACTTCGGCTGTTCTGTGGCTCGTGAGCTGGTCGAGCGCGGTGCGGGAGGCCAGTTGCTCCCAGCAGGTCGGGAGCCCGCAGTAGCAGGGCGCTGGTGGTCCGTCGACCGCGAGATGGCCGGCTTCGGGGTGGCTGCCGTCGGCGGCTCGGACCGGACGGCCTCGGCAGACCATCGCGACCCCGACCCCGGTGCCCAGAGTGACAACAAGAAGCGCGTCGCTCTTGCGACCGGCACCGAGGGCATGTTCGGCGATGGCGGCGGTGACGGCGTCGTTGTCGATGACGCAGCCGACACCGAGGTGCTCGCTGATGATGTCGGTGAGGGGGATGTCGGAGTAGGCGGGCAACGTGTGGGGGTTGCGGATGAGTCCGAGGCGGTCGACCGGTCCGCTCGCGCCGATGCCGACCGCGCGCAGGGGTAGGCCGGAGGCGGTCGCGGCGATGCTGTCGGCCAGCTCGGCCACGGCCCGCTCCGGAGGGATCCCGGCCGAGGTGGGTCTGCTCGTCGCGCGGCGGACGGTGCCGTCGGCGCCGAGGACGACGATCCGCGTGCCGGTGCCGCCGAGGTCGACTCCGACGCTGACCGGGCCGCTCTCCGGCGGGGCGGTCATAGCGCGCTGGTGATCTTGCTGCCGAAGAGGAACGAGCCTGGCGTGATGTTCCTGGCGGCGGCCAGCTCGACGGTGAGGTGCTGCGCGACGACGGCGCCGTGGGCGAGTTGGTCGAGCAGGCCGGGCGCGGGGGTCGGGATCTCGCGCGCTCCGCCGAGTTCGAGGTCACCGACGGCCAGCACGGTCGAGCCGGATCGCAGCAGGTCGGCGCCCAGTTGCCGGAGCGACGGGCGCGCGGGGTCGGTGTCGCCGCCGCCGAACAGGACGGCGGTCAGGCCCGGGCCGGCGAGCTCCAGCGGCCCGTGCCTGAACTGTCCGCCGATGTAGCCCTCGGCGGGGATCTTCGACGCCTCCTTGGTGATCAGGCCGGCGTACAGAGCCGTCGCCGCGTGGTCACCGAAGCCGACGAAGACCATCCGGGCGTCGGGGGTGGTGGCGAACGCGGTGGCGATCTCGGCCAGGACCGCCGGCGGGCGGAACGCTTCGAGGACCTTGGCCGTGTGCTCCGCGTCCTGGCCAGGGCTGCCGGTCACGAGCTGCAGGATTCGCTGGTGGGCGGCGAGGGAGTTCAGGTAGCTCTTGGTGCTGACGGTCGCCTCGTCGCCGCTGTGCAGCCGCAGTAGCGCGTCGCCCGCGCGGCCGAGCGGGCTGGTCGGGTCGTTCGTCACGCTGACCAGCGTGGCCGCCCGGGTTCGGCGGTCGCGGTCGATCAGCGCGGCCACCTCCCCGCTGGCTCCGGACTGGGAGGTGATGATGACGAGCGTGTCCGGGGTGATCAGGTGCGGTGAGTCGAGGAGCTGCCCGGTGTCGACCCACCATGCCGGCAGCCCGGCCGCGACGAGCTGTCGCCAGGTCGGCAGGGCCGCGTGGTGCGAGGAGCCCATGCCACTGAGCACGATCCGGTCGTAGCGACGGCCGAGCAGCGAGAGGAGCTCGGTCGGGATGGGCGACTGTGCGAACGCACGCAGGGCTTCGGACTGCGCGGCGATGTCGTGCTCGAACGGGGTCGGACTCACAGTGCGGTGCTCATTTCGCTCGTGGGGGTGGGTGGTCATGGCGTGGTGACCGGGACGTGCGCGGCGGTGGCCGGCGTGAGATCGAGCAGGCCGGCCGCGATCCTCGCACCGATCATCGCCGTCGGGAGGTTGATGTTGCCCCGGCTGATCGACGGCATCACCGAGGCGTCGGCGACGTAGAGCCCGTCGATACCGTGCACCGCGCCGGTTGCGTCGACGACGCCTCCTCGGTCCGTCGCGGGGCCCATCCGGCAAGTTCCGGCGGGGTGGCAGTAGCTGGCGATGTGGGCGAGCGGGTCGCGGTCCCCGTGCGCCGGCCGCCCCAGGATCGCGGCCAGGTCCGGCTCGGCGGTGATGGTGCGCAGCACGTCGAGCGCCTCGGTGAGCACGGCGCGGTCGTGCCCGTCCGGGTCGGTGCCGTAGCGGTGCTCGACCAGCGGCGCGGTGTCCGGGCGGGCGTCGCGGATCATCACCCGCCCCGCCGACCGGGCGCGCATCGCCCCGCCGTAGAGGCTGATCGGCGGCAGCCCCGGATGGCCGCTGTTGGCGCCGGCGACCAGGAAAACGTGGATGTCGTAGGGGCCGCCGTCGCAGCGGGAGGACCGGGCGCGGCCCACCGTCTGTTCGTCGGGATTCCACGGGGTCCGCGCGAGCTCGTCGAGCAGGCCGTCCTTGCCGTGGAAGTCGAGCTGCACGCAGGCGTGGTCGAGCAGGTTCGCCCCGACACCGGGCAGGTCGACGACCGGGTCGATGCCGAGCGCGGCGAGCCGGTCGGCCGGCCCGATACCGGAGCGCTGCAGCAGCGCCGGGGAGTGGTAGGCCCCGCCGGCCACGACGACCCGGCGCGCACGGACGGACCGGGTAGAGCCGTCGGCGCACTCCACCTCAATCCCGACCACCCGCGCACCGTGCAGCAGCAGCCGGCGCACGAGCGTGTTCCCGGCGATCGTGAGGTGCTCCGCCGCCCGGACCCGGTCCAGGAAGGCGAACGCGGCGTTCCACCGGACGCCGTCGACGATGTTGACCGGCATCGGCCCGATGCCCACCGACGCGTCGAGGTCGTCGAGGTCGTCGGCGAAGGGCAGCCCGGTGCGCACGCCCGCGGTGACGAACGCCGCCTGGGCACTGGTGAGCTCGTCCATCCGGTAGCGGCGGACCCGGAACCGGTCGTGGGCCCAGTCCAGCAGCGGTTCGACCGTTGCGGCGTCCCAACCCGGGTTGCCGCGCCGCGCCCAGTCGTCGTAGTCCTCCCGCGCGCCGCGGGAGATGGTGCAGCCGTTGTGCGACGAGCAGCCGCCCAGCACCTTCGCCCTCGGCAGGTCGAGCCGCGTGCCGTCCGGGTTCGTGGTGGACAGGTCCCAGTCGTGCGACAGCGGGATCGCCTTCGCGTCCAGGACGTCGGCCGGCCAGCCGCCGTCGGTGTGGGGGCCGTAGTCGGGGCCGGCTTCGAGCAGCAGGATCGGGTCGGTGCTGTGGCTGGCGAGCATCCCGGCGAAGGCCGAGCCGCCGGTGCCGGCGCCGACAATGATCGTGTCGACCTCGGTGGGCAGGGCTGATGGGGACATGGCTGTGCTCTTCTCGCGTCGAAGCGTGGTCGCCCGGGGCTGGTCAGGCGATATGGAGGGTGGTGCCCAGGACCGACAGCGCGTCCCGCTGGGCGCTGCCGAGCTCGGTGTCGGTCACGATCAGGTCGGCGGCGTCGAGGCCGGCGATCCGGGCGAACGCGGTCTGGCCGAACTTGGAGGAGTCGCACGCCACGACGCAGCGCGACGACGAGGCGAGCGCGGCGCGTTTGACCGCGGCGTCGTCCACGTTCCACTCGGTCAGCCCGGCGCTGACGTCGATCGCGGACACGGTCATCACGTAGGTGTCGAACCGGTGGTCCCCCAGGGTGCGCTCGGCGGCGGGCCCGACGAAGGACTGCTCGCCGTGGCGGACGAGGCCGCCGGGCACCATGACCCGGGTCTCCGGGGAGGAGGCCAGGATGTCGGCGACGCGCATGTTCAGCGCGCACACGGTGAGGTTGCGCCCGACGAGGGCCTCGGCGATGGCGGTGCCGGTCGTCCCGCCGTCCAGGATCAGCGTCTGGCCGTCCCGCAGCTCGCGCGCGACGCTGCCGGCGATCGCCTTCTTGGCCGCGAGATTGAGCCGGGAGCGCAGCGCGAACGGCGGCTCGAAGCTGCCGCTGCGCGTGCGGGCCGCGCCGCCGTGGGTGCGCCGGAGCAGACCCTCGCCCTCGAGCTGGGCCAGATCCCGCCGGATCGTCATCTCCGAGACGGAGAACCGGTCGCTCAGATCGGCGATCGTGAGCTGACCGCGGGCGTCGAGCAGCTGCAGGATGGTCTGTTGGCGTTCCTCGGCTTGCACCGGTTCTCCTCCGCTCGCCGGCCGACTCAGGCCACGTCCGGCAGTTCGCCGGCGCGGGCCATCCAGTCGCGTCGCCCGGGCCGCAGGTTACGGCCGAACAGGACCAGCACACCGACCAGGAGGTACGCGGCGGCGAGGACCGGAGCGAACACGACCGGCGCCGAGGGCAACGGCACGATGCTGTTGTACCCGATGGTCAGCAGCGCGACCGTGGAGATGATCGGACACACCACGAACGGCAGGACCCGGAACTCCTCGGGATGGGTCGTGCGGAAGAACCGGAACGCCGCGATGTTCATCAGAATGAAGATCGGGATGTAGACGAAGGTGCCGGTGGTGCCGAGCAGGTTGAACAGGTTGTACGGGCCCAGTGGCAGGCCGACCGCGAGGCAGATGGCGATGGCCACGGCGCTCTGCAGGTACACCGCCGTGATCGGCGTGGCGAAGGTCGCGCTGACCCGGGCCAGCGGCGCGGGGAGCGAGCCGGTGCGGGCCATGCCGAAGATTGTGCGGGTGGAGCTGGTCGTACAGGCGATACATACGCCGAGCCCGGAGTTGACCAGCGCGATCAGCACGACGACCGATCCCCCGCTCCACAGCCGGTCGGCGAGCACGAACGCCGGCGCGGTGGAGGAGTTCGCCAGTGCATCGAGGTTGTCGGTACCCCAGCCGATCTGCAGGCCCCACGCACAGACCACGTAGAACAGGCCGATCAGCGCCAGTGAGCCGGAGATGGCCCTCGGCACGAGGCGCTTGGGATCACGGGACTCCTCGCCGACCGCGGCGGCGGACTCGAAGCCGGTGAACGCGAAGATCGAGAGCACGATCGCCAGGAAGAAACCGGACGAGGACCCGATGCTGGCGGGGCTGAACCCGGCGACGTTGACCCCGCCGGGGCCGGGCCGCAGCACCCCGGTCAGCGCCAGGCCGAGCCCGACCGCGATCTCGAACATCGACATGACCACGAGGAACCGGATGGAGATCACGATGCCCCGGTAGGCGCAGGCGAAGCACACCACGAGGATCGCCAGCGCATAGACCCACCACGGCAGGCCGAAACCGATCTTCGCGGTGAGCTCGTCCTGCAGGACGGCTCCGGTGAACGCCGCCAACGCCGCCGGCACGATCGTCACCATGATCGCGTAGAGCCAGCCGGTGAGGAAACCCCAGCGCGGTCCGATGCCGTACGAGACGTAGGTGTAGAAGCCCCCGGCCGACGGCAGGTGCCGCGCCAGCCCGGTCATCGGGACCGCGATGATCAAGCACACGATGAACGCCGCCAGGTAGGCGAGCGGGGCGGCTCGCCCGGCCTGACCAGTGGTGAAGGCGATTGTGTAGAAGATCCCGAGCGTCGGCGAGATCTGGGCCACCGCCTGCATCAGGACGCCGGCCAGGCCGATCGAGCCTTTGCGCAGCTCCGAGTGGACGATCTTGTTGGGTTGCGGCGGGGCCGCGGGTAACGGCGATGCCGGATCGGCGACGGCCACGGGGTTCCTCCCAGACACGAGGTAGGTGTGGGCGCACTGGCAGTTCAACAAATCGAACATCTA
>Ga0137412_10003463_pt1 | contig 12572 bp, 12 predicted proteins | sample CZODoug2_1_16fun_FD_122160 | JGI IMG/M metagenome (GOLD analysis project Ga0137412, IMG submission 122160) | Vadose zone soil fungal communities from Angelo Coast Range Reserve, California, USA - CZODoug2_1_16fungal (Hybrid Assembly) | ecosystem: Environmental > Terrestrial > Soil > Vadose zone...
TCATCGTCGGGATCGCGGTCCTGCTGGTCACCCGGTGGGTGGTGGCCGGCCTCGGCATGGCCATGCTCGCCTACAGCTGGCGCGGGCTCAGCGGCGCCGGGTCCGAGCGCCGGGCCATGTCCCGGCTCGAGGGCCTGGCCACCTGGACCGAATCGCTGCGCGACACGATCGCCGGCGCCGTGGGCCTGGAGCAGGCGATCCCGGCCTCGCTGCGGGTGGCGGCGCCATCGCTCAAGGAGCCGCTGACCAGAATGGTGGACCGGTTGCACACCCGGGTGCCGATGGGCGAGGCGCTGATTCCGCCCCTGATGGAATGGACCGCGGATTTTACGATCACCGCGCTGCAGGTCTCCGGTATTCCGGTATTCCGCGAAGGCCTCTTTTTCACGATCCCGTCCGGTAACTGGTCGATCGTCGAAGGTTGCAGCGGCGTGCGTTACCTGATCGCGTCATTCACCGTGGGGGTGCTCTTCGCTTACCTGAGCTACCGGCGGACTTGGAAGCGCCTCCTGTTCGCGGCCATGTCGATTGTCGTGCCGATCATCGCCAATGGCATGATCGTCGCAGCTTCCGTCGGGCCTGAGGGCCGACCGGTGCTCGCGGGCTTTCTGGAAGACGTGGAAGTCGGCGCAAGGCTCAAGTAGCACGCCTCCTTTGTAGCGGCGCAGCATGCTGCGCCAGCCTTATGAATCACCAAGCCTCTCATCCTGGATACCGACGAATGCGGCTGAAAGGCCGTGATTATTCGTTGCCAGATTTATATTTCGTGACGATCTGCGCGAGCCAAAGGCAATGCGTTCTCGGCCGAATCGTTCGAAGGGGCGTTGAGCTAACGCCACTTGGTCATATCGCACGCGAAAGTTGGATCGCCGTCCCACTGCACTTTGCTCGTGTTCTTTTGCACTCATTTGTGATTATGCCGAATCACATGCACGCAATTATTGAGATTGCAGATACCGGACTGGCGCAGCATGCCGCGCGGCTACAAGAGAGACAGGCTACGGCGGCCCAAAGTCTTCAGCCAGGCTCTCTCTCTATAATCATTCGGTCGTTCAAGGCGGAGGTAAGCAGACGAGCCGGAGAGGAATTGCACTCCCGGAGTAGAATTTGGCAACCAAATTATTTCGATCGAGTGATACGAGATGGGCGGGAGTTCTCGGATGCCTCCCGCTATATTCAGGAAAATCCTCTGAAGTGGGAATCCGATTTCGAGAATCCAAGCTTAGCAGCGACGCCGCCGGAAAAAGCAAGACTGGCGCAGCATGCTGCGCGGCTACAACGGACTGCTCGGATCGACGAAGCTTAGCAGACTACGATGGAACTGATTGACTCGCACGCGCATATTGATTTCCCGCAGTTTGCGGAGGATCGCGAGGCCATGCTCGAGCGGGCTCGCGCGGCTGGCGTCACTACCTTGCTTGCGATTGGGTCTGGACCTGGGCCCGAGAAGTTGGATGCGGCGATTCCCTTTGCCGAGCAGCATGACTGGATTTACGCCACTGTTGGCACGCACCCGCACGAAGCGAAAGACCTAACGCCCGCACACCTTGAGCGGCTCGCCCAACTCGCGGGCCATCCTCGGGTGATCGCTTACGGCGAAATCGGGCTCGATTATTTTTACGATCATTCGCCGCGCGACGTGCAGCAGCGCGTTTTTCGCGAGCAGATGGAATTGGCCGCGAAGGCGAAGCTGCCGATCATCATTCATTGCCGCGATGCCTGGGCCGATTGCATGGGGATGCTCGAGCAGCACTGGCACCCAACCGGCCTGGGCGGGATTTTGCATTGCTTCACCAGCACTTTGGAAGACGCCCAGCGCGGGCTGGAGATGGGATTTATGATTTCGTTTGCGGGGAATTCGACATATCCGAAAGCGCAGAATCTTCGCGACGTTGCGAAAGCTTTGCCGCTCGAGAAACTTTTGATCGAAACGGACTCTCCATTCCTGGCGCCACAGCCCTATCGAGGCAAGCGCAACGAGCCGGCCTATGTCGGCGAGGTAGCTAAGGCTATCGGTAGTGTGAGAAACTTAGCCGCGGAAGAGATTGCGTCGGCAACCGCAGGGAATTTCCGGCGCTTTTTCGGCTTGAGCGCTGTTCCGCCAGGAAAAACGGTGGCGGCGCAACCGCAATAATTCGACCGCGCAAGCTTGCGCGTGATATCGTCCGATGCCAACTGATGCAGGATCGCAGCAAGCCAGGGAGAAAGTCATCGCACTGCTGACCGTCAGGGAGATTTTTGATCTCGTGCGGGACGACCTTGTCCTGGTCGAGCAGGAATTGACGCGGCAAACGTCCGCTACGTTCGAGCCAGTTTCCGAAATTACCAGCTATCTTTTGGGTGGCGGCGGCAAGCGTTTGCGACCGGCGCTGCTGTTGCTTTCCGCGCGCTATGCGGGCCACAGCAATAGTGCGGGAGCGATTCGGCTGGGCGCGGTGGTGGAGCTGCTGCACAGCGCGACGCTGATCCATGACGACGTGATCGATAGCGCCAATACCCGGCGCGGGCGGCCTTCGGCAAATTCCCGCTGGGGCAATCACCGCAGCGTTTTGGTGGGCGATTGGCTGTACATGCTGTCATTCCAGATGGCGCTGGAAGAGCGCAACTTCCGCATCCTGGATATCCTGATCGACCTCACACAAAAAATGGTGGAAGGCGAGCTGATTCAGCTCGAAAAAATCGGACGCATCGACGTGACCGAAGAGGACGCGCTGCGCCTGGCGACTTACAAGACGGCGTGTCTTTTTAGCGGCTGTGCGCGCTTGGGCGCGGTTCTTGGCGGCGTGGAATTAGCGGGTGAAGAGGCGCTGGCGGAATATGGGCGTTATGCGGGGCTAGCGTTTCAGTTGGTGGATGACCTTTTGGATTTTACAGCATCCGCGGAACAGCTCGGCAAGCCGGTGCTCAGTGATTTGAAAGAAGGCAAAGTCACGCTGCCGCTGATCTATGCCATGGAAAATGGGCATCGTGACGCGCGGGAATTAGTGGCGCGGGTGCTTGAGGAAAAGGAATTTGATTCCGTGCGGCCAGAGACGATTGTGGCTCTCGTGCAGGAATCCGGGGCGCTGGATCGCGCTCGGAACTTGGCGCATGAATATGCGCGGCGGGCTAAGGCTTGCTTGAATGGGCATGGGGATTCGGAGTATGCGCGGGCGTTGATGACTTTGCCGGATTTTATTTTGGCGCGAGAGAACTGACGCGCTAATTGCGGATTGATCTTGCCGAGCTGGGGCGCAGCATGCTGCGTCCCTACCTAGAACATGCTTCCCTTCAAAGTCGTCTACCACGATAAATATGATTTGAATTTGGGGCCGCATGTTTTCCCTTCGCAGAAGTTTCGGTTGATTGCCGAGGCGCTTATCGCGGAGAAGATTGCCACCCGCGAGGATTTCGTGCAGCCGGAGCCGGCGACCGATCAGGACATACTTCGCGTCCACACTCCGGAGTGGGTCCGCAAGTTGAAAACCGGAACGCTAACGGCCAGCGAGGTGATGCTGTTGGAAATCCCATACTCGCGGGAGCTGGTGGAGGCGGTGTGGCTAGCTGCGGGAGGGTCGATTCTCGCCGCGCAGTGCGCTTTGCGTGACGGCTTCGGAGCTAATCTCGGCGGCGGATTTCATCATGCCTATCCCGATCACGGTGAAGGCTTCTGCGCGATTCACGATGTGGCCGTGGCGATTCGGCGTTTACAGGCGGACGGCGCGATACGCAAAGCCATGGTGGTGGATACCGATGTGCATCATGGAAACGGCACGGCGGCGATTTTTGGCAGCGATCCTTCGGTGTTTACGATTTCCATCCATCAGGAGAACAACTATCCCGCGCGCAAGCCGCCTTCTAACGTGGACTTGAACATGGCGGATCGTGCGGATGATGACGAATATCTCGATGCGTTGTTGCCCGCGGTGCAGACGGCGCTGGATGATTTTCGTCCGGAGCTTTTGTTTTACGTGGGAGGCGCGGACCCATTTTGCGAGGATCAACTGGGCGGATTGTCGCTGACTAAGAATGGATTGAAGGCGCGGGATCGGCGCGTTTTTGAAGAGGCGCGGCGGCGTGGAGTTCCTGTGGCGACTGCTCTGGCGGGCGGATACGCCAGGCGCGTTGAAGATACCGTGCGCATTCATGTGAATACGATTTTGGCGGCGCGGGAAACTGCGGAGAAATTTCCTCTTAAGGCGGCGGCGAATTGACGCAAAGTGCTTACGCCGAGCACGGGCCAAAGAGGCAAATTCGAATCAAGACTGACGAGATCGATTGTGCCGGGCTGGGGCGCAGCATGCTGCGCCCCTACGGGGAAGAGCTACGAGGCGCGGAGGCGGATTTCGCCGGAAACGGTGTGGACTTCGACTCGGCCGCCGTTGCCGCTGCCTACGCGTGCGCGGAGGGAATGCTTGCCCTGCTCTTCCACCATGATCGGAATGTCGGCCTTGATCTCGCCGGAGATTGCTTCGGCGGCCAAGTGAAAACTGGCGTTTGCCGGCACGCCTAACTGCACGCTTCCCGAAGCCGTCTTGAGATCCCAATAGCTGCTCGCGCCCGGATTCCCCTGCACGTTTACGCGGCCAGATGCGGCGTGCGCTTTCACGTCGCTGGTGGCGCCTTCAACGTCCACCGAGCCGCTGGCGGTGGAGGCATCGACGCGGCCGCCGGGCTTGGTGATTTGCGTGGAGCCGGAAAGGGCGCTGATGCGGATGTCGCCCTTAATATTGGAAACCGTTACGGTACCGGAGGCGCTGTTCGCGCGAATATCGTCGCCGATATTATCGGCGCGAATGGTGCCGCTTAGCGTGGAGAGCTGCGTCAGTTGGTCGATGTGGCTCGCATGAATCGAGCCGGAAGCAGCTTCCGCTTTCACCGGACCGCGCACGTTCTGGATATCTTGCCCGCCGGAGAGCACTCTCGATGTAATCTCCGTCTCATGGGGAACCTCGATCATGTACGAGACGCTGACATTGCGAAGGCGGCGCATTTCTTCGCCGATGCGAATCGTAGCGCCGTGCTGCTCGATCGGTGGATTCGCGAGCAGTGCACTCATGCGCTTATCAGGACTGTCGAAGCCCATGCCGGAGGCGCGGGCTGTGCCATGAATGTGGACTTTGCCGTCGGCGCTGCCGGTAATGGAGACGTCACCGGACGTATTGTTCAGCTCGAGGCGAATCGGCCCGCTGACGCTGAGTGTGCGGTCGAAGGTGCCGCTGGCCGATGGGCCCATCGCGCAGCCCGCGCTGGCCACGGTGGCAAACAGTAAGAATGCCAGGCCCGCTGATTTGCGTTGCGTCATTGTTCCTCCGTGCGGATTCAGGGCCAAAGCCGGATTTGTCACGGCTTCCAAAACGCCGGTCTAAAGGAAGATACGGAAATATGCGGAATTATGTTCCCAATTGCTGGTGCGCTCAAGGCTCACGTGCGTTTGGGTTGCGGTAGCGCTTCGTTGAGCGAGCCTTGGCGGTAGCCTTCGAGGTCGAGCGCCACGTAGGTGAACCCGGCGCGCTTGAGTGCTTGCGAGATGGCGGCAGAAGTTTCCTTCGAAAATGCGCGGTCCATTTCTTCGGGAGCGATTTCGACGCGAGCGAGTTTGTCGTGGAGACGCACACGGAATTGGCGGAAACCGAGTTCGCGCAGGGCGGCTTCACCGCGCTCGATCATGGTGAGGCGCTCCGGGGTGACTTCCGTGCCGTAGGGCACGCGAGAAGCGAGGCATGCGGAGGCGGGGCGGTCCCACGTCGGCAATCCGGCACGCTGCGAAAGTTGGCGAATTTCCGATTTACGCAAGCCGACGTCGAGTAGCGGCGCCAGCACGCGATGTTCTTTTGCGGCGCGATGGCCGGGGCGGAAGTCCAGCGTGTCGTCGGCATTGACTCCGTAGGCGGTGGCGGTGAAGCCGCGTTCTTGCGCGATTGCATCGAGGACGGAGAAAAGTTCGTCCTTGCAATAAAAACAGCGGTCGGCGGCGTTCGCGCGGTAGGCGGGATTTTCCACTTCGTGAGTTTCGATAAATTCGTGATGGATTTGGAACTCGCGAACCAATTGATCGACTGCGGCGCGATCGTGCGCCGAGAAACTTGGGGAAAGCGCGGTGACGGAAAGCGCACGCTCGCCTAGTGCACGTTGTGCGGCCCACGCCAGATATGCGGAATCAGCGCCTCCGGAAAGCGCGACGATCAGCGACCCAGCCTCGGAGAGACGCGCAAGGAGCGATGTTTCTTTTTGTTCCGGCGAGATGCCAGAATTTTCTGCAACGCGAATTGGAACGAACGCAGTCATCGCGAAATCAGTATAACGCAGAGTTAAGATGCATCGCGGCTCTCAAAAGCCTCGCATTGGGCGACGAGAGCACTTAGTACTCCACCGCCGTGAGTTACTTAAAATCCAAAAGCACATCGACGGTGCCCTTGGCTTCATCGGGCTGCAGCCAGTGGCCGACTTCATCGTAGTGAATCGGCAAGTCCCTGAAAATTTCCGTGGAGTGCGCTTGCAGCTTGGTCAAGAACTCTTCGTACTTGGCTTTGTCAAAGAGTTCGCCTTGCGGAATGGGCCACGCTTCGCGCAAATGTTTTTCGGCATTGGGGGATAATCCGGTAACTACCACCGAGCCGAGGTGGAACGTTTTTCCTTCCTCGATGTGCACGTGATAAGCAACCGTGTGCGCCGCATCGTCATATGTCGCTTGCGGGTCGATTTTCGTCTGCATGTAGCCGCGGCGGCCGTACTCTTCGCGCACGCGATCCCACGCGCCTTCAATGGCCATGCCGTCGGCGATGTCGCCGGATTTTAATCCGACGGCATTGGTTAGCGTAATGGTCGAGAGCACGCCATTCCCGCTCCACTCGACGCCTTTCCAGCGGTAAACCGCGCCAGGATTGATCGGTACGTAGACGGGAATCTGCTCCGGCAGTTTCTTGTTAGGATTTCCTGTAAGGCGCACTTCGGGCGGCCCAAGTTTCGCGCGCAGAAAACCTTTCTGTAAAAAGGTGGGACGAACCTGCTCGGTCAGAAACATATCGATGGAAGTGCGCGAATATGGTTTGCCGAGTAAGGCGGGAAGTTCTTGGCGAACGGCTGGGGACGAATTTAGTGCTGGGTCGCTAAACTCGACTCCTGCGATGCGCAAAGCATCCGCATTGATACGGAATTGCTGAACATTGCCGTCGCCAATCGGGTTGGGCACGGCTTGGTGCTCGATTGCAGCTTGCAGCCCATGGGCGACAAGAAATTGCCCGACAGCTTCGGCTGCTTGGTCAACGACGGCGCCGGCTTCGGGCAGCGTGCCATCGTAAAAGGGCAGCTTGGCGCGGATGGCGTCGTTGAGTTCGCTATCGGCGAACCATGGGAGATTGTCGAAGTAGGCGGGAATGCGCGGGGCTTCTTCCACTCGGAACGTTAGGACGAGGCCGTCCGTGCGCGACTGAAAATTGTATTTTACTTTGGCGAACAGGCCGCTCTGGACTAATTTGTCGGCGGCGGCTTGCAGCGCGTCCTTTCCCACTTCCGCGCCGATTTGCAATCCGCTCAGTGCGCCGACTTGCGGCTCGGAAACGGACTTCAGTCCTTCCGCGCGAATTTCGCGCAGAGGCGCGGTCGCTGCGGGGACTGGCGCAATTTGTGCCTGGGCTGAAGCTACAAAGGCAGCCGCGAGCAAGAATATGATGGGGCCGTTACGCAAACGCATTGGATTAGTCTACCGAAAAACCTGTGGGGCTGCTGGCGGCCGCGGTGTAGAGCCGCTCACTCTACCGTTACGGATTTTGCCAGGTTGCGCGGCTGGTCTACGTCGCAGCCGCGGCGGACCGCGATGTGGTACGCCAGGAGTTGCAGCGGAATGATTTCGAGCAGCGGCGAGAGCAGCTCCGGAGCTGATGGAATCTCGATGACATGATTGGACGCGTTACGGGCTAGATGATCTCCGGCGGTCACGACTGAGATTACAATGCCGTCGCGAGCGCGCACTTCTTGGATGTTCGAGACGCTTTTCTCATAGCGCGTGACCGAATCCGGATCGCTCTCGTCGTGCGTGGCCAACACTACGACGGGAAGATTCTCGTCGATCAGCGCGTTGGGGCCGTGCTTCATTTCGCCGGCGGGATAGCCTTCGGCGTGGATGTAGGAAATTTCCTTAAGTTTGAGGGCGCCTTCGAGCGCGATCGGGTAGTGAATGCCGCGTCCGAGGTACAGAAAATCTGTGTTGCGAAAAAATTGCCGAGCCAGGGTCTCGTACACACCGGTCTCATCGCCTTGCAGCACGGTCTCGATTTTGTGGGGGATGCGCGTGAATTCCTGGAGCAAGTTTTTTGCCGCTTCGCCGGTCAATTTTCCGCGCACCTGTCCCAAATGCGCGGCCAACAGCAGCAGGGCGGTCAACTGTGACGTAAACGCTTTGGTAGAGGCGACGCCGATTTCCGGGCCGGCGTGGGTCAAAATGGTGCCCGCGGCTTCGCGAGTTACCATCGAGCCCATCACGTTGCAAATCGCCAGCGTTGGCGAACCTTTCAGTTTTGCTTCGCGTTGACCCGCGAGCGTGTCCGCCGTTTCGCCGGACTGGCTGATGCATACGGTCAAAGTCTTGCCGTCGAGAATGGGGTCGCGATAGCGAAACTCGCTGCCATAGTCGACCTCGACTTGCATACGCGCCAGGCGCTCGATCATGAATTTCCCGGCCAGGCCCGCATGCCAGCTCGTTCCGCAGGCCACGATGCGCACTTGCTGAAAGTCGCGGAACTGTTGTTCGGTAATTTGCATGTCGCCCAGAAAAATCTTGCCGGTATCCTGCGAAATGCGGCCGAGCAGCGTGTCGCGGACGGCGCGCGGCTGCTCGAAAATCTCCTTCTGCATGAAATGCTTGTAGCCGCCCTTTTCGGCCATGATGGGATCCCAAGTGACGTGTTGCGAGGGGCGCTTGACCGGGCGGCCGTCGTGATCCATCACGCAGACGCCTTGTTGCGTGAGTACGGCGATGTCGCCATCGGCCAGGAAAAATATCTCGCGGGTGTGCTCGAGGAGCGCCGGGATGTCGCTGGCCACAAAAAATTCGCCATCGCCCAGGCCGATTACCGAGGGCGGTCCCATGCGCGCGGCCACGATTTTGTGCGGGTCTTTCGCGGACATGAATACCAGCGAATAGATGCCGCGCAATTCTTTCAACGACCGGCGGACTGCTTCCTCCAGCGGCGCATTCTTGGAATTCTTTTCGACGAGGTGCGCGACGATTTCGGTGTCGGTTTCGGTGACGAACTTATGGCCCTCGCGCTGCAACTGCTCTTTCAGCTCCAGGTAATTTTCGATGATGCCGTTGTGCACCACCACAATCTGCCCGGTGCAGTCGCGATGAGGGTGCGCGTTTTCTTCGGTGGGACGGCCATGCGTGGCCCAGCGTGTGTGTCCGATTCCATAAGTGCCTTCAATCGGCGATTTCTGCAGAGTTTCCTCAAGGTTCCGCAATTTTCCGGGAGCGCGGCGAACTTCCAGCTTGCCGTCGTTCACTACGGCAATTCCGGCGGAGTCGTAGCCGCGGTATTCCAGTTTGCGCAAGCCTTCAATTACGACGGGGACGACTTTTTTCGGTCCTATGTAACCGACAATTCCGCACATAACGGGACTTCTCCTGAGGAGGCACTAATAAGAGCGTAACACGGAGTTTCTGGGAGACTGTATTACGGGAAACCGGCCGGACCGCGAGTGCTGGCGGGCGCGCGGCTCACTCCACGATTTCAAATCGATATTCTTCGATCACCGGATTGGTGAGCACTTCCTTGGAAATGCGCTCGAGCTGCGATTGCGCTTCGTCGCGGCTCCAGCCGTCAAGATTCAGCACGAAGAATTTTCCCTGGCGCACGTCACGAATCTGCTTGTAGCCAAGCCCGGAGAGCGCGTGCTGAATGGTCTGCCCTTGCGGATCGAGGACCGTGCGTTTTGGCATCACCCAAACATGTGCTTTCATAAAGCCAAGTATAACAGTGGGAACGCCATTTCTGCCTGTCGCCGCGCGTCCCCGGCGGCAGATTTGCAGTGCCACCCCTTAGTGACCTATTGCCTCCGGGTGTACATTGGTCGCTGGGATGGACCAATATGACCCCTGAAGCTATTCGTAGCAAAAGCGGCGATAACGACATGTTGCCTGCGTTACCCTTCGACTCCTGGAAAGACACTCTGGCAACTTTGCATATGTGGTCCCAGATTGTCGGCAAGGTGCGCCTAAAGTTGTGTCCGCTGGTGAATCACTGGTGGAATGTGCCCTTCTACATCACTGCCCGCGGCATGACCACCTCGCCGATGCCCTACGAGCAGCGCGATATCGAGGTGCAGTTTGATTTCATCGAACACAAGATCCTCATCGAGACCAGTGAGGGACGCGTTGTCACGATGGCCATGGCTCCGCAAAGCGTAGCCGACTTTTACAAGAAATTTATGGCGGCGCTCGCCGAGCTGGGCATAAATGTCCGCATACGGACGATGCCGTGTGAGATCCCTGATCCCATTCCCTTCGAGCAGGACAACACTCATTCAGCATACGATCCCGAAGCTGCGCATAAATTCTGGCGGATTCTGGTGTGGGTCGATCAAATATTCAAGGAGTTCCGCGCCGGATTCCAAGGAAAGGCCAGCCCGGTGCATTTTTTCTGGGGAAGTTTCGATCTTGCCGTCACTCGTTTCTCCGGGAGGCCGGCGCCGGAACGGCCGGGCGCGGATAGCATCACGCGCGAGGCTTACTCTCATGAAGTGAGCAGCGCCGGATTCTGGCCGGGCGGCGGAGATATCAAGGGACCGGCCTTTTATTCGTATGCCGCGCCGGAACCGTCCGGCTTTGCGGAACAGCACGTTGGGCCGCCACAGGCTTTCTACCACGCGCAAATGAAAGAGTTTTTATTGATGTATGACGATGTGCGAACGGCGGCATCTCCGAAGCGCGCGCTGATGGACTTTCTCCAGAGCACGTACAATGCAGCGGCTGATTTGGGTAAGTGGGACCGCAAGAACCTGGAGCGCTAGTTCACTCAGGAGCTAACGCGGACAGCCATGGTTGGCTGTCCCCACTACTTCAGTGGCAAGCCGGTGAAGCGCAGCCCGGCGCTGTGCACCTTGTAACGGATGTTCAAGCCGATCAGCAGCGCCGTAATAGACTCCACGATGCGCGCGTTTTCCAGCTTTCCGCCGTTCATTGCACGCACTCCAGGAATTTTTGTGGCCAGCTCCATTGCAACTTTTTTCGCATTGTCGTCATCGCTGCACACCAGCACGTCGCAATCGACCGGTCCATCTCCTGCCAACAATTCCGCGCCGAGATTTTGAAATGCGGCCGCGATGCTGATGCCGGTGGGGAGCAATTCGGCCGCCGCCTGCGCTGCCGAGCCTTGCCACACGCCGATCATGCGTGTCGGTGAGCCGCCGACCGTCGCCGCCAGCGGGACCGTCGTATCGATCACCACCGTTCCCGGCTTCCATACGCCTTTCAATTGCTTCAGCAATGGCGCTTGGCCAGAGAAGGGAAGTGTGAGCACTGCGATTTCGCACTGGGCCGCGGCTGCGGCATTGTCCGCCCCGTCTATCTGGGCGGCGCCGCCGATTTGATTGCGGAGTCGCTGCGCCGTTTCCTGCGCTCGACCTGCGTCGCGCGAACCGATCACGATGTGCTCGCCCGCGCGGGCCAGTCGATTCGCCAGGCCCGATCCCTCCGGCCCCGTGCCGCCCAAAATCGCGATTTTTCGCGCCATCGTCACACCTCTTGTCGATCACCGTTTGCGATTATACGGCACACAGCACGCGACCTTGCGCTGCGTCTGTGCTATCTTCAAAAACTTCCACCATGGCGCCGACCACTCCATCCACATCCGAGTTCCGCTTGGCGCTCGGCCAATTTGCCACCGGAGTCACCGTGGTAACCGCCGAGCGCGCGCCTGGCCTCGTCCATGGGATGACGGCGAACTCGTTCACCTCGGTTTCGCTCGACCCGTTGCTGATCCTGATTTGCGTCAGCGAAAATGCGCAGTTACTGCCGCTAGTCCAGCGGCATGGGCGCTTCGGGGTGAACATTCTCAAAGACAATCAGCGAGCCATTTCGGAATACTTCGCGCGCACCGAAGAAGATCCGCAGACCGAAAGCCGCCTCGGCATTCGATACCGCTGGACGGAAGAGAGAATTCCGCTGCTCGAGGACGCTTTGGTGCACCTGACATGCAAGGTAGTTTCCTCGCATGTCGCCGGCGACCATACGGTCTTTATCGCCAAAGTGGAGCGCGTTGAGGTTTACGACGGTGAGCCGCTGCTCTATCTGCGCGGCGAATACCGCCGCGTTGCTGGCTAGTCCTCGAGCGCCAAATCAATGATGGCCGCCGAGCGGATCGCGCTTTACGCCGTACGCCGTGCCCCATTTGTCAGTCATGTGCGAGCGAATCTCCCACAGCTCCGGGAAAAATTTATGGCGCATACCTTCTTCCAGTATCTCAACCGGCCGACCCTTCAGGGATTTCGAGCCAAAACCAATCGTTCGGTGGATCAGCTGCATGTGCTCGTATCGGAATTTCTGAAATAACTCATCGAATTCCGCCAGCGCTTCCGCTACAACATATGCGTCGCTG
>Ga0137412_10003464_pt1 | contig 12571 bp, 13 predicted proteins | sample CZODoug2_1_16fun_FD_122160 | JGI IMG/M metagenome (GOLD analysis project Ga0137412, IMG submission 122160) | Vadose zone soil fungal communities from Angelo Coast Range Reserve, California, USA - CZODoug2_1_16fungal (Hybrid Assembly) | ecosystem: Environmental > Terrestrial > Soil > Vadose zone...
CCGCGGATCTCCTTGGGCGCCAGCTCGGTGAGGTACATCGGCACCACCACCGACACGAGGCCCACGCCGATGCCCATGACGAATCGGAAGGCCACCAGCACCGCCGGCCCATTGGCCAGCGCCGAGCCGAGGGTCCCGACGATGAATACGATCCCGCCGATCAGGATCAGCGGCCGTCGACCGAGGGGGTCGGCGAGCCTGCCGGCCAGGGACGCCCCCAGCATGGCCCCGACCAGCAGGCCGGACACTATGAGGCCCTGCACCAGCGGGGTGAGCGGAAACGCGTCAGGGATGTAGAGCAGCGCCCCGGAGATGACCCCGGTGTCGTAGCCCCACAGGATTCCACCGAGCGCACCGAAGAACCAGATGGCGAGGTTCCTGGAACCCTGACGTCGCGTCGGCGCTGACGCGGTCTGCGTGCTCATCGCAGCCCCTTCCCCCGGGAACTTGATAGTGCGGGCACCGGCGTCGCCGCGCAACGGCTGGCGGCGGGGGTGCATTCCGGCGAGTGGAGATCCGGCCAGGAGTGGCCGATGGGGGAGCGGCGGGGCACCATGGTTCACGGCTCCAGTTGCCGAGACGTGAGCACGATGTTGTGCCTGGCGGATGCGCCGACCGGCCGTTCCGTCCAGGCCCGTCCAAAGGCGGGCGATGGGGGGAACACGGTGTCCGGGTCATCACGAGCCTACTTCCGGCGCTGCGCACCTGGGGTGGTGCTGGCCATCGCCGCCCTGCTGGCGTCGGCTTGCACCGGCGGAGGTTCCTCGAGCGCGGCCGGACAGACCACGCTCAACGTGCTGATGGTGAACAACCCACAGATGCTCGACCTGCAGCGGCTGACCGCCGACAACTTCACGGCGCGGACCGGCATCACGGTGCACTACACCGTGCTGCCGGAGAATGACCTGCGGGCCAGGGCGGGCCAGGAGTTCGCCGGCCAGGCCGGGGATTACGACGTCGCCACGCTGAGCAACTACGAGGTCCCGTTCTACGCCAAGAATGGCTGGCTCGCCCCGCTGGACGACCACGTCAAGACCGACCCCGGGTTCGACCAGGCGGACGTCCTCAAGCCCTGGACCACCTCGCTGACCGGCCAGGACGGCAAGCTATACGGTGAGCCGTTCTACGGCGAGTCGTCGTTCTTGATGTACCGCAAGGACGTGCTGGCCGCGAAGGGCATCACGATGCCGGAGCGGCCCACCTGGCCCCAGGTGGCGCAGGTCGCCGCTCAAGCCGACGGGGCGGCGACAGGCATGAAGGGCATCTGCTTGCGCGGCCAGCCCGGCTGGGGCGAGGTGATCTCCCCGCTGACCACGGTGTGGAACACCTTCGGCGGCGGCTGGTACGACCAGTCCTGGAACGCGCTGCTGACCTCCCCACAGACCGTCCAGGCCACCCAGTTCTACGCCGACCTGGTGCGTGAGCACGGCGAACCGGGGGCCGCCCAGTCCGGGTTCACCGAGTGCCTCAATGCGATGCTGCAGGGCAAGGTGGCTATGTGGTACGACGCCACCTCGGCGGCGGGCTACCTGGAGGGAAAGGACTCACCGGTCGCGGGCAAGATCGGCTACGTGGCTGCCCCGGTGGTGCACACGCAGAGCTCGGGATGGCTCTACACCTGGGCTTGGGCAGTCCAGAAAGCCAGCAGGAACTCCGACGCGGCCTGGAAGTTCATCTCCTGGGCCTCTGGAAAGGACTACGAGAAGCTGGTCGGCGGCGAGCTGGGCTGGTCGAAGGCGCCGGCGGGCAAACGCGAGTCCACCTATCTCAACGCCAACTATCTCTATGCCTCGCATGCGTTCGCCGAGCAGACCCAGGAGGCTATCGAGGCCGCGGATCCGCGCAATCCTGGCGTGCAGCCTCGCCCGACCCTGGGCATCCAGTTCGTCGGCGTCCCGGAGTTCGCCGCGCTGGGCGACCAAGTCTCGCAGGGCATCAGCGCCGCGCTCGCCGGGCAGGGTGACGTAGCGACCGCACTGGCCAAGGGCCAGCAGCTGGCCGAGCAGGTCGCCGCCAAGTACCGGGGGTGAGCCCGCTCCCAGCGGCGACGACCTGGTGGTTGGCAACCTAGGGTGAGCGTCATGCTGCCCTGGTCCACCGATCTTGCTGGTCGGCTCGACGAGCATGTGGTCGATAGCGTGTTGCTGCGCGAGAACCCGCTCGGTGATCCCTCCCAGCGCCCATTGTGGGTCTATGTGCCGCCCGGATACGACGATGGCCGGCGGCGCTACCCGAGTGTGTACGTGATTCAGGGCTACACCGGGCATCTGGCGATGTGGCGCAACCGGACTCCGTACCGCCAGCCGTTCCCGGAAGCCGCCGACGCGGTGTTCGCTGCCGGCGACGTGCCGCCCGCGCTGGTGATCTTCGTGGATGCCTGGACGGCGTATGGCGGCAGTCAGTTTGTCGACTCTGCTGGCACAGGGCGCTATCACAGTTATCTGTGCGAGGAGGTGGTGCCGTTCGTCGATGCCCGTTACCGGACGCTGCCCGAGGCTGCGCACCGGGGGATCAGCGGCAAGTCCTCCGGCGGATTCGGGGCGATGATCACGCCGATGCTGCGGCCGGACTTGTTCGGCGCATTGGCCAGCCATGCTGGCGACTCGCTCTACGAGCTGTGCTACCTCTCGGAGTTCGGAAAGTCGGTGCGCCATCTGCGCGACTATGACGGCGATATCGACGCCTGGTGGGTGGACTTCCGATCGCGGCCAGCGTTCACCAAGCCCGCCGACCAGGAGCTGTTGATGCTGTTGGGCCTGTCGGCGTGTTTCTCCGCGCGCGAGGACGGTACGCCGGAGTTGCCATTTGATCCATGTACCGGGGTGCTGCGTGAGCAGGTGTGGCGGCGGTGGCTGGACTGGGACCCGGTGCGGATGGCGCCGAGGTACGCCGACGCGTTGCGTTCGCTGCGGGCGGTGTGGCTGGACGCCGGCACCCGTGACGAGTGGTACCTCGATGTGGGCACGCAAGCGTTCCGCGACCAACTCCGGGCCGTCGGGCTGCCCGACGAACGGGTGCAATTCGAGCTGTTCGACGCCGGCCATGGTGGGATCGACTATCGCTACCCGCTCGCGCTGAGCTGGCTGTGCCGCCAGATCGCGGAGTCCTAGCACGCTCGTTGCCACCGTTCGCTCCGCGCGATATGAGGTGAAGTTGGCCCCAGCACCTTGGCGGCCCTCGAAGTTGCGGTTCGAGGTGGACGCGATCCGCTCGCCGAGCTCGGCTCCGGTGGCGTGCACCGTGGATGGCGGGATCACCTCACCGAGGGGTGGCGACATGGCGGTGCCCGTAGTGGAACTGATCTCCTGCCGGGTGGGAATGCGGCCGGAACGTCTGAGGTTGGTGCGGCCATGAGGATTGGCATTATTGGTGCGGGACTGATCGGCGGCACGCTGACCCGGAAGCTCACCGGACTCGGCCACGAGGTGCACGTGGCCAACTCGCGTGACCCGCGGACCCTGGCTGAGCTCGCGGCGGAGACTGGTGCGACGGCGGTATGGGCCGTGGACGCGGCTACGGATGCTGACGTGGTGATCGTCAGCATCCCGCAGAAGAATGTGCCGGACTTGGCGCCGGGCATCGTGGCGAAGGCAAAGTCCGGCGCCCCGGTGATCGAGACGAACAACTACTACCCGCGGCAGCGGGACGGCCGCATCGGCGCGATTGAGGACGGTACGCCGGAGAGTGTGTGGGTCGCTGAGCACCTCGGCGCTCCGGTGATCAAGGTCTTCAACGGCATTTTCTGGAAGCACCTGCTCGAGCGGGGTGTGCCGGCGGGCTCCCCCGGGAGAATCGCGTTGCCGGTCGCCGGCGCGGATGGCCCGGCCAAGCGGCTCGTCTTCGACCTGGTCGACCAGCTCGGTTTCGATCCCGTCGACGGTGGCGCGCTCGACGACTCGTGGAGGCAGCAGCCAGGGACGCCGGTGTACGGAAAGGACTACGACTCAGCGGGTGCGCGCAAGGCACTCGCCGAGGCGCCTCGTGAGCGTCCGGCCGACTTCCGCGCCGAGTCCTGACAGCGCGGGCCCGGCACGAGTGCACCGCTCCTGCAGTCATCCAGCATGGACGTCGCGACCTACGGCTGGAGTATTAGGTTTCTGATCCGCGATCGAGTCGGCAAGGATGCCGGGGGTGGCTGGGGAATCGTCCTATGTCGATTGCGCGCCGACGCCTGCGCTCGCCGCATTCGCATCGACTGTCTGGATCCAGCAGGTCGGCGACCGGCCCCTGGCGCAGCGGCACGTGCCACACGGCGGCGCCGAGGTGCGGTGTGTGCTCGGTGAGACGCCCCGCCTGCTCGGGCCCCAGACCGCGGCGACGTATCAGGAGATTCCGGCGGGTGGCACGGTCGTCGGGGTGCGGCTGCGTCCGGGCGTGCTCGGCGGTCTCGTCGGGATGCCGGCCGACGAGCTGGTCGATCAGGACATCGCGGGCAGCGACATCTGGCCCGACCTGGCCCGACTGACAGATCGTCTCGGGGAATCCGCCACACCGAGGGCCGCGCTCGATCGGCTCCAGTCGTTCGTCGCGCGATCCGCCGGCGAACCGGACCCGTTGGTGAACGAGGCCGTCCGGAACCTGATGCCGTGGCACGGCAGCCGAACGGCCGCTCTGACTGCGCTGCTATCGATCTCCGAACGCCAGTTGCGGCGCCGATGCCGGGCAGCGGTCGGCGTCGGCCCCAAGGAGTTGCACCGGATTCTTCGTTTCCAGGGCTTCCACGCCCGCGTCCTGGCGTCGGTCGCCCAGCAGGGCGTCTCAGACGTCGATCTCGCGCGGTGGGCCGTCGAGACCGGCTACCACGACCAGGCGCACCTGAGCCGCGAGTGTCGCCGGATCACGGGTGTGCCGCCCGGCGAGTTCCTCGCGCAGTCACGCGCCGCGTGCACCTGCGGGCACGACCACACTGCATCCATCGACCCGATGCTGCGCCCCGGGAATGGCCGTTTTGTACAAGCTGGTCGACTGACTCCGGCCTAGCGTCACGACCATGCTTCTCATTACCGGCGGTCTGGGTTCCATCGGGTCGCACACCGCACGGGCGCTGCTGGACCTGGGCGAAACCGTCGTCCTCACCGCGCACCGGTCCACCCAACTGCCCGAGTACCTCGCCAACGAGCCCGGCGGCCGGGTCGTCGTCGAGCCGCTGGACACCACGGACGAGGCGGGCTTCCTCGACATCGGCAAGAGACACGAGATCACCGGCATCGTTCACCTGGCGGCGGCCCGCTACGACCTGCCCGATCCGGTCGAGTACCTGCGCGCCGACACCCTCGGCCTGCTCAACGCACTCAAGGCGGCGACCGTGTGGGGCGTACGGCGGTTCTCCGTCGCAAGCTCCATCGCCGCGTACCTGGGGGTGGACGAGGTCCCGTTACGCGAGGACGCCCCGCTGCCGGTGGTGGCAGCGCACCAGATCCCGGTGTTCAAGAAGACCGCCGAGCTGTTCGCCACGCTGGCCGGCGAGAGCGCCGGGTTCGACGCGGTGAGCCTGCGGATCGGCACCATCTGGGGGCCCCTCGGAGTGCCGGACAACCCGTTCACCCCGCTTCCCCGCCTGCTCAGCGCCGCGGTCTGGGGCCAGGACCCCGATCTCACCCCGCCTCGCCCGCCCGCGTACGCCGAGGACGGCACCGACCTCTGCTACGTGAAGGACTGTGGCCGGGCCATCGCGCTGCTCATGCTCGCGGAGCGGCTGAACCACCGCATCTACAACGTCTCGAGTGGACGGCTGGTGCGCTACCGCGAGGTTGTCGCCGCCATCAACGCCGCGGTTCCGGGCGCGAACCTCGCCCTCCCGGCGGGTCGCAATCCCGGTCGGCCCCCGGACAACTACCTCGACACCACCCGGCTGCGGGAGGACACCGGCTTCCGGCCGGAGTACGACGTCGAGCGCGCCGCGGGCGGACTACGTCGACTGGCTGAGGACACACGACCACTAGGAGCGTCCATAACCCACCGCGCCGGACGAGGCACCGGCAGCCCAGGCGCTTCCGGACGGACCGTGACCTCGGCGTCGTCCTCGAAATACTCAGCGGTACCCAGGAGGATTCAGAATGACCGTGCTCGACGACGAGGCCCGCGACCTGTTCGCCGGGCCGAACATCGCCCACATCGCCACGCTGCTGCCTGACGGCGGGCCGCATTCGGTTCCCGTGATGATTGACATCGAGGGCGATTATCTTGCGTTCTTCACCTCACCTAACTCGCGCAAGGGCCGTAATCTCCACGCGGACGACCGCATTGCGATCTCCGTAACCGACCGGGAGAACCTGGTCCGCGGTGCGCTCGTCCGCGGCCGCGTCGTGAAGCGTGTCGGCGGCGATGCAGGCTGGGAGATCGTCGATCGCATCTTCGCCAAGTACACCGGTGGCCCGTACCCGCGGCGCGAGGACCGCGAGGCGTACCTCGTGGAACCGACGCACGTGATCGTCCCGACGTTCGGCTGAGGAGCGGAGATGGCCAGGGTTGTCATGCAGGCGGTCGTGTCGGTGGATGGCTACATCGCCTATCCCGACGACACGGTCGGGCCGCTGTTCGAGTGGTACTTCAACGGCGACACCGAGGTGTCCGCCCCAGCCAGCGGCTGGACGTTCCGTGTCTCGCGGACGTCCGCCGGCTACGTCCAGCCATTCTGGGACGCCATCAAGGTCACGGTGATCGGCCGTCACCTGTTCGACACGACGAACGGCTGGGACGGCAACCCGGCCGCCGGAGACGAGTTGGTCGTCGTCACCCACCGGCCGTTGCCGGAGGAGTGGCTCGCCGAGCACCCGGACGCACCGTTCCACACCGCCGACTCGGTCGAGGCGGGCATCGCGCTCGCCACGAAGCTCGCGGGTGACGGTCTGGTCTGCGTGACCGCAGGCGACCTCGGCGGGCAGGCGTTCTGGGCCGGGCTGGTCGACGAGGTCGCGATGGATGTCGCTCCGGTGGTCCTCGGCGAAGGGGTGCGCTTCTTCGGCAGCCACGCCGGCACCGTCCTCCTCGACGATCCCGACCAGGTGGTCCAGGGCGACCGCGTGCTGCATCTGCACTACACGGTCAAGCGCTGACCGGCTGACGGCGGCCCACTCACCAGGACAACGACCATGAAGGACGTGTGCGGGACAGATCCTCGGGTCGGTGGCCGTCGTTAGACTCCCGTTCGTGCGGAGGCAGTGGTGATCCCGGCGAAGCGGCGCATACGCATCTTGGAGCTGCTGCGGCATGAGGATATGCGCAGCATTCAGGACCTGGCCGCGGAGCTTGACGTTTCGCACATGACGATCCGCCGCGACGTCGCCGAGCTGGAACGTGCGGGGCAGGTGCTGGCGGTTACTGGCGGCGTGCGGCTGGCCGGGCGGATGCTCACCGAGCCGGGTCACGACGAGAAGATGCTCGCCCAGGTTGAGCAGAAGCGGGCGATGGCGGTGGCGGTGGCTGAGCGGATCGGTGACGGCCGACGCCCGGGGACGACCTTGAGGTCAGGTCGCGCCCGCTGCCGCGTCGATGGCTGTGAGTAGTTTGTCCAGCTGTGCCAACTGTTTCCGGTCGAGGGTGCCGAAAATTCGCTGGAGCGCCTGGTTGCCCGCTTCGGTGCTCGCCGCGAGTGCGGCGGCTCCCTCGGCGGTGAGCGTGACGAGTTTGGCGCGGCCGTCGGTCGGGTCGGACTCGCGCTCGACCAGTCCGTCCCGTTCCAGGCCCTCGACGGCCTGGGTCACCGAGCGCTGGGCGAACCCCAGTTCCTGGGCCAGCAACGTCTGCCGGATCGAAGTGTTCCGCTCGAGCACCTGCAGGACCTTCGTGCGCGCGAGCGACAGGCCGCTGGTGGTCATCTGCTCGTTGAGCACCTTGCGCACTAGGTAGGCCACGGACAGGTATCGCAGGCCCACCTGCTCCGGCCGGCTGTGGTCGGCCATGATCACTTACTCCAGCTGATGCGCGGATCGCGAGGGAATTCCGCGATCGTACAGTGATGAGCCACCTCACCAGTGGAAGGTCGGTGACCCTGACCGAGCGGCCGGCCCAGACCCCGGCCGCGCTCGGCGACCGCACTCGTCCGCCTTCTATACGGCGTGGGGCTCGCGGATATCTCGGAAGAGGTCGGCCGTGACTTCCCACAGAGCACGCTGAATCTCTTTGTCGCGGCCGATCTCTGGGCACTCCAAGGGCTGCGCGTCCTCGACGGCGAAATAGCCGCCGGTGATGCCGGCAAATGCGGGGTCGGTCGCGAGTCGCACGATGATCCCGGCGCCGTGGCGAGGGTTGCCCATATCCAGCCGGGTGAGGATCATCTTCAGGACGGCGGAGAGGGGATGGTCGTCCCCGAGTCCTGTGGAGTTGAATCCCGGGCAGCAGCAGGTGACCGCGACTCCCGTCCCCTCAAGCTGTCGACCGAGTTCCTGGGTGAACATGATGTCCATCAGCTTGGTCCGACCGTACCGCGGGGACGACTCGCTCTCGGTGTAGTGCGAGGTGTCCGTCAGATCCTTGAAAGGATTGATGTCGCTGGCATGGAGTGATGCTCGGGATGCCACGGTGACGATCCGTGCGGGGGCCGAGGCCGCGAGTTTGGCGCGCAGGATGTCGGTAAGCAGCCAAGGTGCGAGGTAGTTTACGGCGGTCATCTCGGCGTATCCCTCGGAGGTGATGCGCTGGGTGAAGGCGTGTATCCCCGCGTTGTTGATCAGTACGTCGATACGCGGGTAGTGGGCGTCGATCTGCTCACCCACGCGGCGGACGTCACTGAGCAGCGACAGATCCGCGATGAAGACGTCGAGCGGTGTCCCGGGTGTTGCCTCCTCGATCTCTCTTCGAAGAGCGTCGGCCTTCCGTTGGCTGCGGGCGACGAGGCCGAGGTGTGCGCCGTGGCGGGCCAGGTCGAGGGCGGCGATCTTGCCCAAGCCGTTTGTTGCACCGGTCATGACGATGACTGGCTGAGTCTCCATGAGGGTCCCCTTCGGCAAATTGCTGAGGTACCTCAGTACGGTATCATTTGCTGGGTAACCTCAGTAAGCGAAGCCCCTGTATGGACCACGCCGTCCATCAATCGCGTGATCAGGTCTGGCCAATCCTGTACCCAACGATGTTGCGCGCCCCACGAACCGCCCGGGTCGGATCCGATCCAACCCGGACTTGGCATGTCCAGTGCGGCGAGGTGTTGGCATCCCGAGGCTTTTGGTGGCGCCGGGTTCACCGGCGGCCTCCGGTTCACACGTTAGTGAGTTACCTCAGTAGCGTACATTGTTGAGGTGCCTCACGAAGACCTCATCCACGAGGGCCGGCGGGGGCTCACTCGTGACCGGGACAGCGATGCCGGTGGTCATTGTCGGTGCGGGTCCCACTCTGATCCGGCCCGAGGACCTCCTCCCCACGCTCTCTGGCCCGACGTTCTGGACAACCCCGCCCCGAGGCTGCTCACTGTGTTGGACTGGTTCACCTTGGGGCTGACCGCGATCGCCTTGCTGATCGGGGCGCTCGGCTTGGCGAACATCATGCTGATCACGGTGACCGACCGCACCCCCGAAATCGGCATCCGCAAAGCCATCGGCGCCCGCCGTGGCGCCATCCTGCGGCAATTCCTCATCGAAGCGATGCTGATCGCCGGCATCGGCGGCCTCATCGGCGTCGGCCTCGGCGTCGGCGCCACCATCACCGGGCAGCACCTACTGCCCCGATACGCACCGATGTGGGGCATGCCAGTGATATCGATCCCCGCGATTGGAATCGCCTTCGGAATCAGCCTGCTCATCGGCCTGCTCGCCGGATGCTATCCGGCCATCCGCGCGGCCAGGCTCTGCCCCATGGATGCCCTGCGCCATTAACTGACTTGCGGCTGATGCGCCCACACTGCGTTTCCTCCACGAGGCGCGCTGAGGCGGGCGATCAACGGCGGTAGGTGCCGAACCATTGGGAGTCCGCGAGCTCCCGTGCGACCTTGGCGTCATCCTTGGGGTTACCGATCGCTACCTGTCGGGCGATCACCTGCTCGCCACCCCACGCCAGGACACGTCCCGCGATCACCGGGTCCAGGTCAGCGGATAGCCTCCCCGCGCGTTGCTCTTCCTTGAGCTTCGAGGTGATGCGCTTGGCGAAGCGCCCGATCGAACGGACGCTCTCCTCCCGCAGTGTCTCGTCATATGCGGTGACCTCGGCGATGGCGGCCAGCAGCGGCGCCCGATCTCGGTAGTACGCCAGTTGGGCCTCGTAGAGCGCGGCAAGACCTTCAGCTCCGCCACCAGGTCCGCTCGGGCGCCACTTTTCGCCCATGGCGTAGAGCTCTTCCTTCATCGTGCCGGTCAGCCGGATCAGGACGTCGGTCTTGTCTTGGAAACAGAGATAAAACGTGGAACGCGCAACCCCCGCCGCCGCGGCAATGCGCTGAACGCCGAGCTCGGTGAAGCTGGCACCGTCGGCGAGCAAGCGCTCGACAGCCGCGAGAACGGCTGTCTCAGTCTCGGCGCGCCGCTTCGACAGCTGCGTACGCGGGCGGGTGATCGAAGCCATCCAACTCTCCTTCTGCGTTCGTGCAGCTGTCACCTGAGGCTATCTAGTGACGGTCGAACGCAGCTTCCCTGTCGACATGCTCAGGAGCGACGGACCACGGCGGACTTGTTCCAGTTCAGGATCTTGACGTCGCTGAGTCCGTCGAGGCCCCACGGGCCTCCCTCGGTGCCCAGGCCACTCCACTTGACACCGCCGAAGGGGTAGGCGGGCGATACCCCGGAGTGTGCGTTCACCCAGGTCGTCCCAGCGTCGAGTTGCTCCGCGACCGCGCCAGCACGCTCAGGATCAGCGCTCCACACGGAGCTCGCCAGGCCGAGCTTGCCGGCGTTCGCGCGCCGCACGGCGTCGTCGACATCGCTGTATTCGACGATCGGCAGTGCCGGACCGAACTGTTCCTCGTCGACGATCCGCACTCCATCAGTCACGTCGGTCAGGATGGTCAGCTCGTGGAAGTACCCGGGCCCCTCGATCGCCCGCCCGCCGGCGGCGACCTTCGCTCCGTGAGCGAGGGCGTCATCGACCAATTCGACAACTCGTTGGAACTGGCGGATGTTGTTGAGCGGGCCGTACTCGGTGTCGGGCAGGAACCCGTCACTCACCTTCGCCGACCGCGCCTTGTCGGCGAACGTGTCCACGAGCGCCTGCCGGAGGCCCCGGGGCACATAGACCCGCTTCGGTGCAATACAGACCTGGCCGGTGTTGTTGAAGGCCCTGTCGAAGAGCTCGGTTGCGACCAGCTCGGGGTCGACGTCGTCGAGAACGATCGCCGCGTCGTTGCCGCCGAGCTCCAGGGTCATCCGGGTGAGCTCGTTCGCCGCGGCGGCCGCGATCCGCTGGCCGGTCGCGGTTGAACCGGTGAAGGTGATGCCCCGGGTCAGCGGGTGTGTCGTCATCATCGGCCCGAGTTCGTCGCGGCCGGTCAGGATGTTGAACACGCCGGCGGGCACTACCGAACGCAGGATCTCGCCGACCTTCAACGTGGCCAGCGGGGTGTAGGGCGACGGCTTGAGCACGACAGTGTTGCCCGCGCGCATGGCCGTTGCCACCTTCGCCAACCCGGTGGAGACCGGGAAGTTGAACGGCGCGATCGCGGCGACCACACCCAGTGGACGGTGCTGCACGGAAACCCGCGCCTCGGCGTCGTCACGCAGAATCTGCTCGGGGGTCTCGAGGTCGCCGTAGTAGCGGAGCCAGGCCAGCGCGAAGTTCAGCTCGAGGTGTGCCCGGGACAGCGGTTTGCCCTGCTCGGCGGTCAGAATCGGGGCGATGTCGTCGGCCGAGGCGGCGATAGCGTCGGCCATCGCGTGCAGCGTCTTGCGCCGGAGACCTTCATCCCTTCGCCAGTGTGGGAACGCCTCCGCTGCTGCGTTGAAAGCCACGTCGACCTGGTCAGGAGTGGCGTCGGGCATCTGCCCAAACGGCGCTCCGGTCGACGGGTTGATCACGTCGAGTGCCGCCTTGGTGGGAACGGCCTCGCCGCCGATGGTCATGGTGAGAGGCGAGGCGAGCGTGAAGTCAGGCATTCGGAGCTCCTATCTGTGCAGGCTCGGAGGCGTCACTGGTCGAGCTCCGCGTGAAGCGGGAGTGCGCCTGTACGCACCACGCTAGTCGTCTCGGACACTATGTCCAACATAATGTCGGTCACGCTGTCCGATTAGAGAAGCCTACAAGGCGCCTGCTCCCTAGCGGTTGGTGGTGGCCAGGCCCTGTGGGGTGTTGCGGTCGCCGGCGGTGGCGCCGTATGGGGCGGCGGCGTCGATTGCGGCCAGGTCGGCACTGGTGAGGGTGATGTCGGCCGCCGCGGCGTTGACCTCCAGCCAGCGGCGTCGCTTGGTGCCGGGAATGGGCACGGTGTCCTGGGCGATGACCCAGGCGAGGGCGAGTTGGCTGGTGGTGAAGCCCCGCCGCTGGGCGAGCTGGGTGAGGGTTTCCACGATTGCCACGTTGCGGGCGATGTTCTCGGCGGAGAACCAGGGCAGGTTGCGGCGGGCGTCGTCGGGTGCGAGGTCGTCGACGGTGGTGATCTCGCCGCTGAGGAATCCCCGTCCGAGCGGGGAGTAGGGGACGAAGCCGATCCCGAGCT
>Ga0137412_10003465_pt1 | contig 12571 bp, 7 predicted proteins | sample CZODoug2_1_16fun_FD_122160 | JGI IMG/M metagenome (GOLD analysis project Ga0137412, IMG submission 122160) | Vadose zone soil fungal communities from Angelo Coast Range Reserve, California, USA - CZODoug2_1_16fungal (Hybrid Assembly) | ecosystem: Environmental > Terrestrial > Soil > Vadose zone...
TTTTGCTTCATCTGAGTGTTTATAACCCATAGAGGAACCAGCTGTACCTAAGATGTTGTATATGGGCTTTAGTAAATCCATATAGTATTGTTCTCTAGAAACAGCACTGTCTGGATCACAATATTCGAGTATTTGAAGACTAAACTCGGAGTAGCCATACTTTAAAAGAGCCTTATTAATAATCATATTACTTTTTGCTAGGTGCTCATAATTGTAATACTTAACCAATCTTTTGTATAAATTGATCGCACTTCCAATGTAGAATTTACCGTTCACTTTATTGGTTCAACAATAAACGCCCGCTCTTCCTTTATTTTCATTTAATATAGACTTCTTATCAAGATCTGCATTTGTATACACCTTAACTGGAACAACTGGTAAGGTATGTAAACCTCGCAATTTGGACGAAAAGGAAATTGTGTTAAGAAAAGTGAATTTTTTAAAATTTATCATCATTGTAACTGCTGGTATTATATATATAGAAGTAACTGAAAGGATCCGCAATAAGGGGGTAAATCCTAAGTTCCTGGTTATTAACATTAAAGCCAAAGTATACCCTTAAGATTTGCACCCCAAGTATGGACCTCACCATATACTCCTGCTCTATGATTTTGAGATGTCTAGCCAGTAGGGATTTTCTTCCTACCTCTAGCTGTCAATACTAAATAGGAAGAAGGGACATTATTGGTTAGCCTCTTCATGGTTTAGTATTCTAGCCCAAACTTGTGACCCGGACTCCTCTCGATCATAGGACCAATCTCTTAATACCATTTCCTTATTCATATCCCATAGGGGGAATAATTCCAGGGACTCCCACCTCTAGATAGTTACTAGGATACTTTCGCGGGACCACCCAGGGAGAGGTGTTAGCACCCCCTATATGGTTGGCTCCTGATAGCCGCCCTCTGAAATCTACCCTAGCCCATATAGAGGCCAGTATTAGTGAAAGAGTTAAATGACTCTTAATTAAACTAGGTGGTTCACTAATCCACCTAATGCTATATAATTTCTTGTACTTTTATATTAGTATTTGGAAGTAGTTTTTTGTAGACAGACCTATTCTTATAATTACAACAAGACTTTAGCTTTTTAGAACATCCTCTACCCACTAACGTGTATTCAGCCTTAAACTGAACTTCCATCATATTACAAAACTGATGGGCATTATTGGGCTTACCTAGTTTACTCGATAACACCTTTAGGACTACCTTAGGATTCCACTATACGTATGTTGATATTAGACCCATAAAGAAAAGAACGAGAAATCCTTCCTACAATCAACTATTTTTTTTTATTTTCCTAGTTTGCACGCTTCAACCGTGAATTCATGTTAATTATCCTTAGTAGTCTAGCTCACCAACCTTAAATATCTTTAATACTCTTAATTGTAAAACAATTTTTCTAAAGTATATTAAATTAGGCTGGGTAGTTATGTCTAACCATTATTAACGGGCTTCACACAAAAGAATTACTTCAAATGCATGCCGTATGAGCTCAGATAATGGGTTATCTGGTGGGTTTTCACCACATTATTATCAAGTACTTATCTAGTCGCACTCTCGTCTAACTAGAGGTAAGCAGTATCTGCCAATTCTGATTAAATAAAGGTGGCTTAACCACCAAGGAGTTTTATCAGTTCTAATGATAGCTACTTATATGTAGCTTTATTATCCTTCCTCCCTACGATTTCACACTCGTTACAGAATCCGACTGTACATTCGGACGGACATCTCAGTCCAGCCCCGGTGAACCAGTCTGTAGCGACATATACAACTGCCGACGGTCTTTAACTAGGACGTCATTAACCGTTTTCACCTTTCTTTTTCTATAGCGAAAGAACTGTTAGGTTGTATCCTTCCCCCAGTTCCTATCCGTTAATTTAGCTCTATATAATTTAGATATTACTAAACTGATTTATATTATCTTTTCGTTTTTTAAGTCTCTAAGACGTCCAGTAATGTATCAATAAGCATTACTATTCATCTTCAGGTAGATCAGAATACACATCAGGTTCAAAATATTGATCTCATCCTGAGGCTTCATCACCAAATCCTGTTAAATCGCTGCCATCATGCCCGGTTAATAACATCCATCCAGCGCGCGCGCGCGCTGGATATAATAGGCCAAGAATCATAATAACTCTGTTATCTGGCTCAACTTGGTTCCTAATCATCAAATTAGCCTTTTCAATCTGTCATTCTAACCGTATTGCCATATTATCGATTAAATAACCTATTTCTCTAATTTCATGGCTTAAAGCGTACATATCGAGTAAAATGTTCAAGTGTAGTCAACCCACAAAGTTAATTAATATAACCATAACAATAATTCCAAAGCATCACATGTTCCAATCATTAATACTGCGTTGAACATCGTGTAGACATGGTTACTAAAGATATAAATTAAATTTTTATTTATTTATAATAAACTATAATCCGTTTAATTTTATGATCTTTTACTAATGCAGTAAATTCTGGATTAACTGCAGATTCAACATCTAAGTGTTTACTTAATGTCTTTATATTAACCCCAACAATCTTTGCACTTTCAGATAGAGTTTGTATTGTTAACACTTCTCCACTTGGTTTTATTATTTTATAAATGCAACTTTCATGCTGATAAATAATATTTTTTGTTTTTATGTCTCTAAGACGACCATCTAAATGTTCAACTAAATGCGGAGTATTCACTAGAATGTCTCTTTCATCTTTAGTTAAAAATTCTGCTGGTATTTTACCTGAATAATTGGATAACCTAAAGTTATTCATACCGCGAGACAGTTTTAATATTAGTGATTTTATAGGTTCTTCTTTGTGTGCTCCATAATAAACTGCTCGGCATATAATTTTAAAATCCTTAAAATCTTGAACCTTTTTACTTAAAAAATCTACTTTATCAAAAAAAGGTATTAAATAATTGTATAAAATACGTATGTCTTTAATAATAAATAAAACACTGCTTTTACTATTTTTTCTAGCTTTTTGGGTATTTATCCCCATTGCAGATGAATTATTTAGTTTTCAAATTGAATTATCGTCAAACCCTAAATTCTGTATAAGAAACTCTTTAATTTTTTCAATAACCGGCAGTTGATGTTCTGTTAAAACAATAGAAAACACAGGTACAAGATCACTTCTTCATAGATGAAATGAACCTTCACCCTCAATTAGACCCAGTAATCAGTAAGTTGTTATTTTTATATGATTTGAAGGTATATTAAAGCTGGTACGATTAGAATTCATACCACTTTTTAATTTTATTAATTTATCTTTCAATTCTTCTGTTAACATACCATTTCTACTATGATATAAATTAAAAGCTTCTTTAAAATCCAAATAATCCAAATACTTACTAGTATTCAAATTATATTTATCAAAAATTCTAATTAATTTTATTATCCCCTCTTTATCCGAAACAACCAATCTACATTCTTCACCGCTTTCATTAATATTACCAACAGCCAATCGTTTATGTATAGAAACCAAAACATTCTTATCGTCAATATGCAATCCAATAGCAAATCTGAAATTAAATTTACTAAGCTTATTACCACTTTTATCATACATAGGCACTACACTGAAACTAGCTTCACCATCTGAAAAACCCACAAATCATTGCACAAATCTATCTTCAGCATCTAAATTAACAGTAAACTGATTATTTTTTTTTATTGTCATATTTTAATTTATTTATTAATAAAGTACCAATGAAAAGTCTTATATAAAATTATCATTGGATTTTTACAGTTCTAATTCCGGGTTTGTAGCTCTCTTAAACTCAACTGTTTTATAGAATCAAATCTAAAAACGTTAATTAATAGTACAATATAAAGTCTAATTTTTTTGAACTTGCTTACTTAATAACTACAAACCCTTAATTTATAATTACTACTAATTTATATACCAAAGAAAAAAATGTACAAGGATTTGCTAAACCTACTACTTTCCAGCAGTAATGCTTTGAAAAATGATCGATGTAGATTAAACAAATTAATAACGAATTCGTATCGACGGCGCTCCACAAGTCGATACTATATTTGAGCTAAAACTATAGAGTTGGATTTTCACCAACGCAGCAATCCCTACAAGGGGTACATTTTACTGCTATTCCAATTTCACTGAGCCAATCATAGAGACAGCTGTTGTATCGTTCAGTCATTCCGTTTCACAATTTCACCATAGATAGAACTACGTCTTCTTTAGGCTAGGTTACTGTGATATCTTTAATCTTAGGTTACTCTATTTCTCATAAGAACCACTTTCATGGCGACTAGAGCGCACCTTACATACGCTTAAACCATATGAAGAAGCATCCGCTCGTTGCTCTTTTACAGATAGTTGTAGAAGCTACTACACTAACTCTGATTTAGATCCGCGATAATCCATTTTTCTTTCGTCTATCTCTTTTGATATTACCATACCCCAAGTCATTAATCGGGCCAGCTATAATGTTTCCAGTATACTTTGGTTAAAAGAGCTTTAGGATGTCTCCGGAGTTTGCCTCTTTATCGCACATAAGATTGAGTTTCCTAGGCTCAATCTTACTATTACCTGGCATAACTGCCTATTTTTTTTTATTTCTATTCTATTCAATGTATAAAGGTTTATGAAATTATATTTATTCTATATTCATCCTTGAAAAGTTTACCATTTTCAGCAAAAACTTTAATAGTTGAACCAGTTGTAGTAAACTTAGGAGCAAAAGATAAAGCTGCTTTCCTAAATGAAGAGAATGTCTCAGTTTTACCTGTTGGAACATGAGTAACATTAACTTGTATACTATTATCTATGATAGGTGTAGTTTCTTCACTTTCTCATTGACAAATATAACCTTGATAAGGTTTCCCTGAATTAATATGTCTATATAAAGTTGTTTTATTAGAAGGAGCTATAGTATTAAGATATGCAATACAAGCACTAATACTATCAAATAGTTTAGTATTATTGCCATCAACAGCTTTTATATGTATTTTTCTACCTTTAATCTTTTGTATTTCAAGTCTATCTTTGTCTAACATAATACCTATATCTGTTACCGATGTATTACTTTCTCTCGCTCCAACGACAGGTTTATCCGTAAAAACATATTTATCTAAATAATATGCACCTGTCTTTAAACTTTTACTGAACATACTATGGTGGATTCTTAACTTAAATATAAAATCCTCTTGAACATCCGAAGAATAAATTAATTCCGCAAAATCCTTAGTGTACATATAAAGAGGCTTAGCTCTTGCACCTGAAAAGTCGGTTACTACTTTAAGAGTGTTAAGATTAAACTCAGAATGTAACAAGAAATATTGTTCCAAACTAAGTTCTTGATTTACAGTGTAGGATTTGATTAAAGGTATTACTTGTAATTTAAAAGCACCTACACCTTCACTTTTAATTAAAGGTATTAACTTTCCAGTGTTTTTATGTGTACCATTGAAATAACCTATAAGTCTACGAGCCAATGCAGAAGATGATCCGACGTATTTATCACCCGTAGATAGGTGTGTTCATATATAAACACCAGGCACTTGAATTTTTCCTCTAACTGTACCTATGTTTTGTAAAAAATAGTCGGATCTTATTGTTCCAGAGTCTAGATTTGAAAACTCTAACCTAGGCTCACTTAATATTTTATCTAACTTAGATTGAGTAATCTTAATATCTGCAAAAGCTAGAACTTTATTTACTTTACCTACTGTTATAAGTTTACCTTCCTTAATATACTGGTTAGCTAAACGATGAGCCGGTAATAGAGGACCTTTTCTACCTAAGATCTCAGGTCAATCTAAATCGGGCATATTTTTTTCATTAGTAGAATAGAATCTACTAACTAATTTAGGGCCAAATGACACCAAAAGACTTTTAACACATTTTTGATTTCTCATATTTTAAATTTATCGCCCCTTTGTACAGCTTCAACATTTAGTTTCTACCCGGTTGGTCTATTTAAACTACCCCTGGCGGCCACATATTTGTATTTTGCCTCTTCCCTCCTCGAGCCTCAGATATACTCGTATCATCAGACGCCTCAGTTACGTTCTCAGGTCGGCGCAGCAAGCCATATCTACCCGTCTTAATAGAGTAGTAGAGGACAGCCTTATTGAATAAATAGGGATATTGTTAATTAGTAATAGTTGAGCTACCTCAAACTCTATCTATGCAAGACCGCATTTAACGGCCAAGGTATTCCGCTACCTTAGGCTTTTTATTGTTATTTGAAAAACAATTTTATAATTGTAAATTCAAAATTACCACCCATACAAGGGTGGCACAATATTTTGGACCATATCTTCAATTTATAAGTTAAAAGATATTAATCTTTATTCCCATACGTCCCAAGCTAGAGATATTCTTGCTGGTTTGAAGGACGATGTTATTTTTAAATTAGTTAGTATCATATACTTTACGTTGCCCTATGACGACGAAATTATTATATTGATATAAATAATAAAATAAATAAATTGTTTAGCTTGTGGCCTCTGAGGATAATAAAAACCTTATTATTTGGTTTGACGATCTAAAGATATATTACTGTTACCAGTAATGTGAAACTTCGATCGTATGTTTAACGATTTGCTTTGCCATCCCGAGCCCGAGCTTCTCCCCTGAAGGGATACTCATGAGTTACCCCCTTTTTACCTTAACCGGGGGGCGCGTCCGGGGTCCCCTCGTAGCTTACTTACGGATAAAGGATATTCGGCCGATCCCTTCCTGTGCGGGCACGTCCAGGGTCCCGCTCGTATCTTTCCCTACGAAGTTCCTGGCGTCATTTTTGGTAAAAATAAGCGTAAAGCGGCACACGGAGAGAAGTAACAGGCCCACTGCGGTGATAACAAAAATTACGATTAAGTGCTTATTTAGGTGAACGAGAAAATATAACGACCTTTGTAAGGTTTTGGATTTATAGATTTAAGCTGTCCCGAAATTGTGGTTTGGGAGCAAGATAAAGCTTTAGCAGCTTTACGTATTGAATCATAAGTAGTTTTAGAATCTAATTCTAAATCCAAAACTTCTATTTTTTGAGAATTGGGCTGATTCCCGCCCGTTGAAATACCCTGCTTAGCTGCTGACATTTTAGCACGAGTTTCTTCTGAACGTTTACGACCTAATTGTAAAGCTGCTAATTTTTCAAGAGTTTCTTTTGAATGTTTACGACCCAACATTGGAGAACCCGGTTCTTTACTGATATTGTAATCTGGGTTTAAGAGGTTAAAATAGTATTTCTCCCTAGTTAATAACTCTGATTTATCACAATATTCTAGAATTTCGAGACTGAAGTTTGAATAACCGTATTTAAGTAAAGCCCTATTAATAGGCATACTATTCTGTCTTTCTAGGTTATTAATATCAAAATAACTTCGCAGTCTAACTCTTAAATCCCCAGAAGAGCCAACATATGTTTTTCCGTTTATCAAATTTCTCCACAGATAAATACCTGGTCGGTTTTTATTATCCAATAAGATCTGAATTTTAGCAACATCCGTATTAGGATATAATTTTTCAGGTTTATAATTCTCAGTAGAATAGAAAATTTTCTTAGTTATAAATCTTGTACCCTGCATTCAATTAGCGCTACTTTGTGTCCGATTATTGTGTTTCAAATTTTTCATGTGTAATAATATAAAATATATTGACCTAAGAACAGAGGGCCACCCAATCTGGAGGGGCAGTCGATATTCCCAGGGACGTTTTACAACCCTAATATACCTGTCTTGGACAGGATTTCCAAAATAAACATATCCAGATTTCTCCCATAGAATTACTGAGTAAAAATTCCGAAGTCATTTTGCTAGCTTAAAAGTACAATATAAAGTCATAATAAAGGTTTGCTTAACTCAACAGATATGTACCACATTATTACATAATTCATAAATGTCGCTAATAGTGAGTAAAGGGTTCATGTCTTTACTCTATAATCCAAGGGCCACACAATTCAATTTTTGAAACTACACACGCAGTATAAGTCTTTATGCATTACACAACAATTACATAAAGACGATTTTTGTCTTTACGACAAATACAATATTATTAACGAATGGCCAAGCTATCCGATAATAATATGTCAGGCTTGTAATTTTCTAGCGGGCACGCCCGCGGGGCGGTGCCCTGTTACCATCTACTTGTAATATACACTACAAGGTAATTATAAAGGTTGATGCAGTTAATTCCACATCAATTCCTTTAATTGTAACACCACTACTCTTTTTCATTAATAATATCTATTATTTCTTCTAAAGTTCTTTTTCTTTGTTTTCCTTTACCTTCTGGATTCATAAGATAAACTAATTTTATTAATTCTATTAATTCTTCTTTTGCCATAGTTTTCTTTTTATTTTCATCTAGTTTATTGATTATATAACAGAAATCGCTAAATATGTCTGATTTATATTTACTTGAATATGGAACTAGATATTTGGCAAAAAAAGGTAATACATAATTTTTTATATTTTGAGTACCTTTTATAGAATAAATCCAAACTTTTTCAGACCCGGATTTTTTTACCACATGGCCTAAGTTTGCAAATAAAGCTTTAAAAGAATAGAGTATATTAAGACCATTTTCATGTTGAGCAACGTTAAACTCAGGTTGTAGGACTATTCCACGAGTAATTTTTTACTATGGAAATTACTAATGCCCCCTCACCTTCTGTAAAACCTCCTAACCAATATTTGTAGTTCTCACCCTGAACTAAGATTACTTTTTCGTAAAAAAATACCTTCCTTTGTAAGGCTTCTTTTGATTTCGTGAAAGACACCTTGAAATTGTCGGATATCTAAAGCTCTTGCGGCCTTGTGCATAGAAGGGAAAATAGTGGATTTTTTAGTTTCTAAATCAATAACTTCTATTTCTTGAGAGTTAGGATGATTTGCACTATTAGAATTCCCAACCATAGCAGCCGATAGTGCAGCCTTATGTTGCTCCGATTTTGGAATTCCCTGCAGAGAACTTGAGATTTTAGCCTTTGTTTCCTCCGACTTTGGTCCCTCGGCCCCCGGTTTTGGAATACCCTTCTGAGCAGCAGACATCTTCGCTCGAGTTTCCTCGGAAAGTTTTCTACCAAGAGCTGCAGCCTTCATCAGGGCTTTAGTTTCCTCGCTATGTTCGAAACCAAGTGAGCTACCAGCTTTTTGCAAAATGTTGTATTCTGGTTTAAGTAATTTGAAGTAATGATTTTCCCTCTCTAACAGATCTAAGATTTCACAAAATTCCAGAATTGTAAGAGAGAAACTCGAATACCCATGTTTGAGTAACGCACGACAAATCCTCATCTTAGAATTTCGCTCTAAATCGTTGATATTATAGTAAGTTCTTAATCTCTTTCTCAAATCCTTAGCAGATCCGATATATTCTTTACCACTTTCGGTGTGTCTCCACATATAGATTCCTGAGAGCCCCGCGTTCTCTTTTAAAATGAGCTCTTTATCCGTGTCTGCATTTTTATATATTTTTTTAGGTACTAAAGTAAGTATATTGTTTTGTTTATTTATTTTTTCCTGCTGATTAACTCCTAAAAGATTATTATTATTATTTTTCATCGAATTTTTATTATATTTATGTACTCAATTTATCTAGACGTCACTTGAAACGGGTTATAAATTGCGCTTCTACCTGTAGGGACTAATTAAGATCTGAGATTATTTCATCAGGATGGAATCCCAATTATTATGCACCTACACTACAATAACTAATCAAAATAATTAAATTACTGTATATTTTTGAAATACACATATATATTTCGGCGCTTGCGCGCTTTTCTTCTAATAAGAAAAATAAACATCATCAAACAAATTGAAGATGGTTAATATAGCCAAACCCTCTTAATTAGAGTATTGTGGAATGATATAATTGTCTTTTTATTAATTAGTTGTCAGAATTGATATTCTATAATTAATAATAGAATTGTCTCAGCATATAGCTAAATTTAACGAGGGCCCTAAGTTTGACCCTCATAGGTAAGGCCGCCATTAATCGGGGTTTCCTTCAAATCCTAGTTTATATTAGTCAACTAAGAATATCCGTTAACCAGCCGACATCGGGCAGAGATCACACTCAATACTTTGATTTTTATCTTATGCAAAGTGCTTTGGTTGGAATAGGTAGGCCATTGCAAGCTTTCCCCTCCTAAGAACCGGGCGTGCGACTTTCACCGCACCCGGCTCAAGCATTTTCTTTAAAATTAGCAAGAAATTATTTTGTCGAGACTAAATAAAGGTTTATTACTAATCCTTAGAAAACACCCTGGTTGTTTTTACTTTAGCTGTTTATGCAGCTAGAAGCAATTAATTAAAAAAAAGAGAAGACAGTTGTGCCTCACGGTCATATATTTACATATGACTAGAGATTGTTTTTATTTTTTTTTTAGTAACAGTATCGTTATAACTTCAATTAACATACCGATATAAATAAAGTTTCTGCCGCCACCTTTTTTTGTTAATTTAATAAAAAAAAAACAGGTGGCTGAAACGTAGGCGCGCGCCGCGCGCCTTCGGATATAAATAAGGAATATTATAATTTTACTACATCCCGGGGACAGTCTTTATACAATTTCATCCTCCAAAATTTATTCTTCCTTAGCCTAATTAAAGATCGGAATCAGTTTCGTCCTTACCTCCAGTAAGCGCGATTAGATTTGTTTTAATATTTTGTTTTAAGGCGAATTTTTCCTCTTTAGAGGGTACACTACTTAGATCTTTTAATCATTTAGACATTAAATCTATTTTTAGATTTTTACGTTTATTTGCACGTTTTGCATTAAGTTCCTTAGTTAGAGATAAGAATTTTAAAAACACATCTCTTTGTTCTAAACTTTTTCCAACATGCTGTTTATTATAAAAGATGTCAACCAATCCAGCTCAACGTTCAAACTCGTAGCTTTTTGTACCTACCAAAGGATTTTCAATAAAGAAAGGAGTTATTAGATGTTTTAAAGTTTGTAAGTTTCGAAATGTTATCACACTTACACCACAAGTTCTATTATAAACCCCCCCTTCATTATTAAAATAAGCATTTATTGCTTCTAGTAAAATTCGATCATTTACAAGTTGACTTATACTAAAATCCATTCCGAATTGTATCCCTCAAGTATTGGCTAAATCGACATAAGCATAAGCTGAAAAACTTCCTTCCCCAGATGCGAATCCCGCAATCCATTGTGGATGTTTTTTTAAAAAGTTAAGTATGTCTTCTTTATTTACAAAATGTTTCATTACTAAATACATTATATTTTCCAGCAGTTATGAGTATTTTTAATTATAAAAAATTATATATATCTCATGCTAAAGGGAGGCCGAAGCCCACCTAAATCAGCTGCCGGACAGATTAATCTTTTACTGTAAGACCGGTTAAGGTAGTTAAAGTAAATTCAAACCCCAGGTACAAATATATCTACCGTACAAGGGGCTAGAAAGGGAAAAGTGAAGACGTTGCTTCATCCCTTACGTCTAAAAAAATTGTTTTTCACACTTCTTGTTGTTTTTTTTTCACCATGTATACAAGTTAGCTCTCTTTCGAGTGGGGAAAACAACCCCTATCCAATTTATTACCAATTGGCATTCGCTTTTTGTATGTCCTGTACCTTCTAATAGCTAGATAATATCGCTATTATCCCTCCATCGGGGGGTCCCACCAATGGTTATTATAAGGCTTACCCTGTTCCTTTATATACACCTTTATGATAGCCTTAGGGTCTTCCTCTACGCCGGAGAATTATGATAGATCAATTAATACATTAAAAGCAATATTAATTCATTCTCATTTATCGTCTCAAATACTTTCGATACACTGTTTATTACGACGCCTCAAACGGAAATTCATTTTTCATTACCCATAGCTATCTAGCCTAACAAAGTAGCTTCCATGTATTTAGGAAACTCCTTGCTTTGTTGATAAAGCTTAGCACCATTTCGTTGCCAAAAAAGCACTTTTATCTAGGCTTAAGCATAAAACATTAGTTTGATATCGGAATCGCATTCCTAATCATACATAATTAATATAGATCTATTCTCTTAATGGGTTTTCACCATATTGTATACAAAAACTTTACAGGTCGCACTTTTAATTAAACAGTCGTACAACACGATTCTATGCTTCCTTTTCTTTACCTGATATTAATCAGGAGGAACGGCACTCCTTCTCCCTAAGTTACGGTAGTTAGTTTGCCGAGTTCCTTACGTCCACAAATTTTATCCTAATTTTCCTAGCTCTAGTCGAGGATGAAGTCGGCAAGCATCATCCAAGTAATGTATGAATTTCTAGGATCCTAATATTGTTAATAAATTATCTAGGATCCTAATATTATTCTTATTAAATTGTCTAGGAATCTTTATCGTCGCGAAGCGAAGTAGGACAAGGCTAATGTGGGAACTTTAATTTTAACATTTTATGATTATGATTATGATTATGATTATAATAAGCAACTTGAACAGTTCCTAGCCTAGCAGGAGGCTCCTCCTTCCACAAGTCCCTAGAACTTGGTATTATGAATTAGTAATATAACTGAAGAAGCATTACTATTCATCTTCAGGTAGATCAGAATACACATCAGGTTCAAAATATTGATCTCATCCTGAGGCTTCATC
>Ga0137412_10003466_pt1 | contig 12570 bp, 8 predicted proteins | sample CZODoug2_1_16fun_FD_122160 | JGI IMG/M metagenome (GOLD analysis project Ga0137412, IMG submission 122160) | Vadose zone soil fungal communities from Angelo Coast Range Reserve, California, USA - CZODoug2_1_16fungal (Hybrid Assembly) | ecosystem: Environmental > Terrestrial > Soil > Vadose zone...
TGGAGGCCACGACCAGAATTGAACTGGTGTAAACGGTTTTGCAGACCGCTGCGTAACCACTCCGCCACGTGGCCCCACTGGCGCGGATCAATACAGGCGATCAAAGGCTTAGGCAACCTCCCTCGTCCCGCCCTTTCGAAAGCTCTGAAACTCGGGATTCCGTTGGATTTCTGAAACTGGTGTGCCCCGTCCGTTCCACACAACATCTCGCGGCTTCCCTCTGCGCGGGTTTCGCGGAATCACTGGGCCCCCATGACCGCGCTCACCCGTCGCCGATCAACAGAAACCGAAAGAGCAGCGCTGGCGCACCGCGACGGAATGTCTGATGTCGGCCGCAGAAAATCGCGGCATCGTCATGCTGGCCGACATCGCGATGCGCAAGGCATTGTGTCACGGCCGCGCGCGGCCGGAGCAGGCACCACGGGAGAAAGGCCGCGAGGAAGCACACGATCGTCCGATGATAAAGGCGACATCGAACACCCCGAGGGCGTGATTGGGTGGTCAGCCGGGCACGTACCAGGCGCAATACATCGGTAGCGGTGTCGATGCGGCACTACATCGCCCGGTCGTTCCAGCGCGCGAGGAAAAAGAGCCGACGAAGGCCGCGCAAAAGACGATTAGGCGAGCAATTCTGAAACGGCGCGTCATCGGCCAGTGCTCACAGCCTCAATCATGGGGCGGTTTCCCGGCCGGCAGCATGATCGTCATCACAAGCCTCGAGCCACCGTAGAGCAGCAAGAGGACGACTATTGATCCTTTGATCCAGTAGGCGGTCACGCCGATACCCTCAATTTCGAAGGCAAAAACCGGGACGGTATTTTCTTCCGTGATAGGACATTCGCGGCATAACCGAGAAAGGCAAACAGCAGGACATCCCGGCAGATCGAACCATGGGCCATCGCCATCGCCAAGACAAAGACCATGCCGCAAAGCGCGAATCTCGCCTCGTCGTCAGTGCTGGCGATTGGCACCAGGGACGCGATCGCCAATAGAGCCAGCAACGCGAGAACCGCACCACCGATCCACCCGACCTCGACGAACGCCTGCAGAAGCGAGTTGTGGATCTCGGCATCCGGGAAACAAGATCGCTCCATGAACCGGCTGAGGCCGATCCCGAACAATCCCGCCGCCGGCAAAAGGCCGGCGGCCTCGGAATAGAGTTGCCGCCGGATCGCGATCGAATTATCGCTCTCAACCGTCCCACATGTTGCAGGCGCGCTTCCCTGATCGGCTCCGACCGGTTGGGATGACGCCGCTAGCACAACGGCTACGGACCCGGTCGATTCAGGTACCACTGACGTGGGATAGGTTGCGGACGGGGTAGCGACGCTGGAGCTGACCATATCGGCGACGACCACGACGGCATAGCGTGCGAACTTGATTGTCGTATCGGAGCGCGCGATGTTGCCGAGCGCGACTCCTGTGACCATGACACCGAGCGCGAGCACAGCAAGAAGCCGCTCTCGCGGCCTTGCTACCATCGCGGCGACGGCGAGAGCGATCGCAAATGCGACAAAGGCGAAACGCACGACCGAAGCCGCGAACACTGCGGAAGCGATCAGCAGAAGGACAGCCCCCGCTCCGGCGCGCCGCCCGCTCGTTCGCATGCACAGCATCCCGATGACAAGGATCGACAGCGAGATCGTGAACTGCGCAGGCGCTGCAGCAAACTCGCCAAACACGTACGGCTTGCCACGCGAATCATTCCATTGCTCGGACAGCGCGATCCCGGTCGCCACAACGCCCATCGCTACCACGATCGACGTCACTGCGACGAAGGAGACAGTGAGGTGATGGCCCGCAAAGGTGCGGCCTACGGGATATGCGGCAAGCGTGATCAGTAGCAGCGCAAATTCCTTTGGGTTGCCTATCCCGTTTTTCAGGAACGACACCCCAACGCAGGCAACGAACGCCGCGAACAAGGTATCGCAGGCGTTGGGCCGAGAATCCGACCATTGCCCGACCAGCAAAAGGCCAAGCGTTGTTGCGACTAGGAATAGCCCCGTAAAGCCCGATCCGGCCCCAAACAGACCATGCGCAAACACCAGGAACGGACCCGCGGACACATAGATCGCGAGCAAAAGCCATCGATCAAAAATCTGAATCATGGAAAAACCATAAAATGCAACGTTTACGTGTAGCAAATATCGCCGAGAGGCTGCAATCATCTTTCGCACGACTAGAACGGTATATCGCTGAGGCTCGGCCGGAACGCCGCCACGCAGCACGGCGGCTTTCGAGGATGGATGGGGCGGACTCACAAAAAAGCCCCGGCGGCCGGGGCATCCGGACGCCGGGCGAAGCTTGTTTGGAGGTTTTATTTGATTTCGCCGCCGGTGATGAAGCCGTGCCAGAGCCTGCCGGCACTCCCGTCGAGCGATGGCGTGACGGTCACGGTTCGAAGCTGGCATTTTCGATGCCGCCCGAGATGGCCCAGGCGAAAATCCGGCCGGCAGCCCTGCACAGCGAAATCTTCACCATGCACCGCCTCGAACAGCTTCCACTGCTCTCGGCTCGGCAGCATCACTGCGAAGCAGCTCTGCCGCCAATGCGTGTTTGCCCTGCCTGCCGGTCGGGCTGAGAAGAGGTGAAGCCGATGTGCCGTCCGTCGCGGATCAGCCAACACGGATCGAGATCGGTCAGTTTCATCGGCCCGATCAGCCCTTGGCCTGCCTGATCAGGTCATCGATGCCGGCGCCGACGAAGGCGGCAAACACCTCGCGCAGCCAGGTGCAGGCATATCCGGCCTGGATCCGCGACGACGACTGGGTGATGGGCACCGAAAGCGACGCCGGCGCGCTGCACCGAGGTGCAGACCTCCGCCTCGAGGCGCGGGATGGTGAGAACGGCGGCCCGGTCCTGCAGGGTCTCGGCAAAGCGCGGATCGCTCTCCCACTCCTTGTAGCCGTTCTCGTTGATGTAGTTCTTGACCAGCAGTTGGATCGCGCCCGGTCCGAGCTTGGCCGCGATCGAGGCGATCTCCGACGGGCTGGCCGCGCTCGGCCCCAGCAGGTGCCGCAGCGGCAAATTGAACTTGCCGGCGACGCTTCCTCCAGCATCTCGAAAACCGCCGCGGAGGCGTCGTGCTTGAAAGTGCGCCGCGCAGCGTCTAGCAAATACATGCTGTACGGCCGTCGCTGCGGCACTCGTCGCCAAGTTTTTTTATGCACTGTTCTTGGGCGTCTTTTGCCATCAAGCTGTTTTCTTGGGCTCTCCCCCTGCTTCGGCTGCCTTGCTCCATTTATCGGAGCACTTTTCAAAGGCTGCTTCGGCAAACTTTCTCTGCAGGATCGGGGGAGCTGGAGAGCACGTACCGAACCAGAGCAGCTTCGCTGCACTGCAGGGCTTCGGCATATAATGCCTCAGCGGCAACAGCAGGCCCACCTCTACCACACGCGCGCCTTGAAAATGTTGAGGAACCAATCTGCTTTGCAGACCGCTGCGTAACCACTCCGCCACGTGGCCCCATGAGGACGGATCAATACAGACGATCAAGGGCTTAGGCAACCTCCCTGACTCCCCCCGCGCCAACGTTTGGCAGCTAGCCACCGGTGAGCGTGTTGCTGATCCGGGTCACGATGCCATCCCAATCGCGCTTCTCGCTCGCTGGATAGTTGATCAGCACGCAATGGATGAAGCGGGAGGCAAAGTTGCAGCGGTCGTACCAGATCTTATTGTCCTTGAAGCTCGACACCACGAAGAAGCGCGGCGTGATCCGCTTGTAGACGATGCGCGACGGCGGATGTTTCTTCGCCAGAAACAGCGCAGGCGTATCGCCGCCGCCGTTGGACATCGATTGAACGGTCAAATCGGCCCGCCCGTCCGCGGTTCGAAAACTCTGTCCGTATCCATCCGGCTTGGCGCCGACCTCGGTAAAGACCGAACGCGGGATGTCCACGGACGCGCCGGTTTCCGGGATATCGAATTTCTGCCAGCGAACCGATTGCGCCGAAGCCGCCGACGTTGAAACCGCCAGTGCGAGCACGACCCGCACGAGAATCGCCTGGCCGATGATTCCTCTCATCATTCACCTTCCTGCTGCGCGCGCCAATCCGCGGATCGGTCAATCTCCGGCGGTAGAGCTTTGTTCCAACGACCGCGTCTATCGTTTGCGGCGCCGGAAATCCCGCTTGGGGCGCGGTTTCGGCCGGGGCGCGAGTTCCGGGGTCGTTTCCTGAACCTCGCGATAGCGCGCCAGCATCCGCTCGAAACTGGCGTTTAGGGCGCTTGCGATCTCGGGACGCTTTTCGAGGCCGGCGATCAGGATCGCGGCGGCCTCGATGGTCGAGAGCCCGTCGGAGCGCGGCTCGCGGCGCAGCCGGCCATAGCGCGACGGCTGCCTGGGATTGAGGATGACGCGCTGGCATTTCAGCATCCAGGCATTGCGCCACCACAGCGCCTTGGCCTGGCTCCAGGTGCCGTCCAGCAGCACGACACCCTCGATGTCGGCGAGGACGCCGCGCTGATGCGGCTCCAGCTCGCCCTTGCGGTTGATCGCGACGATCTCGGCATCGGTATCGAGATCGGCCGCCTTCGCCGAGCCGAGATAGAGCACCGCCCAGCGCGAGGGATCGGCCACCGGCCGTCCCAGCGCCTTGGCAAGGCTCGGCCATGACAGGCCGATCTTCACGACGGCGTCCTTGAAGTGCAGCGCGGTCAGCCGGGCGGTGCCGAGTGCCCTGTCCTGCTCCTGCGGATGCTGCAGGATCAACAGCGACAGCCGGCTCGGGACCTGCGTGACGCTGTCGCAGACGCATAATGGCTGTGGTTTGAGGCAGCGCGGACAGTCCGCTATCGTCTCCGCAAGGGCGGCGCCGGCGTCAGGCTTGGATTGTGTCGACATGCCCCGCTATACGCCGCGCCGCCGCACGGTTCAACATTGCCACCCCAGAGCGCGATGGGATTTGTCCGAAAAGCCATCCGGTTAGTTGGCAAGGCTGAAATAAAAGCTGGCGCCTTTGTCCGGCTCCGCTTCTGCCCACACGCGCCCTCCGTGGCGTTGGATGATGCGATGGACAATCGACAATCCGACGCCGGTCCCTTCGAACTCTTGGGCGCTGTGGAACCGCTGGAAGGCACCAAAGAGTTCTTTGGCTTGTTCCATGTCGAAGCCGGCTCCGTTGTCCTGCACACAATAGACGTTTTCGTCGGCCTGGCGCCGGGAGGAGACTTCGATGACCGGCTTCTCCTTGTCCCGCGTGAACTTGAAGGCGTTGGAAAGCAGATTGGTGAAGACTTGCTTTAGCAGGGCGGGGTCGCCGATGCAGTCTGGAAGATCGCCGACACGTATGTCGATGCGTCGTCCGCTTTGTTCTCTCTGTAACTCGGCCAGCACGTCACGGACCAGCGTTGCGATATTTACGGAAGACTTGACCAGCGCTTGGCGGCCGAGACGCGACAGGCGGAGGAGGTCGCTGATGATCTGGGTCATCCGCTCCGACCCCATGATGATATTGCGGGCAATCTGTTGCGCGTCGGCCGGCATGTGCTTCGCGTAATCTTCGATCAACATTTCCGCAGAACCGGTAATGACCAGCAACGGCGAACGCAGATCATGCGAAACGGAATAGGCAAAGGCCTCAAGCTCCTTGTTTGCGGCTTCCAGTTCGGCAGTACGTTCGAGGATGCCTCGCTCCAGCTTGGCATTGGCGATGCGCAAGTCCCGCACCGCCAGCGCACGCGCCAGAACCGGCAGGATCACACTCAGCTTGAACGGCTTTAGAATGTAATCGAGCGCACCGGTCTTCATCGCCTCTACGGCTGAGGTAATGGTCCCCTCTCCAGTCATGATAATGCCTACAAGGTCCTGGTCGATCTGCTTTGCCGCCTGAAGCAGGGCAATGCCGTCCATCCCCGGCATCATGAGGTCGGCAAGCAGCAGGTCAAACCTGGCGCTCCCAAGGGCTTCCAGGGCAGTGGCTCCATCACGGAACCCGTGGGTCTCGTATCCATGATCGCCAAGCGTGTTGCACAGCGCCTGCATTTGCGGTGCTTCGTCATCAACGATCAGTATGCGAGGAGCGAGTGTGTCGGCCAGGTACGCCTCCCTTATATTTCATCGCAAACGGTTCAGCTTACGGCAGGTCCACAGTGTTGAGCCAAGGCCTCTCGAAGCTCACGAAGTTTCGGCGGCTTGCTGAGGACCCGGTCTACGTGGGCCGGTACGTCGTCTTCGGACAGGAGCCGCTGCCCCCAGCCGGTCAGCAGGATCACCGGCGTCGACGGCGACGCAGCCTTGATGGCGGTCGCAACCTTGCGCCCGTCCACGTAAGGCATTCCAAGATCGGTGATGACCGCGGCAAAGCTATCGCCACGGGTCTCTGCGGCGTGGAACGCGTCGATGCCGGCGCGGCCATCGTTGGCTGTAACCACGACATGCCCATCCGATTCGAGTATGTCGCGCAGCGACTTTAGCAACAGCGGATCGTCGTCCACGACAAGCAGGCGCAGTCGTTGCGGGACCACGGGTACGACCGTCGGCTGATCGGGCATGACCGCGACTGCGGTGGCGGCGGGGAAGCTCAGACGGACAAGGGTTCCTTTGCCGACCGCACTCTCGATTTCGACTTCGGCTCCGTGCCGTTGAGCGACGCCATACACCATCGCCAAGCCCAGCCCGGTGCCGCGTTCGCCCTTGGTGGTGAAGAAAGGCTCCAGGCAACGCAGGCGCGTCTCCTCGTCCATGCCTACGCCGTTATCGACAACTTCGACTCGGACGTAACGATTTTGCGAGCCGGTCGCGGCACGGACGGTCGTTGTCCGCAATGTTATCGCACCATCGGCAGGTAGAGCGTCGACGGCATTGAAGATAAGGTTGATGAGCGCCTCACGGATCTCGCTTTCGGCCCCCATGATGGACGGCAAATCGGCCATCAACTCTGAGCGCACATCAATCACGGTCCCTTGCTGCTGCGGCATGTCGCTCCAGCGTGCACGGGTGAGGTCGATGACCTGTTGGACCAGTTCGTTAAGGCGCACGGCCGTGACCGTCAATTGCGGTTCGCGCTGGCGGTAGAAATCCTTCATCCGCGCGACCGTATGTGCGACATCTCCCACGGCGCGCTGAATGGTCTCGAGGTATTCCCTTGCACGAGCGCTAAGGCTGGGCTCCCTTTCCAGCAGCGACTCGGTGTAGAGCGCGACCGGCGATAGCGCGTTGTTGATGTCATGAGCAATGCCGCTTGCCATCTGTCCCAGCGCCCGCAACCGTTCCTGCTGCATCACGGCCTGCTGGGTTCGGCGCAAATCATCATAGGCCTGTTGCAGGGCCCCGTAGAGTTGCGCCTGATGCGTGGCCAAGGCGACGTGCTCGCTGAGTTGCCTAAGGAACTCGCATTCGCCACTGCTGAATCCCTGTGCCTGAAAACGGGCCGCCAGGACGACGCCGAAAACCTGGCTTTCCACCTGCAACGGCGCGGCCACCAGCGACCGCAGGCCGCCGCGGGCGAGCCGGCGCGGAAACGGGAAATCGACACGGCTGATATCCGCCTCATAGACGAGCCTTCCGGCCACGCATTGCGACAGGCCGTTTTCATCGATATCGACACGCGCCCGCTCCGGCATTGCGAGTTCCAAGGCCAGCGCGCCACTGTGGAGCCCGACGCGGGCGACGGTCAGCGAATGATCGATCCGGTCATAGAGGCACAGACAAGCGAAATCGACCGGCAACTGGTCCTCCAGACAGCGAACGACGACCTGGAAGATGCTGTTGAGATCCTGGCGCTCTCCGATCGCGCGAGTAATTTGGTGGAGCAAATTCAATCGCTCCAACTGCGCTTGTGCCTTATGTTCGGCCTGCCGGCGCACGGTGATTTCGCCTTGCAAGGTCTCATTCGCGGATTGAAGTTCCCTGGTTCGCTCCAGCACACGCCGTTCCAGGTCCGCGTTCAGCCGCGCCAGGTTGGCCTCGGCCCGGATGCGCTCGATCATATCCAGTGAGGCCATCTTCATCAGGGACAGAAGCAGGACGAAGTAGCCGATCCCCGTGCCGAGATGCGCCACCATCGCCACCCCGTCATGGGGTGCTTGCGAGTAAAGCATCGCGGCATTGGCGAGACTCAGCACCGCGGCGGTCAGCGACAATGGTTTCAGCAGACGGTCCACGGCGCGCAGCTTCCAGCAGACCAGACCGATGATAGCCCAGAGCACCGGCGCCAGTATCAGGGCCGGGCGCGTGATGCCCAGGAGATCTGCCGGCATATAGGCTGGCAGCCACTCAAAGACCGCAAGCAGCCCAGCACTCAAAACGGTTATCGCCAGAACGAACCCGAGGACGCCGGTGCTGCCACGGCGCATCAGCCATATCGCGCCGCCAACCGCGACCGGAAGCACGTGTGCCGCCGGAGGCCAAGTCGCGGGCCGTAAGAAGCCCCTCGCAGCCGCGATGGGGGCGAGGAAGCCAGACCACTCCACGGTAACGATCACATGCAGAAATTCCAGCACGGCCGTTGCCGCGAAGCCGATGGCGATCCATCGTGCGAACGGGCGCTCGACGCGGGTTCCCATATCCCAGAGCAGCAAAGCCAGCGCGCCCGATAGCAGGGACATGCTGGTATCCAGAATCGTATGAAGGTCCGGATAGTTATTGCGCCCGACGACAAGCAGCGTCCCTCCAATCAGGCCGAAGGCGATCAGCGCGCCGGCAACGCTGTGCGGCAGGCTTGCTGTTTCTGCAGGCGCTTCGATGGTCAGTTGCGACGTAGCCACAAGGTGCCTCCATCGGTACCGGTTGGTCACTACGCCCGCGTCCGCTCCACGTCAGAGACGTTCGTCGGATGATACTTCATCGTTTACCCGACCTTGGCCAGCTTGCCGGATATCACTCGGGTCCACAATCTCAGTTGAATCACGTCGTTGAATCAACCTCAAGCATTTTCGGATCGTTTCTTAGCGATTACCGACGCGCGATGACAAGATTGCCACGGAGGTCACTCAGGATGGCGTTGTCCGTCGCGCGGGATTACCACTCTTTCGGCCTAGTCTACACCGGCAGTTCGATCAGCGCACTCAGCCCGCCTTTGTCAGCAATCTGTTCAGCGTCGACAAGTTTTCAGGTTACGATCGTGTCGAAGGCGGCAGCCGCGCCAATGTCGGCGTCCAGGCCACCACGCAATTCGATCGCGGCGGCACCGTCAACGCGCTGTTCGGGCAGTCGTATCAATTGTTCGGCCTCAATTCCTTCGCCGTCGCGGACGCCACCAATACAGGTGTGGATTCCGGCCTCGCCACCCCGGCATCGGACTATGTTGCGAGCGTCAGCTATTCGCCCAACCGAACCTACACGTTCAGCACCCGCGGCCGTTTCGATCAGGCCACGCTCAGCGTGCAGCGCGTCGAGGCCGAAGCGCGGGCAAAATTCGATCGCTGGTCGGTCAGCCTGACCTATGGCGACTACGCCGCGCAGCCGGATCTCGGATATCTGACCCGTCGCGAAGGATTGCTGGCGTCGGGATCGGTCAAGTTCGCTTCGAACTGGGCGGTTACGGGCGCCGCGCGCTGGGACCTGCAAGCCAACGCCGTCAATCAGTATGTGGTCGGCGCCGGCTATGTCGACGATTGCTTCGTCCTGGGTCTCAACTATGTGACCTCGTACAGCTACAGCGCGGCGAACGCGGCACCGACACTTGGCCGCGCTTTGATGCTGCAACTCGGCCTGCGGACGATCGGAAACTACGCGGTCCCCTTGCCAACGACATGGTAGCCACACGTTCCGACGCTACTCCGCGGGAGCGTGGACTCCGGCGGGTTCCGGCCGCCGCCGCATCCGGTCGATCAGGAGATAGATCACGGGGGTCGTGTACAGCGTCAGGATCTGCGAGACGAACAATCCGCCGATGATGGTGATGCCGAGCGGCCGGCGCAGCTCGGTGCCCGGGCCGGTCGCGATCACCAGCGGGATGCCCGCGAACAATGCCGCCATTGTGGTCATCAGGATCGGTCGGAAGCGGGCGCGGCAGGCCTCGAAAATGGCGTCGGCCGACGACAGCCCGCGTTCGCGCTCGGCTTCCAGCGCGAAATCCACCATCATGATGCCGTTCTTCTTGACGATGCCGATCAAGAGGATGATGCCGACAAAGGCGATCACGGTCAGCGGCGTATTGGTGACCTGCAGCGCCAACAGCGCGCCGAGGCCCGCCGACGGCAGGGTGGAGATGATGGTCAGGGGATGGGCGAGGCTCTCATAGAGCACGCCCAGCACGATATACATCGCCACCAGCGCGCCGAGGATCAAGAGCGGCTGCCGGCCGCTGGTCTTGTTGAAGTCGCCGGCATTGCCGTCAAAACTGCCGCGAATGCCCTCGGGCATGTGCAGCTCTTCCACCGCGCGTTGGATATTCGTGGTTGCGACCTGCAGCGGCACATTAGGCAGCAGGTTGAACGATACGGTCGTCGATGGAAACGACTGCGAGTGAAACACCGCGAGCGCCGAGAGATCGCGCCGTGTGTGCACCACGGCCGACAGCGGCACCTGGGCGCCGCCCGCGCCCGCTACGAAAATGCGGTCGAGATTGGACGGATCGGACTGGAATTTGGGGTCGATCTCCAGCACCACCATGTACTGGTTGCGCTGGGTGTAGACGATCGAGATCTGCCGTTGCGAAAAGGCGTTGTTCAGCGCGTTGTCGATGTCCTGCACACGCACGCCCAGGATCGATGCCTTCTGCCGGTCGATCAGCAAGGTGAGCTGCAATCCGCCGGGATCGCGATCGCTGGAGACGTCGGTGATGCCCTCCACCGTCTCCATCCGCTTGCCGACGATCGGCGCCCATTTCTGCAACAGCTCCAGATCGGTCGAGGACAGCGTATATTGATAGTCGGAATCGCTCTGCCGCCCGCCGGCCCGGACATCCTGCGCGGCGAACATGAACAGGCGGATGCCGGGCACCGCGAAGAGATTCTTGCGCAGCCGGTCGATCACCAGCGTGGTCGATACCCCGCCCCGCTCTTCCGGCGGCTTCAGGCTGATGAACATGGTGCCGCGATTGGAGGTGCCGCCGCCGGGTCCGCCGCCCCCGCCGAGCACCGAGCCGATGCCGGCGACCGCCGGATCGGCCATCACGATATCGGCAAGCTGCTGCTGCAGCGCCAGCATCGCCTGGAACGAGATGTCGGGAGAGGCCCGCGTCGCGCCGATCACGAATCCGGAATCGTCGACCGGGAAATAGCCCTTCGGGGTCTTGATGTAGAGCGTCACCGTCAGCGCGATGGTCGCAAAGAACACCAAGAGGGTGAGGAGCGGAAAACCGAGCACGGCGCGCAACGTATACGTATAGAACGCCACAATGCGCGACAGCGAGCCTTCGACCACGCGATCAAACCAGGTCGCCCGGTCCGAGGTCACTTCCTTGATGTAATGCGCGCAGATCATCGGCGTGATCGTCAGCGACACCACGGTCGAGACCACGATGGCAAAGGTCAGCGTGAGCGAGAACTCGCGCAACAGCCGCCCCACGATCCCGTCCATGAAGATCAGCGGGGTGAAGGCGGCGATCAGCGACAGGCTGATCGAGAGTACCGTAAAGCCGATCTGCCGCGCGCCGAGCAGCGCCGCCTGATAGGGCGGCATGCCGTGTTCGAGGTTGCGGTACATGTTCTCGATCATGACGATGGCATCGTCGACCACGAAGCCGACCGATATCGCCAGTGCCATCAGCGACAGATTATCGATCGAGAAGCCGGCGAGCCACATCCCGGCGCAGGTCCCCGCCAGCGCCAGCGGCACCGAGATGCCGGCCGCGATCGTCGGCGTCACCCGGCGCAGGAACGCGAACACCACGACCATGACCAGGAAGGCGGTCGCCAAGAGCGTCAACTGCATGTCCTGCACGCTGGCGCGAATGGTGCTGGTGCGATCGACCAGGGTGGAAATCTCGACACCGGCCAGGATCCATTGCCTCAATTCGGGGATCAGAGCTTTGACCCGGTCGACGGTGTCGATCACATTGGCGTCGCCCTGCTTGGTGATCTGGATCAGCACGGCGGGCTGCTTGTTGAACCAGGCGATGGAGCGGACGTTGCGCACGGAATCGTCGACTTCGGCGACATCCGCCAATCGGACGAAATTGCCGTTCGCGCTCTTGATCATGATATCGCGAAATTCGGCCGCGGTTCGCATCTGCTTGTTCATCGCGAGCGTTTCGCTCTGGCGATCGCCGTTGAAAATCCCGACCGGCCCGAGCGGATTGGCATTGATGATCGCGGTCCTGACGTCGTCGGTCGCAATACCGGCGTTCGACAGCGCCACCGGGTTGAGCGCGATCCTGACCGCCGGCTGGTCGGCGCCGCTCACCGTCACCTCGCCGACACCAGGCACTTGCGACAGACGCTGGGCGAGTACGGTATCGGCGACATCGTAGATCGCGCTTGATGAAATCGTCTTCGACGTCAGCGCCAGCACGAACACCGGCGCGGCGGACGAGTTGGCCTTGCGGAAACGCGGCAGCGCCGGCAGATCGCTCGGCAGATCGGAGAGCGAGGCGTTGATCGCGGCCTGCACGTCGCGCGCGGCGCGATCGATGTCGCGGCCGATCGAGAACTGCAGTTGGATATTGGTGTTGCCGAGCGAACTCG
>Ga0137412_10003467_pt1 | contig 12568 bp, 10 predicted proteins | sample CZODoug2_1_16fun_FD_122160 | JGI IMG/M metagenome (GOLD analysis project Ga0137412, IMG submission 122160) | Vadose zone soil fungal communities from Angelo Coast Range Reserve, California, USA - CZODoug2_1_16fungal (Hybrid Assembly) | ecosystem: Environmental > Terrestrial > Soil > Vadose zone...
TGGATTTGTTGAGAGTTGGTGATTAGTGCGTAAAAGCGGGAGCGTTGCTCCCGCACTCAAAAGTAAGTGCGACGGCGGTTAGGGGTGGCGGGAGAAGTTGGAGGGGCGGAGGTAGAGGTGAGTATGGAATTCGCGCTCGAAGAGATTAGAGCTACGTTCGGCGTCGCGGATGTCTTCGGTGGCGTCGCCGCGGGTGCGGAGTTGGATGGTTACGGCGCCGCGCTGGAAGGAGGCGCGGAGATCCTGGATTCGCTGGCGATGGGAGTGGTCGAGAGCCTCGGCAATGCGGAGGATGGCGGCGAGGCGGCGGACGATGCGCTTTTCGCTGTTGTTGAGCGCGGAATAGGCGGGGTGATCGTTGTTGGGAGTGGACTTGCGATTGTGATAGCGAACGACAGCGGCGACGATGTTGCGGTCGCGGCCGTCGAGGCCGGGGATGTCGCCGTTGAGGGTGAGATATTCGCCGTGTTTGTGGTGGCCACGATGGGTGATGCGATGGCCGATGTCGTGAAGGAGCGCACCTGCTTCGAGCTGGACGCGGGCTTGCGGCGGCAGATGATGCAGCGGTTGGAGGTGATCGAAGAGCATTACACAGAGTTCGCGGACGTGCTCGGCGTGGCGCTGATCGTATTCGAAGCGGCGGGCGAAGCTGCGGGCGCCGATGAGTATCTGGCGAGACTCGGTGTTGTAGCGGTGAGGCTCCTTGCGGGAAAAGGCGTCGCGGGCAATTTCCTGGAGGATGCCTTCGCGGATGCCTACGGTGGGGATTAGAAACTGGCGGATGTTGAGATAGCGGCCGAGAACGACGAAGATGATGGCGGCGACGCCCATGACGTCGGCGCGGTCGCGGCGAACTCCGTAGGATTTCATGCGCTCGCGGAGATCGCGTTCCAGGATGTCCGGGAGGCGTTCGCGCAAGAGTGAGACATCGAGCGTGGGGAGGCCTTCGCGACGAGGGCCGGGAGCGACGTTGGAAAGAGTTTCGGCGTTTCCGCCGAGGGCGACGGAGAGTTGATCGGCGAGGTTCGGGCGATTGGGAATGCGCGATTCGAGGAGAGCGCGAACGTAGCGGCGGACCTGTTCGGCTTGGGCGGGACGGATGACGCCGGGAATTCCGAGAGTGGTCATCAAGCGAACGGTGCCGATGGGAAGCTGGGCGCTTTGCAGAATGGAATGGTCGCGAAGAATATTGATTTCGAGGCTGCCCCCGCCAAGATCGACGACGCAGTTGGGCGGAGATTCAGGGCCGAGAGCGGCGGTGGCGGCTTCCCTGCCGAGGCGCGATTCTTCTTTCGCGGTGATGACTTCCAGGCGAAGGCCGGTGGCTTGCTTGACCCGGCGGACGAGAGTGCCACTGTTGTGGGCTTCGCGGGAGGCGCTGGTGGCGACGGCGCGATATTTGGTGACGCCGTATTCCTCCATGACTTCGTGGAGATGGCGAAAGGCTTTGACGGCTTTCTTGAGGATTTCTTCGCTGAAGCGGTGGCGAACGAAAACGCCTTCGCCGAGGCGGAGGGGAAAGCGTTCGTTGACGAGCGGTTCGATATCGAGAGCGGAATAGGCGCGAGCGATGGACAGGCGGACGGCGTTGGAGCCGGCGTCGATGGCGGCGATGTGTACCGGCTCGGGCATGAGCTATGTTACCGCCAGAGATGGGCCAGAGCGGAAGAGGGCGTGTATTTGGAGGCGCGGATGCCAAGCTGCTCGCCGATGCGCTGGCGCAACTGTTTGTTGACGGCGGAGACGCTGGCTTCGCCGTCAAGCTCGATGAAGGCGTTGCGCTTGGCCATGTTTTCGAGTTCGCGCTTGATCATGGTCTGGTAGCGGACGAAGGACCAGTAGAGATCGTGGGAGAGAGACATGTCACGGCCTGCTTCCCAATAGCTGATGGCCTGGGCTTTTTTGAATTCGCGGGCGAAGGCGGTTTCCGGGCGGACGTTGAGCCAGAAGGTGAGATGCGGGCGGAGGGCCATGGCGTAGAGGCCGGTGAGGTAATCGCGATTGATGCCCCGAACGACGCCGCGGGCGATGAGGGTGAAGATGAAGCGGTCGGCGAGGACGACGGCGCCGGAGCGAAGAGCGGGAACGATGCGATGCTCGAGCTGATCGAAGAAATCGGTGGCGTACATGAGGGCGAGAGTGAGGCGGGTGACGGCGTTTTTGGCGAGGAGTTCGTCGATATCGCGGCCGACGAGATTGGAGCGGCGGAGACCGCTGGTTTGAACGGAGAAGCCTTCGGACTCTAGCCATTCCTGGAGCAAGGCGATTTGCGTGGAACGGCCGGAGCCGTCCATGCCTTCGATGACGATGAGGGAACCGTTTAATTCCGTGGGATCGAGGCCGACGAGGGATTCGCCGAAGAAACATTGCGCGGAATCGATTTCGGCAGCAGCGGGCTTCGCGGAAGCTTCGGCTACAACGGCTGGGGAAGCGGCGGCGGATTTTTCCTTTTCTTTCTCTTTATCTTTTTCTGGGTCGGACATGATTATTCCGCTTCCGGAGCGCGCGGTGCGAAGCGCTTGAGCTCGATTTTGGAGGCGACGATGTCGCGCATCTGTTTCTGGAGTTTGTTGACGGGGAGAGTGCCATCGAGGACAACGAAGTTGTCAGTGTCCACCATTTTGTCGTACTCCTCGAGGATGCGGGCCTGGAAGAGTTTGAAACTTTCGGGGCGCTCGTAGGAGAGGCCGAGGTCCATGCCTGCTTCGTAATACTTTAATTTGGGACGGCCGCTGAGGATGCGGTCGACAGCGACTTCGAGCGGGGCGCGGAAATAGAAGGTAATGTCGGGGACGGGAGCGAAACGATAGAGATTGCGGAGCCAGCGGTGGGAGCAGCCGCGGGCGGCGTCGCGCGCGAAGGCGGTGTAGACGTAGCGATCGGCGAGGACGAGATAGTCGCCCTGGAGGAGAGGCATGATCTGGCGTTCGCAACGGTCGGCGAAGTCCGCGGCGTGTAGGAGAGAAAACGTGGTGGGAGTGAGGAGACGCTTTTGCTTGCCGCGGCGGGTGGCCGATTTTACGAGAGGAGAGGAGTTCCACTCAGTGAAATGGAGACGGTAGCCGCCGATTTCCAGCCAACGCTTTAGGAGATAGAGTTGCGTGCTTTTGCCGGAACCGTCGGTGCCTTCGACGACGATGAGTGCGCCGGGGTAGGCACGGCTGGGAATGGGGCGGCCAGGCTGGGGAAGCGTAGTTTTGGAGGCCTCCGGGCGAGGGGGCGCTTTGACGGAAGTGTCTGGGTTGTCCATTCGCTCGGTGAAAGAGTCTAGTGCTTGCGATTCAGCGTAGTCTGTCATTGTTACAGGGTAATTACAACACACGGGGAGTGGGGAGGCAAAAGAGCGGGTTGAGTTGAAAGAAAGAGAAGAAGAAGCGGATTTAACGCAGAGAACGCTGAGGAAGAGCGCAGAGGTCGCAGAGCAGAAGGGAGAAACGTGTAGACGAGCGGCCCGCCCGTAGAATCGTTCGGGGTGCAAAATTCGCACCTCAGAAGGCGGGCCCTACATGAGGAAGAGAGCGGGGCCACTTGAAAGTGGCCGCTACGTTAGAAGAAGGACATTTTGACGGTTAGGTATTTTTTGGGGTTTTTGCGGAATTCGGTTAGGAAGGTGCGTAGTTCGGCGGAGGCGGCGGCGAGGTTGTCGTAGAGCTGGGGGTCGGAGAAGAGTTTGCCGGCGGTGTTGTCGTTTTTGTTGAGCTTGGAGGTGGCTTCGGAGAGGTTGCTGCTGGTGTCGCGAAGTTTGTTGTAAAGGACATCGTCGGTGGCGAGTTTGCCGAGGGTACCTTTGCCGGCGCGGATGTCGCCCATGATGGTGTTGCCGTTTTCGAGAGCGGATTTGGCTTGATCGTAGAGAGAGGGATCGTAGAGAAGTTTGCCGATGGTGCCTTTTTGCGCGCGAACATCGGCGAGGATGGTGTTGACGTTGTCCACGCCCTTATCCACTTTGGCGTAGAGTTCATCGTTCATCAGGATTTTGCCGAGAGTTCCCTGCCCCGATTGAACGTTACCCACAATCTGATCGCCCTTAGCGAGGATGCTGTTGAGGTGGTTGTAGGCCTGGTCGTCGTGGAGAAGTTTGCCGATGGAACCTTTGCCTGCGTGGACGTCGCCAACGATATCCTGAATCTCTTCGCTGAGGGCTTTCAGGTTGGCGAGAACGTCGGCGCTCCGCTCGACGACTTCCTTGATGGCTTTTTCCTCGGTACCGGGAATGGCCTGGCCTTCCTTGAGAGGCACGCCGGTGTAGCCGCGCTGGACGTTGACGTAACGATTGCCGAGGAGGCCTTCGGTGACGAGAGAGGCGGTGGAATCGGTGAGAACGTCACCTTGATATCTGGCGTCAATGCGAATATCGACCTCGATGTTGTGCATGCGATCGGGGGGCTTGCCGGTCTGGCGAGGGACGAGGCGGATCTTTTCGACGTTGCCGATTTCGACGCCGTCGAGACGAACCGGAGCGCCGACGGCGAGGCCGGAGACTTCAGGCAAAAAAGTTTTGAGGCGATATTTGGGGCCGAGGAAGCCGGCGCCAGTGACATAAAAAATGGCGACGGCGAGAATCAAAAGGCCAACGAGAACGAACAGGCCGACGCGCAACTCTGACCAGGTGATCTGCTTGCGCTGCGCCATCCGAACAGCCCTCCGTGGACCGTAATGAATCGTGCACGACAACTATACAGGAATTAAATCAAAAATCGCCGGAGATACGGATCATGTGACTTCATAAGCTCATCAGGCGTTCCCTCAAAATAAATCTTGCCGGCGCGCAGGACGAGAAAACGAGTTGGAGCGACGTGTGCCGATTCGGGAGAGGAGTCACGGCGAACTTTTTTGGATAGCGGATCGAAATGAAAATTGGCAAGAGCGAAGCCGTCCTGGAGGCGATGGGTGGCGAGCAGGGCGGTGACTCCATAGACGTCGCGAAGGCGAAGGATGAGGCTGATGATGGTTTGCGAGGTGATAGGGTCGAGACCGGCGGTCGGAGAATCGTAGAGGACGATGGGAGGGCGAGCGATGAGCGCGCGGGCGATGGAGACGCGGCGGCGCATGCCACCCGAGAGTTCGGAAGGAAGCGAGTCAATGGTGTGGGCGAGTTCGACGAAATGGAGGACTTCTTTTACGCGCGGCTCGATTTCGTCTTCGTCGACGCCGTCTTCGTGAAGGCGGTAGGCAACATTTTCGCCGACGGTCAGGGAGTCGAAGAGGGCGCCTTCCTGAAAGACGAAGCCGATCTGGCGGCGGATTTCCAGGAGATCAGATTCGGGCATTCCCGAGATGTCCTTGCCGAGAACCTGAATACTGCCGGAATCGGGACGAAGCAGGCCCGAAGCGAGTTTGAGCAAAAGAGTTTTGCCGGTGCCGGTTTCGCCGAGGAGGATTACAGTTTCGCGTTCCTGGGCGGAGAAGGTGACGCCGCCAAGAATTTGACCTTCGTCAAAGGCGAGGCGGACGTCTTTGAATTCAATGGCAGATTGGCCGGCTGCTGAAAGAGATGTTGTCAGGCTGCTGGTGGAGAGATCCATGAGTGGTCAGAAAAACTTATCCGCGAGATAGAGAGCGAGTTTGGTGAGAAAGGTGTCCGAGACGATGATGAGGACGGAGGAAACGACGACGGCCTGGGTGGTGGCGCGGCCGACTCCTTGCGTGCCGCCCCGGACATTGAGTCCCTGATAACAACCGACGGTGGCGAGGATGAAGGCGAAGACGACGGTCTTGGAGAAGCCCTGCATGATGTCGGAAAATTCGAGGATTTTGATGGCGCGTTCCCAGAAGGTGGTGGCGTTGATGCGCAACGACAAAACGCTGGCGACCATGCCGCCGATGAGACCGACGAAGACAGAGATGGTGGTGAGGAGCGGAAGGGTGATGAGGGCGGCGAGAACGCGGGGAGTGACGAGTTTGCGGCTGGGGTTGGTGCCCATGGCGCGCATGGCGTCCACCTGTTCGGTGACGAGCATGGAGCCGAGTTCGGAGGCGATGCCGGAGGAGCAGCGGCCGGCGACGAGGAGGCCGGTGATGGAGGGGCCGAGTTCGCGAACGAGGGCGAGGGAGACGATGTCTCCGGTGAGGGAGGCCTGGCCGAAGCGTTCGAATTGCGTACCGGTTTGGAGAACCATGACCGCGCCGATGAAAAAGCCGGAGAGGAGGACGATGGGGAGCGAGCCGACGCCGATGTCGTCCATCTGATCGAGAGTGTCCTGGACGTAGCGCGGGCCGGTGGCGAGGTTGGTGATGGCGTGGAGAGAGAGAATGGAATAGTTCTGGACTTTGAGGATGTTGGTCTTGGCGAGGTCCTGAAGGACCTCCAGGACGGAGGGGACTTCGGGAGTGCGGGCATTTTGCGATGAAGCGTGGAGTGGAGTGTCAGCCACTAGTTTCTCTGGATTGCTTCGAAGAAAGCGTAACTGGGGAGGGAGCGAGCGTCAAGGCAAAGAGTCGAGTTGTAGCGGTTTAGTTTCCGAAGAACACCGGGAGGCCAAGTTCTGGCTTATCCGTAATTCAGTTTGACTCTTTTGGCGCGGAGACCGTGATCGATTTCAACATTCTTACCCAACGCGCGGGCCGCTTATCGTGGGGCGCGACAAGCCTGAAAGGGCCTCGTTTTGCGTCGATCGGAGCGCCGTCCACCGTGTCTGCCACGAGAATTTCCGAGTTCGTGATGCCCGAGTCCAATTCGGCAAGAGCGAAGACTACTTTGTAACCGTCCTCAGCTTCGGCAATGACGTACGCGGTCATCAGTTTTCCGCGAAGCTGGTCTCCCCGAGCGACGCCCGCTCTTCGGAGCAACTCCTCCAGAAGAACTCCCTCGTAGGTTTCCGATTTGTTCTCATGGGGATTTGTAACATGAAGAGTGGTGCGGGGCATGCTTTTCAGGTCGGTGGCAGTCAGAGTGAGCGGAGTCGAAACCGCGCCGCCAATTTTAAGCTGCGCGGCGGCGGGGGAAGTTTGGGCTATCGCTATTTGGCAAAACGGGAAAACGGACAGGAAGGCACAGACGGAAAAGACGACAATGGCAGTTCTGCGATTTCGATCCACGCTGGAAGCTCCCGCTTGGCGGCGAAATGTCTTCGCGCCTACTGCTTTTCGATCATAATTTCCGTGGACTTGATTACGGCCGAAACGGTATCGCCTACCTTGAGGTTCATTTCAACCGCGCTTCGCCGGGTGATTACGCTCTCGATGTAATCATTTCCAACCTGGATGACCACGTGGGCCATGACTCCGCCGAGCTGGAGTTCCGTAATCTTCCCTTGAAGCCGATTTCGCGCTGAGAGTGTCATAACATCCAACATATTAACTTTCCGGCCTTCGGTTCGTCTACCTTCGACATATTCCGACATGCGGCGAGGAGTTTTCAAAACTTGTCGGGCGGCACTTGAACTGTGGAAAGATGGGCGAGTTGAACCTATAATCGCGCCATTCCAGTGATTTCGACCCGATATTCCTGGCGCATCATGGCTCTGGCGGCTATCAGCCTGATAGGAAATGTCTATCTGGGCTACTACATGCTGTTTGGGCTGGCTTCGGATGGACTGGGCCTGGACCAGCAATCCGGGGGAGTTGTGGTAACGGATGTTGGCGAACAGACGGCCGCGGCGCGCGCCGGGTTTCAAACAGGCGATCAAATCTTAAGCGTAAACGGGCAGCAAATCGGGACGGTGGTGGACTGGTTCGCGCAACGGATGAATTTTGAGGCTGACTGGCCGACGAGGATTCGGGTGGGGCGCGGGGCGGACACCCTTGACTTGAGGATGGTGATTCACGGAAGAATCTGGGACGAATGGAATAACACGGTTCGCGCTTCCAACATTATTTTCCTGGCCTATAAATTCATCACGCTGGCGATCGGACTGTTCGTGGTGTTCAACCGGCCGCGTGATTTTGTGTCGAGGCTGGGCGGCTGGGTGCTGGTGGTGATGGCGACGGTGTTTGAAGCGTTCCAGTGGGGGCTGTCGGCGGCGACGCGGAATTTGCCATTGCTGGTGGCGGTGCCGGTGATGCTGGTGTACGTGAGCGCGGCGTTTCGCACGCCGCTGCTGGCGGCGTTTTTCTGTTTGTATCCGAAGCGGTTGTTTGTGAACCGATGGTTGTGGGCGGGATTCTGCGTGGGGCCGATCGTGGCGACGGTCTACGCGCTTTATCTTTTTGGCAGGACGGTGTACGACCCGTGGCATTTGACGGCGCTCACGCCGTCGTGGGTGCTGGTTGTGTTTGGCGTGCAGAGCCTGGTGTATCTGGGAGTGGTGCTGGTGGCGCTGCCAGTGAGCTATTGGAAACTGGAAACAGTGACGGATCGGCGGCGCTTCCGGGTGCTGGTGTTTGGAGCGCTGGCGGCGATGGTGTTTTATCTGCCGCGAGTGATCGGCACCTCGCTGATCAATTTGAGTCCGTGGTTCTATCGATTCTTCGATTCGCCGTACGTGTATATGGCGTGCACGGTGGGAATGTTGATTTTTCCGATGTCGTTTGCTTACGCAATTATGAAGCAGCGATTGTTTGATGTGCGGGTAATCATCCGGCGAGGCGTGCAGTATGCGCTGGCGAGGAGAGTGTTGCTGGCGATTCCGGTGGCGGCGATAGGGCTGCTGGTTGTGACGGTGGTTGCCCAGGGAAGCCAGCCGCTGTTTTCGGTGCTGAAAACACATGCCGGGAGTTACGTGGCGATCGCCGCGCTTGCGGCATTAGCGTCGACGCAGAGGCAGAAATGGCTGTCGGCGCTGGACCGGAGATTTTTCAGGGACAAGTATGACGCGCAGCAACTGTTCCGCGAAATCGTGGAAGAGATCCGGCGGGCGGAGAGCTTGGAAGAAGTGGCGCCACGAGTGGTGGGACGGGTGGCGGAGGCGTTGCACACACAAGGATGCGGATTGCTGGTGCGCAAGCCGGGAGAGAGCGCTTATCGCATCGTGGCAGCGGCGCCACCGGGGTCGCTCTCGACGGACTTGCCCGCGACGAACAGATTGATCCCGCTGGTGCGGATGCTGGAGTGCCCCGTGCCGATTACGCAGGCGGGAACCGGATGGCTGGGGCAGCAACTGCCGCAGGTGGATAAGGAATTCTTGCGGAAGGCGCGAATCGAAATGCTGGTGCCGGTGGCGCTGAAGGAAGGAAGCACGGAGGCGTTGCTGGTGCTGGGAGCGAAGCTATCGGAGGAACCGTACAGCGCAGAAGACACGGCGCTGCTGGAAAATGTGGCGGGGGCGCTGGCGCTGTTGCTGATGCGAGGGAGCGGGATGCAGGCGGGGCGGTCGTTTGAGGAGTGTCCGTCATGCGGAACGTGTTACGACACGGGAACGACGCGATGCAGCAGAGAAAGCACGGCGCTGGTGTTGGTGGCGACTCCGCGGATGCTGGCGGGACGCTACCGGCTGGAGAAGAGGTTGGGGCAAGGCGGGATGGGAAAGGTGTACCGGGCGACGGACGTGTCGCTGAACCGCGAAGCGGCGGTGAAGATGATCCGGGATGAATTTTTCGCGGACCGAAAGGCGATTGAGAAATTCCGGCAGGAATCGCAACTGACGGGAAGCCTTGCACATCCCAACGTGGTGACCGTGTATGACTTTGGGGTGGAAGCGGGGCAGCGAGTGTTTCTGGTGATGGAACTGTTGGAGGGGATCACGCTGCGGGACGAACTGCGAACGAAGAGACGCCTGGATGCGGCGAGGACGCTGGAGCTGTTTGAAGGAATTTGCGCCGGAGTGGGAGCGGCCCATGCGCGCGGGCTGATCCACCGGGATCTGAAGCCGGAGAATATTTTTCTGTCGCAGAAGGATGTGAGCGAGGTGGTGAAGATTACCGACTTCGGAATTGCGAAGACGCTGCCGCAAACCGCGAATGAGACGAGAGACACGATTACGGGAGTGGTGGTGGGGACGATGAAGTATATGTCGCCGGAGCAGTTGCGCGGGCGCTCGGCTTCGCCGCGGTGGGATCTGTGGGCGCTGGCGGTGATTGCGTACGAAGCGCTCTGCGGACGCGCTCCGTTTACGGGGGAAGATTCGGTGATACTGCAAGGCGCAATCATGGGAATGAATTTCCCGCCGGTGACGGAAGTGTTGCCGGAGGCACCGCCGCAATGGCAGGAATTTTTCGAAGGGGCGTTTGCGCATGTCGAAGAGCGACGGGCGGAATCGGTGGCGGTGTTTTGGCAACGGTTGCGGGAGTGTTTGGAGGGCGGGGGTAGAAGTTGAAGGTTGGGGGAAAGGGCGGGCTGAACAAACCCCCGAAGAAGGAGGAGCAAAGCTATGTCACTAAAGGGAAAGCATGCCTTGATCACAGGTGGCTCGCGTGGCATTGGGAGAGGCATCGGTCTGAAGTTGGCCGAATGCGGCGTCAAAATTGGGATTCATTATTACAAGAACGCTGAGGCGGCGAACGACACGCTCGCGAGAGTTCGGGAGCGGGGCTCGAGCGGATTCATCGTCCATGCGGACGTCAACGAGCCCGAAGAAATTCGTCAGATGATGGATCGAGTAAAACGCGAGTTTGGAACTCTCGATTTCTTCGTGAGTAACGCGCGACCTGAAATTCCTGGATTCTACAAGCCGCCGCTGGAAATTAGCGTCGAGCAGTGGCAGTTGGCCATCAATTCCCAGGCAACGGCTTTCCTGGTCGGGGTGCAAGGGGCGATCCCCCTCATGGGAAACGGCGGAAGGATCATCGCTATCACGCACGCGCCGGGGGCGCGGACAGGGAGCTGGCAGCCCTGGGTCGGGATGGGATCGGCGAAAGCGGCCATGGAGTCACTGGTGCGCTACTTTGCTGTTGCGCTTGCCCGGCGCGGCATCACCGTGAACTCAGTCAGCCCGGGAGTCATCTTCGGGGCACCGAATAACGTGGACGGAGGCGTGCTCGTCGGCCTTCCTGCTGAGGTTCAGCGCGCGATCAAGTCCTGGCATGAGAGCGGATGGTGCCCGGCGCGGCGAGTGGGAACACCACAGGACGTCGCCAACGCCGTAATGCTGATCTGTATGGAAGAATCGAGCTGGATGACAGGACAGATCTTTTATGTGGACGGGGGCGCGTCGATCATGGACGTCGTCTTCCCTCTTGAGATTCAGGGCGCCGCGTGACTCTTGCAATTCGAATGTCCGGGAATGCGACAGCATAGGTGCGCCTTAAGTGGACTTCCTGAATTGCGGTATCCCGCAGTCGGTAAGTGGCTTGGATGCCTTCTAACCGGGGTAATCGCTGGGCGGCGTTAGCCCTTCCAGACGTACTTGCCGCAAGGGCAAGGAACCGTTTCCGAAGGATGCTTCTTTTGTAAGGGATTCCTGCATACCGGACAGTTTTTCTGCCACATAACTACACCTGGCTATTCTTTCCGGGCCGGGCTCAAACTAAGGAGAAATTGGCGCGGGCTACCGGCGGGGTGCTGTCAAATTTCAGGTCTCACATGGCGTTAGAGGCCGTGGGGATTGAGGCGTCCGACCAAGTAGCCCGCATAGGAGGTATGTGCAGATTTTGTGCCAACCGGGGAGGTGAGATTTGAGAGCCGGGCGAGGCGCTAACTCGAACGAAGGAAAGAGCATCCGGCTGTGCGAGCCGAGGCCGTGAGCCCGGTGTGGCGAAATTTTAGTCAGCCTTGTGGAAGGTACTTTCCTAGAGTGCGCAGGAAATTCGCACGTGTTTTAGACCCATGTCCGGCACCATTCACTGAGATGACCTATCTAGTGCGTCAGGGGGCTGGGACGATGGCAGAGAACTGGGATCGGTATTCGGTTTGGGCGAGTTGGTCGCGCAGGTTGCCGGCTTCGGCGCGATATTTTTGGGCCTGCTGGCGGTATTGAACGGCGCTGATGGTGCCGATGGCGTTGAAGATTTTGCCGAGGGCGTCGTTTTTCTTGCCGGAGTGTTCGAGTTGGTCGGCGAGGTTGTCCTGTTGAGCGGCGTCGGCATCGAGTTCGTTGATGCGGCGGTTGAGATCCTGGATGCGCTCGCGGCGTTGGGCCTGGGCGATGGCGGCATCGTTGGCGGATCGGTTGGCGAAATCCCAGGCGGAGTCGCCCTGGTCCTGCAAAATGTTGGTGAGGGCCTGGAGATTGTCGATGCCATTTTTGTTGCCCTGGTCGGCGGCGAGGCGATACCAGGAGAGGGCTTTGCCGAAATCGGGCTGCATCCCTTGGCCGAACTGATACATCCAGCCGAGCTGATTTTCGGCGTTGCTGTTTCCCTGCCCCGCGGCTTTATAGAACCAGGACATGGCTTTGCGGTAGTCGATCTGCACGCCGGTGCCGTGCTGGAACATGTAGCCGATGTTTTCCTGGGCGTCGTCGTTGCCGTGGTCGGCGGCTCTGTAAAACCAGGAGAGGGCTTCGACGTAATCCTGGGGCTGGCCCCAGCCTTCTTCGGCCATGTAGCCGAGCTGGTTTTCGGCGTTGGAGTTGCCGTGGGAGGAGGCGCGGCGATACCAGGCGATGGCTTGGGCGTAGTCGCGGCTGCCGACGAAGCCGCACTGGTAGAAGTAGCCGACTTCCTGTTCGGCGTCGGGATAATTTTGATCGGCGGCTTTGCGATACCAATCGAAGGATTGGCGGTAATCGCGGCGGACGCCTCGGCCGTGCTC
>Ga0137412_10003470_pt1 | contig 12563 bp, 8 predicted proteins | sample CZODoug2_1_16fun_FD_122160 | JGI IMG/M metagenome (GOLD analysis project Ga0137412, IMG submission 122160) | Vadose zone soil fungal communities from Angelo Coast Range Reserve, California, USA - CZODoug2_1_16fungal (Hybrid Assembly) | ecosystem: Environmental > Terrestrial > Soil > Vadose zone...
GGGCGGCCAGCGGCAACGCCTGGTGCTTGCCCGCGCCCTAGCCCACCGGCCCTCGGTCTTCCTCCTGGACGAGGCGACCAGCGCCCTGGACACCGTCACCGAGACAGCGGTCTACCGGAATCTGGCGTCGCTCGACAGCACCGTCATCGTGATCGCCCACCGCCTGAGCACGATCACCCGTGCCGACCTGATCGTGGTCATGGACGGCGGAAAGGTCGTCGAGCAGGGAGCCCACGATGATCTGCTCGCCCGTACCGGGTACTACCGAGGGCTGGTCAGCGGGCAGGTCCGCACGCCGGAAGAAATCGGCGTGTGCGACGTCGTCTTCATCGGATTGAAAGCCACGGCCAATGATCAGTTCCCGAAATTGTTGCCGCCGCTGGTCGGAGCGCGAACGGCCGTCGTGACTTTGCAAAATGGCCTGGGCAACGAAGAGCAACTCGCGGCATTTTTTCCGGCGTCGCAGATTCTCGGCGGGCTTTGCTTCGTTTGCTTGAACCGGGTTGAGCCGGGAGTCATTCAGCATATTGCGCATGGAATGATTGTGCTGGGCGAGTATGAACGATGGCCGGAACCGCGTACTCACGACATCGCTGCGATCATCCGCAATTCCGGGGTGCCTTGCAAGGTGACCGATAACCTGGCGAGCGCGCATTGGGAGAAGTTGATTTGGAACATTCCGTTCAACGGCCTGGGCGTGGCCGGGACGGCGGGATATGAGGCGGTCATTGGGGGAGATCTACCCGTCCTTGCGCCGGGTGGCCCGCCAGGGTTGCGCCGGGGACTGACCACGACCGAGCTTCTGAGCGAGGCGCGATGGGAGAACCTCGTGCGCGAATTGATGTTGGAAGTGATCGCCGCCGCGAGCCGCATCCACCCCGACCGACGGCCGGCGCGCCCCGCCGCCGCTCATCGGCCGCTCCCCGTACTCCGCCATGATTCGCCTGTCCTCGGGTATGTCGAACCGACCGACCCCAATGATTTCGAGAATTCACAAACGCGACGAGGAATTCCTCGGCGATCGCCCATTCCGGAGACGCCAATTTCCGGCACCGCCGTAACTCAGTTCGGATGGCGGCGGTACCGGCGGAGGTAGTCCGGCCAGTCCCAGGTGGGCAGGAACCGCTCGGAGGCCCGGTACCCGTCGTCGTAGAGCTGGCGGACCTGCTCCTCGGTCAGCGAGAACTGGGTGAAACCCACCGAGTCCGAGCTGACCTCGATGGTCCGCGCCTGTACCCACGGCTTGTGCTGGTTCGCCTGGTCACGCCCGACCAGCGCGGTGGTGATGACGCCTTCCAACAGGTGCACCGGGGCCGGCACGATCTGGTTCAGCCAACGAGGCAGCAAGGTGCCGTCCGGGCCGGGGATGTCCGGCAGCAACGTGATGCCGAACGTCGGCCAACGCGGCGGCTTGCCGTCCGTGCGGTCCAGCGAGTCGATCGGGAAGTTTGACACCACACCGCCGTCGACCAGGGTTGACTCCACTCCGGTGACCGGGTTGGTGAGGATGACCGGTCGGAACAACAACGGGATGGACATCGAGGCGCGCACCGCGTCGGCAACCGACTGCTCGTCCGGGTCCAAGCCGTACACCGGGCGGTAGTCCCACGGCAGCCGGATCAGCCGACCGAGGGTGACATCCGCGCAGGTGACCACCAGCTTGTACCGGCGGGACTCGGGTAGCTGCGGGTCGTCCAGCCGCAGGTCGCCGAAGGTGCGCACGCCCAGTTCGGCCAACTCCCTGGCCACCCACTCGCGGGCGTAGTCGCCCCGGTACAGGCCGCCGTCGCCGAGCAGGGCCAGCCCCGGGCCGAGCAACGGAATACGGTCCAGCGGAACCCGGTCGGCGAACTTCTCGTAATCCAGCCGCATGGCCGCCTTGGTCAACTCCTTGCCGGCCAACCCGGCGGCGACCAGCGCCCCGACGATCGCCCCGGCGGACGTGCCGGACACCCGCCACGGACGGTAGCCGGCGTCATTGAGGGCAACGACCGCGCCGGCCAGCGCGATGCCTTTCACACCTCCCCCGGAGAGCACCAGGTCGGCGGTCAGCGGCTGGTCATTTCCGGCGCCCCGAGTCACCCGATCATCACATCACACGTGATCGGCGGGCACCGGGCGCCCGCCTCAGCGGCGCCGGAGGGTCGCCGCTACTCCACCAGGTCCAGGGCGGCCCGCACGACCGCGTCCGAGTCGATGCCGTGGTGGCGGTAGACGTCGGCGAGGGAGCCGGACTGGCCGAACCCGCTCACCCCAAGCAGCGCGCTCGGCACCCCGTGGATCGCCGCCAGGAAGGCCAGGGTGTGCGGATGGCCGTCCAACAGGGTGACCATCGGGGTGGCCCGCCGTGCCGGGAACAGCTGCTCCAGGATCCAGCTCGAGCTGTCCTGCCGGCCCTGGCGCGCGCGCAGCGCCCGGAACAGCAGATCCGGGCTGGTTACGCAGACCACATCGGCCAGCACCCCGACCTGCTCGAGCCGGTCGGCGGCCGCCAGCGCCTCGGTGGCCATCGCCCCCATCACCGCGATGGTCACCACTGCCCCGCCCCGGCGGCGCAGCGGGTACCCGCCGGCCACCACCTGGCGGCGTCGCCGCTCCCGCGCGGCCGGGTCCGTGGGCACGGCGGCCAGCGACTGATCCACCGGGCGGGTGGACAGCCGCAGGTACGCCGAACCGCCGTCCGGGCGGCCCAGCCTGGCCAGCGCGGCCAGCAGCGTCCACTCGACGTCGATCGCGAACGCCGGCTCGTAGCTCACGCAGCCGGGCTGCTCGATGCCGATGGACGGCGTGGTGATCGACTGGTGCGCGCCGCCCTCCGGGGCCAGCGTCACCCCGGACGGCGTGCCCACCAGGATGGATTGGCCGCCGGCATAGATGCCGAACGACCACGGCTCCAGCGCGCGCTCGACGAACGGGTCGTACATCACCCCGATCGGCAGCAGCGGCTGACCCCACCGGCTCCAGGTGGCGCCCAGCTCGCCGAGCAGCCCGACCAGGTTCGTCTCCGCGATACCCAGCTCGATGTGCTGGCCGGCAGGTTTCTCCCGCCAGTGCAGGATGGTCTCCGCGTCGTCGGCGAACCAGTCGCGGCGCTCGGTCGCCGACCAGACCCCGACCTTGTTCACCCAGCCGCCCAGGTTGGTCGTCGAGCTGACGTCCGGGCTGACCGTGACCACCCGGCGGGCGGCCTCCGGCGCGTCGCGGGTGAGGTCCAGCAGGGTCCGGCCCAGGGCGGCCTGGGTGGTGGCCATGCCGTGCGGCGCGGGGCGGCCGATGTCGGTGGGCAGCGCGGGCGGCTCGGCCGTCGGCGCCGGTTCCCGACGGAGACGTTCGGCAACCTCCGCGCAGGCCTGCCCGGCCGGGGTGTCGGCGGCGAACCGCTGCCACGGTCGGGCCGGGTCCACGCCGACCTCGCCGGCCAGCACCTGCAGCTGCGCCTCGGTGAGCAGCGAGGAGTGATTCTGCGGGTGCCCCTGGACGGGCAGCCGGTAGCCCTTGACGGTGTAGGCGAACATCACTGTGGGGCGGCTGTCGTCGATCTGCTCGAACGCCTGGTCCAGGGCGTCCAGGTCATGTCCGCCGAGGTTGCGGATGGCCTCCAGCAGGGTGGCATCGTCCAGCTCGGCGATCAGCGCGGCGACTGCCTCGTGGCCCTCGCCGTCGCCGGGCACCCTGGTCCGCAGCTCCGCGGCGGAGCAGCGCAGCAGCCGCTGGTACTCCGGGTTGCTCATCCGGTCGATCCGCTCGCGCAGCGCGCCGCCGCCGGGCCGGGCGAACAGCTGCTCCAGCAGCCGCCCGTATTTCAGGGTGAGCACCTGCCAGCCGGCCGCGCCGAACATGCCCTGCAACCGCTCGGCGGCGATGTTGGGCACCACCCGGTCCAACGACTGGCGGTTCAGGTCCACGATCCAGACGATCTCCCCGAGCTCGGCCACGGCCGGGTCCAGGATCGCCTCCCAGATCGCCCCCTCGTCCAACTCGGCGTCCCCGACCAAGGAGAACTGCCGACCTCCGCCGGTCTCGGCGCCGAGCGTGGAGCGCAGGTAGCGCCGGGAGAGTGCGCCCCAGATGGGCGCGGTGGCCCCGATGCCGACCGAGCCGGTGGAGTAGTCCACCGGGTCCGGGTCCTTGGACCGGCTGGGGTAGCTCTGCAGCCCGCCGAACTCGCGCAATGTGGTCAGGTACGACTCGTCCAGCTCGCCGAGCAGGTAGTTGATCGCGTGCAGCACCGGTGAGGCGTGCGGCTTGACCGACACCCGGTCACCCGGGGTCAGGTGCTTGAACCAGAGCGACGTCATGATCGACACCATCGACGCGCAGGACGCCTGGTGGCCACCCACCTTGAGCCCGGACGTATTGGGCCGCACCCGGTTGGCGTGGTGCACGATCGCGCTGGACAGCCAGAGCACCCGCCGCTCGATCTCGTCCAGGACGCCGAGCGGGTCGATGCGGATGGGGGCCGGGGCGCTGCTGGTCATGATGCCTTCCTGGGCGTGCGTCAATCACCTCGGTGCGCACGGCCGGCGAGTGGTGCCCGCTCAGGTCGGCGCACTGGCCCTCGGCGCGACCGGGACCGGGGTGCGGTCGACCGATCTAGTGCTCGCGGGCGCATCGTGCAGAACGTATCTACAAGTCCAGCACTACAATCAGAAATGCTCAATGTATCAAGATCTACTTGCGCATACTGCACGTTGTTGCGGTCACCTTCGAAAACGGGAGTGAGCACCCTGCCCAGCACGCATCGCGCCGACCCGGTGGACGCCCGGCTCCTGCTCGCGCTGACCGAGGAACCACGGGCAACCACCGTCGCGTTGGCGGAACGGCTCGGCCTGTCCCGCAATACCGTGCAGGCCCGGCTGGCCCGCCTGGACGAGCGAGGCGCGCTGGATTCCTTCGAACGCCGCATCGACCCGGCGACTCTGGGGTATCCGCTCACCGCCTACGTGACCATCCGGGTCACCCAGCGCGGGCTGGACGAGGTGGGCGCCGCGCTGGCCGACATCCCCGAGGTGCTCCAGTGCCACGGCATCGCCGGGCAGACCGACCTGCTGGTACACGCGGTGGCCCGGGACGCCGACGACCTGTACCGGATCGCCGGGCAGATCCTGGCCATCCCATGGGTGGAGCGCACGGACACCGCGCTGGTGATGCGTGAGCTGGTCGGCTACCGAATCGAGCCCCTGCTCCGCCGCCTGGCGCCGTGATCGGCCCGAGCCCTGGCGTGCCGGGCGTGCCGGGCGTGCCCTGGCGTGCCGGGCGTGCCGTTACCCAGCTGCACAGCAGGCAGGCCACAACGCCGCCGAACCCGCCTCCTGTGCAGCTCGGCAACACCACGCCGCTAGCGGCGGCGGCTCGCTAGCGGTGGGGGCTCGCTAGCGGCGGCGGCTCACAACCGACGGCGGGCCGGGGGGGCGTGCTCGGGTTCGGACTCAACGGTGCCGGGGCGGGCCGCGCGCAGGCCACTGAGCAGCTGCGGCAGCAGGGTGGCCAGCAGGACCAGGAGCGGCAGCCGCCACCCACCACTGAGCTGGTGGAGCACCCCGACCATCAGCGGGCCGGCCGCCGCGAGCAGGTAGCCGCCGCTCTGCACCAGCGCGGACAGTGCGGTGGTCACCTCGGGGCGGCGGGTGCGCAGCCCGATCAGGGTGACCGCCAGCGGAAAGGCGCCGTTGCCGGCTCCGAGCAGCGCGGCGCTCAGCCAGATCAGCCCACTCGCCGCCGCCGGCCACTCGGCCACCGCCGGCACCCACAACAGGCCGAGGTAACCACCCGCGTAGCAGGCGGTGGTGAGCACCACGAGGCGGCGCTGCTCCATCCGCCGCGCCGCCAGTGCCGGCAGGGCGATCGACATGGGCACGGTCATCGCACTCACCAGGGCCAGCGGCAGGCTCGCCGCGTGCGGATCCTGCCCGGTGTCGGCCAGGACCGAGGGCAGCCAGCCGAGCACCACATAGGCGTTCAGCGATTGGCAACCGAAGTAGAGCATCAGCGCTCGCGCCACCCGGGAGCTGCGCAGCAGTGAAGCAACCACCGAGCCAGCGCCGGCCACCACCGTCCCCGCGCCACGCCGCCCGGCCACGCCGGTCGCTCCGGCCACGCTGGCTGGGCCGCTCACCCGGGTCGGGCCGCTCACCCGGGTCAGGCCGGAGGCCCGAGTCAGGCCGGCCAGCGCGAGCCAGGGCGGAGCGGCCACCAGCGCCAACCCGGCCCAGACGCCGAGCCCGACGCGCCAGTCTCCGCCGAACGCGCGTTCCACCGGACCGGTCAGCGCCGCGCCGCCGGTCATGCCGAGCGCGAGCGCAGTGGTGTACAGCGCGGTGATCGAACCGGTGCGCTCCGGGAAGTACCGCTTGACCAGCGTGGGCATCAGCACATTGCCGACCGCGGCGCCGGACAGGGCGAGCGCGCTGCCGGCCAGGAACAGTGCCGCCGACCCGGTGACCGCGCGCAGCGCCAACCCAGCGGCGGCGACCAGCATGGCCCCGGCCACCGAGCGCTCCGGGCCGAGCCGGCGAGCCAGTGCGGGTGCGCCGAACCCGACCACGGCGAATACCGCCACCGGCAACGAAGTGAGCAGGCCGGCGAGTAACCCGGAAAACCCCCAGGCCTCGGTCACCTCGCCGAGCACCGAGCCCAGGCTGGTCACCGCCGTGCGCAGGTTCAGCGCAACCGCAACAATGCCGCCGAGGAGCAGCACCCGGTGAATCGGTGAGCGATCGGAACCTGGTGAGCTGCGTCGGTGCCGACCCCCGGCGGGGACCGCGCGGAAATTACCGATACTCCTGGGCGCGGGGTCCTCGGCTCTCCGGCCGGCCATCCGCCGTCTGACTCCTCTCGGCGGCGCCCCGCTTCGGCCGCCGATGTGCCTTTTCCGACCGATGTAGTCCACTATGCGCAGGTGCGGGTTTCAGCAAGAGCCGACTACGCGGTGCGGGCGGCGGTCGAGTTGGCGGTCGTACCGGATACCCACCGGAACGCCGAGTCGATCGCCCTGGCTCAGGACATTCCACAGAAGTTCCTGCAGACGATCCTGTGCGACCTGCGCCGGGCCGGCATCGTGGCCAGTCGCCGAGGAGTCGACGGCGGTTACCGCCTCGGCATGCCGGCCAAGGACATCAGCGTGGCCGACGTGGTACGCGCGGTCGACGGTCCGCTGGCCACTGTGCGCGGCGAGAGACCGCAGGACCTCAGCTATTCGGGAGCGGCTGAGGCCCTGCGGCCGCTGTGGGTGGCGATGCGGGCCAGCGTGCGCGGGGTGCTGGAGAACGTCACCCTCGCCGATCTGGCGGCACGCAAGCTGCCCGCGCGGGTGCGCCGCATCGCGGAGAATGACGACGCCTGGCGCAACCACTGACGGTGTCCGCCCGGCGAGGGCTCGGTTCGCCAACCGGACACCGGCCACCGGGATCAGCCGCTGAGGCTGTTGACCGCGTTGTACACCGGCGGGAGCACAGTGCCCTCGCCGAGTGTCGGATCGAGCAATGGCACCGCCGGGGCGCCCTTGAGCACCTGGGTCTCGGTCGGACCGCCGGTCAACCCGCTCCCGGTGCCCGGGGTGCCGGCCTGCTGCGAGGACGGCGGGCTCGCGTCGCCCTCGTCATCGTCATCGTCGGCATAGGCGAGTCCGGCTCCGGCGGCCAGTAGGGCGCCGACGGTGACGGTCACCGCGAATGCGCGTCGGACGGGGTGCTGCATGGGATCTCCTTCTTTCAGTGAACGATCAGCAGATCGAGTCGACGGGCTTGGGATTGGTCAGGCCGAACAGCGGTCGCAGCTTGAGTCCGGCGTAGGTACCGAGCAGCGCCACCACGCCCCACACCCAGCCGTGCAGGCTGAACGAGGCGATGCCGGAGAAATAGGCGCCGATGTTGCAGCCGCCGGCCAGCCGGGCGCCGTAGCCCATGGTGATGCCACCCAGCACCGAGCCCAGCGCCAGCCGCCAGGGCACCCGCCGGTGCAGCACAAACGCTCCGCCGGCGGCCGAGGCGATCAGCGCGCCGACCATGATGCCGAAGTCGAGCACCGAGATCCGGTCCGCGAATACCGAGCCGGCCAGCGACTTCGCGTTCGCCGGTACCTGCCAGAACGCCCAGTGCGCCACGTCCACGCCGAGTCCACCGAGGATCTTCGATCCCCACAGCCCGAAGGCGCTGGTGACGCCCCACGGTTGGCCGGACACGAACAGCACGGCGGCGTTCAGCACGCCGAGCACGATCGCCCCGACCCACATCGGCCAGGACCCGCGCAGCACCCTGGCCAGCCCGCGCGCGGTGGGCGGGTCCTCGACCGGTGGCGGGTTGCGGCGCTTGGCCACCCGGTAGGAGCCGGCCACCACCAGCGCCATCACCGCCAGCGAGAGCAACAGCGCGCCCGGATAGCCGAACTGGCCGGACAGCGAGATGGTCGGCCCGCTGGGCAGCGTGACGAACCAGAACGTGTAGCTCAGCGCGGCCAGCACCGAGCCGACGATGAAGCCGAACAGGGTGAGCACGATCGCGGTCTGCCCGCTGCCCACCGCGAACAGCGTTCCGGACGCGCACGAGCCGCCCACCTGCATGCCCATTCCGAACAGGAACGCGCCCACCACCAGCGCGATGCCCACCGGGTTGGTGAAGCCCTTCGGGGTGCCGCTCAGGCTCGCCCCGGTGGCGAGCACCACGGAGAACAGCAGGCAGGCCACCGCGAGCATCAACATGTGCGCCCGCAGCGCCACGCCCTGCCCGACCGCGACCACCTGCCGCCATGCGGAGGTGAAGCCGAACCGGGAGTGGAACAGGGTGAAGCCCAGCGCCAGGCCGAGTACCGAGGTGCCGACCATGATCCCGTTGGCATTCCAGGACACCGCCAGGGCCAGCAGCACGGCCAGCACCAGGCCCACCCCGACCACCGCCCAGTTGGTCGGCGGCGCCTGCTGGCCGGCGGGCTGGTGCGCGGCCCGCTCGACCGCCGGCAACCGCCGTAACGTCCGGACCAACCCGCCCTCCTCGGGATCATTGAGTACCGACATCAGACCTCCTCTGCTGGGTGTTCACTGCGTCGCCCCGGCCGGCCCGACGGGCGGGCTGATCGGCACGATCGTGCCGCTCGGGTACCAGTCCCCCGGGTTGCCGCCCATGTGCATGTCGTCCATGCCCATCGGCACGTCGACCGGTGCCGCCCCGTAGAACGTGGCCCTCGGCTCGAGCGGTGCGCCCGCCCCGCCGGCGCGCAGCCAGGCCAGGTAGCCAGCCGCCGAAGGCCCCTCGCCAGGGAACACCGCGGCCACGGTGGCCCCGTACTGACGGGCCGGGGACTCCCCCGGGTTGAACGTCAGCGGCAGCACCTCCGACGGCGCGACCGCAACCACACCACTCGCCAGCAGCCAGGGCGCCAGCACGATCCCCCCGGCCGGTTCGTCCTCGGAGCGCGCCACAGCGTCCTTCAACGCGGGCACGGCCGGCGCCCATCCGGAAACCACCAGAAGTGTGTCGGTGGGTGCCCCGACCGGGCGTACCGGCAGCTTGGCCATGGCTGCCTGGGCGCGGACGACGTCGGCGGCGGCCACGCCACGCGGCGAGCCGTCCGAGACGAGGTTCAGCCCGGTGATCCCGCGTCCGGCCAGGAAGGTCACGGTGTCCCGCAGTGCGTCGCTGTCCGCGGCGGTCAGCGCCTGGGAAGGGCAGTCCGCCGCCAGGTTGGCCTCCGCCGGCGTCCGGCCCACGGTCGAGACCGCGACCAGGCCACCGAGCAGTCCGCTGGCGCACTCCGGCCCGTCCAGCCCGGTCAACGCCCGCTGCAGCGCCGGGTCGGCCGGCGTGTCCCCGACGTCCACCGGCACGGTCGCCGGCGAGCCGTCGGCGGTGACGGTGATCTGGTCGACGCCAGCCCGGATGTCCAGCACGGCCCATCCACCCGGTGCCCCGGGACGGGCGGTGACCGGTACGGCGGCCCCGCCCGCGCTGACCGTGATCGTGCCGGGCGGGGTGCTCGGCGGCGGGGCGCCATGGTGCTGCCCGGCCAGCTGGCTGCCGGCCCCCGCCGGGGTGGCGGCCACGTGGACCAGGTTCGGCCCCGGTCGCATCGGCGCGACCAGCACGGCCAGGTGTTGGAACGGCAGCTCCACCGGCCGCGCCAGCGGCTGCCCAGGCACCGGGGCGCCCGCCGGGTGCGGCAGGGTGGCCAGCACCGCGGCGGCAGTGAAGGCCACCGCCACGCCACCGGCGCACAGTCGGCTGAGCTCGCCCGCCCTGCCCCGCCCACCAGCACGGGGGCCGGCGACCAGGTGCTCCGGCCGATCCTCGGACTGGTCGAACTCGACATCGGACTCGACATCGACCGCGGACTCGGGCCGATCGGCCGCGCGGCCGGGGCGGGCCTCGGTGACCAGCCAGGTCGCGGTGATCAGCAGCGGCACCGCCGCCTGGACCAACGCGGCGAGGCCGTAGCCGGTGTGCAGCATGTCGTAGCCAGCGGGCGGCCCGGTCAGGGCGAGCTGGCCGACGCCGGCCACCGTGGTGACCAGCCCCGCCGCGATCGCCACGCCACGGACCCGGCCGGCCCCGTGACCGGCACCGACGCCGGCCTGGTGACCGCCACCGACGCCGGCCTGGTGACCGGCACCGGTGCCGACCCCGAGCACGCAGGCCCCGAAGAGCACCGCGCCGGCCAGCGCGAACACCACGTCCACCACGAGCGGGAGCCCGGTGCGCGCGGTGCCCAACTCGACCCCGAGCACGCCGGCCAACACCAGCGCCACCGGAGCCGCCGTGCCCGGCCGGGCTGTGCCCAACAGCAGCGGTACCAGCAGCGAGACCGCCGCCTGGGCCGCCGCCAGTGGCCGGGACGCGCCACCGGCGAGCACCTCGAGCGCGCAGCCGGCCGAGGCGAGCAGGCCGGCCACCCAGGCCAGCACCAGGACACCCCGCCCGACCCGCCGGTCGTCAGACCAGGAGAGCGCGCCGGCGACCAGACCGATGCCGGCGATGGCCGCGGTGGCCACCAGCAGCATCGCGCGCACCGCCGCCGCCGTCCCGTCGGGACTGGGGTCGACAAGTGCCAGCACCGGGTCAGCCGCCCGGTCGAGGCCGCCCACCCTGGCCAGCGTGACCGTGGTCAGCGCGGCCAGGGCGAGCAGCCCGGCGGGGAGCACCCCGGTGGTCGCCGCGGCGACCACCGAGGTACGCCCCACCGCCGTGAGGCGGTTACTACTTGAGATCTTCATCAGCCACGACGAACAACATGGAGTGCGGCTTGGCGTAGCCGAAGGCTCCGTGTGGCCAGACCTTGCGGTTGAAGTTGATGCACGGTTGACCGGTGTTCTCGTCCTTGAAATCGGTGTCCAGGCTCAGCGAGCCGTCGCGGTCGATGTCGGTCATGCACACCCGGTGGTCACCGTCGAGGCCGGTGCGGGCGACGAAGTAGTTGGCCGTGGCCAGCCGCTCCGGCTCGTCGGTCTCGTGGTAGTAGCCGTCGTCGCCTCGGACCAGGTTGTCCAGCGCGCCCCAGTGCGGGCCGCCGGCCGGGGTGTTGCCGATGGTGACGATGCCCTGCACGTCCGGGCAGTCCGAGCCCGAGCCACCGTTGATCGCGTCATCACGGGTCTTGATGTCGCAGTCGTAGTCGTCACCGGCGTCGACCAGCTTGGAGATGTCCAGGGAGAACACCCCACCGGTGGTACCCGGGTCGTTCGGACCCAGCGTGCCCTTCTGCCGCCCGACAATGGCGTGATACAGCGTTTTGTCGTCCGGGCTGGTCTGGATCCAACCGGCGTTGTCACCGGGGCCGGAGCCGCCACCCTTGAACTTCTTGTCCGCCGCCCAGTCGTCGAACACCTCACGCCATACCGGGTGCGCCGCGGTCATGTCCGAGGTGTAGAAGATCGCGCCACCCTGCATGGTCTGGGCGAACGCGCCCTTGTGCCCCGGCCGGTTGGTCACGGTCGTCTCCATGACCGCCCGGTCCTCCCAGTGCAGTGGGTCCCTGGGATCCGCCCTCGGCCCCACCGGCAGGTACGCCACCGACTTGACCTTCGGGTGGTTACGGTCGCTGATGTCCCAGGTCCGGATCGTGGGCCGGCGCAGGTACGGCGACGGGTTCTTCAACGGATCCAGGATGATGTTGCGCGGCTCCGCGTAGTCACTGGTGACCATCGCGTCCAGGTCCTCCCGGACCTGGATGCCGTGCGGGTTCGCGCAGCTGGGCACCTGAAGCGAGGGGGTGTTCAGGCACAGCTTCGGATCCTCCGGAGTGGCCACGGCGGCCGGGGACTCGGACAGGTTCTGTCCCTTCGGACCGAACCGGATGACCTCGCCGGGGGTACCGGCGAACCCGTTGCCGCTGCGGATCTCACCGTGGGTGTAGCGGCACGGACCGGGCGCCACCGGGCCACCCATGTACGTGCCGTACGCGGTGCCGTCCTTGAGCACCCAGTACGCGTCGGGCACCGAGCCACACAGCGTCTGCGACGGCAGGCTGATTCCGGACAGGCTCAGCGCCGGCAGCTTCGACACGTCGAACACGTACGTCGCCGCGGAGAACAGCCCACCCGCGTAGATCTTCTCGCCCTTGTGCCACACGTACTGCAT
>Ga0137412_10003471_pt1 | contig 12562 bp, 13 predicted proteins | sample CZODoug2_1_16fun_FD_122160 | JGI IMG/M metagenome (GOLD analysis project Ga0137412, IMG submission 122160) | Vadose zone soil fungal communities from Angelo Coast Range Reserve, California, USA - CZODoug2_1_16fungal (Hybrid Assembly) | ecosystem: Environmental > Terrestrial > Soil > Vadose zone...
AGCGTCTCGCTCTCCGGCCCGGCGGTGATCGCCGCGACCACCCGCTCCCGGGTCTCCCAGGTCTCGGTGATCTTCTGCTCGGACCGGTACCGCTGCAGGGCCACGTCCACCTGGTCGGCCACCCACAGCAGCGCCAGCTCGCGCAGCGCGGTGAGGTTGCCGACCCGGAAGTAGTTGCCGAGGGCGGCGTCGATCTTGCGGGCCGGGTAGACGTTGCCGTGCGCGAGCCGGCGGCGCAGCGCCTCCGGCGTGATGTCGACCAGCTCGATCTGCTCGGCCGTGCGCACGAACTGGTCGGGCACGGTCTCGTGCTGGGGCACCCCGGTGATCCGCTCGACCACGTCGTTGAGGCTCTCCAGGTGCTGCACGTTGACCGTGGACAGCACATCGATGCCGGCGTCCAGGAGCTCCTCGATGTCCTGCCAGCGCTTCTCGTTGCGCGAGCCGGGCACGTTGGTGTGGGCCAGCTCGTCGACCAGCGCGACCTCCGGCTCGCGGGCCAGGATCGCGTCGACGTCCATCTCCTCGAACTCGAGGCCCCGGTGGGTCAGGTGCTTGCGCGGCACGATCTCCAGGCCCTCGACCAGCTGCGCGGTCTTCTCGCGGCCATGCGTCTCGACGAGTCCGACGACCACGTCCGTGCCGCGATCGGCGCGGCGGCGCGCCTCCCCGAGCATCGCGAAGGTCTTGCCGACCCCCGGCGCTGCCCCGAGGTGGATGCGCAGCTCGCCGCGCCGCGGTTTTTCCGGTTGCACGTGCTTCAGTCTGCCCTGGTCAATGCTTCGCTGCCTGCACGGCCAGGTTCAGCGCGAGCACGTTGACTCCTCGCTCCCCGAGGAAGCCGGCGCCCCGGCCACTCGTGTTGTCGTCGACGATCTTCGTCACCTGGTCCACCGACAACCCGGTCACCCGGGCCACCCGGGCGATCTGGAGCTGCGCGTAGGCCGGGCTGATCGACGGGTCCAGGCCGGAGGCGGACGCGGTCACCGCGTCGGCCGGCACCTGGTCTGCCGACACGCCCTCGCGCTTGGCGATCTCCTCCTTGCGCGCCTTGATCTGCGCCACCAGCACCTGGCTGTCCGACGCCAGGTTCGACGCGCCCGAGGTGGCCGCGTCGTTGTCGGCCAGGCCCAGCTTGGTGTCGTCGGTGCCGGAGTAGTCCGACGCGGTCTCGGACGGGCGGGTGTGGAAGTACGGGTCGTTGTTCGGGTCCTTGGCCACCGGGTTGAGCCCGATCAGCGAGGACCCGACCGGCTGACCGTCCACGCTCACGATGGAGCCGTTGGCCTGCGCCGACAGCCCCGGGATCTGCCCGATCCCCCACACCGCGAGGGGATACACGATCCCCAGCAGCACGGTCATGACGAGCAGCACCCGGAGGCCGGCCGCGCTCTGCTTGACCAAACCTGACAGCCAACGCACGGCGATCACCCGATTCCAGGGATGAGACGGATCAACAGGTCGATGAGCCAGATGCCGATGAACGGCGTGATGATGCCGCCCACGCCGTAGATCAGCAGGTTCCGGCTGAGCAGGCTGGACGCGCTGGACGGCCGGTACCGCACGCCGCGCAGGGCGAGCGGGATCAGCCCGACGATGATCAGCGCGTTGAAGATGACCGCGGACAGGATGGCCGAGGTCGGGGTGGCCAGGTGCAGAATGTTCAGCCGGCCCAGGCCCGGGTAGACCGCCGCGAACATGGCCGGCAGGATGGCGAAGTACTTGGCCAGGTCGTTGGCGATACTGAAGGTGGTCAGCGCGCCCCGGGTGATCAGCAGCTGCTTGCCGATCTCCACGATCTCGATCAGCTTGGTCGGGTCCGAGTCGAGGTCGACCATGTTGCCGGCCTCCTTGGCGGCCGACGTGCCGGTGTTCATCGCCACGCCGACGTCGGCCTGGGCCAGCGCGGGCGCGTCGTTGGTGCCGTCGCCGGTCATCGCGACCAACTTGCCGCCGGCCTGCTCCTTCTTGATCAGCGCCATCTTGTCCTCGGGGGTGGCCTCGGCGAGGAAGTCGTCAACGCCGGCCTCCGCGGCGATGGCCCGCGCGGTCAGCGGGTTGTCGCCGGTGATCATCACGGTGCGGATGCCCATCAGGCGCATCTGGTCGAAGCGTTCCCGCATGCCGACCTTGACCACGTCGGACAGCGCGATCACGCCGAGCACCCGGGCCGGGGAGCCGGGCACCCACTCGGCCACCACCAAGGGGGTACCGCCCACCCCGCCGATGGCGTCGACCATGTCGTGCACCTCGTCGGATTCCCCGGACCCGCCGTTCTCCCGCACCCAGGCCGCGACCGCGGTGGCCGCGCCCTTGCGCAATTGGCGGGAGGAGCCGTTGGCGGAGATGTCCGCACCGCTCATCCGGGTCTGCGCGGTGAACGGCACGAACGTGGTGCCGTAGGACGCCGGCTCGTCGGGCACGGCGAAGTCGCGCTGCGCCAGCACCACGATCGAGCGACCCTCCGGGGTCTCGTCGGCGCGGCTGGCCAGGGTGGCCGCGTGCGCCAATTCGGTGCTGGTGACCCCGAGCGCCGGGTGGAAGGCAGTGGCCTGCCGGTTGCCGTAGGTGATGGTGCCGGTCTTGTCCAGCAGCAAGGTGTTGACGTCACCCGCGGCCTCCACCGCGCGCCCGCTCATCGCCAACACATTGCGCTGCACCAGGCGGTCCATGCCCGCGATGCCGATCGCGGAGAGCAGCGCCCCGATGGTGGTCGGGATCAGGCAGACCAGCAGCGAGACCAGCACCAGGCCGGTGACCCCGTTGTTGGTCAGCGCCGCGGAGTCCGGCACGCCGGGTTGGGTCACCTTGGCGAAGATGGCCATCGGCTGCAGGGTGGCCACGGCCAGCAGGAAGATGATGGTCAACGAGGCGAGCAGGATGTTCAGCGCGATCTCGTTGGGGGTCTTCTGCCGGTTGGCGCCCTCGACCAGCGCGATCATTCGGTCCAGGAACGACTCGCCGGGGCGCTGGGTGATGCGCACGACGATGCGGTCGGACAGCACCCGGGTGCCACCGGTCACCGCGGAGCGGTCGCCACCGGATTCGCGGATCACCGGCGCGGACTCCCCGGTGATGGCGGATTCGTCGATGCTGGCGATGCCCTCGACGATGTCCCCGTCACCGGGCACGCTCTGACCGGCCGTCACCTCGACGTAGTCGTCGCGGGCCAGCGCGGCCGCGGGCACCGATTCGCGTGGGGCGTGGCGGGAATCGCCGCTCCCCGGCGTCCAGCCGACCAGCCGAGTGGCGATCGTGTCCCGCTTGGCCGCGCGCAGCGTGGCCGCCTGGGCCTTGCCCCGCCCTTCCGCGACGGCCTCGGCGAGGTTGGCGAACACCACGGTCAGCCACAGCCACACGGTGATCGCCCAGGCGAACCAGGACGGGTCGCGGGCGGCCAGCACGGTGGTCCACACCGCGCCGACCTCGACCACGAACATCACCGGATTGCGCCACAGCGTGCGCGGGTCCAGCTTGCGCACGGCGTCGGGCAGCGAGGTGATCAGCATGCTCGGGGTGAGCAAACCTCCGCCGATCTTGGTGGCCGCCGGTGCGGGCGCGACCGGCTCCGGCGCGACCACCGGGGCCGGCCCCCGGTGCAGATCCGATGTCACGTCAGATTCCTTCCGCGAACGGGCCGAGCGCCAGCGCCGGCAGGTAGGTCAGCGCCACCACGATCAGCACCACGCCGGTGACCATGCCGACGAATTGCGCCCGGTGCGTGGGCAAGGTGCCTGCCGAGGGCGGGACGGTGCCCTGGCTGGCCAACGCTCCGGCCAGGCCGAGGACGAACAACATCGGCAGGAACCGGCCGATGAGCATGACCAGGCCCAGCGCGGTATTCCAGAACGTGGTGTTCACCCCGATGCCGGCGAACGCCGAACCGTTGTTGTTGCCCGCTGAGGTGAACGCATAGAGCACTTCGGAGAACCCGTGTGGACCGTGGTTGAGCATGGTCCCGCGCGCCGAGGGCACGGACATCGCGATGCCGGTACCGACGAGCACCACGATCGGGGTGATCAGCAGGTAGGTGGCGGCGAACTTCATCTCCCGGGCGCCGATCTTCTTGCCCAGGTATTCCGGGGTGCGCCCGACCATCAGGCCCGCGACGAACACGGTGATCACCGCGAGGATCAACATGCCGTACAGACCGGAGCCGGTACCGCCGGGTGCCACCTCGCCCAACATCATGTTGAGCAGCACGACCGCGCCGCCCAGGGCGGTGTAGGAGTCGTGGAAGGAGTTCACCGCACCGGTCGACGTTAATGTCGTCGACGAGGCGAACGTCGCCGAGTCCGGGACCCCGAAGCGGGTCTCCGTCCCCTCGAACGCGCCGCCGGCGGACATCGGGTTCGTGCCGTGGTGCGCGATCTGGAGGGCGTTGATCGCGATCACGCTGCCGATCCAGAGGATCGCCATCACCGCGACGATCGCGGTGCCCTGCCGTACGTCGCCGACCATCCGACCGAAGGTGCGCGGCAGCGAGAAGGAGATCACCAGCAGCAGGAAGATCTCGATGAAGTTCGTCCACGCCGTCGGGTTCTCGAACGGGTGCGCGGAGTTCGCGTTGTAGAACCCGCCGCCGTTCGTGCCGAGCTCCTTGATGACCTCCTGGCTGGCCACCGGGCCGCCGGTGATCGCCTGCGTGCCACCGGCCAATGTGCTCACCGTGCGGTTGCCGTGAAAGTTCTGCACCGCACCGCCGGCGATCAGCACGGTGGCGCCGACCACCGAGATGGGCAGCAGAATCCGGGTGCAGGTACGGGTCAGGTCGACCCAGAAGTTGCCCAGGCCGCTGGTCCGGTTGCGCGCGAAGCCACGCACCAGCGCAATCGCCACCGCGATCCCCACCGCCGCGGAGACGAAGTTCTGCACGGCGAGCCCGGCCATTTGGGCCAGGTGACCCATCGTCGACTCACCGGAATACGCCTGCCAGTTGGTATTGGTGACGAAGCTGGCGGCGGTGTTCCAGGCCAGGGCGGGCGCGACGCCGGAGAACCCGAGGTTGCCGGGCAGGTGACCCTGCAGACGCAGCAGCAGGTACAGGCCGAACACGGAAACCGCGGAGAACGCCAGCACGCTGCGCGCGTAGGCGCTCCAGGTCTGTTCGGCATCGGCGTCCACCCCGATGGCCCGGTACAGGACGCGTTCCGCGCGCAGGTGCCGACGCGAGGTGAAGACGCGGTACATGTAGTCACCGAGCGGAACGTGCACGACCGCGAGCAGCAGGGCGAGCGTCGCGATGAACACGATGCCCGCGCCGGTGGCGCCCATCAGAACCGTTCCGGGAACAGCAATGCCGCGAGGCAGAACACCATGAGCGCGGCGGCGATGATCAGCCCGACCACGTTGTCGCCGCTCACAGAGTGCCCAATCCGCGGATCACAGCGCCGAACAAAATGAACACTGCCACGGTCAACAAGACGTAGAGCACGTCTGTCCCAGTCACGAGGCCTCCGAGCACGGGCAGATGCTCGCCGGGGTGGCGAGCGGCACCCACTACAACCCTCGGGCGATGCCGCCGCTGCCGATCTTGACGCGATCCCTACGCGCCGACCGGGAATCCCTATGCGGTCCTGATGCCGGTCACGGAGTGCCACCGTCCACCCGCAGGATCGCGCCGGTGGTGAAACTGGACGCGGCCGAGGCGAAGTACAGCGCGGCGCCGACGATCTCGTCGGGTTCCCCGGCCCGGCCCATGGCCATCGCGCCGAACCACTCCTGCTCCTGCGTCGGATCCCAGGCCTTGGCGATGTCGGTGCGGAACGGGCCGGCCATGATGCCGTTCACCCGCACGTGCGGCGGCCACGCCCGGGCGAAGCCCTCGGTGAGCGCGTTCAGCCCGGCCTTGGCCGCGGCGTAGGGCAGATAGTCCGGCGAGGGCCGGATCGACCCGACCGAGGAGATGTTGATGATCGACCCGCCGCCGTCCGCGGCCATCCGCTCCCCGAACTGGGCAGTGAGCCGGAACGGGCCCTTCAGGTTGACCCCGATCACCTTGTCCCACAGGGCCTCGCTGACATCGAGGAGGCCGTCGTAGTGCGGGGACAGGCCTGCGTTGTTCACCAAGATGTCGACGCGGCCGAAGGTGTTGTAGACCTGCTCGACGAGGATGTCGCACTGCGTCCATTCGCTGACGTTGGTGGGCAGGGCGACCGCGCGATGCCCGTATCGCTCGCGGAGTTCGGCCGCGGTCGACTCGCAGTCGACGGACTTGCGGGAGGACACCACGACGTCCGCGCCCTGCGCGGCGAAGGCGTGCACCATTTCGTGGCCGAGGCCGCGGCTGCCGCCGGTGACCACCGCGACCTTGCCGCTCAGGTCGAACAGGGCATCGGCGATACCGGTCATCCTCAGACCCCCCGGAATGCCGCGGCGAAGTCCTCGAGTTCACCGGGGATGTCCGGTCCGGCCGGGGAGTAGACCAGCTCGGTGATCCCCCCTTCAGCCAGCTGGGCGAACCGCTCCCGCCAGCCCTGCCGGGACCGCGCCATGCCGAAGGCGACCAGCAAGTCACCGTCGATGAAGGTGGCGTCGCGTTGGTTCAGCCCGCACAGGTGGCCGTAATGCATCTCCAGGTGCACCCGCTCGGGGGCCACGTCGTCGTACAGCGCGGCGTACTCCTTGCCGCGCGGCATGTTCTCCAGATTCCCGCCCACGTAGCCGAAGTGGTACATCACCGCGGCGGCGTGGCCGGCCGCCGCCAACACCCGCGGCGAGTTCGGGTCCTCCCCGTCGCGCACCACGGTGCCCGCCTGCAGCATCACGCTCCAGTCGAAGCCGGGCAGCGGGGCGTCCGCGACGAACACACCATCGGCGTACTCCCGCGCCGTCGCCTCACCCTTGGGACCCATCGCGGCGACGATCCACGGCACCTCGATGGGCCGGTCGGGCAGGAAGCCGGGCCAGGCCATCATCGAGATCAGGCGTTCTTCCCACAGGGTTTCCTCGCCGCGCAGCAACGCCTTGACCGTGCGCATGTACTCGGCCACCGAGGCCCAGGTCAGGGGTTTGTGACCCATCGCGATGCGCGCGGTGAACCCGGTGCCGATGCCGACCACCACGCGGCCCCGGCCGGCGACGCCGACCAGCGTGGCGATCGCGGAGGCGGTGGTCATCGGGTGACGCAGGTTCGGGATCAGTACGCCCGCACCCAACCCGATGCGTTCGGTGCGGTCGGCCGCGCGGGTCAGCTGGGTCCACACGTCGGCCAGGATCGGCGGGGAGTCGTAGAGCCAGGCCCGCTCATAGCCGAGTTCCTCGGCGATGCGGACGTGTTCCGGGGAGTCCAGCGAGGTAGCGAACCCGCACGACAGCTTCATGGCTCACGTCTTTCTCGGGGCGTGACCGGACCTCCAGTACTACACCCGAGCTCGCGCGAGGCGTGCCGCGGCGTCCAATCCCGGCCGCATGGCCGAAGGAAGCCGGCGCCGCACCCGCCAGCGGGCGCCGCAGAACGCACCGTTGGCGAGCGTCGCGAACCCGCGCTCGTCCATCCGCAACGCGAGCAACAGGTGCGCCACCCGGTCGGCGCGCGGCAGGTTCGGCTCCGGCACGCGCACGCAATAGCAGTGCACCCGCCGCCCGCCCGGCCGCACCAACAGCGCACCCTGCTCCCCAACCAGCCACACCCCGAGCGTGCCGGGCTCGCACACCAGCCCGGTGCGCTCGTAGCCGTCCCGGGCGTCGTGGCCGACGAGATCGCCGAGCAGCCCGAGCGCGGTGCGTTCGCTCGCTTCCGTGCCGGGCTGCGGGCCGCGCGGCTTCGCCACGTTCGCGCCGCGCTGGGCATAGACCTCACAGATCACCCAGGCATGGCCGAGGGCGAGCAGGCCGATCGGGAAGGTCAGTGGCTGCAGCAGGAAGAGCCCGACCGCGACCGCGCAGAACGGCACCACGTGCGAGAGCGTGGTGAGCGTCCACCAGAACGCGGTGCGGCGCAGCGTTCGCTCATCGGCCAGCGGCCGCCACGGGACGGCCGCCAGCTCGGGGAGCGTGCCGGCCGCGGGCTCAGCCACCCGCGATCGGCCGGCGCATGATGACCAGGTCGGCGTCCAGCGGCAGCTCGCGGACCATCTCGGCGTGACCCGGACCGGTGGTGACCATGGCGATCGAGCCGCGGTCCAGCTCGGCGCGGAACGCCGCGACGGCGGCCTCAATCAGCGCCGGATCGTCGGTGGTCCACTCCGCGAGCGTGGTGTGGCCGGTGTGGTCCATGCGGATCAGTTTCGACATCGCAACTCCTTCGGACGGCCTGTCGCGATGGTACGCCGGGCTGATTATTAACCCGGGCCCGATACATTCCGCCCGTGCGCGTGGATCTGATCACCGAGGACGGCATCACCGCGCATGCCGTCGCAGATCTCCCGGCCCTGTTGGCCGCGGAGAAGGGCATCGTCTGGGTCGACATCCCCGCCTGCGACCCGACCAGCAACCAGGTACTCAGCGAGGTGTTCGGCTTCCACCCGATCGCCATCACTGACTGCGCGCAGCGCAACCGGATGCCGCGGGTGCACGTCTATCCCGACCATCGCTTCTACGTGCTGCACAGCCCGGAGGCCGGCAAGTCCGGGCACGTGCACTACGTCGAACTCGACCAGTTCGTCGGAAAGCACTACCTGGTCACCGTGCACGGCCCGGCCAACGAGAACGTGCAGTCCGAACGGATCGTGCGGGAGACCGAGGCGGTGCGGGCGAAGATCGAGGCCGGGCGCTTCCTGCCGAGCACTTCTTATGAGCTCTCGCACGCGATCGTGTCCGCCATCGCCCGGCACATGGAGCGCTTCCTGGAGCAGGCCACCGAAGAGGTGTGGCGGCTGGAGAAAGCGGTGAACGCGGGCGAGGAAGGCGACCCCGAGGAGTTCCTCGAGGACATGTTCCGGGCCCGACACGGCCTGCTCGCGGTGCGCACCATGGCCGCGGCCAGCTGCGAGGTGTTCGGCCGGGTGCTCGGTCTGATGGGCAGCGGCGCCGTCCCGGCGCAGAACCGGCCGATCATGGACGACCTCATCGACCAGTTCAGTCGGGTGTGCAACCTCGCGGATGGGCAGAAGGACTACCTGGCCGGGGTGATCGAGCACTTCCGGGCCCGCACCGAGACCAAGATGACCATCGCCGCGGAACGGCTCGCGGTGATCGCCGTGGTCACCCTGCCGATCACCGCCGTGGCGTCGGTGTACGGGATGAACGTCATCGTCAACGGCAAGACCGAGTGGTTCCAGCTGGTGGCGGTGCTGGTCGCCATGGTGGTGATGTCCGGCTTCCTGTTGCGCTGGGCCAGGCGCCAGGGTTGGTGGTGACGGCCGGCATGCTCGGGTCGTGACGAGCATCGAGGTGGCGGTCGGGGACATCACCCGTGAGCGCGTCGACGCCATCGTCAACGCGGCCAACTCCACGCTGCGCGGCGGCGGTGGGGTAGATGGCGCGATCCACCGGGCGGCCGGCCCGCGGTTGGCGGAGGCGGGTGCCGCGTTGGCGCCGTGTGCCACCGGGGACGCGATCCCCACGGCGGCCTTCGACCTGGAACCGGCGATCAGCTGGGTCATTCATACGGTCGGGCCGGTGTGGCACGGCGGCGGGCAGGGCGAACCGGCGCTCTTGGCGTCCTGCTACCGCCGTTGCCTCGAGGTGGCCGACGACTTGGGCGCGCAGAGCGTGGCGTTCCCGGCGATCTCCACCGGGGTCTACGGGTATCCACCCGACGCCGCGGCCCGGATTGCGGTGGACACGGTACGGAACACTCCGACGAAGTGTCAGTTGATCAAGCTGGTGGCCTTCAGCGAGGCCACCGCGGCGTTGTTGCGGGAGGCGTTGGGGTGAGCCCGAAAGGTCTGTTGATCGACTGGGGCGGGGTGCTCACCAGCGACGTGTTCGCCTCGTTCGACCACTGGTGCGAGCGGGAGGGCCGGGCCGCGGGCAGCGTGGCCACGATGTTCGCCGAGGAGCCGGGTCGGGGCTTGCTGTTCGACCTGGAATGCGGGCGGATCGGGATCGGTGAGTTCGAGACGTCGCTCGGTGTCGTGCTGGACACCGAACCGACCGGGTTGGCCGACGCGTTGTTCGCCGGGATGACCACCCAAGACCCGCGAATGGCGGACGCGGTGAGTGCGCTGCACGCGGCCGGGGTACGCACCGGGTTGCTGTCGAACTCGTGGGGGATGCACCACTACGACCGCACCCGATGGGCGGAGATGTTCGACGTGCTGGTGCTCTCCGCCGAGCACGGCGTGCGCAAGCCGGACCGGGCCATCTACGAAGCGGCGGTCGACGCCATCGGGTTGCTCGGGGATCAGTTGGTGTTCGTCGACGACATCGGCGGCAACCTCAAACCGGCCCGTGAGCTGGGCATGCTCACCTACCGGCACACCTCGGTGGAGGACACCGTGGCCTTCCTCGGCGAGCAGTTCGGGGTCGCGCTGTAGGGCATGGCGGTCCATTCGGACCAATGCTGGTGACCGGGTTGGGGCGGGTGTTATTCACTCGGTCGGGAACAGCAATCGAGGGGGAGTCCCATGCGCAAGTCACGTCGGACGGCCGTCCTGGCCATCGCTGCGGTTGGTGCACTGCTGCCGGCCGGGACCGCCAGTGCGGTCAGCACCGGGGACGCACCGGCGAAGCACCGGGTGGTCTCCAAGTGGGGCCACATCAAGATCTGCAAGCACGGGCTGGACACGTTCGACGTGTACGCCGACGGCCAGGGCAAGACCTGGCAGTCCTCGTTGAACGACGGCCGCACCGACTGCACCAACTGGGGTGCCATGCGGCCGGGCCAGTACGACATCGCGTTCGCGCAGAACGTGGCCTCGCAGCAGCACGTGGTGATCTTCGCGACCTACCGGGACAACAAGGGCAAGATGTGCCGCAAGGCCTTCACCGGCCAGGGCGTGCTGAACTCCCTGCTGCTGCCCGGCAAGTCGATCAAGATCAACCTGCTGCTGCACCGCAGCTGACGCCCGCTCAGACCCCCAGCTCGCGGATGAACCCCGGCGGGATCAGCACGTCGTCGCGGGTCAGGTCCGCCACCGAGGCGCGGCCCAACGCGAGCAACGTCGAGTCCAGGCCGGCGCGCAGGACGTCCAACACGTTCTCCACGCCGGCCTGACCGTTCGCGGCCAGCCCCCACAGGTAGGCGCGGCCGATCATCACGGCCCGCGCGCCCAGTGCCACGGCCTTGGCCACGTCGCTACCTCGGCGGATGCCGCCGTCCAGCAGCACCTCGATCTGGCTGCCGACCGCGTCGGCGATCACCGGGAGCGAGCGGATCGCGGCCGGGGTGCCGTCCAGGTTGTTGCCGCCGTGGTTGGACACCGAGATCGCGGACAGCCCCGCGTCCACGGCACGCTTCGCGTCGTCCACCCGGATGATGCCCTTGAGCATGCACGGGCCGTCCCACTGCGAACGCAGCCAGGCGATGTCCTCCCAGGACGGCGGCGGGGTGCCCATCCATTCCCCGTAGGCGGCGAAGAAACCCGGCGCGGCGTCGTCCTTGCCGCCCATGTTGGGCACCGCGAGGTCGGGCAGTTTGCCGCTGCGCGCGAAGGCCAGCAGCCATTGCGGGCGCATCAGCACCTCGGGGGCGAACTTGATCGCGGTCTTCAGGTCGATGGACTGCGGGATGTGCGGGCTGCCCCAATCGCGCGAGTGCGAGAACGACCAGTCCAGGGTGACGATCAGCCCGGTGGCACCGGCCGCGCGGGCCCGTTCCAGCCGGCCCATGATCGCGTCGCGACTGCCGCACCAGTAGACCTGGAAGAACGTCGGGGCGCCCTGCGCGACGACCTCCTCGATCGGCTTGGACGCGAACGAGCTCAGCCCCACCGCGGTGCCCCGGGCGGCGGCAGCGCGGGCCACCCCGAGTTCGGCGTCCGGGTGCACGGCCTGCACGCCGGTCGGGGAGAGCAGCACCGGCAGGGAGATCTGTTGCCCCATCACCCGGGTGGACAGGTCGCGGCCCGCGGGCGCGCCGGCCACGTGCGGGGCAAAGCCGAGTTCGGCGAAGGCCGTCAGATTGTCCCGGTAGGTGACGCCCTGTTCGGAGCCGGCCAACAACGCCTTGTACACCGAGCGGGGCAGCCGGCGCTTGGCGCGGCGCTGGGCCTCGGCCACGGTCTCGAACCAGGCAGTGCTCATGGGGTCCTCCTGTGGGGGCGGGTGCGGACGCGTTGAATGCGCGGCAACAGCGGCGCGACGGTACGGGTACGTGCGCACCCGGCGATGACGCCGACGCCGTAGGCGACGTCCTCGGCCAGGTGCGTGATGGTCCAGCGCAGCGGGTCGGTGGCCTGCGCGCGGCGGGTCCACCAGGCGGCGAGCGGTTCAGCAAGCACCAGGGCAGCGACGCCGGGACGGGTACGGCGGGCCAACAGGCCGGCGAGCACCAGCGGGGCGACGGTCTGCACGGCGTAGGTGCCGGTGGTCCGAGCGGTCCAACCGATCCGCGTGGCCAGCGCCGGGGGGGCGCCGCGGGCGGGCAGCCCCGTGCGCCGGCGGCGCTGCAGCTCATCGATGGCCGCGCCGGTCAGCAGCGCGGTGGCCGGCACCGGGCGGCGGGTGAGCGCGGCGA
>Ga0137412_10003472_pt1 | contig 12561 bp, 9 predicted proteins | sample CZODoug2_1_16fun_FD_122160 | JGI IMG/M metagenome (GOLD analysis project Ga0137412, IMG submission 122160) | Vadose zone soil fungal communities from Angelo Coast Range Reserve, California, USA - CZODoug2_1_16fungal (Hybrid Assembly) | ecosystem: Environmental > Terrestrial > Soil > Vadose zone...
GCTCGCAGTTGTCGAGGATCAGCAGCGCGCTCGACCCGGTCAGCGCGGCGACCAGCTTCGCCGCGGCGTCGCGGGCGCCCGGCAGCGTCTCCAGCAGCGCCCGATCGCGCAGCCGCAACGCCGACAGCGCGGCCGGTACGACGTCGCCGGCGTTGGTGACCGAGGCGAGCTCGATCATCCACACCCCGTCCGGTGACTCCGGTGCCAGCGCGGCACCCACCTCGCTGGCCAGCCGGGTCTTGCCGGCGCCACCGGGACCGACCAGCGTGACCAGCCGCGATCGCCGCAGCAGCTGGCCGATCGCGGCCATGTCCTGATCCCGGCCCACGAAGCTGGTCAGCTGGGCGCGCAGATTCGTGGTCGCGGTGGCCGGCGGCGCGGTGGATGCGGCCAGCTCACCGCGCAGCGCCGCGACATGAATGGCCTGCAGCTGCGGTGACGGATCGACGCCCAGCTCCTCGGCCAGCCGCTCCCGCGCGTCCTCATACGACGTCAATGCCTCGGCCTGCCGGCCGGCCCGATAGAGCGCGGTGACGTACTGCCCGCGGAGCCGTTCCCGCAACGGATGCGCGGCGACCAGGGCGGCCAGCTCGGCGACCAGCTCGACGTGCTGGCCGAGCTCGAGCCCGGCCGCGATCCGGTCCTCGGCGCTGGCCAGCCGCGCCTCCTCCAGCCGGCGCGCGGCCGGGGCGGCGAACGGTGCGTCGGGGATGTCGGCCAGCGCCGGCCCGCGCCACAGCTCCTGGGCCGCGGACAGCTGGGTCAGCGCCCGGCCCGGGTCGCCGGCGGCCAGCGCCCGCCGCCCGGAGTCGGCCAACCGCTCGAACTCCGCCACATCGGTGGATTCGACGGCCAACGCGTACCCGGCCGGCGTAGAGCTGATCAATGCGACATCGCCCAATGCCCGGCGCAGCCGCGACACCAGCGACTGCAATGCATTGGCCGCGCCGGCGGGCGGTTCGCCGCCCCATAGGGAATCGACCAGCCGATCGACGGACACGCTACGGGCCGGTTCGAGGGCAAGGCAGGCCAGTAGCGCCCGCAACCGCGCCCCGCCGATCTCGACCGGCCGGTCATCGATGCGCACCTGCAGCGGACCGAGCAGCAAGCAGCGCATATGGCGCTGCTCGCCAGCTGTCTCCGCACGGGGCTGCTGGCTCCGCTCGCGAGCTCGCTCCGCACGGTCCACCCGACCAGCGTGTCAGATAACGCCGCCCGGCCGCCGGTCCCCAGCAGATCCCGGCGCCCGGCCGGTGAGGTGGCGTACCAAAAAGAACTCAAGCCCTCGACCGGTCGCGGGGGGAAGCGATCGGTCAAGGGCCTGAGGTCTAGGGGTGGTGCATATATGGGCTGCGCGTTAGAAGGCGCGCAATCTCTAGCGGAGGCTCAAGCGCTGACCCGGGTAGATCACGTTCGGGTTGGCGCCGACGACCTTCTTGTTGCTGGCGTAGAGCTTGTGCCAGTCCACATCGGCCCGCTGGCCGATCTTGGACAGCGTGTCACCGAGGTGCACGACGTAGCTCGAGCCGGTGATCTTGCTGCCGAGACTCTCCACCGACTGCAGCGGCGTGGGCGTCGGCTCCGTGGGAGTCGAGGTCGCCGGGGCGGTCTGGCGCTGTGGAGCCGGCGTGGCAGCCTGCTGCTGCGCGGGCTGGCTCTGCGTCTCGGTGCTCGCCGCGGTGCTGGAGGCACCACCGTTGGAGCTGCTCAGGCCCGCCTGGACCGAGCACACCGGCCATGCGCCGGAACCCTGACCGGCCAGCACGCGCTGCGCCACGGCGATCTGCTGGGCCTTGGTGGCCTGGTATGCCTCCGGCGCGTACGCGGTGCCGCCGTAAGCGGCCCAGGTCGACGGGGTGAACTGCAGACCACCGGAGAAACCGTTGCCGGTGTTGATGCTCCAGTTGTCGGTCGACTCGCAATGCGCGACGCGGTCCCACACGCTGTCAGCGTGGGCCACGCCACCACCAAGCATCATCGGGGCGGCGGCTGCTGCGCCGACGGTAGCCACCGCGACAGCCGCCTTGCGCATCTGCAGGGCTTCACGGCGGTGACGGCCCTTGTACGAGTAGGACCGCACGAGATCGTGGTTGTTCGACATTTCCACCTCTCAACGCCTGCGAGGTGAGCTGTCGGGTTCGGGCGAGAGGATGTGCCCGGCCGCTGGTGCGGCTTCACCCCAAGACGTCTGGCCGATGGTCGATCGCTGGCCTAACGCCGGTCGTTCACCTGGGTCCCCCGCTCCTGCCCTTAGCGAGTGCTGGGGCCGTCTCCCGGTGGGCAGGACTTGGCGTGCCGGTGACGGGGTCTGCGCACAATCGCAGCCGGGACAGAAGCTAGGCGCCCTGAGCCCCGGGATCAACTCGACACGAGGTGTCTCTACTGCGCGGAAGGGCTGTTCTGCGGTCGGGTTACTGGTTCGTTCGGCGCAATTTGACAGAGCTGAAGGCACCTATTACACGCCGTGGATAACAATTCCTGTCCGTGCCGTTATCGAGCTGTGACCTGCAGCTCAAGGAGAATTCACTGGACGAGGGCGCCAAATGGCGGTAACGCAAATGCGCTCTTCAGGCTGATCGCGTGCGTCCGAACACGAATCGTCACCGGCGGTTCAGTGAATTCTCAGATTTAGATAGCCGGCTAGCGAATTACGGGCGATTTGCGCCTACTGTCGCGTTTGCTCGAGAGCGCCGTGACGTGGCCGTGACGGGGCTGAGCGAGGGTGCGCGCACGGCGTTGGCATGAACCGCCATGCGCATGATCCAGGCGCTAAATCGCCCACCGCACAGGCAGGTTGGCCGTTCGACCACCCGAACGAAACGCCATCCGCGGAGACATCACCAGTACCCCGCGATCCGGTGGTTGCGTGGCCGGGTGCTGTCCGACGCGGTTTATTGCACGGAGCGCGCCGCGTTCCGTATAGTCGCTGATCAGGTCATGAGTGCCAGCGTCAAGCCCCGGCTTGCTGGCCGGCAACCCTCGCTCCGCGGTGGGGTGCCCCGGGTGAAGACCGGGCCAGGCACGGTTCCGTGCCCGGCAAGCGCGGGTCCCGGCAGCAGTGGCAACGAGTGCCTTCTTACGCCAGGTCCCCTGGTGTCGAGGAGTTTCCGTGTCCGTCGCTACATGCGTCGACCAGGTGCTTGATGAGCTGCCCCGCCAGTTCGCGCCGGTGCCCACCCCCCACCCGGAGTTGGTCGGCGCCGGGCTGTCCGTGCCGCTCGTGTCGGGCCAGACGGTGTTGTACGCGAACTTCGACTATGCGGCCAGCGCGCCGGCGCTGACCGCCGCGCGCGATGCGGTCGCCGACCTGCTTCCGTGGTACGCCAGCGTGCACCGTGGCGCCGGCCTGGCCTCCCAGACCAGTACGGCCGCGTATGAGGCGGCCCGGGAAGCGGTCGCCCGGTTCGTCGGCGCCCGCCGCGGCATGGCGACGATCTTCACCCGCAACACCACCGATGCGATGAACCTGCTCGCGCATGCGCTGCCGCGGCCCTCGACGGTGATCGTGTTCGAGACCGAGCACCACGCCACGCTGTTGCCGTGGCGGGGGCACCGGGTCGTGCGGCTGCCGGCCCCGGCCAGCCCCGAGGCGGCCTGCGCCGACGTGGCCCGGGCGCTGGCCGAGAGCCCGGTCGGGCCGCGGCTGGTCGCGGTCACCGGTGCCTCGAACGTCACCGGCGAGGTCTGGCCGGTCGCCGAGCTGGCCCGGGTCGCGCACGCTGCCGGCGGCCGGATCGTGGTCGACGCCGCCCAGCTCGCGCCCCACCGGCCGGTCGATATCGCCGCGCTGGACGTGGACTACCTGGCGCTGTCCGGGCACAAGCTATATGCGCCGTTCGGGGTCGGTGCGCTGATCGGCCGGTCGGACTGGCTGCGCGCGGCCCCGCCGTACCTCATTGGCGGCGGCGCGACCCGGGCCGTGCACGACCGCAGTGTTTCGTGGGCCGAGCTGCCCGACCGACACGAGGCCGGCACCCCCAACGTGGTCGGTGCGGTCGCGCTGGCCGCGGCGTGCGGTGCGTTGCGGCGGGCCGACCGGGCCGCGCTGGCCGACCGCGAGCAGGCCCTGTTGGCCCGGCTGCGTAAGGGTTTGGCCAATGTGCCCGGTCTCTGCGAGCTGCGGTTGTGGGGTCCTGACGCACCGCGGGTCGGCATCACATCATTCGCGCTGGCCGGGTGGGACGGCCGCCGGCTGGCCACCGCACTGTCCGCGGAGCATGGGATCGGGGTGCGCGCCGGTGCGTTCTGCGCGCATCCGTTCGTCCGCAGGCTGCTCGGCTCGGCCGGCTGCGACGGCACCGCGCCGGTGCCGGTCCGGGCCAGCATCGGGTTGGGGACCACCGAGCGCGACGTCGACCGGCTGGTGTCCGCGGTGGACCGACTGGCCCGCCGCGGGGCCGATTGGTCCTATGTGGAGCGTGCTGGCGAAATTGTGCCGGATCCCGATCCACGGCCGCGTAAAGATATCGCCGGTAACTGGTTTTAATTCACTATAGATTCGTACGGAAGCCCTTGTCCGACAGGGGCTTCCGTACGAATTTTTTGCTTTTACGGCACGACGATCGTTGGCCATTTCGCGGATCGTACCAATCGAATTGCAACCGATCCGACAAGGCGGCGTTGGTGTCGAGAATGGCCGACCACGACGGCGTCGGCCTGCACTTGTTTGGCGACGCATTCCAACAATTGCACGGGGTCGCCGGTGCCGGCGACGAAGCGCCACGACACCCCGGTGCCATCGAGGTGCAGCTTCACCTCGTGCTCCATGTCCTGCGCGATGATGTGGGTGACGCCGGCCAGGCTGGTGTCCACGGTGGTGCCCATCGCGGCCAGCACGGAATTCGGGCTGGCGAACGCGATGACCAGCGACGATCCCTGCCGCCGGGCCAGGCCCGAGGCGTAGGCCAGTGCGTTGGCGGCGGTGTCGCTGCCGTTGTACCCGACGACGATGACCCTGGGTCCGTCTGTGCCCAGTTCGAAGCTGCTCACAGAGCTGCTCCCTCCGGATCAACCGCGTTACACCACGTTCATTGTTTAGCAATGTAAACTGTAACGCGATGGAGCGGTCCGTGGAAGCGCACCGGCTGGCCGGCGAGTTGGCTCCGCGGCTGGCCAGGTTGATCATCACGCTGCGCCGGGATACCGCCGCGGCGGGCCTGAGCCGGGTGCAGCTGACTGTGCTGGCGTGCCTGCGTGATGGCGGGTCGCGGCGTATTACCGAGCTTGCCGACCTCGAGCAGATCACCCAACCGTCGATGACCGCGCTTGTTTCGCGGATGGAACGTGCCGGCTTTGTGGCTCGAAGCCCGGATTCGAGGGACCGGCGCGCGGTGCAGGTTCGGATCACCGCCGCGGGCCGGCGGCAGTACGACGTCGGGCTGGCCGCCTACACCGAGGCGCTGGGCATCCGGCTGAAGCGGCTGAGTCCGGCGGATCGCCTCGCCCTGGGCCGCGCGATCGCGGCGCTGGACGCGGTGCTCGACGACACGGACCTCTAACCGCCGTCGAGCCGGGCGAGCAACGCCGTCGGCGCCACCATCCGGTAGCCGTCCTGAACGATCTCGGCGATCTCCGACCAGTCCACCGGAACGTCGAGATACACCCCGACCCAACCGCGCTGTCCAACATAGGCCGGTACGAAGTAACGGTCCGGTGCGCCGGTCACCAATTCAGACTGGGCGCCGGCCGGAGCGTGGCACCAAAATCCCAGCCGGTCGTCGTGATGGTGATCGGCGTACATGACAAACTGCTTCTTCCCCCGTACGAAAAAGCTCGGCTCGCCGTGGCTCAGGCGCTCCGTGGTGTCCGGAAGTGCCAGACAGATCGCCCGTAACCGTTCCAGCGGATCCTCATTCATCACCGGAGATTCTCGTGCCTTCCCTTCTGGCTCCGCTCCGCAGGCTCCGCTCCGCACTGTCGAGCAATCGTCAACTTCCCTGCGCTCGCGGGCGTCTTACCTTCGAGGCGCCCCGGGTTGGAGCCCGGCACCGCGTTTTGTTCGGTCGACGATGAAGGGGTCTAGGGCAGGATGATGGCCGTGAGTGCGCCTGCCGACGTCGATTCACAGCACCGCAAACCTCCCGTCCAGCGTTGGTGGGAGCGGTCTCGGCGGCGTACCCCCGGCACCGTCGCGGCGCTTACCTGGCTGATCGGGTTGATGACCGTCATCAGCGCCCTGCTGCGCGGGCGGCACCACCGGTTCGAGGATCTGGCCAGCCTGGTCGGCCGACCGGTCGCCAAGCAGACCACCGCCACCGCGACCGCGCTGCTCATCGCGCTCGGCCTGCTGCTGATGTATCTGGCCTCCGGCCTGCGGCGGCGCAAGCGCCGGGCCTGGCGGGCCGCGATCGTGGTCACCGCGCTGGTCGCGCTCTCGCACCTGGCCGCCAAGCTCAACATCGTCGGCGTGGTCCTCTCACTGCTACTGATCATCGTGTTGGTGATCGCCCGCGAGCAGTTCTATGCGCTGGGCGATCCGACCACCCGGTGGTACGCGCTGCGGGTCACGATCGAGCTGATGCTGGTCGGCGTGGTGCTCGGCATGGTCGGGCTCGCGGTCAACAGCGGCTCCATCCTCGGCGAGCCGTCGCTGTGGCAGCAGTTCCAACACGTGATCGACGGATTCGTCGGGGTCGAGGGACCGCTGAAGTTCCGTACCGACCTGGTGGACGACATCGTCGGCTACAGCATGGCCGCGATGGGGTTGCTCGTGCTGTTCGTCGGGTCCTATCTGTTCCTGCGGTCGGCCCAGCCGCGCGCGGTGCTCACGACCGGTGATGAGGAGCGGCTGCGGGCGCTGCTGGAGAACCACGGTGCCCGGGACTCGCTGGGCTACTTCGCGCTGCGCCGGGACAAGAGCGTGGTCTGGTCGCCCAGTGGCAAGTCCGCGGTGACGTTCCGGGTGGATGCCGGGGTGGCGCTGGCCAGCGGCGACCCGATCGGCGACCCGGAGGCCTGGCCGGGCGCGATCGAGGAGTTCCTGGACCTGGCCGCCCGCCACGCCTGGGTGCCGGCGGTCATCGGCGGCAGCGAGCAGGGCGCGACCGTCTACCGCCGGCACGGGCTGGACGCGCTGGAGCTGGGCGACGAGGCGATCGTCGAGGCGAGCGCGTTCAGTCTGGACGGGCGGCCGATGCGCGGCGTCCGGCAGGCGGTCAAGCGGGTCGAACGGGCCGGGTACGACGTCCAGGTGCGCCGCGCCCGCGACCTGTCCGACGGCGAGATGAACGAGCTGGTCACGGTCGCCTCGGCCTGGCGCGGTGGCGCGGTCGAGCGCGGTTTCTCGATGGCGCTGTCCCGGCTCGGTGATCCGTCCGACGGCGAATGTGTGGTGGCAACCGCGCACCAGGACGGCCGGTTGCGCGGGCTGCTGCATTTCGTACCGTGGGGCCCCGATGGGTTGTCGCTGGATCTGATGCGCCGCGATCGCGCGGCCGACAACGGACTCAACGAGCTGTTGATCGTGCGGCTGATCGAGGCCGCCCGGGACGAGCTCGGTGTACGCCGGGTCTCGCTCAACTTTGCCGCATTCCGATCCGCGTTGGAGCGGGGCGAGCGGATCGGCGCGGGCCCGGTTTTGCGGTTGTGGCGCAAGCTGCTGGTGTTCCTGTCCCGGTGGTGGCAAATCGAGTCGCTTTACCGGTTTAACGTGAAGTTCCGCCCGGATTGGCAACCGCGTTTCCTGTCCTTCCCCTCCACTCGTGATCTGCCGAGGATCGCGTTCGCCGCGCTCGAGGCCGAGGCATTCTTCGTCCGGCCGCGGCGGTTGCAGCGGATGCTGCGCCGCGACGGCTAACCGGGCGAGCCGAATAGGGCACCAATATCGCCGTGCCGTCGTCGTATCCACACGGCATACTGGAATACGAGCAACGGGGCTGGAGGCGCGGAGAGTGTTTGGGCTCTCCGTCATCTCGTGGGGCTTTATTGCCGGTCTTGGTACGACCGCGCTGGTGGCCTGGGTGGGATGGCGGTTATTGAGGCGGCGTAGCTACCGGACGCCCGCGGCTTTTATGCTGGCCATTGCCATTGTGCTGACCACCGCCGGCGCAGCGACCGGTGTCAATCGATATTTCTCGTACCTGCCACATTTTGGCGATGTGGTGAGCGTGGTGGACGGCAACAGCTACTGGCCGACCTATCGGGACGTCGCCGCGCTGGCGCCGGCGGTCGCCGCGAAACGTTATCGGCATGGCGCGACCGTCCAGCTGGTGGTGCCCGACAATGGCAGCGGTTTCGGTACGCACGATGCGTTGGTCTGGCTGCCGCCGCAGTATTTCACCAATCCGGACGAACGGTTTCCCGTTGTCTATTTGATTCACGGCTCGCCCGGCGTACCGGCGGACTGGTTCCGCGGTGGTGAAGCGGGATCGGCGGCGCAAAAGCTGGCCGAGCAGAATGAGCCGCTGATTGTGGTGGCGCCACGGATGAGCCACGACTGGCTCGATGACCCGGAATGTGTGGACGGCAAAAAGGAAAAGGTCGAGACGCATTTCCTGGATGACGTGTTGCCGACTGTCGATGGCGTGCTGCGTACCGTACCTAACCGGGATGCGCGGCTGGTAGGCGGAATGTCAGCCGGCGGTTACTGTGCGCTGAATCTCGGATTGCGACACCGGGATTTGTTCGCCACTATTATCGATATGAGCGGTTTCACGAAACCGACGCACGACGGTGGCATGGATGCGCTTTTCGGTACCGGTCCGACGGCGAAGAAAAAGGTGCAGGCGAATACCCCGGAGAAATACGTACACAAGTTGCCACCGTCGCCGCGTATCCGTATTTGGTTGGACTGCGGCACGTCCGACCACGAGGTGCTCGATCAGATGAAACCGATCCAGCAGGAGCTGGTCCGGCGTGGCTTCCACGCCGAGCTGCACCTGCGCCCGGGTGCCCATACCTTCCACGTGTGGGCGCCGGCGCTGGTCGAGTCATTGCGTTGGGCGGCGCCGCCGATGGAGGCCGCCGCGTAGCGCACTTTGAATTGCTCGGCTCCGCGCTCGCTCCGCTCCTCGGCGCCACCATCCAGGATTTCTCGTATCCGCTGGGGGCGCCTGCGATGCTCACTCGCTGTCGCCTCGCGCAGGGCGCTTTGCCCGGATGGCTCGCTACCTTGTACGCTCTCAGCCGGTGGCCCTGTGGCCGCTTGGGAGGCTTCGCCTAGTCCGGTCTATGGCGCCGCACTGCTAATGCGGTTTGGGTTTATCGCCCATCCGGGGTTCAAATCCCCGAGCCTCCGCCCTTCCGTCCCGGTCCTATTCTTGGGACCGGGACGTTTTGCGGCTCAACGGTTCTGGTCGTCCCGCCAGGCGATCCAGTCACGCAGCACCGACAGGTCGTAGTCGGGCCCGCCGGCGGAAATGGTGAATAGCCTGGTGCCCAGCGCGTGCAGCTGCGGTCCAAGGTCGGCCGGGTCGCCGGACACACCGACGGAGCGCTCGATCTCCTCGGGGTTGCGGCCGATCTCCGCGCACCGCTTGTCCAGCACCTCGTGCTTGTGCTTGATCACATCGGGGCCGCCGAAGCCGTGCCAGATGTCGGCGTGCCTGGCGACCAGGCGCAGCGTCTTTTGTTCGCCGCCGCCACCGATCAGCACCGGGAGCTTGCGGGTCGGCTTGGGGATGAGCTTCTCCCAGCGGGCCTCGATCCGGGGAAGCGCTACGCCGAGGGCGTCCAGCCGGGCGCCGGCGGTGCCGAACTCGTAGCCGTACTCGTCGTAGTCCCGCTCGAACCAGCCGGAGCCGATGCCGAAGATGAGCCGGCCGCCGCTGATGTGGTCGACGGTGCGGGCCATGTCGGCGAGCAGGTCCGGGTTGCGGTAGCTGTTGCAGGTGACCAGGGCACCGATCTCGACCCGTTCGGTGGCCTCGGCCCAGGCGCCGAGCATGGTCCAGCACTCGAAGTGCTGGCCGTCCGGATCGCCCGACAGTGGGTAGAAGTGGTCCCAGTTGAAGATGATGTCGACGCCGAGTGCTTCGGCCTCGGCCACGGTGCGGCGGATCGCCGCGTAGTCGGCGTGCTGCGGCTGCACTTGCAGTCCAATGCGAATGGGGCGCGTCATGGTGCTAAGCCTATGAGGCGGCGCTGCGTGTCGCATCGTCGGGTTTGTCTGTCTGGCCCGGGAATCGCGTCCGGCCGCGGCACGATTCGGGGAATCCGGCCGGTCGCGGCCGCGGATATGTTCTGCCGCATGACGCGACCAATGAATGCAGTGCAGGGCTATCCGGCCGAGACCGTACCGGTGTACGCGCCGGCCGAGCAGCAGACGATGCAGTACGGGCCGGCTCCGGTCGCGCCGTATGAAGCGGCTCCTGTGTCGCCGCCGTACGGGACGGCTGCCGTTTCGCCGTACGAACCGGCTCCGGCTCCCCTGCCGGCTGGTTACTCGTATGAGTCGGCGTACGCGCCGCCGAACTCGGGCCCGGCGTATGCCCCGCCGATGTCCGGCCCGGCGTACTCGGCGCCGGCGTACGCCCCGCCGACGGCCGGCCCGCTGTATGCGCCCGCGGCTACCGGTCCGTTGCACGAGAGCGCCCGCGTTCGGGTGAGCGGCGGAATCGGTGCGGTGCTCAGCGTGCTCGGGGTGCTGTCCTCGGCTGCTGGGTTGGGTCTGCTGGCGTGGGTGAGCAAGACGAGCTACACCGACCTGTACAAGTCGGTGCAGCACCAGCCGCGGCCTTCCGGCGCCAAGGCGACATTCGTGCACTACTTCATCGGCGGCGGTGCGTGGGCGGCCGCGTCGGTCGGTGCGATGCTGGCGCTGTTGTGGACGTTTGGCGTGATTGGCCGCCGTGTTGTGCAGAGGCGGTCGCTGGCCAGGACGCGGGTGACGATCAGCGGCATCCAGGCGGCGCTGGCCGGCGTGCAGCTGTACGGGGTATGGGTGTTCTTCGACGGGCACTTCAATGCGGCCAAGATCGGGCCGTGGGTGATGCTGATCGGGGCCGGGCTGGTGCTGCTGGCCTCGCTGATCGGTCCGTCGGTACGGCGCCCTTCGGAACCAGCGGTCGCCAGCACCTGGTGCTGATCATTCCTCGGCGTGTCACCGCGGCGCCTCTGCTCCGCAATATGGAGCGGAGGCGCGGCCGGTTCCGCGGGCTCCCGGGCCCGCCGGCGGATCCCGACGATGTGGCATACTCCTTCCTCGAGCGCTCGTAGCTCAACGGATAGAGCACTTGACTACGGATCAAGAGGTTGCAGGTTCGAATCCTGCCGAGCGCGCGTCTGGTTGAGACAGACCAAAGGCCCCGACCCGCAAGGGAACCGGGGCCTTTGGACTGCCCGAAAGCAGTGGCCCTGGAGTGGTGCGAGTTGATCTTTGGCCACGAGATTGGCCACGAGGGCAGTTACAGCCGGTGTCAGGCCAGCGAAACCCAGGGTGCTCGCACGCGACCGGGGCGCCCACGCGGCAGCATCCGTTCGAACGGACCGAACAGCTTTCAGGTGCGGGTGGAGTCGGCAACGACCCTGTGACTGGCAGGCTGTCGTATCTGCAGGACTACGCGAACACAGAGAAGGACGCAAAGAAGCTGCTACGCCGGCTCGTGGTCGAAGCCGATCAAGAGCGGGCGGCCAGTGCGAAGGCGAGTCTTGGGTATCTGCTCGACCGATGGCTACCACAGCACGAGCTCAATGAGTCCGCACGCAAAACGTATGAGTCGCTGATCCGCAACCACATCCGGCCGGCGCTCGGTGCCACGCCCCTCGCGCGGTTGACGCGCCACGCGGGTCGACTCGATGAGCGCTGGTTCCGTCACGTTTTCAACCTTAGGCAGACAGTGGGCCGATACCGAGGCCCTATCGACACGACCATGGACGCGGTACCAGCTACTGCCCGATCCTCGATCCCGCTATGAGACGGGCAATTTGCGCTTCTTGCAGTGCTGCCGACGGCGCCAGCGGCCTCGAGGCTCTGCGTGTCCTCAAACGCCGCCTGTCCGACCTCGTCTACGCAGCGTTACGACAAGACCTGGGCCGCTCGCCGAACTCATTCGCTGCTTGACCGAGGAGCTAGAGATAGACCCCGGAGGTATACATGAGCAAGCGCCCGAAAACACGATCGAGTGTCAGGCGGCGTCTACTTCGTCAGCTGAGGTAGCGAACGGGTTGGGGTGTAGCGGTGAGGTCGCCTTCGGCGAAGTCTCGGAGCGCTTCGCGCACGGGTGAGCCGGGTTCGGCGCAGTACGTGACCAGCTGTTGGCCGGTGTCGGCAATGCGGAGCATCTGGCACTCGAAGAAGAAGTCTCCCCGTCCGGGGATGGTCAGTTTTTTGTGCACGGCGGGGGTCGAGTCAGGCTTCCGTTCCCAAAGGTCCTGGAACAAGGGTGACACGGCGTTGAGTTCCGCGGTCAGCAGGTTGATCTCAGCAAAGTGCGGGTAGCGGAGGAATGCCGACCGAAGGTCCGCGGCGACGATCTGCGCGAACGCGTGCGAGAAGGGGTCGGACCAGTGTGGGTGGTCTGCGGGTGCGCGGAACATCCACCGGGCAAGGTTCCGGTCAGCCGGGGGCATGCGGGTGAGCTCACCGATGAAGTACTCGGCGAGGTCGTTCCATGCCAGCACATT
>Ga0137412_10003473_pt1 | contig 12560 bp, 7 predicted proteins | sample CZODoug2_1_16fun_FD_122160 | JGI IMG/M metagenome (GOLD analysis project Ga0137412, IMG submission 122160) | Vadose zone soil fungal communities from Angelo Coast Range Reserve, California, USA - CZODoug2_1_16fungal (Hybrid Assembly) | ecosystem: Environmental > Terrestrial > Soil > Vadose zone...
TGCCACTCTTAGCCATGAACGTCGAACCATTTCTTCCGGCCTTCGCAGCCGCCGCTGTACTCGTGACGGGAGCTATTGCTCACGCCGACGCGCAGGATGACCAGTTTTTGGGGTTGCTGTCGAGGGACGGAATTACCGCCGGCCCACCAGAGCAGTTGATCGCCCTTGCGCATGAACGGTGCGACGACGAGAGTCTTCCTCGCTCCCAAATCTTCACCCTTCACTTCGGCGCGCAGCCAAGCCCATTCAGCAGTGCAATGTTGCAACTTGCCGCGAAACTAGAAGGTGAGGGCGTGCCAGGTCCGCAGGTACGGCCGTTCTTGTTAGACGCCATCAGCGTGTACTGTCCGGGCGCGCATAGTTGATCGTCGCCGCCTGCCCGCGGTCCGCGCGGACGTAACGACGGGCCAATAGCTCTTGCCGCGGTACTTTCCGCGGGCATACCGTTCTCCCATGACCGCCACGACCCAGCGGCGGGATCCTCGGATCGTCATCGTCGGCGCCGGCATGGCGGGGATCGCCGTCGCTCATGTGCTGAAACAGTCCGGCTTCAACGACTTCACCATCCTGGAGAAGGGTTCAGACGTCGGCGGCGTGTGGCACTGGAACCGCTATCCGGGTCTGCGTTGCGATGTGCCTTCCTACGGCTATCAATTCGCCTTCGCGCCTAAGCCTGACTGGAAACATGTGTGGGCGACCGGCGACGAGATCCAGCGCTACCACCACGACCTCATCGACGCGCTGGCGCTGAAATCGCATCTGCGGCTTGACTGCGAAGTCACCGAGGCGGTGCTCGCCGAGAACCGTTGGCGAGTGTCCACCGCGAGTGGGGACGAGATCGAGGCGGACTTCGTCATCGCAGCAACCGGAATCCTGCACCACCCGTTCATCCCGGATCTCCCGGGTCTCGACTCGTTCAACGGACCGGTGGTGCACACCGCGCGCTGGACTGACATCGATGCGCGCGGCAAACGGGTGGCGGTGATCGGCGCAGGTTCGACTGGGGTACAGGTCTTTTCAGCGTTGCAGCCCGATACGGCGCATATCACCCATTTTGTCCGCACGCCTCAGTGGGTGATGTGGATGCCGATGCGACTACGGCAACCCCCCATCGTCGGTCGGCTATTGCGGAGGTTGCCGAGGCAGGACAAGACGGTCAGGCTCGCGCAATTCGTCGGCTCCGACTACTTGGTCGACCTGGTCATCCGGCCGACGTGGCGGCGCCGGGCGGCCCAGCGCTATGGGTGGATGTGCTTGCGAGCCCTGGTGCGGGACAAGGACCTTCGCGCCAAGTTGACCCCTGACTACGAACCGTTCTGCAAACGGCAGGTGCTCTCCGGCGACTATTACCGGCGAATCTCCAAACCGAACGCCAGCTTTGTCAGCGAGCCGATCGCCGAGATCACGCCAACCGGGCTGCGAACCACCGACGGCGTCCACCATGATCTGGATGCGATCGTGCTCGCCACCGGCTTCGCGGCCCACAACTACATGCGCCCGATGACACTGCGTGGCCGCGACGGACTGTCGATCGACGACGCCTGGGCGAAAGGCCCTCGGGCCTGGGGAATGACCGCGATCCCCGGATTCCCCAACCTGTTCATGGTGCTTGGTCCCAACTCGCCGACCGGGTCGATGTCGCTGCAGCACGTCGCCGAATTGACCGCGCGTTACATCACCCGTTGGCTGCAGCGTTTTCGCGACGGCGAGATCACCGCCGTCGAAGTCACCGAGGAAGCCACCGACCGCTTCGCCGACGACGTCGCCGAGGCGATGGTACCGACGGTGTGGAACACCGGCTGCAACTCTTGGTATTTCGCCGACGACACTCACATCGACCTGTGGCCGTTCGACCGAAAGCGGTTGACCCGCATGCTGAATCAACCGAAAGACGACGACTACATCCTCACCCCGTAGGCGGGTCCATCAGCGCCGCAATCTCCGCCGCAAGCCGCGCATTGGACAGCACCAGCGCGACGTTGGCCGACAGCGACGCACCGTGCGTCTCGCGATGGAAGAAGTCGAGCAGGAACGGCGTGACGTCCTTGCCGTACACACCCGCGGCTTCGGCGGCGACCAGCGCCGCGGCCAGCACCCGGTCGTGCAGCGCGCGGTCCATCTCGTCCGCGGGCGCGATCGGGTTGGCCAGCACCAGCCCATAGCCCTTGGTGCCCAGCCGCCGTCGGGCGCGCAACACGTCGGCGACCTGTTGCGGCGACTCCACCCGCCAGCCCACCGGATGACCCGAATCGGCCAGGTAGAAGCCCGGAAACCGATCGGTGCGATAGCCGATCACGCCGACGTTGAGCGACTCCAGCCGCTCGAGGGTGGCGCCGACATCCAGGATCGACTTGACGCCGGCGCAGACCACCAGCACGCCGGTGCGAGAGAGGGTCATCAGGTCCGCGGACTCGTCCCAGCTGTCGCGCGCATCGCGATGAACGCCGCCCAACCCGCCGGTGGCGAACACCGAGATGCCCACTGCCGCAGCCAGATGCGCGGTCGAGGCGACGGTCGTCCCGCCGTCTCCGCCCCGGGCCGCGAGCACCGCGACGTCGCGGACGCTCACCTTCACCACCGTGTCGCCCTCGGCGACCCGCCGCAGCGCCGCATCGTCCAGCCCGATGTGCGGCTCGCCGCCGATGATCGCGATCGTCGCCGGCACCGCCCCGCCGGACCGCACCGCCGCCTCGATCTCGCGTGCGACGCGCAGGTTGTCCGGTCGCGGCAGACCGTGACTGATGATCGTGCTCTCCAGGGCGACAACCGGCCGGCCGGCGGCCAGCGCGTCGGAGACCTCGGGGTGGACGTGCACGGTTGCACCCTACGTCGCCGCCCTAAGGCTCCTCGGGCGTCTCGATCACCGCGTACGTCGGATCATCCATCGCCACCTGCTTGTTGCCGCTCTGGCTCGCTTTTCCCGTCACGCGCAGGACCTGGCCGGGTTGAATGTCGTCGCCATGCCCGGGCCGGAAGGTCACCCGGACCTCGCCACTCTCATCGCCGACGACGATCCAGCGGAACGTTTTTCCACGTTTGGTGATGTCTTCGACTTGGCTGACGCGGCCTTCGACTGTGGCGCGGCGCCCCGGAATCAGGCTGTTCACCTCGATCACCGCAGCGGGCTTTTCCGGGTGCTCGTAGGCCTCTGCAGGCTCGTCTTCGCCCCGCCAAATCCGCATCTCGATCTCTTCGAATTTGGAAGCGATGCGCTGCTCCAAGATGTCCGGGAATGCTTCGCGGATCCGGGACTGGACGTCGTAGGGAACGATGGTGGCCGCCGCGTCCGGGATTCGGCTGACCGCCCGGGAGATCTTGTCCGCGGTTTGGTCGTGCAGAAGTCGTCCCAGTAACGGCGCATACGTCCGGCGCGGCAGCAGTACCGTCACGTGGGTGTCGCGATGCTCGTCTCGAGCCTTCACGACCAGCGTTTGCACAGCGCGGACGATCTGCCGGTCGGGGCAGTCGATCACCCGCAGCCGGGTGTCGAGATCGAAGTCATCCCAACGCTTTCGCAGCGCGGCGGCGTGGTCGGAGTCGATCATGAAATGCACCGCGATCAACTCATCGGCCCGTAGCCCCTTGCCGTAGCGCAGCGCTTCGAGCACCGCGAGATCAAGCGAGTTGACACAGACGAACAGCCGATGGCGTGCGTACTTGGTCAGCTGCGGACGGTCGGTGCGGAATGCTTCCAGGATCGCCGACTCGGCCCGGTATTCTTGATTGAGCCGAATCAAGCCGAACACCAGAATCGGGAAGACAACGACGACCAGCCAGGCGCCCTCGGTGAACTTGGCCACCGCGAAGATTCCCACCACGACCGTCGACAACACCGCTGCGGTGAAGTTGATCGCCAGCCGGTGCCGCCAGCCCGGTTCCCGGTGCGTCAGATGGTATTTGGACATTCCGTAGCCGGCCATTGAGAAACCGGTGAACACCCCGATCGCGTAAAACGGCACCAGCGCGTTGACCGATCCACCGGTGAACACCAACAGCGCCACCGACAGTGCTGCGAGCGTGAGGATCCCGTTCGAGAACACCAGCCGATAACCGCGTTGCATGAGCTGGCGCGGCAGAAAGCGGTCCTCGGCAACGAAACTAGCCAACGCGGGAAAACCGTTGAAGCTGGTGTTGGCGCCGGTGTACAAGATGGCCGCGGTCGATATCTGCACCAACACGTACATGCTGTCGCCGATGACCCCGTTGCCGAAAACCGCTCGGGCAATTTGGGAAAGCACCGACGGATACTCGCTGAGATACGGCGCGGCATGAGTGGCGTAGGCGAGATAGCCGACGCCGGCCAGCAGGAGCCCCAGAATGCAGGCCATCGCGGTGAGCACTCGGCGCGCGTTGACACTCTGCGGCTTACGGAAGACGTTGACGGTGTTGGAAATGGCTTCCACCCCGGTCAGCGACGAGCCACCGTTGGCGAACGCCCGCAGCACCACCAACACTGTCGCGCCCATCACCAGACCGCTGCCGTGATGGACCGGCACGGCTCCGGCAGCGTGGCCGGGATCGTATTGCGGCAGGCCCCAAACGAGATGCCGGACAACACCGGTCACGATCATCACGATGAGCATCACCACAAACGAGTAGGTGGCGATCGCAAACGGCAGCCCGGCTTCGCGCAGTCCGCGCAAATTCAGATAGCAGATGAGCAGGACGACTGCGACGGTGATCTCCATGCTGTAGCGCCCCAGCGCCGGCAGCGCCGACGCCACCGCAACGGTGCCCGCCGCCGACTGCACTGCCACTGTCACCACGTAGTCGATCAACAGTGCCGCGGCCGCCACCTGCGCCACTTTGGGCCCGAAGTTCTCCCGCGCCACGATGTAGGAGCCGCCGGCTTTCGTGTAAGCCATCACGACCTGCCGGTACGACGCGGCCACCAGGGCGAGGATCAACAGGATCACACCCATGATGGGCAGCAGCAGGATGAACGCCGCGAGCCCGGCATGCGGGAGCAGCTCCGTCAGAATCTGCTCGGGACCGTAGGCGGTGGACGAGATCGCATCGGGCGAAAGCGCGCCCAGCGCAACGGGGTTCGACAGCCGTTCGTTGGACAACTCCTGGGTGATCAGCGGCTTGCCCAGGAAGACGCGCTTGCACACGTCGGAGAAAGACGGAGGTATGTCCTGCTCGTCGACCTCAGCTGTCACGACCACCTCCTCCGAGATTCAGCGTCGCCGCCGTTCGACCGTACTAGGTGCCACCCGCTCGGGTCAGCGCATCGGGATCAACCCGCGAGATCCGCGACTCCACGTCGTAGGGCACGATGATCGCGGTCGCACCCGGGATGCGGCTGACCGCCCGGGCCATCTTGTCGGCCGTGCGGTCGTGCAGCAGCCGGCCCAGCATCGCGGAGTACGTCCGGCGCGGCAACAACACCGTCACCTTGGTCTCCGGGTGATCTCGTTTCACCTGCAGGACGAGTTCCTGTGCGACCCGGCCCAAGTTGCGATCCGGGCAGTCGATTACCCGCAGTTGGGTGTCGTGCTCGAAGTGCTGCCAGCGTTCCTGCAACTGAGCGGAGTGATCGCCGTCGACCACGAAGTGGACCGCGAGCAACTCGTCGGCGTGCAGGCCTTTGCCGTAGCGCAGCGCTTCCACCTCGGCGAGGTCGACAGAATCCACGAACACGAAGACCCGTAGTCGTTCGTACTTCGCCAGCTCGGGACGCTCCGTGCGCGACATCTCCAGGACCGACGCCTCGGCGCTGTACTGCCGGTTCAGCCTCACCAGGCCGTACACCAGGATCGGGAAGATCACCACGACCAGCCAGGCGCCCTCAGTGAACTTGGCCACCACGAAGATGCCCACCACGATCGTCGACATCAGGCCCGCCGAGAAGTTGACGACGACTTTGCGACGCCAACCGTGCGCACGGCGCATGAGATGGTGTTTGGTCATCCCGAAGCCGGCCATCGCGAACGCGGTGAACACCCCGATCGCGAAGAACGGCACCAAGGCATTGATCGACCCGCGGGTGACCAGTAGCAGTGCCACCGCGAGTGCGGTCAGCGTGATGATCCCGTTGGAGAACACCAGCCGGTGACCGCGTTTGGTCAGCGGCCGCGGCAAAAAGCGGTCCTCGGCAACGAAACTCGCGAGCGCGGGAAACCCGTTGAACCCGGTGTTGGCGCCGGTGAACAGGATTGCCGCGCTGGATGCCTGGACCAAGAAGTAGAGGATCTTACCGAGTGGCCCGCTGCCGAACACCGCGCGGGCGATCTCCGAAAGCATCGACGGGTATTCATCCAGGAAGGGGGTGGCGTGGGTGACAAAGGCGAGCCAGGCGACACCGGCCAGCAAGAATCCCAGGATGCAAGCCATTATGGTCAGCACCCGGCGGGCGTTGAGTCCTTGCGGCTCACGAAAGACGTTGACGGTGTTGGAAATCGCCTCGACACCGGTCAGTGACGTACCACCGTTGGCGAACGCGCGCAGCACCACCAGAACCGTGGCACCCATCACCAACCCGTTGCCCTGATGGACCGGTACCGCTCCGACAATATGCGCCGGGTCGTATTTCGGTAAACCCCAAAAGATGTCGCGAATCACACCGGTCACGATCGTCAGCGTGATCATTGCCACGAAGGAGTACGTCGTGATCGCGAAAAGCCGGCCCGACTGCCGTAATCCGCGCAGGTTGGCCATACATATCAGGATCAACACACCGATGGTGATTTCCAAGTGGTAGCGATGCAGCACAGGTATCGCTGAGCAGAGCGCCACTGTCCCGGCCGCGGGCTGCACTGCGGCGGTGACGACGTAGTCGATCAACAATGCGGCGGCAGCGATTTGGGCTATCCGCGGGCCAAAGTTGTCCCGCGCCACCATGTATGCCCCACCGGTCCGGGTGTAAGCCGTGACAACTCCGCGGTAGGACGCAGAGACCAGCAACAAGATGAGCAGGACGACACCGATGATCGGCAACAACAACACGTATGAGGCCATCCCCGCCCGTGGCAGCAACTCGATCATGACCTGCTCGGGCCCATAGGCTGTCGACGAGATCGCGTCAGGTGAAAGTGCGCCCAGCGCAACCGGATTCGCCAGTCGTTCCGATTCAAGCTGCTCAGTCGTCAACGGCTTGCCCAGGAAGATGCGCTTCCAGCCGTCCGAGAAGGATGGCGGGATGCTCCCGTTACGCTCTGCTGCTGTCACCACGTGTCACTTTCCTCCGGAGTCGACGACCTGTGGAGTCAACCCATACGCGTGGGCCCGCTCCGGTTCGAGCGACTCTATCCGATCAGCCGGACCACTGGACGGCGCTGGAGATCCTTCTCCGGCTGACGACGCCAGTGCGATTCGAGTCGCTATGTCATATGCCACGATTTGCGCGCTTGCGCCCGGGATCCGGCTGACGACCCCGGCGATCTTGTCTGCCGTGCGGTCGTGCAGCAGTCGGCCCAGGACTTGGGAATACTCCCGGCGCGGCAGTAGCACCGTCACCTTGGTATCTGCATGATCGTCCATGACCTGCAGGACCAGCTCTTGCGCGGCCCTGCTCAGGTTGCGATCCAGGCACCCGACCGTCCGCAACTCACTGGCGTGCTCGAAGTGCTGCCATTGCTGTTGTAATCGCTCCGCATGAGCGGAGTCCAGCACGAAGTGCACCGCGGTCAGCTCGTCGGCGTGCAGCCCCTTGGCGTAGCGCATCGCCTCAACTTCGGCCAGATCGATCGAATCAACGAAGATCAACACGCGGTGTCGGTCGTGCTTGTGCAGTTCGGGAGCGCCGGCGAGCGACATCTCCAGCACCGACGCCTCGGCGCGATACTGCCGGTTCACCCGCATCAACGCGAAGACCAGAATCGGGAAGACCACGACCACCAGCCAGGCGCCTTCGGTGAACTTGGCGATCGCGAAGATGCCCACCACGACCGTCGACAAAATTCCCGCCGACAGGTTGATCACGAGCTTGTACCGCCAACCGGGCCCGCGGTGGGTCATCCAGTGTTTGGTCATGCCGTAGCCGGCCATCGAGAAGCCGGTGAACACCCCGATCGCGTAGAACGGCACCAACGCGTTAAGCGAACCGCCCGTCCCGACCAGCAGCACCACCGCCAGCACGGTCAGCGTGATGATGCCGTTGGAGAACACCAGCCGGTGGCCACGCTTCATCAGCGGCCGGGGCAGGAAGCTGTCCTCGGCGACGAAACTCGTTAACGCCGGAAACCCGTTGAAGCTGGTGTTACCGCCGGTGTAGAGGATCAGTGCGGTGGCTGCCTGAACGACGAAATACAGAACTTTCCCGATCAGGCCGTCGCCGAAGACCGCCCTCGCGATCTCGGACAGCATCGATGGATACCCGTTGGCATAGGGGAAGGCATGGGTGATGTGGGCAAGCCAGGCGACACCGGCCAGCAGAAACGCGAGGATGCACGCCATGATGGTCAGCACCTGACGCGCATTGCTGCTTTCCGGCGGGCGAAAGGCGTTGACCGTGTTGGAAATCGCCTCGACACCGGTCAGTGACGAGCCGCCATTGGCGAAGGCCCGCAGCACGATAAGCAGGGTGGCGCCCATGATCAGACCGCTGCCGTGCTGAACCGGCACCGCTCCATCGGTGTGCGCCGGGTCGTAGACCAAAAGGCCACCGGTGAATTCCCGAATGACGCCGACGACGATTGTCAACGAGACCATGCCGACAAATAAATAGGTCGGCAGCGCGAAGGGAGTCCCGGCCTCTCGCAATCCGCGCAGGTTGGCAAAGCACATTATGAGGACAATGCCGACGGTTATTTCCAAGCTGTAGGGACCGAGAACCGGTATCGCCGATACCACGGCAACGGTTCCCGCTGCGCACTGCACGGCGACGGTGACGACGTAGTCGATCAACAGCGACGCCGCGGCGATCTGGGCGATCTTCGGTCCGAAGTTCTCCCGCGCGACCACGTAGGAGCCGCCGGCACGGGTGTAGACCATGACCACCTGGCGGTAGGAAGCGGCCACCAGAACCAGGATCACCAAGATGACGCCGGTGACAGGAAGGAGTAAGGCGAATGCGGCCATTCCGGCGGCCGGGAGCAGCTCGATCATGACCTGCTCAGAACCGTATGCGGTCGACGAGATTGCGTCTGGCGAAAGCACGCCCAGTGCAACGGGGTTGGACAAGCGCTCATGCTGAAGTTGGTCGGTGATCATCGGCTTGCCGAGAAAGACCCGCTTACATCGGTCCGAGAACGACGGCGATACACGGTGCCCGTCGTCGGCGAGCTGTGTCATAACAGATTCCTTACGCAATATTGCCGGTTTCTGACAAAACCATGTCGAGCCCCGCCAAAGCCTACGGTCGTAGCGTCCATTGCGCGCGCCAGGAGCTGCCGTTCACAGCAGCCTCGAAAGCTTCTTTACGGAATCTTGATGGCTTTCGGCGCTATCCAATCGTGCCCCGCGAGCCCGGTGATTAGCCCGTCAGTGCCCCATCGACGAGTTCGTCGAACCGTTCGAGTCCTTCATCGACCTCGTCGTCGATACCGCGAAGCGGACCCCGCTCGGCAAGGTAGCGCCGAGCGTACAGCCGGGCCACGAGCAACTTGCGGTCCGTGCCGCGGGTGGCTTGCTCCCAGGCGGCCTGCTCGGTCAGCAGGGCGCCGGCGTAGACGTCGCCCATGAATTGCGCCAGCGGGAACAGCCGCGCCTCGGCCACGTCGGCAGGGAGTTTGGTCCAGGCGGTGATCGCCGCCTCGAGATCCTCGATGCGGCGGCCTACCAGCCGGGTCGTGTCTTCAGTGTCGTCGGACACCGAGACCGCGTCGTGCAGTCGCTCCAGCAGCGGTTGGTGGGCACCGATGCGCTCGATCCCCCGCCGCACGTCGAGGCACAGGATGTTGTCGGCGCCCTCCCAGATGGTGTTGACCTGAGCATCGCGCAATAGCCTTGCCACCGGCCACGTTTCGATATACCCGTTGCCGCCGTGGATCTCGATCGCGTCGGAGGCCATCGTGATGCCGAGCCGGCACACCCTGAGCTTGGTGACCGGCACGGCAATCCGCTGCCGCACCCGTCTGGGCTGGCGGTGGTTGGCCAGGCCCACGCCGTCGAACACCAGCGCCTGGGCGGCTTCGACGTCGACGATCATTTCGGTGAGTTTGCGGCGCATCAACGGCTTGTCGAGCAGGCGGTCGCCGAACGCCTGCCGCTGCCGGGCGTAGCACAGCGATTCGACCAGGGCGCGCCGCGCGTTGCCCAGGGCGAACACGGCGATCCCGAGACGGGCGGCGTTGGTCAGCTCCATCATCCGGCCCAGACCCTTGCCGTCCGAGGGCTGCGCGTCGGTGCCGGGCTGGTCGGTGCTGGGCTGATCGGTGCTGGGCTGGCCGGTGCTGGGCTGGTCGGTGCTGGGCTGATCGGTGTCGGGCTGGCCGGACAGCAGGGAGGCCTCCGCGTCGACCGGCTCCACCTCGCCGGAGGCCACCGAGCGGGTGCCCAGCTTGTCTTTCAGTCGCCGGATGCGAACGCCGTTGCGCGTCCCGTCGCGACGGGTTCGCAGCACCAGGAAGCTCGCCGCGCCGCGGCTGGAGTCCGGGGCGCCCTCGGGCTTGGCCAGCACGACGAAAACCTGGCCGTCGCAGTTGGACGCAAACCACTTGAAACCATTGATGAGCCACGTGCAGCCATCCGCCTGGCGGGTAGCCGTGGTCTCCAACGCTCCGAGGTCGGAGCCGCCGGCCCGCTCGGTGAGTAGCTGAGCGGTCTCGCCTTCCCACTCCCCGCTGGCGAATCTGGTGAGGACATGCTCGCGCACGTCGGCGGGCGCATACGCCGCAACCAGCGACTTGACCATGCCGCCGCCTGTTCCCAGAGCACAGCCCATGCCGATGTCGGCCTGATCGAGCAGATAATTGGCCCCGAACAACGGCAGCGACGACGCGATACCGGACTGCCGCAGGTCATCTTTGAGCGCCTTCTGCGCGCTCAGCACCGCCCGTTTGGACTCGATGAACGACGTCGGCTGGACCACCTGGCTGACGTCGTGGCCCCATCGGTCGTAGCGTTCCAGGTGGGCCGGGTTGCGGTCGGTCTGCTCGGCCCACCGGGCCACCGGACCGCCCATCAACTCGCCGATGTCGCTGAGGTGTGGTTCGACGACGGCCAGCTCATCGGGCTGCAAGTAGTAGGCCATCGTCAGCTGCAGCGTGGGGTCGGTGCGATACCAGTTGAGGCCGACGGCTCCCCGGTAGTTCTCGGTGCGGTAGCGCTCCGAATTCTCAGGAGTGCTGAACGGCAGCCGGTCGACCGCCTCCACTTCGTACTTGGTCATCGGCGCCGCTCCTATTCCCCCAAACGGTCGACAGCGGCGTCGATGCGCTCGTCAGTGGCCGTCAACGCCACCCGGACGTGCTGGGCGCCGCGTGCGCCGTAGAACTCACCGGGTGCCGCCAGAATGCCACGCTGCGCCAGCCAGCCGACGGTGTCGCGGCACGGCTCGCCGCGGGTGACCCAGAGATACAGACCGGCGTCGGAATAGTCGACGGTGAAGCCGGCCGAGCGGAACGCCGGCAGCAGCACATCGCGGCGCCGTCGGTAGCGCTCGCGCTGCTCACGCTCGTGGGTGTCGTCGTCCAGAGCGGCGACCATGGCCGCCTGCACGGGTCGCGGCACCATCATCCCGGCGTGTTTGCGCACCGCCAGCAGCGCGCCGACCACGGCGGCGTCCCCGGCGACGAAGCCCGCCCGGTAGCCGGCCAGCGAGGAGCTCTTGGACAGCGAGTGCACCGCCAGCAGACCGGTGTGGTCGCCGTCGCACACCGACGGATGCAATACCGAGACCGGCTCGGCGTCCCAGCCCAGGCCCAGGTAACACTCGTCGGATGCCACCAGCGCGCCACGTTCCCGGGCCCAGCCGACAAGCTTGCGCAGATGATCGACACCGAGTACCTGCCCGGTCGGATTGCTCGGCGAGTTCACGTACACCAATGCCGGCGCCTGGGGACCGAGTTGGGTGAGCGAATCGGCGTAGAGCACCTGAGTTCCGGCCAGCCGCGCGCCGACGTCGTATGTCGGATAGGCCAACTCCGGCACCACGACCAGATCCTCGGCGCCGAGACCGAGCAAGGTCGGCAACCAGGCGATGAGTTCCTTGGTGCCGATGACCGGCAGCACGGCGTCCTCGGTCAATTCGGTGACGCCGTAACGGCGACCGAGCGCGGCGACCGCCGATTCGCGGAGCTGCAGGGTGCCCGCGGTCGTGGGGTATCCCGGTGCGGCGCTGGCTGCGGCGAGAGCTTTGCGGATCAGCGGTGCTACCGGGTCGACGGGCGTGCCGACGGACAGGTCGACGATGCCGTCCGGGTGCTACTTGGCCAGCGCGGTCGCGTCGGCCAGTGTGTCCCAGGGGAACTCCGGCAACGACGCCGAGATGCGCCGGCGGTTCACCAGGCTGCTCAGTCGTCCTCACCCTGGGGCGGGAGGTCCTTGACGACCTGCGGGTCGTTTTCGGTCATGCCGACTTTCGCCGCGCCACCGGGAGATCCGAGTTCAGTGAAGAAGTCCGCGTTGATCTGCGTGTACTGGTTCCACTGCTCGGGCACATCGTCCTCGTAGTAGAT
>Ga0137412_10003474_pt1 | contig 12558 bp, 7 predicted proteins | sample CZODoug2_1_16fun_FD_122160 | JGI IMG/M metagenome (GOLD analysis project Ga0137412, IMG submission 122160) | Vadose zone soil fungal communities from Angelo Coast Range Reserve, California, USA - CZODoug2_1_16fungal (Hybrid Assembly) | ecosystem: Environmental > Terrestrial > Soil > Vadose zone...
TGACCTTGAGGGTTTGCAGGTCGAAGATGATGACTTTGCCCTGGCCGCCGTCGGTGATGAAGCCTCGGCCAAATTCGGTGGCTACAGCGACGCCGTGATCCTGCTTGAGGCCGGTAATGTTGCCGATGGTCTTGCTGGAGTCGGCGTCTAGGACGATGATTTCGGTGCCGTGGGAAATGTAGACGCGGCGGGCGGCGGAGTCGACGGCGACGTAGTCGAAGTATTCGCGCGTGGCGCCGGGCGCGGCGGCGAAGGGGTATTTTTTGAGAAGGTGGTAGCCGGGGGCGGCGGCCATTACGAGCGAAATTGCACCGAGCACGATTGCGAGTGCGGTGACTGCGGGAACTGCGAAACGATGAAGCTTCATGTTGTTCCTCCCTTGCGATTCGGTAGGAAGCTATCGCATGGAATGTAAACCAGAGATAAATTGTGAGTGAGGCGGACCGGCGAAGGGGGACGGCGCGGGGCTATACTTTGGTGCATGGCACAAGACCTGGAAACGATCAACCGGTGGACGGGGTCGGCTCCTTATTGGGAGAAGCATCGGGAAATTATACGGACGATGTTTGCGGGGATAACGGCGGGGCTGGTTGCGGACGCGCAAGTTGCGCGCGGGCAGACGGTGCTTGATGTTGCGACAGGGCCGGGAGAGCCGGCGTTGAGCGTTGCGGCGGTGGTGGGGGCGGAAGGAAAAGTTTGCGGGATTGATCCGGTAGCAGGAATGGTTGAGGCGGCGCGGCGTGCGGCGGAACGGTTGGCCATAAAGAATGTGGAGTTTGAGGTGGCGAGCGCAGATCAATTGCCGTTTGCAGCGGACACGTTTGATGCCGTGATCAGCCGGTTTGGCGTGATGTTCTTTCCTTCGCCGGTGGATGGCGTGCGCGAGATGTTGCGCGTGCTGAAGCGGGGGCGGCGGCTGGCGCTGGCGGTTTGGCATTTTGCGGAGCGGAATCCGTTTCATACGGCGCTGGCGCGGGTGATGGACCGGTTCGTCCCGTCGCCGCCGGTGGAGCCGGATGCTCCGGACGCGTTCCGGTTTGCGAGCCTGGGGAAGCTGCTCGCGATTTTTAGAGAGGCGGGAGTGGTGAAGCCGAGCGAGCGATTGCTGCAGTGCAAGATTGAAGCGGCGGTACCGTTGGAAGAATTTTTGACGCTGCGGCTGGAGATGTCCGAGAAAATGCGCGACAAGATTTCGAAGCTGTCGAAGGAGCAAGTTGCGGAAGTGCGGCGGCTGGCGCTGGCGTCGTTGGGAGAATATTCGACAGAGCGCGGGCTGAGTTTTCCGGCGGAGATTTTGATTGTGAGCGGAATGAAAGATCGTAGGGCCTAGTCGAGCGCACTGCAAAACGGCCCGCTTCAGACCCTTCGGCCGTGCTCAGGGCAAGAAGCGGACCCTACAACTGCAGAGAAAAGGCGAGGAAAAAGCAGATTCCTCGGCGCCTGCGGCTCCTCAGAATGACATGGACGGGGCAATTGCGGCTCTTCGCCTGGGAATCGCACTTCGACAACACAAGCGCGCTCACGGTACACTGAAAGATTCCAATAATGCCGCTGAGCCGATGTGTGTGCTTGCGGACAATTCTATGGCGCAAAAACTACCATCGCTGGTGATTGTCGGACGGCCGAATGTGGGCAAGTCCACGCTTTTTAACAGGCTGACGGGGACGCGGCGGTCGATTGTGACGAACGAGCCAGGGATTACGCGCGACCGGATTTATGGCAGAGCGGAATGGCGGGGACGCGCGATTGAGATTGTGGATACCGGCGGAATTATTCCGGACGACAAGGCGCTGATACCGACGGAAATTTTTCGGCAGGCGCACGTGGCGATTGAAAAGGCGGCGCTGCTGGTGCTGGTGGTGGATTCGCAGGCGGGGATTACGCCGCTGGATCAGGAATTGGCGCGGCTGCTGCGGAACACGGGCAAACCGTTTGTGATTGCGGTGAACAAAGTGGACGTGCCTTCGCAGGAATCGCTGGCGGGAGAATTTCATTCGTTTGGCGTGCCGGTGTTTCCGATTGCGGCGGAACACGGCGCGGGAATTGACGATTTGCTGGATGCGGCGCTGGCGCAGATGAAATCGGGCGACGCGAATGAGGAAGCGGCGCCGGAACCGGAGACGACGGAGCTTGCGATTATCGGGCGGCCGAACGTGGGGAAATCGACGCTGCTGAATCGCATGGCGGGAGAAGAGCGATCAATTGTGTCGCCGATTCCCGGGACGACGATGGACTCAGTGGACACGGACGTGAAGCACGACGGGCGATTTTACCGATTTGTGGATACGGCGGGAATCCGGCGCAAGGGCAAGACGAAACTGGTGGCGGAAAAATTGAGCGTGGTGATGGCACGGCGCGGGCTGGAACGCGCGGACGTGGCGCTGCTGGTGGTGGACGGTGAACAGGGCGTGACGCAGGGCGATGCGACAATCGCGATGTATGCGGAGCAGTCGGGGCGAAGCGTGATTGTCGTCGTGAATAAATGGGATTTGGCGATTGAGGCGGCGCAAAAGGCGGCGGACCGCGATGCGTCTTCGGCGCGGGGTAAGGCGAAGCGCGCGGCGAATTTGAATCCGCCGGTGGAAAAAGTGGATCGGGGGAAATTGCTTGGCGAGTATGAAGAGCTGATTCGAAAGAAGCTGAAATTTTTGAGTTATGCGCCGATTGTGTTTCTTTCGGCGAAAACCGGAGACCGCGCGCAGAAACTTTATCCGTTGATTGATGAGGTGGCGGTGGCGCGGAAGAAAAAGATTGGGACGCCGGAGCTGAACCGGTGGTTGAAGTCGATTGACTTGCAGCGCGGGACAACGCCGAAGTCGCGGCCGGTACGGATTTATTACATTACGCAGGCGAAGACTTCGCCGCCGACATTTGTGATTTTTACGAATCAGAAGACGCCGCTGCATTTCAGCTTTCAGAGATTCCTGGAGAACCAGTTGCGGGAGGAGTTTGGATTTGTTGGGACGCCGCTGAGATTTGTGCAGAGGTTGCGGAAGGCGGAGCGGGATACGCGCGCCCCTCGCGGCGAAACCGCCCGCTCGGGAAAGAGCCATGAGGACGATGGCGATGAATAGCGACCGCCTCTACTGCAATTGCGCCTGACCTGCTAAAATCCGGTTGTCCCTTCAGGAAATTTTATGACTGGCAACGGCGCGGCGGCACAGACCGAAAAAGAAGTGTATCGGATCGGCGACGTGAGCAAAATTACGGCGCTGAAGCCGTTTGTGTTGCGTTATTGGGAGACGGAATTCCCGATGCTGCAGCCGATCAAGAGTCCGAGCGGGCACCGATTGTACCGGCAAGAAGACGTGGACATGGTGCTGAAGATCAAGCGGCTGCTGTATGACGAGGGATTTACGATCGCGGGAGCGCGGCGGCACTTGCGCGACGGCGGTGCGGCTGAACACGAGGCGCCTGCAGTGATTCCGCCGGGGCATGGCGCGACGCAGTTGTTGAACAGAAAAATGCTTCTGGATTTACGCGATTCGCTGCGCGCTTTCTTGACCCTGCTCGAACGCAGGTGATAGCCTTGAAAGAGTCGCGTCGCATCCCTTTTGCAGATCTCGCGCGGCTTTTGTGTCAGTCGGGGCGTAGCGCAGCCTGGTAGCGCGCACGCTTGGGGTGCGTGAGGTCCCCGGTTCAAATCCGGGCGCCCCGACCAATTCTTAGCCGGTCCAGCCCGGAGACATGGGTGGCTCTTGGCCGGCATAGCAATGCTAGAGAACCGGCGAAGCAAACGCTCACGGATTTCACTCTCCCTCCTCTCTAGAGGAGGAAAGTGTCACCTATGTCTCAGGCCGCTCACAATCGGCAAAATTGCAGCGAGCCGTGCCGAGTATATTCCGTAGAGTGCGACGCAGTTGGTTGACACTCTTCCCTTTGTTCGGCTAGCCTCACTTTCGGAATATTCCCGATGCATCGCATTTCTACGCGAGCTCGATGTATCGCGCCTAGGGTGGCAGTCCTTCTCTTGTGCGCGTTAGCTGGGGCGCAGGCGCAAGAAAACTCCGTCAAAGCGAACTTGCGTCTCGGCGCTGAGGCGATGCACAAAGGCAAGCCAGAAGAGGCTGAGAAGCACTTCCGGGCAGTGACCCAGTTAGCGCCTGAACTTGCCGACGGCTACCTGGATTTGGGACTGGCGCAGCTGCGACAGGGCAAGCTCGCGGAAGCGGTCGAGTCCCTCCAACAAGCGCTGCAGCGAAATGCAGCGGCGCCTGGAGCCTCCATGTTCCTCGGCATAACTTATTTCCAGATGAACCACCTGGATCAGGCCAGAGTCGCCTTGCAGCGGGAAATCAGCCTAAATCCAGAGAATGCGGAAGCGCTTATGTGGCTGGGAATCACGGAACTGGCGGCGGGAGATCCAGAAAAAGCAGTGCCCCCGCTAGACAAAGCCGCAGAACTTTCTCCGAAAGACATCAACATTTTGGACTACCGGGGCCGCGCGCATCTCCTGGTTTCGAAGAATAGCTACGCGCAGATGTATGCGGTGGACCCAAACTCCTGGCGTATGCACCGGCTGAGCGCGCAGATCTTTTCCGCGTCGAATCAGCACGAGGAAGCCATTCGCGAGTACAGGGCAGCCATTCAGCTTTCACCGAAACAGCCGGACCTGTACGAAGAATTGGGTGACGAATACCGCAAAGAGAGCAGCTTGGAAATGGCCGCAGCGGCGTACGCCAAGCAACTGGCGCTAACACCGCGCAACGCGGTGGCCATGTATAACCTCGGTAGCGTAATGGTGGAACGAGGCAAGGCCCAAGAGGGGATACCGTTACTCAAGGAAGCGATCAGCGACTTCGGCAAACCCACCGTTGCCGATTACTACCTCGGGCGGGGCTTGGCGGACTTAGCCGCCTACCCGGAAGCGGCGGATTATCTGGAAAGAGCGATCACGGTTCCGTCGCAGGACGACGAAGTGGCGCGTCGCGCTTATTACAAACTGTCGCAAGTCTATCGCAAATTGCAGCGCTCCGCGGACGCGCGCAACGCTCTTGCGCAGTTCCAGAAGCTCGAGGAACAAAAAGCCGACAGAGGAGCGCAACAGATCACGAATTGGAAGAAAATGAATGCAGGCGCCGCGGCAGAAGTCTCCCTTCCTGCCCCGTCGAACCCGTAGACGGAGTTCATGCGCGGCCCGTCAACGCGGGGGCGTGAACAAAACGTATCCCCCCTGCTCCCGATTTTGTTTTTCGTCAAGACTCGCGGCCTGAGCCAGTTCTTTCTCTGCCTCCTCCTTTCTGCCCAGCCGCGCCAGCACCGCGGCATGGTAGAAGTGCGCCGGAGAATATTCCGGCGCAGCCAGCACAGCTGACTGCAAGTAGGCGTCCGCCGTTGCGTAGTCTTTCTTGCGATAGGCGACCATGCCCATCCCTGTCAATGCCCCTCCGTGCTTCGGATTGCGGCCAAGCACTTGCTGAAAAAGGGCTGCTGCTTCATCGTCGTGTTGTAGGTTCAGTTCGATGTCTCCCAACTCGTAATAAGACTCTGTTTGCCTCGGCGATAATTCTATGGATCGCTGTAGCTCGGCCTTGGCTTCTTCATTGCGCTCCACCACATGCAGCAATTTGCCAAGACCATAGTGCGCCGAAGCGTCGTCAGGACGCATTTTGAGGTATTCGCGCAGGTGAGCTTCAGCCTGAGGCATTTTCCCTTCGTCAAGTTCCAGGTGGCCCAGGGCATAGACAATCTGCGCGTCGGCCGGTCGCAACTCTAGTGCCTTGTTCAGAGCCTCTTCCGCATCCTTATATAAGCGCATCGCGTCGGCCTGGACTCCGAAGTCGAAGAGCAGCCCCGGATCATCGGGCACGTATTTGCGGGCGCGGACCAGATAGACCAATGCGCCGTCATTGTCACCAGCAAGTTTGGCCTGCAACGCCGCCGTTACCGCGGCTTTCACTTCTCCTTCGCGAGCCTCCGCATTGTGCGGATCCGTTTGGAGTACCGCTTCGAACGACTTCATGGCCTCATGATTCAAGTCTTGCGCCAACTGAGAGCGACCTATGCCGGGCTGTGCAGCAGAATTGGTCGGGGACTGTGCGGGTGCCCCCCGCTCCCACACGTACAAAAGAGCCCAAGCCGTCAGGATAGCGGGGACTAAACGAGCAGCACTCCACCGTCGCTTCATCATCTCATTTACGGCAAACGGGCCGAGTCATCTATCCCGTCTCCGGCTAAAATGTTAAACGTCCGAAAATCTGAACATTACGAGGAGTGTCAATCGTGAATGTTGGGCGTCCAAAATTGCTGCCGTCATTCGGTTGCGTATCCGGAATGCCAAATACGTGACGATTGAAGACATTTAGGAGTTCGAATCGGAGCGAGAGCGATAAACGTTCGCGAATCGGCACATTTTTGGTGACACTAAAATCCTCGTTGTAGTACGGCCAGTTGCGCACCTCCCCGGTTACGCGGGGAATATTCCCGAACGTAAAGGGCGCTCCGTTCCGGATGCTTTCCAGATTCAGATCCGTAAATGCGCCTCGATTGAACATAACGTCGCCATTGGCCAGGTTGAGGCTGCCGCTGGCGTACGCCGCGCTTTTGAAGCTCTGACCCGCAACGCGGGTGAAGTATATGCAATTATCCCAGCCGGGGATGCCGCTCGCGCACCTGAAGGAAATCGGCTCGCCCGACATGTAGCGTTGGACCGCACCCAGATCCCAGCCGCCTAGCACGCGGCTTGCAAACCCGTTGTTAAGCCATTTCCTTCCTTGGCCGAAGGGAAGCTGGTAGATCCAGCTGAGAACCAGAGTGCGCGGGATATCCTGACTGCTGAGCGCCTTTTCCTGGTGCAAGTTCGAAGGGTTCTGTTCTTGGCCGACGCCACCGTTAATGCCCGGAAGGGCGCTGTCCGCATCGGTCAGAGTCTTGGACCAAGTGTACGACGCCTGAAGATTCAGGCCATCGCGGAACCGGCGATTCACTGACACGAGCAGTGCCTCATAGCTCGACATTCCAACGTTTTGGAGACAGCAGTCCGTGGCGATGAAGCCGTACTGCGGGAAAGGCCGCAGAGCCTGCTGGACTTGGCCACCCGGCCCCCAGAGAGTCGCAAAACCTGGAAAAGGTGCCGTGACGCCGGCAGTATTGTTGGCGACGGGCTGAGTGAGCTGATCGCCCAGCGAGAAATCGCTAGCCGGTATGTTGTTAATATTCTGAACGCCGGAGCGCAGGTTTTGCGCATGGTTGCCAAGATATCCCACGGTCAGGATCAAGTCATTGGCCAATTCCCTCTGAACTTGTAGTGTCCATTCGCTGACCATGGCAGGGCGCCCTTGATCTCTCCCGGTGTACGAGCCTCCGACAAAGGTGCCGTTGAAAATGCCGGGGTCAAGGTTCGGCGGAGGCGTGAAGGCGGGGAAGCCGCTGTCGAGTTGGAAAGAGGGCGAGAAGCCATCGGGGCTAGGGTTGGAAGGATTGGCTCGATACCCAGTGTTCATCGAACCGCCGAAATCCGCGTATTGCAGCGGCCCGTAGAAGATGGAAAAGCCGCCACGAATCACGGTCTTGCCGGCGCGCGCAGGCGAATAGGCAAAGCCGATGCGAGGCGAGATATCCTTCCACCAAGTGTCCGCCCAGGCGGTGTTACAGTTATCGCACTGCGAGCCGAACACCATCGCTCCGGGAATGCCGAACTCCGGATCGATCGCGGTCAGGCTGAAATTCGACGTCTGGTTATGCGCCTCGTGGCGTGGCGCGTCTACATCGTACCGGAGGCCCAAATTCAGGGTTAAGCCTCTGGTGACCTTGAAGTCGTCCTGCACAAAGCCCCCCACGTAACGCGAAGTCCAGCGAGGCTGGCTGGTCACCACGTTTTGACCGGCGCCGCAAGGATCACCCAGCAAAAAGCTTGCGAAGCCGTTGCCGCCAAGGGCCGTCTCCGTTGGATCGGACGTGGTTTGGGCGCGGCAGAAGTTGAAGGTCGGGCTGTTGCTATTGATTGGCGAATATTGTTGCCAGCGATAGTCAAAACCAAATTTCATGCTGTGGCGACCATGTTCCCACGCGACACTCTCGTACAGGCGCAAGCCGTTGTCGACGTTGTCATCGTTCTGCGGGGGATTCCCGAGATTATCGATTTGCTCCCCGATTGTAATCTGCGGAAAATTCAAGGAATTCACATTGCCGATACCCACCTGTTGCGACCAGTTGACTCCTGCAAAAATAGCCTGGGCAAAGTTTTTGCTGTTGCTTCGGTTGGAACCGAAGGCAAGGTGATTGAGGAGAGTTGGGGAAAATATATAGTCCCAACCCAGCCGGAAAAAGTGGGTCGTGAAGTCCTGCTTCCATGTATTTGGATCAACCGGGTCCGGAAGAATGGGGTTCCCACCGGACGTGCGGTTGTTCTCGCGCGAGTTATAAGAGCCGAATATCTTGCTCTCTTCGGAAAAACTGTGATCGATCCGGATTGTGGTAGCCGTGTTATTGATTGGAATAGTGCTCGGGAGCGTAAAGTTATTGAACTGAGCTGTCTTGTTGGTTGGCTCAGGCCAAAAAGGCAGCAAATTCTTCGCCACCGTGCTGAAAAACGTGGGATCAATCTTGTTCCCCGGAAACTGGGTTCGGCAGGGAACGCCGTTCACCATTTTCGTGGTCGAAGGATCGAAAATTTCTCCCTGAAAAACAGGCGTGCCGTCGCAAGGATTTGTGCCGATCGCGCTCAGGTCCGTTCTGTAAATCGCCGGAGAAGAAAAATCCCCGCCGCGCATGGCGTCAGTTGGAACGGTAGTTGTGTTCGTCGCGCCCAGTTTGTAGCCAAGTTGCTCCCAGGAAAAAAAGAAAAACGTCTTATCGCGGCCGTTGTAAACCTTTGGGATCCAGACCGGCCCTCCCAATGTGCCGCCGTAATCGTTCTTTTTGTCGGCGGGCCGGGCATTTGCCGCCAAGCAACCGGCGTCGCCGACAGCGCACTGCGAACCATTGAAACTGTTGAACCAGGTGTTCGCGTCCAGGTCCTCGTTGCGGAAGATTTCATAGGCCGTGCCGTGAAAAGTGTTGGTTCCCGACTTCGTGACGAAGTTCTCGATGCCACCCGTAGTGCGGCCGTACTCCGCAGGTGCCAACGCAGTCGTGATCTTGAACTCCTGGAGAGCTTCTACCGAAGGTGCCTCCTCGTCGAACGAGGAGCCATTCTCACTTCGAGTTTGGCTCGCGCCGTCGATAAGCACTTCATTCGCGAAATTTTGCCCTCCAGCGATCTTCGAAATGAAAATGCCATTGTTGCTGTTTCCCGTGCCCGGACCCGTCGTTCCAGGCAACAGGAACTCGAAAGCCTCGACGGCACGCAACGCGCCGACGCCGCCCAAGGGAAGCGGCAACTCGATTACCTGCCGCGCCAGCACTACGCCGCCCAAGTCCGATGATTCCGCCTCCACATGAGGCGCTCCTGCATCCACGACGACGCTCTCCGTCCTCTGGCCCACTTGCAGAGTGATATCCAAGGCGGTGACATTCTGAATCTGCACCTGTACGCCGGTAAGGACCGCGTTCTTGAACCCTGGGGCGGAAGCTGTTATGTCGTAGGTGCCCAAGGGGAGCTCTACAAAACGGTAGACTCCAACGGATGTGGATGCCGTGGTCGACACGACGCCTGTGTCATGGTTCTTCGCTTGGACGCTGGCTCCCGCAATCGCTGCTCCGCTGGAATCCATGACCGTTCCAGCGAGGACGCCGCGCACCGACTGTCCTGCCGAAATCCCGTGCAGCCATAGAACAACACACACGAACAGAAGCAATCGATGAATTGCTCTCATTTTCCACCCCAAGAGAGAGTGCACGAGTCCGAAAGGCCCTTTGGCCCGACACGTTAAAAACTACCGGACCTCCAGCACGCGAGAGTGCCGGAATTCTACGGTCTATGACAGTTAACCCCGCGCGATATTGCGAGCGCTCTAGTGGTCGGTCAAGCAGGTGGTTACCCGACAACGCAAGGATCAATATTTGAAGATTAAAGATGCTACGGTGGCGGCCTATTGAACTTGCGGCAACTCCGGCGGTGAACTTCCCACCAGGCGATGGAATCAGCGTAAGGGAGCGAGCGAGGCGAACAATTCAGAATCAGTTTTCCTTGTGAAACTCAAGAACCGTGACACTCTCATGCCGGAACGAGTAATTCACCTTGCCGCCCACGAGCCGCACACGGCTCTCTTGCGGGACCACCGTCTCCGGATGGGTCTCGTCGTTCTTGTCGTAAATGCTCGATGCCGAAAGTGTATGAGCAAGCCCATCTACCGCTGATGCAAATCCTGAGATGGCAATGTGCGCCGCAAGGTCCTGCGTCAGATGGCGATTCACGCAATAAAGCGTCAACTTGTCCCCAGTGTCGTTAAGCGCTGCCACCACGTCGAGATAGGGAACATCGGGAATGGAAGGCAGCCGGACCGAGCCTTGCTCTACACTGTATCTACCCACCTGCGTTCGCGTCTCCACTGGGCGTCCGGCGTCTGCGTTTGAGTACATTCGAAATGCCCAATACGAGGGGGCCCCGAACACGCGGCCGCGTTTCTTCCAAATACCGCCAAACTCGATGATGCCGGTCATATCGGAGACCGGCACAATATTCGCCACGCGCAGAAGCATGTTGAGAAATCCAGCCGTGCATATCGCGCCCCCCATGTTGTCGTAACGTGGCACGCTGCCTTGGCGTGCCCAGAATAGCCACTCCGTAAAGGCAATTTTCACTCTATCGCGCGCGTGGGAATCCGATTGGATCTGTTCGGTCATCTCATGGAGCCTTCGTTCCAGACCCACCGGTAGCGCGAAGTCAGCCTGGTCGATGAAGTCCGGAGAGGCGTCTTGCTTAACGGTTCTGTCATCCGTGACGACGAAATGCGTGGAGAGGTAATCGAAGGCACCCGGATTAGTTAGCTGGGTTGCATTCCAATCCGGATAGGAATCTGCGTCCCCTCCTGTTGCGATCAATTTTGCATTTGGATCTACTTTGCGAATAGCTTCGCTGAAAGCTTTGGTTCGTTCCGCCACGCGCTGCCTCGTGGGATACCCCACTTGGAAATTCCCCCACAACTCATTCCCCAGTTCCCAGAACAATCCGCCCGAATGGTCGCCCCAACGTTCGTTGACGTACTTGACCCATCCGGCTGCTTCCTCCGTTGTGCCGCTTCCGAGGTTGAGAGCAATCTGCGGACTCGCCCCGATCAGTTCGCAAAAGCGCAAGAACTCGCCTGTCCCAAACGTGTTGTATTCAGGCATGCCCCAGGCGACATTCAGCATGCTCACCCTCTTGTCGCGCGGGCCGATGCCGTCGCGCCAATGATAGGCCGATGTAAAATTTCCGCCGAAGCGAACGATGGGCGAGTTCATTGCTTTGGCCATCGCGATGATGTCGGGGTCCATCCCATCAACATTGTCCGCTGGCATCAGTGACGCTTGGTCTACCAACACGCGTGTTTCGCTCCCAACGGCAATGACAAAGTCCGCAGGATCGAGAGGGGCAATCTTCGCTGCGGGGATATCCAGACGAAATTCATAGCGTTGCCAGTCGTTGCCCGAGAGCTCAATCACAGTGCGCGCAAATACGTTATCCGCGTGATTGCGCTGCCGAACCGAGACCTCCATTTCAGGTGTACCGCTTGAATGCTTGGCGTACAAACTCCCTGTGTAATGGAGTGTTCGGTGAACCGGCAAGTAGACCTTTTGTCGCACGCCTACTTTCTTGTCGGGCAATCCCATAATGAGAAGCGAGCGGGAAGAATTAGCTGCATCGTTCCACCGCGGCTCATACCGATTACCCTGGTGGCCGTCGAGTGGCTCCCAGGGAAGCGGAAGTCCCAGTTCCGAAGCCCGCGCCAATCCCGGCTCGTCGTTGACCATCTCCTCGATCCTCCTGGCGCTCCACAGATTGTCTTCGAAACTGGGGTTCTCCAAAACCTCCGCCCATAGTCCGCCGTAAATCGAATTGCCAATCGGCTCCAGGAAGCTTCCGAAGATCGTCCGGGGGATTTTGTAACCAAGAGGCTTGGAAGCGTCAATTTCGATTAACGCTTCTGTCGCCGCATCCCTTGCTGGCGTCTGCGAGAGGGACGGCAAGACCACGGCGAGGCAGAGGCAGCTCAAAAAAGAGAGCCGACCAATTGTTACCGGCATTTTCCAACCTCCGAGAATTATTGGGAAGCATGGGCACACGGTATCCCTGTGTGCCATTGAGGTAATAATCCAAGAAGAGCGGCAGAAGCAAGCACAGTTTGGGCGAACAACCGTTGGAGAAGCCGGCTGAGGGCTAGACGAGACCAAGCCGCTTAGCAGTTTCGTTTCGATAGCGACTCGTACGTAATTTCACTTCCACGCGTTTTCTGTTGGCCTGCTGTTTACTCCGTCGCAGCCAGCAGTAGGACGAACTAATCGCCATAATTTCGAAGTACGAACAGCATGGCCGTAGGCCGTGCTAGCAAAGACTCCTCGACCTCGCAGGTGTGAGGGCCCGAAGTTCATCGTGAACTCGATTCGGCCCTGATATAAGATGAAGAGCGAAAGGCTCCGTCGCCAATCGAAAGACAGAGAATAGCGTCTGAACGGGCGGCTTCTCGGACGGAATCAATG
>Ga0137412_10003475_pt1 | contig 12556 bp, 15 predicted proteins | sample CZODoug2_1_16fun_FD_122160 | JGI IMG/M metagenome (GOLD analysis project Ga0137412, IMG submission 122160) | Vadose zone soil fungal communities from Angelo Coast Range Reserve, California, USA - CZODoug2_1_16fungal (Hybrid Assembly) | ecosystem: Environmental > Terrestrial > Soil > Vadose zone...
GCTGTCCCACACCCGACTGTCCACACATGGCGGGGTGATCCGAACCGAACAGAATTGGATCGGCGGCAGTTCCTACAACCCTTGTTCAGCCGCGTTCGTCCCCCCGCCTCCCGGGCACGTCACCACGTTGCTCGCCGACCTGTGTGCGTTCTGCTGCACGGACGACCTACCCACCGTCGCCCAGGCCGCGATCGCGCACGCGCAGTTCGAGACCATCCACCCGTTCATCGACGGCAATGGCCGCACCGGCCGGGCGTTGATCCACGTAGTCCTGCGGCGTCGCGGACTGGGCCCCCGGGTGCTTCCCCCGATCTCGCTGATCCTTGCCACCCGCGCCCGCAGCTACATCGACGGCCTGACCGCTACCCGATACAACGGCGTGGCGACCGGGCCGGCCGCACGCGAAGGTCTCAACGTCTGGGTGGGCACGTTCGCCGCCGCATGCACCAGAGCCGTCGCTGACGCCTCGGCCTTCGAGGACAAGGCAGCCGACCTTCAGCAACAGTGGCGCACGCGAGTGGGGCGGGTGCGAGCGGGCTCGGCCACCGAACTGTTGATCGGCGCACTGCCCGGCGCACCCATCATCACCGTCGAGTCAGCGGCACGCCTCATCGGACGCACCTTCAAACCCGCCAACGACGCCGTCACCCGACTGGTCGACACCGGCATCCTGCGTCAGATCTCCATCGGCCGACGCAACCGAGCATTCGAAGCACCCGACGTGATCTCCGCCTTCACCGCCCTGGAGCGACAACTCGCCAGCCCCGAGGGCGACACCCACAGCAGCGCCCCCGCCAGACCAGTCCCCGCGTCCAAAAACCGATGACCGATCCGGCAGACGGACGCTAGGTCGGCCCCGCGAACGGATAACCAGCCCGGGGTGAACGGCGCACGCGAGGTTGCCAAATTCGACGTGGCACCCTCAGATCGCACTGGCCATACTTCTAATGTGGCGCCATACTTCTACGCGTGAGTGTGGCAAAGGTTTACAGCAAGGGTCAGGTGACCATCCCGAAGGCAGTCCGGGAGGCCGCCGGGATCGCCATCGGCGACCGCGTGATCGTCGAGGCACGGGGCGACGAGATCGTGCTGCACCGCCCCCGCGGTGTGCTGGAGTTCGAAGCGCCGGCCGACCAGCAGCCGACCGCACCGTTGTCCGACGCGCGAGCCATCGCCCGCGAGGAACGTGCCACCCGCCGGACTCGCGTTGGTCGATGATCATCGACACCAACGTCCTGTTACGGGCACTCGGCCGGGACGAGAACCGTCAGACCACCTCGGTGCGAGCCCGTATCCGCACAGCGCGGGAGGCCGGGATCACCTACAGCGTGCTGTCCGCGACGGTGCTCGAGGCGGCCTATGTACTGGCCAGCAGCGCGGCCGGGTACTGCTGGGACCGCAGCACAGTGGCTGCCGCCATCGACGCCATCACGGAGGAACCCGCCTTCGACGTCGAGCACGCCTCGGCATTGCGCACCGCTGCAGACACCCACCGGAACCGGTCGATCGATCTACACGACTGCTTCCTCGCGGCCCTCGCCACCGAACGCGGGACCCAGGTGCTCTCCTTTGATGACGACTTCCGCCGACTGGGTGTGCGCGAAACACCCTGAGGCAAAATGACCTGCCATGACCCCACAGCCCGGCATCTTTGCGCTCGGGACCGCGGCGCAGTGCTACCTCGAACTCGACCTACTGCCGGGCGCCGACCCCGTCGCTCTGGTGCGGGCGCTGGCGAACTTCGATGAACCCTCGGCGACCCTCGGCGGCGCCAACGTCGTGATCGGGCTACGTCCGTCGTTGTGGGCGGCGATCGCCCCGGACGACGCACCCGGCGACGTGGCCGACTTCGCCGCGCCGATCGTCGGCCCGGACGGGTTCACCATGCCCGCCACCCAACGCGACGCGTGGTTGTGGGTCGCCGGCCCGACGCCGGATCTCGTGTTCGACGTGGCGATGTCCGCGCTGAGCGACCTGGCCACGCTGGCGAGCGCCGCGACCGAGGTCACCGGGTGGCCGTACCGGCGGTTGCGCGACCTGACCGGGTTCATCGACGGCACGGAGAACCCGCCCTTGGTGGACGCGCCCGCCGTGGTGGCCGTCCCGGACGATGAGCCGGGCGCGGGTTCCTCGGTCGTGCTGGTTCAGCAGTGGACGCATCAGGCGGCGGACTGGCTGGCGTTGGACATCACGGCCCAGGAGCAGGTGATCGGACGCAGCAAGGACGACAGCATCGAGTTGGACGAGGCCGAGATGCCACCGGACTCCCACGTCGCCCGCACCGTCGTGGAGGAGGACGGCGAGGAACTGGACATCTTCCGGCGCAACACGCCCTACGGGGGCGTCACCGACCACGGCACGATGTTCGTCGGGTTCTGCGCGCGCCAACGAGTGCTGCAGCTGATGCTCGAGCGGATGGCCGGGGTCGGTGACGGCATCCGCGACGCGCTCACCCGTTACACCACACCGCTCACCGGCTCCTACTACGTCGTCCCGTCCGTGGAGGCACTGCTCCGGTGGCGTGACGAAAACTGACGTAGCGTCATTCGTAGCGCAGCGCCTGGATCGGGCGCAGTGCCGCGGCGCGACTGGCCGGGTAGAAGCCGAACACCAGACCGGTGCCCAGGGACACCGCGACGGCCAGCCAGATCGACCACGGTGCGACCACCGGATGCACGCCGACGACGGGGAACTGGGCGGCGAACAGACCGGCGGCGACCCCGATTGCCCCCCCGAGCATGGACAACATCACCGCCTCGGACAGGAACTGGCCGATGATGTCGGCACCGGTGCCGCCGATGGCCTTGCGGATGCCGATCTCGCGGGTTCGTTCGGTCACCGAGACCAACATGATGTTCATCACCCCGATCCCGCCCACCAGCAGGGAGATCCCGGCCACCGCGCCGAGCAGCACGGTCAGGGTCGAGTTGGCCGAGCCGCCGGCGGCCAGGATGGCCGAGGCGTTGAACACCACGAAGTCGGTACTGGCCCCGGCCACGTGATGGCGTTGGGACAGCACGTTCTGCACCTCGGCCTGGGCCACGGCGGTGGTGTTCCGGGAGGTGGCCTCCACATCGATGCCGGACAGCTCTCCCTGCCCGGCTGGGGAGTAGCCGTAGAGGGTGTCCTCGACCGTGGTACCGGGGGCGAACACCCGGTCGTCTAGGTCCGTCTGCCCGGAGTAGCCCTTGCCCTCCAGGATGCCGATGACGGTGAACGGCTGCCCGTTCAGTCGCACCTCCTGGCCGACAAGGTCGGCCGGCGCACCGTCGGTGAGGTCGGTGGCCACCGTCGGGCCCAGCAGCACGTCGCGTTGGTGGGTGCTGTAGTCCTGGTCGGTGAAGTTCCGCCCGGCCACGACGCGGGTGTTGTCGATGTCGAGGAATTCCGGGGTCGCCCCCAGCAGGACGCCGACCGTGTGCGAGGAGTTGAGGTGGGTGGCCGCGGCCCCGCGGATGACCACCAACGGGGAGACGGCGGCGACGTCCGGGGCCATCGGGTTGTTCAGCAACGCATGGGCGTCGTCCAGGGTCAATTGGGACTTGCGGTAGTGCGTGCCCTGGTCCTGACCCTTCAGGCCGAGCTTGCGGCGTAGCTGCGTCACCAGGGCGCTGCCCTGCCCGCCGCTGACCGTCGAGGCGGGTAGCACGAACAGGCTGTTCGAGCCCAACCGGTCGATGGAGGCCTGCACCTGGGCGGATGAACCGGTACCGACCGCGACCAGGGTGATCACCGAAGCCACCCCGATCACGATGCCCAGCATGGTCAACACCGACCGCATCTTGTTGGCGAGAATCCCACCCCACGCGAAGCGCGCGCTCTGCCGCAGCTGCGTCACCGCGGTGAACAGGCTGCTGGGCCCGTCTTCCATGATCGCTGGCCTCCCCCGTTTACTTCAACCTTGGAGTAAACGTACGCCTTAATGACTTCAAGCATCAAGTTAAGGCGGTGTAGATACACTTCACGTTTGAAGTTAGGATGGGGGCCATGGCAGACACGCAGGAACCTCGGTCGCTCTACCCGGACGAACAAGAGACCTGGATTGCCTTCGCCTATCTGCTCGTGCAGCTGCCCGGCGCGTTGGACATGAACATGCAGCGTGTGTCGGGCATCGGCCTGTTCGAGTTCCAGGTCCTCTCCGCACTGTCGCTCGCGCCGGAGCACAGCACGCGACTGAGCAAGCTGGCCGATTTCACCGCCAGCAGCCTCTCCCGCCTGTCGAATGTGATGACTCGGTTGGAGGAGCGCGGCTGGGTGCGGCGCACCGTGGACCCCGAGGACGGTCGCTGCACGCTCGGGGTGCTCACCGAGGCGGGAGCGGAGCAGGTGGCCGCCGTGATGCCGAAGCACATCGCCGAGGTACGCCGCCTGGTCTTCGACCCATTGACCAACGCCCAGCAGCAGCAGCTGCGCCGGATCGCACTGCGGATCATGCAGGCCGTCGAGCCGGACAAGCCGCCGCTCACCGAACGCCTGCGTGCGCTGGGCCGCAGCCCGTTTCCCGAGGAGAAATCACCATGAACGTGCGCCCGACCATCCGCCTGGAGGGCATTCGCAAGACCTACGGCGAGGGCGACATGGCCGTACACGCGATCCGGCATGTTGACCTGACAGTCATGCCCGGTGAGTACGTGGCGATCATGGGAGCGTCGGGTTCCGGTAAGTCGACGTTGATGAACATCGTCGGCTGCCTGGATGGGCCGACCGCCGGGCGCTACTTGCTCGACGGTGTGGACGTGCGCCGGCTGGACGACAACCGCCTGTCAGGGATCCGCAATCGCAAGATCGGCTTCATCTTCCAGAGCTACAACATGATTCCGCGCACCTCCGCGCTGAGCAATGTGGAGCTCCCGCTGGTCTACGCCCGCGTCCCGGCCAAGGAGCGCCGGGAGCGGGCCATCGACGCTCTGGACAAGGTCGGGCTCGCGCAACGGCGCAATCACATGCCATCCGAGCTGTCCGGCGGGCAGCAGCAACGGGTCGCGGTAGCGCGCGCGATCGTCACCAACCCGGTGCTGTTGCTGGCCGATGAGCCCACCGGCGCACTGGACTCCAAGTCCACCGCCGATGTGTTGGATCTGTTCGACGAGCTGTCCGCCGCCGGCCGCACGATCGTGGTGATCACCCACGAGGACGAGGTCGGATCCCGGGCCCAACGGCTGGTGGTGATGCGCGATGGCCTGATCCTCTCCGACAGCCAGACCCGACCCGGCCCCACCACGGCGCTGGTCGTACCTGCCCAAGCTCCGGAGCGAGCCGGTGGCGGCCGACACGGCATCAGCGTCGAGGAGCAGCACAGCCGAGCCGCCGCGGACGGGCCGATCTGACGGTCAGTCAGACGCAACCCGGTGAGACACAAATCTGACTGACAGTCAGACCTATGCCGGTCTGTCAATTTCCCCAGACGACCGCTGCCTCGGAATGTAACCCGGTCCCTATCTGTTCCGGTGTGCGGCGACAACCTCCGTACACCGACCACAAGGAGACCCAACCGTGAATATTCCCCTCCTGCGCGCGTGCGCTCGTCCGCTCTGTGGGATCGCCATCGCCGCAGCGGTGTTTGGCGTTCCGGCCACTGCGGCCTCCGCCGCGCAGATCCCGACCGCGAAGGTGCCCGCCTCGGTGCACGTGGATAACCGGTACTGCGACAACGCATCCGGCGTGAACTGCCAGAGCTACGGGTACCCGTCCGACCACGGCTCCGGAGGCCACCACCGGCACCACCGCTACTGAGGCGGCAACAGACCTACGGAACGACGGTCACCGGCCATCGGCCGGCCTTGATCATCCGGGCGCCGAGGGAGCCCAGGACCCGGTGCCCGAGCGCCTCCGAGGCCCCGAGCACGACAAGCTCGGCGCGGACCTCCTCGGCCAGCTTCAGCAACTCTCCGTACGGGTTGCCGTAAGCGGTACGGAACTCGATGTCGAACCCCACCCACGCCGCTCCCCGTTCCACCTCGGAGCGCAATTGCTCCAGGACTTCCTCGGCTGCCTCGAGCGCGGCGGGGGCGGCCTGCGGCGCCATCACCATGGTCGGCGGGTGCACGACGTGCGCGACGACCAACCGCGAGCCCTGCCGGCGAGCCAGCCCGGCCGCATACGAACCCGCCCGCATCGACGTCGTCGATCCGTCGATCGCGACGAGGATGACCTTCGGGCCGTCGGTGCCGAGCTCCGCTTCCACACCCCAACTGTGCCTCATCACCCTCAGGGAATGAGTAGCAGCTTGCCCACCGTCTCCTGGGATTCCAGATCACGATGCGCAGACGCGGCGTCCTCGAGCGGGTAGGTGCGATCGATCAGCACGTCCAGCGTGCCGTCCTCAATCCACCGCATCACCTGCAGCGCGCTGCGGCGCCACTCGTCCGGGGTCTGCGCGGTCGCACCGCGGAAGGTGACCAGCCGTACGCCGGGGGGTTGCTCCCACAGGTTGATAGGCGGAATCGGTCCGCCCGCGTAACCGTAGGCGGCGAAGGTCCCCCCGAACCGCACGGCAGAGACGCTGACCTCGAACAAGGTCTTCCCGGTTCCGTCGAAGACGATGTCCACGCCCTTTCCGTCGGTCAGCTCCTTGAGCGCGGCGCCCAGATCCTCGGTCTCGTCGCGCACCAGTACCCGCCAGGCCCCGGCGTCGACGGCGGCAGCCGCCTTGTGTGGCCGGGAGACCGTCGCAATGACCCGGCCGCCGCGGTGGGTAACGAGCTGGGTCAACATGCGGCCGACCCCGCTGCCGGCCGAATGCACGAGCACCAGTGCATCCCGCGGGACCGGGACTGCCGCGTCGGACAGGTAATGCGCGGTGAGCCCCTGCATGAGGCCCGCCGCAGCCGTTTCGAAGCTCACCCCATCGGGGATCGGGACGAGCCGGTCGGCCGGAACCGCCACCAGGTCCGCGTAGCTTCCGGGGACGTGTTCCCATGCCACGCGGTCACCGACCCGTGCCATGGCCTGCCCGCCGACCGCGGTCACCACACCCGCCCCCTCGACGCCCAGGGCGAGCGGCGTCGTGGCCAAACCGTGCAAGCCCCGGCGCACGTAGGTGTCCATGAGGTTGATGCCGGCTGCCTTCACCTCGACGACGACCTCGTTGGGCCGCGGGGAGGGAACCGCCCGCTCCTCGGCGTGCAAGACCTCGGGAGGCCCGTATTGCGACGTGGTGATAACCCGCATTGGTCTTCTCCTTCAGATAAGCGGACGATCGTCGTCCGGTTTTCGACCGTAACACAACCGGACGAATGTCGTACGCTTAGCCGGTGACCACCGACGAAGCACCCCGGGCCGGCGAGCGCGCGGATGCGCGGCACAACCGGGAACTACTCCTCGACGCTGCCGCGAGCTGTGTCGCGGAGCAGGGACTTTCCGTTGCCGCGCTGGACATCGCCGAGCGCGCCGGCGTGGGCGTCGCGACGCTCTACCGCCGGTTCGCGAGCAAAGAGGCCCTGATCGAGCAGATCGTTCTCGAGCGATTCGCGGTGCTCGAGGAAGCCGGGACGCGGGCGCTGCACGATCCGGATCCGTGGTCGGGGTTCGCCGCCTTCGTCCACACTCTTGCTGGGATGGTCAGCGAGAACACCGGGCTATCCGAGGCGTTCGGATCCGATGTTCCGCCTGCCGTGTCCGCCGGCCAAGCACGCCTTCGAGCCTTGATCAAGCGGCTCACGCAACGGGCTCAACGCGCCGGCGCCCTACGCCAGGACGTCAGTTGGCAGGACGTCGTCTTTCTCCCGAAGGCAGTCCTCAGCAACCCGCGTTGCCTGGGCCTGAACGCGGGCGAACGCTCGTGGGAGCGGACGCTCACCGTGCTGCTCGACGGCCTGCGCACCCCCACGCCGAGCCCGCTGCCCGGCACCCATCCCCGCCTGGACGGCAACCTGCCATCATGACCCGGCATGGAGCTGGACCTGGGTGAGCGGTGGCACCACCAGCTCCGCAGGCCGTCGGGCGCCGGCCGGATGAGCGCCCAGTTGGGCATCGCCCGCGCAGTAGCCGGACTGCTCACCACCGCCTGGCTGGCCATCCTCGCACATCAACTGACGGTGAGTCAGTTCGGTCAGGTGACCCTGGTGCTGTCGCTGGGGTCGCTGGTCAGCATCGGCACCGATCTCGGCATTCCGCTGGCGTTGTCCAAGGTGGCTCTGGACCACCAGCGGATCGACCAGGAGGCGGTGCGCCGAGCGGTGATCACCCGCCTGCTGGCCGGGCTGATCGCCGGACTGGTGCTGATCGCACTCTGGATCAACTCGGCTCCCGCCGACCGCTGGTGGATGGCCGGGCTGTACTCGATCTCGGTCGCGGTCACACCACTGGGCGGATCATTCCTGGCGCTGCTCCGCGGCCGCGCCATCGGCATTGTCGAGGCCGTCTACAACGTGGCCTCGAAGCTGGCGCTGCTGGCCGTCGGGGTGGCCACCCTCGCCGCCGGATGGAAGCCGTCCGGGGTCATCGGCGCCTTCGTCCTGGTCGACGTGGTGTCCTCGCTCGCGCTGCCCCTGTTCGCCCGGCCGCGGCTGAGCATGACCGCCGACCCCGACCCGCTGCAGCGGGCCGAACTGCGGCTGCGTGCCACCCTGCCGCTGGCCGCCGCGGGCATCATCGGCAGCGCCTACGAACGCATCGACATCTGGCTGCTCGCCGTCCTGAAGGGCAGCGGGTCGGTGGCCATTTACGTGTCGGCGTACAAGTTCTACGACACCGTGCTGCTGCCCGCCATGGCGATGGCCTCGGCGGCGGTGGCCGCGGTGGGCACCGACCTGGCCGGCAACGCCCGCCCGGTGGCCCGGCGCCTGGCGCTGCGCGCGACGGCGGTGGCCGCCCCGATCGCGCTGATCGTGGCGCTGCTCTCGTCGCGACTGCTGCGGGCTGCCTTCGGCGATCACTACGGATCGGCCAGCACCGCGGTCGACATCCTGATGGTGGCCAGCCTGCCCGGCGCCGCGTTGAGCGTGATCACCCCGATCGCGCTGCTCAGTCGGCGCGACTACATCGCCAGACTGACCGTCGCCGGACTCGTCGGCAACGTCGTGGCCAACCTGGTGCTGGTGCCGACGATCGGCATCAAGGGCGCCGCGGTGGCCTTCCTGATCACCGACGTCGCGCTGCTCGCGGCCTTCTACACCGCACTGCCCAAGGCCGAACTCGGCGCCTCAGTCACAGCTCTCCCGATCCGCAAAGTCACGCCGGAGTGAACGCGATGGGGATCGAGGCCCACCCGTTGACCCAGGTCGAGCTCTCCCGGACCGCCGGCGCGGACAGTTGTGGCTCCAGTACGCGACGGCTGACCTCCTCGAAGATGACCCGCAGTTCGAGTCTGGCCAGACTCGCGCCGAGGCAGAAGTGACGCCCGCCCCCGCCGAAGGCGTGGTGGAACTCGACCGGGCGTAGGACGTCGAAGCGGTCCGCGCCCTCGAGACTGGCCTCATCCCGGCTCCCCGAGGCGTACCAGAGCACGAGCCGATCATCCTTGGGGATGGTGACGCCCCCGAGCTCGACGTCCTCGATCGCGGTGCGGGAGAAGAAGTTGAGCGGGGTCGTCCACCGCAAAATCTCCTCGACCGCGTTGGGAATGAGGGCCGGGTCGGCGCTCAGCGCCGCCAACTGATCCGGGCGCTCCACCAGGGCGTGGATGCCGCCGGACGTGGCGTTGCGGGTGGTGTCGTTCCCCGCGAACACGAGGATCGCGAAGAACATCAACAGCTCCTCCTCGTCGAGGCGGTCGCCGTCCAGCTCAGCTTCGGTCAGCAGGCCAATGAGTGAGTCGCTGCCGACCTGAGTGGGCATCAGCTCCATCAGGTAGACGCCCATTTCCATGAACGCCTCGAAGCCCTGCGTGTCCTGGGGATCGCGGGCGCCGTGTTCGATGCGGGCGGTCCATTCCGCGAACATGGCGGCGTCCTCGTGCGGAGCGCCCAGCAGATCCATGATCACCGCCAGCGGGATCGGCAGCGCGAGGTCCGCAACGACGTCCAACGTCCCGGTCTGCGCGGCTGCGTCGAGAATGGCGTTCACCCGGGCCCGCACCACGTCATCGAGGTGGGCAATGATCCGCGGCGCGAACGCCATATTGATCAGCTTGCGATAGCGCGTGTGCTCGGGATGGTCCTTGAAGATCACCAGGTTGCGCATCAGGTCCAGGGGCGCAATGGAGTTCTCCTCCATCATGATCCCGTGGTTGTAGGACGAGAACAGACTCGGCTGCTTGCTGACGTATTCGATGTCGGCGGCCCGGGTGACGGACCAGAAGTTCGGGATGGCGAGGTGCCGGCTGATGTTGTGATGAACGGGAGCCTCGGCTCGCATCCGGGCGAACAGGGCGTGCGGCGGGCCCTGAGCGAACCAGGCCGGGTCGGAGAGGTCGACCTCGGCAAGGTCGCCCGCGACCGTGGCGGCAGAGGATGCGCTGGAAACGGTCATCTGTACCTCAGCTCAGTGGGCGAGCGACGGCGGCCCGACCACGCTATCCCTGCGCGTGCGAATTGAGGCGGCCGATTCAGGCCAACCGCGGCCGCTGCGCGCCAACGTCGGTCAGACCCATCAGGTACGCCCCGCCGAGACGCCCGCCGCGCGGTGGGATACCACCGAGTTGCTCGAGCATCCCCACGATGTCGTAGGAGGCCAGGTAGGAGCGCAGCTTGTCACCCGAGAACTCCAGGAAGATGTCGCAGCCGTGTGCCTCGAACGTGCGGTCCGGGTTCAGCCGAGCGGGCCCGTGCCCCCACTGCCGGAACAGCACCACCCCACGTCGGGCGTCCGGGGCGAAGAACCGCTGGATCTCGGCGAACTGCACATCGGGCATCGCCTCCCAGATCTTCTCCGTGTAGCGGCGCACGCCGTCCCGCCCGACGATGACCTCCGGCCAGAAGGTCCGGTCGTCCCACCGCACGTCCTCGGCGAGCAGATCGAGCACCCGCTCGGTGTCGTGCGAGTTCCACGCCGCGAGCCAGGCGTCGGCGAACTTGCCGAGGAAGGCCGCGTCGGTCTCCTGCGTGGCGGCGGTGGTCATCAGGTCGTTCCCTTCGCCCGCGAACCGATGCGCGCATAGGCCGCCTGGATCCGCTCGTTGATCTCGGGCCGACGGATCACCTCGCGGTAGATCGACGTCTCAAAGCTCAACGCGCTGATCGGATCCATGGTGATCGAGCGCAACGCCATCTCCTTGTTCACCATCGCCGAGTACGTGGTGGTCTCGGCGATCGACCGGGCGATCTCGGTGGCCGCCTTCACCACGGTGCCGGCCGGCACCAGCCGATCGAGCAGCCCGATCCGCAACGCCTCGACCGGGTCGACCGGATCGCCGGTGAAGGCAAGCAGCTTGGCCTGGCTGACCCCGACCACCCGAGCCAGCGGCGCGAAGTAGGGGGTCAGGCCGAACTTGATCTGCGACCACGCGTAGCGCCCGTTGTCTGCCCCGATCCGGATGTCGCAGAAGACGGCGATCTCGATGCCACCGCCGTAGGCCGGGCCACCCACCGCGGCGATCGTCGGCTTGGGGTAATCCAGCAACGTCCCGTAGACCCGAATCGCGCAGGCCGAATAGACGTCGCGGGTCTGCTCGGTGAATCCGGACTGCAGGTCCAGATCCAGCCCGGCGCAGAAGAAGTCCTCGCCACCGGTCACCACCACCGCAGCGACTGCGTCATCGGACTTCCACGCGTCCAGGGCATCGGACATCTCGTCCATGAGCTCCAGGCTCAGGGCATTGCGGCGCTCGGGGCGGTTGAAGGTCAGGGTCCCGACACCGTCGTTCACGGAGGTGATCACGCTCGACATAAATGTATGAAACGCTACATTTATCTGGTCCGTCAAGGTGGAGGGAGTCCGATGGCGAAGGCTCCGGCAGTCCGGCTGGGTCGCCCGCCCCGTTCGACTGCGCCCGACGGTCGAGCCCGGCTCATCGCTGCCGCGCGCGAGGTGTTCGGTGGCCAGGGCTACGGCAGCACCACCGTCGCGGACCTGGTGACCGCCGCGGGCGTCAACGCCCCGACCCTCTACCACCACTTCGACGGCAAGCCGGGCCTGTTCATCGCGGCCGCGGAAGACGCCTACGGGCCGGTCATTGCGCGGTTCCGGGAAGCGGTGGTCGGACAGACCCGTTTCGAGGCCGCCCTCGACGCGCTCCTGGACGCCGCGGTCACCCTCATGGACACCGAACGCGTGCTCGCCCGGATGTTCCTGGTGATCCAGTTCGAATACGCGCGCCGCCCCGAACTCAGCGACGGCCTGCGCCCAGTGCTGCACGCCTACCGGGAGTTCTTCGACGAACTGGCCGCGCTCGCCCCACCCGAGCTCGCACCCACGAAGCGTGCCCGGGTTGATCTGAGCCGGGCCGTGGTCTCGTTGCTCACCGGCCTGAACAGCCAGGCCCTGCTGCTGCCGGATTCCGCGGACTTCGCCGGCCTGGTGACCGGCACCCGCGCCCTGTTGCGGCTCACGTCCTAATTTTCGCGATGGATAGAGTGCCGGAGAACTCAACGGATAACGCTTCGAGGAGGCCGCACGCGATGAAGCTTGCTCTCTACCTGCCGAACTTCCGTGACAAGGTGACCGTCAAGGAGCTCGA
>Ga0137412_10003476_pt1 | contig 12552 bp, 9 predicted proteins | sample CZODoug2_1_16fun_FD_122160 | JGI IMG/M metagenome (GOLD analysis project Ga0137412, IMG submission 122160) | Vadose zone soil fungal communities from Angelo Coast Range Reserve, California, USA - CZODoug2_1_16fungal (Hybrid Assembly) | ecosystem: Environmental > Terrestrial > Soil > Vadose zone...
ATGACTACTGAAGCGCCGACGCGGGGTCGTATCCGACTCGAGACGTCCGCCAAGCGAGTTCGGGGCTATCTCGGCGGGGTTGCCGTCGTCGACACCATCAGTCCGGTGCTCGTCTGGGAGAAGCCGCAATACCCGACCTACTACTTCCCGGTCGCGGATGTGCGTACCGACCTGCTCGAGGCCGATCCCGGCGGCAGCAGCCACTCGCCGAGCCGTGGTGAAGGGCAGACGTTCACGCTGACCGTGGACGGCAAGCAGGTTGCCGCCGCGGCGGTGCGCTACGCCGACTCGCCGATCGAGGAGCTGCGCGACCTGATCCGCTTCGAGTGGAACGCGCTGGACTCCTGGTTCGAGGAGGACGAGGAGGTGTTCACGCATCCCCGCAGCCCGTACGCCCGCATCGACATCCTGCCGAGCTCGCGGCACGTCCGGGTGGAGATCGACGGCGTGACCGTCGCCGAGTCGACCAGCCCGCGGCTGTTGTTCGAGACCGGCCTGCCGGTGCGGTACTACCTGCCCAAGACGCACGTGCGGATGGACCTGCTGACCCCCACCGACACCGCCACGCACTGCCCCTACAAGGGCCAGGCCGAGTACTGGACGGTCCGCACGGGCGACACCGAGCACGTCGACTTCGCCTGGTCGTATCGGATGCCGCTACCGGAGAGCGAGAAGGTCGCCGGGCTGATCGCCTTCTACAACGAGAAGGTCGACACCTACGTCGACGGCGTGCTGCAGCAGCGTCCGAAGACGCACTTCAGCTGACGCGCGACAGCTCCGACGCGGGCGGGTCGCTCTCGGTGAGCTGGTAGCCGACGCTGCGCACGGTGCGAATGCGCCAGGCTTGCGGCCCGAGCTTGCGGCGTATCCGCGACATGTGGACGTTGATGCTCGTGCGTTCCGGCGCGCGACCGCCGTCCCAGGCCCGCGCGATCAGGTGGCTGCGCGGGAACACCCGGCCGGGCTGGCTGGCCAGCACGCTCAGCAGGCTGAACTCGGTCCAGGTGAGGGTGACCGTGGTATCGCCGATTCGCGCGCTGAGCGTGTTCTCGTCGAGATCGAGGCTGGGTCCGAGCGCCGGGCGGCCGGGCTTTGCCCGGTGCCCGGTGATCGCGCGGAGGAGGCGCGCCTCCACCTCGGCCGGCGGCGCGGTGTCGACGAGGAAGTCGCTGATCGCCCACTGCGCGGACAGGGTCACCAGTCCGCCGGCGGTGAGGACGGCGAGGGTCGGCACGTCCACCTGGGCGGTGCGCACGGTGTCGGCGAGCGTGCGGGCGGCCGCCAGATCGGCGCGGGCATCGATGAGCAGGCCGTCCAAGCGCCCGCGTTCGCGATGGCGGCCAGGTCCAGGCCGAGGCGGCGGGTCCGATGCGGCAACGCCGCCAGGGCCGGCAACATCTGCGTGGGCGGGACTTTCGACGAGGTGGCGATCCCGAGATCCATGACTCCTCCTAGGTGCGTCGCGACGCGTTGCGGTTAGGACATCACCGGCAACAGGCGCAGCGGGCAAACCTCGGAGTCACGAAACCCAGCTTATCAGATAATGCCTATCGGATAGCTAGAGATTAGTCGGCGCGGGCCGGTTCGTAATCCGATTGGCGGTATCCGGACACTGAGCCGTGTGACTTCTGTGCCCGCCAGAACGGTTCGCGCGATCGTGAGTTCGGCCGACCGGTACCTGGGCGCGGCGGCCGCGTTCGACGTGCCGAGCCTGTGGTGGCCCGACGTCGAGCCGGTAACCGCGCATCTCGACGCGACGCTCGGCGTGCCGACCGCGGTGCTGCGGCTGGTGGACGTCTCCGATTCCGAGTCCGGCCGGGGCGGCACCGTGACGTATCGCGTCGAGGCGCTCGGGACCCCCCGTCCCGGTGTCCTCGATCCCGCGCCGCGAGCGAACTGGTCGAGCGTGATCGAGGCGCACCCGTACCGGGCGGCGTGGGCCGAGCCGACGGGCCCGCGGCAGCTCATCGACTGGGCGGTCGACGCGCTCGGCGCGCCGCTGGCCGGACGGCCGGTGCAGGTCAAGTCGTGGAACCTGTCCTGCCTCTATCGCCTGCCGACCGGCGACGGGGCGGTGTGGGCGAAGGCGACCGGCCGGTTCCTGGCCACCGACGCCGAGGCCATCCGCATCGTCCGGCGCTACGACCCGTACCTGGCCCCGGACGTGATCGCGTCCGATCCCGCTAGCCGGCGCTCGCTGCTGCGCGAGGCACCGGGCGTGGACTGCTTCCAGACCGACGCCGCCACGATCAGGGCCGTCGTCGCCCGCTGGGTGGCCGTCCAGGCCGCAGCCGTCGACGATCCGGCGCTGGCCGCGCTGCCCCAGCTGGCCCCGTCCGATCTGGCGGCTCGACTGGCGTCGGTACTCGACCACGAGGTCGGCCCGCGACTGACGGCCGACGAACTGGAGGCCGCCCGGCGCCTGGTCGGCGACATCCCCGAACTCGTGGGCGCCCTGGAGGCGGCCCGGCTGCCGCGCACGCTCGTGCACGGCGACTTCCACCCGGGCAACTGGCGCTCGGACGGCACCGGGCAGATGATCGTCGACTGGGCCGACTGCTACGTCGGGCATCCGGCGGCCGACATCCAGCGACTGATCGACTGGCTGCCCGAGGAGCAGGCCAGCGTCGCCGCGCAAACCTGGATCGATGCGTGGCGCGCGCACCGGCCGACGAGCGAGCCGGAGCGGGCGCTCGAGCCGATGACCGTGCTGGCGCGGGTGATCGGCGCGATCGTCTACCAGTGGTTCCTCGACAACATCGAACCGGCCGAGCGGGTGTATCACGAAGACGATCCGGTCGCCGAGATCCGGGCGGCGCTGGCCAGTCGACGATGAGCGGTCGCGCGAGACGCCGGCTCAGCCGAGGTCGCTCGCGCTGAACGTGTCGCACGAATTCGGGTCGCCGGTCTGGTAGCCGGTCGTCAGCCACTTCTTGCGCTGCGCCGACGAGCCGTGGGTGAACTTGTCCTGCTGGACGGTGCCGCCCCCGAGGTTCTTCTGGATCCAGTCGTCGCCGATCCGGCTCGCCGCGTCGAGCGCCCGGTCGAAGTCGTCGGTCGTGATCTCCGCGATCAGCGCCGGTGAGCCGTCGGCGCCGGGTTCGGTGGCGTGCTTGGCCCATACCCCGGCGAAGCAGTCGGCCTGCAGCTCGAGCCGGACCGAGTCCGACGTGGGCCCCTGCCGGGTGCGTACCTGCGACTCGATGCCGAGCAGGTCCTGCACGTGGTGGCCGTACTCGTGGGCGAGCACGTAGGCGTTGACGAACAGCCCGCCCTCGGCGCCGAACTGCTTCTGCAGGTCCTCGTAGAACGTCAGGTCGATGTAGACGCGCTTGTCGGTCGGGCAGTAGAACGGCCCGGAATCGCTGGTCGCCGCCCCGCACCCGGTGGAGACCTGCCCGCTGAACCAGACCGTGGGCACCGCGACGTACTGCTTGCCCAGCTTGGGCAGCTCGGCCTTCCAGTACGCCTGGATCGAATCGATGTCGGCGACCGCCGCGCAGTCGGACTTGGCGTTGGCGTCCGCGCCGGTCTTGCACTCCTGCTGCACCTGCGAGTTGTCGGCGGTGACCGGACCGCCGCTGCCCTGCCCGAGCCCGCCCAGGACGCTGCCCAGGTCGACCCCCTTGCCGCCGCCGCCGAGAACGTTCACCAGCAGGACGACGAGCAGGCCCACGACCCCCAGGCCGCCGCCGCCGAGCGCCGCCTGCCCGCCGCGGCTGCTCGGCAGCCGGCTGCCGCGGGTGTCTTGCACCTCGGACGTGTCGAGTCGCGCGTCCTCGTTGTACTTCATCGCCCCGGGCTCCCGACGTGTCGGCCGCGACTGTGCGGCTGCTGTGGCCCGAATCCTGCCGCGTGGGACGCCCGAGCGCTATTCCGGCCCGGGCGGCTCGCGCAGGCGCGTCGCCATCGCGAACAGCCCGACGGCCGCCACCGCGCTGAGCGCGAGACAGCCGAGCCACAGCGTGCCGGGGCTCGCGGCGTAGACCCGGGAGCCGATGAAGGGGGCCAGCACGCCGGATGCGCCCCAGGCCAAGCCCGCCGCGCCCATGTAGCGCCCCCGCAGCGCTTCGGGCGCGATGGAGGCGAGGAGTGTGAACAGCGCGGTGGACTGGCCGATCTCACCGAGCGTCCAGACGACCACCGTGAGAGCGAAGGCCCACACGTTGTGGCACACGGCGCTCAGTGCGATGCCGCCGCCCACGAGCAGCATGGTGGTAGGCAGCAGCACGGTGCGCGGGGTCCGGGCGACGAGCGTGAGCGTCAGCGGCTGCACGACCACGATGACGACGCCGTTGACGGCCATGATCAGCCCGTACGCCGCGGTGCCGAGGCCGGCGTCCTTCACCGCCAAGGGCAAGGTGACGTACACCTGCCCGTACAGCGTCGCGTAGCACAGGAACAACGCCACCATCGCGAGCAGGATCTTGTCGCGCAGCATCAGCCGCCACGCCGGCTCGTCGTGGTCGCGGCGCACCGCGCTGTCCGGCCGGGTCTCGGGCACCTTGCGCAGCACCACCAGGCCGAACACGAGGCTGGTGACGGCGTCGATGATGAACAGGGTGCTGAACCCCAAACGCACGAGCAGCCCGGCTGACACCGCGGCCACCGAGAAGCCCAGGTTGATCGCCCAGAACTGCAACGCGAAGGCGCGGGTGCGTTGCTCGCCGTCGAGCAGGTCGGCGACGGTGGCCGCGGCGGCCGGACGATAGATGTCACCGACGATGCCGACGAACAGCGCCGCCAACATGATCGCCGGGACGCCGCGTGCTATCGCCAGCGTGCCGATCGCCAGGGCCACGGCGAACATGCCGATGCCGAGCGTGGTGCGCCGTCCGACCCGATCGGTGAGGTAGCCCCCGATGGGCTGCGCGGCGATCGACCCGGCGCCCCAGACGGTGACCACCGTGCCGGCCGTGGCGATGCTCAGATGCCGGGGCCCGGTCAGGTACAAGATGATGAACGGCTCGATGAACGTCCCGGCGCGATTGACCAGCGTGCCGACCCACAACCACCAGAACGGCGCCGGCAGCCCGCCGACCCGAGCCTGGAGGGCGTTGCGGGCCCGACCACGGGGGGACGTCACGATGGCGGCGGTCGCCTCGCCCTCCGTGCGAACGTCACTCGCGCTCACGCGCGCCTCCCTGCTGCTGGCCTGCGCACAGCCAACCACCGGGGGGCGACACAGCACGACGGAATTTAGGGCCGGCACCCGGTTTGGTCGAGCGCGGCGAAATGGCTGGCCCGCCGGTTAGACTGGCGTGGTGCATCGACTCCCGAGCTGAGTGGGCGACGTGTCCCGGTCGCCCAGTTCTCGTCCTCGTCAGGGAGTCCTCTAACTCATGATTACCGCCACTGATCTCGAGCTGCGTGCTGGCGCGCGCATATTGCTCGAACCCACGACGCTGCGCGTCCAGCCCGGCGACCGCATCGGTCTGGTCGGGCGCAACGGCGCCGGCAAGACCACCAGCCTTCGCGTTCTGGCCGGCGAGAGCGCGCCCCACGGCGGCACCATCGCGCGGCGCGGTGCCGTGGGCTACCTGCCCCAGGACCCGCGCACCGGCGACCTCAACGTCACCGCGCGCGACCGGGTGCTGTCCGCGCGCGGGCTGGACCAGCTCGTCACCGACATCGCCAAGGTGCAGGTGCAACTCGCCGAGCGCCCCGACGACGCCGCCCTCGTGCGCCGCTACGGCAACCTGGAGGACCGTTTCGCTGCCCTCGGCGGGTATGCCGCGGAGAGCGAGGCAGCGCGCATCTGCGCGAATCTGGGGCTGCCCGACCGGGTGCTGGCCCAGCAGCTGAGCACGCTCTCGGGTGGGCAACGCCGCCGGGTCGAGCTCGCGCGCATCCTGTTCGCCAGTGACGGTGACGATCAGCTGACCTTGCTGCTCGACGAGCCGACCAACCACCTCGACGCCGACTCGATCGGGTGGCTGCGGGGCTTCCTGCGTCAGTACGACGGCGGGCTGATCGTGATCAGCCACGACGTCGAGATGCTCGACGCCGTGGTGAACAAGGTCTGGACTCTGGACGCCAACCGGGCGGCGCTCGACGTGTACAACGTCGGCTGGAAGACCTACCTGCAGCAGCGCGAGGCCGACGAGCGACGCCGGCACCGCGAGCGGGCCAACGCCGAGCGCAAGATCGATTCGCTGCGCTCGCAGGCCGACAAGATGCGGGCCAAGGCCACCAAGGCCCGCGCGGCCCACCAGATGGATCGCCGGGCGGCCGCGCTCCAGGCGGGGCTGGCCGAGGTGCGGGTGGCCGACAAGGTGGCCCGCCTTCGCTTCCCGAAGCCGGCCCCGTGCGGGCGGACGCCACTGACTGCCGAGGGGCTCTCGAAGACCTACGGCTCGCTCGAGGTGTTCACCGACGTCGACCTGGCCGTCGACCGGGGCGCCCGCGTCGTCATCCTCGGTCTGAACGGCGCCGGCAAGACGACCCTGTTGCGGCTGCTGGCCGGCATCGAGCCGCCGGACACCGGCGAGGTCCGCGACGGGCACGGCCTGCGCCTGGGCTACTACGCCCAGGAACACGAGACTCTCGACCACGAGCGGACCGTGCTGGAGAACATGCGCTCGACGGCCCCGTTCGAGCTGTCCGACACCGACCTGCGCAAGATGCTCGGCGCGTTCCTGTTCTCCGGTGACGACGTCGACAAGCCGGCGGCGGTTCTGTCGGGCGGTGAGAAGACGCGACTGGCCCTGGCCATGCTCGTGACGAGCGCCGCCAATGTGCTGCTGCTCGACGAGCCGACCAACAACCTCGATCCGGTCAGCCGTCAGCAGGTGCTCGACGCGCTACGCACCTACGCCGGCGCCATCGTGCTGGTCACGCACGACGAGGGCGCGGTGACGGCCCTGAACCCGGAAAAGGTGATCCTGCTCCCGGACGGCGTCGAGGATTCGTGGAGCGAGGAACTGGCGGATCTCGTCGCTCTCGCTTGAGGTCATCCGTCCCTTTGGTCCCAGCCGTCCCACCAGTTATGCACGACATGCGGCTGACGATCTTGCGCGTGGATACTCAGCGCTGCTATCAAGTCCCGACGGGTTACAAGTTTGTTAGGTCGGGGAGAGACCAGCCGGCAGGCTCAGGCAGGTTAGGTCGCTCGCGGGGATCAAGTCCGGAGGGTGGAAGAATGGCCGTGCTGAAGAAGGGCGCTCGTATCACGGGGGCCGAGCGGAACAAGCTCGCAAGCGACCTGCGCAAGCAGTACGACAAGGGTCGCAGCATCCGCGAACTTGCCGAGACACACGGGCGGTCCTACGGCTTCGTGCACCGCGTGCTGACAGAATCGGGTGCGACCCTGCGCGGACGCGGCGGAGCGACCCGCACGAAGAAGAAGGCCAAGTAGCCCTGGCGACCGAGTTGACGGAGATCCCGCCCGAGGCGGGGTTTCGAGTCGACGTCTCAGACGCCGTAGCGACGGTGACGTTGAGCCGCCCGGAGCGCCTCAACGCTCAGACGCCGCACACGTGGATCTGGCTGCGCCGGGTCGGCCTGGACCTGCCGGGCACGGTCCGGGTGGTGGTCGTGCGGGGGGCCGGGCGGGCCTTCTCGGCCGGACTGGACCGGGCGATGTTCAGTGTCGACGGGGTCGATGGCGCGCCCGGCCTCATGGCCCTGGCGGCGGCGCCGACCGACGACGCCACCGCCACGATCGCGGGCTATCAGGAGGGTTTCGGCTGGCTGGCCCGTCCCGACCTGGTCAGCGTGGCCGCCGTCCGGGGCCACGCCATCGGCGCGGGGTTCCAGCTGGCGCTCGCCTGCGACCTTCGCGTGATCGCCGACGACGCGCAGTTCACCATGGCCGAGACGAGCCTCGGACTGGTCCCCGATCTCGGCGGCACCAAGCGGCTGGTCGAGCTGGTGGGCTATTCGCGAGCCACCGAGATCTGCCTGACCGGTCGGCGGGTGGCCGCCGAGGAGGCGTTGCGGATCGGCCTCGCCTCGACCGTAGTGGCCGCCGACGACCTCGACGGTGCCGTCGACGCGACCGTGCAGGCGCTGCTCAAGCCGCCGCGCGACGCGCTGATCGAGACCAAGGCGCTGCTGCTCGCCGCGTCCGGGCGCAGCCAATCCGAGCAGGAGATCGCCGAGCGCGAGGCCCAGCACCGCCGCCTGCGCTCCCTGGCCCAGCTGGACTGAACTTATCCGCCGGAGTCGGATCCGCGCTCGCCCCACTCGCAAGCTCGGGGGCAATCACGGATCCGAACGCGCCTTCGGCGCGTCCGCGTCGCGGCCGGCGGGCTCTTCGCGCGAGCGCTCATCGCGTTCTGGCTTGCGTCTTCTCCGGTTACGTCGGACCTCATCCGCCGGTAGCGAACACTGGAAGTCGGTGTCACTCGCTAGCGTTGGCGCCGGTCGGAGGTGGTACCTGTGTCGATGGACGGCATGAACGCGATGCGTTCGATGTGGGCTATGAGCCGTCGCGACTCGTCGGTCGTCGACAAGGAGATTCCGCCCGGCACCTGGAAGCGCATCCTGCGCTTCGCCCGTCCCTATCGCGCGGAACTGACCGTCTTTCTAGCCGTCATCGTTCTGGACGCCCTGATCGGCGTGGCCACGCCCGTGCTCGCCGGCCGGGTCGTCAACCAGATTACCGGTCACGGCGAGGTACGAACTGTCGTCAAGATCGCGATCGTGATCGCCGCGCTGGCGGTCGTCGACGCGGTGCTGTCGTTCGCGCAACGCTGGTACTCGGCCCGCATCGGCGAGGGCCTGATCTTCGACATGCGCACGTCGGTGTTCGACCACGTGCAGCGGATGCCGCTCGCGTTCTTCACCCGTACCCAGACCGGGGCGCTCGTCAGCCGCCTGAACAACGACGTGCTGGGCGCGCAGCAGGCGTTCACGTCGACGCTGTCCGGTCTGGTGTCGAACGTGGTGAGCCTGGTGCTGACCGCCGCCGTCATGTTCTCGCTGTCCTGGCAGATCACCGCGCTCGCCCTGGTGATGTTGCCGGTGTTCGTGCTGCCGGCGCGGCGCATCGGACGGCGGCTGCAGGCGATCACCCGCGAGTCGTACTCGCTCAACGCATCGATGAACGCCACCATGACCGAGCGGTTCAACGTCGCCGGCGCCCTGCTCGTGAAACTGTTCGGACGGCCCGAGGCCGAGGATCGGTCCTTTCGCGATCGAGCGGCTCGCGTGCGCGATATCGGCATCACCTCGGCGATGTACGCGCGGGCGTTCTTCGTCGCGCTGACACTGGTCGCGGCGCTGGCTCAGGCTCTGGTGTACGGCCTGGGTGGCTACTACGCGCTGACCGGCCAGCTGAACACCGGCACGGTGGTCACCCTCGCGCTGCTGCTCACCCGCCTCTACGGCCCGCTGACGGCGCTCTCGAACGCCCGGGTGGACGTCATGAGCGCGCTGGTCAGCTTCGACCGCGTCTTCGAGGTGCTCGACCTGCCGCCGATGATCGACGACGCCCCGGACGCCGTCGAACTGCCCGCCGACGCGCGCAGCATCGAGTTCGACAACGTCCGCTTCTCCTACCCGACGGCGTCCGAGGTGTCACTGGCCTCGCTCGAGGACGTTGCCGTGCTCGACAACGCCCCGGCACAGGAGGTGCTGCGTGGGGTGTCGTTCCGGGCCGAGCCGGGCGAGCTGATCGCGCTGGTGGGGCCGTCCGGGGCCGGCAAGACGACGATCAGCCAGCTGGTGCCGCGTATCTACGACGTGCGGTCGGGGCAGGTGCTGATCGGCGGCCACGACGTGCGGGCGGTGACGCAGCAGTCGCTGCGCGAGCGCATCGGGGTGGTCAGCCAGGACGCGCACATGTTCCACGACAGCATCCGCGCCAACCTGACCTACGCCCGACCGGACGCCCGCGAGAGCGAGCTGTGGGCCGCCGTCGAAGCCGCGCAGATCGCCGACCTCGTGGCGTCCCTGCCGGACGGACTCGACACCGTGGTGGGCGATCGGGGTTACCGGCTCTCCGGCGGGGAGAAGCAGCGGCTCGCCATCGCCCGGCTACTGCTGAAGGCGCCCGAGATCGTCATCCTCGACGAGGCCACCGCGCACCTGGACAGCGAGAGCGAGGTCGCCGTGCAGGCGGCTCTGGCCCAGGCGCTCACCGGCCGGACATCGCTGGTGATCGCGCACCGCCTGTCGACCGTGCTCGGCGCCGACAAGATCCTCGTCGTCGACGAGGGGCGCATCGTCGAGAGCGGTACCCACGCCGAGCTGCTCGCCGCGCGCGGCCTGTACGCCGAGCTGTACCGGACCCAGTTCGAGAAGCAAGCGATTGGCGTCGAGCCCCAAGTCGCCGGCTAACTCGGGGGCTAATTCGGAGTTGTCCGCGCTTCGCGGTGCTGGGGCGTCATCAAGCGCGGACAACAGTTGCGGACGGTTAAGCCGACTCGCCCGCCTGGACGGATCTTGATACCTGGGGTGGGTCATACGCCGCGGTCGATATCAAGATCGCCGGCGTGAAGCGCGTTCAGCCCAGCTGACGCGTATTGGTAAGCAGAGCAAGCGTGGACGGCTAGGCCGACTCGCCGAGGCCCGCCGTGCCCACCGGATCGGCGAGCAGCGGGCCGAACGCCAGCTCGGCGGCCCCCATCAGCGACGAGTCGTCGCCGAGGCCGGCGGTGCGCAGCTCGACCTCACGCCGGGCCTCGGACATCGCACGCACGTCCAGTTCGGCCTCGAGCTCGGCCCGGCAGAGTTCCAGGACGCTGGCCAGCGAGCCGCCCATGATCACCGCCTGGGGGTTGAGCAGGTTGACCAGGTTGGCGATCGTGCGCCCGAGCGCCACCGCCACCCCGCGCACACCACGCAGGGCGGCCCGCTCACCGGCCCGGGCCGCGCGCAGCACCTCGGCCACGCTGTCTCGGCTCGGCGCTGCGGTGCGCTCGGCCAGGCGTAGCAGGGCCGCCTCGCCGACGTAGGTCTCGACGCAGCCCCGGCTGCCGCAGTGGCACGGCGGACCGGCTGGGTCGAGCAGCATGTGCCCGACCTCGCCGGCGAATCCACCGGCGCCGGTGAGCAGCTTGCCGTCGACGATCAGCCCACCGCCGACGCCGATCTTGCCGGTGAGGTAGACGGCGTCGTGAAAGCCGCGCGCCGCCCCCCGCAGATGCTCGGCGAGGGCACCGAGATTCGCGTCGTTGCCGAACACGAGCTCGATGCCCTTGGGCAGCCGGCGCGTGAGGATCGCGCCGAAGGGCTCGTCGCGCCATTCCAGGTTCGGCGCGTGCTCGACCCGCCCGCCGCTGGGCGTCACCGTGCCGGGAGTGCTCACCCCGATGCCGACCGAACGCGCGCCCACCGGCAACGACTCGAACACCGCGTCGACGTCGGCCGCGATGCGATTGGCGATGTCGTCGGGGGTGTTGCCGGTCGAGGGCAGCGTGTGGTCGGACCGGATCAGGACCTCTCCGCCCAGGCTCACCGCCGCGGTGACGACGCTGTCGACGTCGACCTCGACCGCGATCGCGTACGGGCCGTCGACGCGGGGCGTGACGACATGGGACGGTCGGCCGGCCCGCTCGTTGCCGGTCGGCACGTGCTCGTCGATCAGGCCGAGCTCGCTGAGCTCGGCGACGAGCGCGCCGATCGTCGAACGGTTCAGCCCGAGTCGCTGGGTGAGCTCGGCCCGGGTGAGCTCACCGTCGCGATGCACCTGTTCGAGCAGCAAGCCCAGGTTGTGGCGCCGGATCTCCTCGGGGCGAGCCGCGCCCGAGCGGGCCACCGGCGCCCGCCCCTAGCCGAGGCCTGACGAACCGGCACGCCGGCGGGCCAGGGCGTCGATGGCGGCCGCGAGCATCAGCACCGCGCCGGTGACGATGTACTGCACCGCCGCGCTGTTATTGCCCTGGACGAGGTCGGACATGCCGTTCGCGATGACGGCGACGACCAGGCCACCGACGATGGCGTCGAACGTCCGGCCCTTGCCGCCGAAGAGGCTGGTGCCGCCGATGACGGCCGCGCCGACGGCGAGCAGCAACACGTTGCCGCCGCCCTCGTTCTGGTCGACCGACCGGACCTGTGAAGCCAGCAGGATGCCGCCGATGGACGCCAGGAACGAGTTGATGACGAACACCGAGATGCGGATCCGGTCGACCGGGATGCCGGCCCGGCGGGCCGCCTCGGTGTTGCCGCCGACCGCGTACACGTGCCGGCCGTAGCGGGTGCGGGTGAGCACGAAGGTAAGAACGACGAAGAAGAAGAGCACGAGCGGCACCACCCAGGGCACGCCGTCCAGCGCCGGGGGAGTGACCCGCACCAGCTTGCCGCCTACGTTCGCGACCGAGGGCGTGCGATTGGTGGCCCGGTCCTTGTTGAGGAGGTACACCGCGAGCACGGAGACCACCGCGAGCGCGCCGACCTTGATCGCGACGAGCGAGTAGGGCTCGGCGAGCAGGCCGGCCTTGGCCCGGGCCCACGACGCCTGGAGCTTCACCGCGGCGTAGCCGAGCACCAGGATGGCGACGACCAGCCAGCCGGCCCAGTTGGCCATCTGCCCGTTGTCGAGGCCGTTGATGAAGTTGTCGGCGATGGAGATGTTGCCCCGTGGGCCCTTGCCGTTGTTGACGATGT
>Ga0137412_10003478_pt1 | contig 12552 bp, 11 predicted proteins | sample CZODoug2_1_16fun_FD_122160 | JGI IMG/M metagenome (GOLD analysis project Ga0137412, IMG submission 122160) | Vadose zone soil fungal communities from Angelo Coast Range Reserve, California, USA - CZODoug2_1_16fungal (Hybrid Assembly) | ecosystem: Environmental > Terrestrial > Soil > Vadose zone...
ATTCGCGGGAGACATCCGGCGCAACCTGGAGAAGCTTCCGATCCTCGCACGCAAGGATACCGCCGGTTACCGCACTTCGAAATTTGTCAGCCGGCATAAGGCTGGTGTGGCGGCAGCGGCAGCGGTCGCGCTGATCTTGATGGTTGGACTTGGCATCACGATGAGGGAGGGGCGCATTGCACAGCGGCGCTTTAACGATGTCCGCGGTTTATCGAATGCGCTCATTTTTGACGTTCATGACTCCATCAAGGACTTACCGGGTTCGACACCGGCCAGAAAAATCATCGTCGATCGCGCCCTGCAATACCTCAATGTGCTTGCGCAGGAATCGGCCGGCGACCTGGGATTGCAGCGAGAATTGGCGACTGCCTATGAGAGGGTCGGATCGGTGCAGGGGGATTATCTGGAGAACAATCTGGGAGACTCCAAGGGCACGCTGGACAGCTACCAGAAGGCGCTAGAGATTCGGAAACGGGTTAATGCCAAGTCCGACGGTTGGAACGACCGCTTGGCCCTAGCCGCAGGCTATCGACAGGTAGCCCATCAACAATGGGCCACTGGTAACCGCAGCGGCTCGCGCGAAAACATCAATCGTGCGATTGCAATTTCCGAGGCTCTTAACTCAGCCCAGCCCGACAACTCCAAGATTCTTTACGAACTGAGCTTCGATGACGAAGTGTCAGGAACGATTGGATACCCAGGAGATGCGAAAGGGAACCAGAAAGCGATTGAGGACTATCGACGGGCGCTGGCGGTGGTGGAGATGGCGCTCAAGATTCAGCCCAACGATGTGCAAACTTTGCATGCATACGCTGTGGATTCGAGATACATCGGAGATCTGCTGGAGCCAACCGATCCGCAAGCGGCTCTGCCGTACTACGAAAAAGCATTGGAAATCAATCACAAGCTGACGGAGAGATCGACGGAAATCCAATATGCGCGCAGCGTGGCGATTTCCTACTCCAACCTCGCCGACGTCTACGCCGACCTCGGCGACTATGCCCGCGAGGTGGAGAATAATCGCAAAGCGCTGGCAATGTACCAGGATTTAAACCGGGTTGATCCGAAAAATGCCTTGTTGCGGCAGGGACTCGCGATCGCATATGTCAACACGGCGACGGCCCTGGCCAGAGTCAGTAATACCGCGGAGAGCCTGGATTATTCGAGCCAAGGTCTGGAAATCATGCGGACCCTGGTGGCGGCAACTCCGCAGAATTCCGCACAACGCTCGATTTATGCGGCCATGCTGGCGGCGCGGGGGACAATCCTTACAGAAGCGAAGCGTCCGGCTGCCGCAATTGTGGAACTCGATCATGCCCGATCGGTCTATGAGTCGCTTAATGAAGCGGGCGACAATCGAACCGAGAGTGCGGCATGCGACGTGAAACTGGCGGAGGCCGAAACCGTGGCAGGGCGCGACCCGGCCGCTGGGGATTACTTTCGCCGGGCTTTAGCGGTCGTTGAGCCCTTGATCGCCAAGGCGGATGCCGATCTGGATGCACTGTACGTGGCGGCCGATGCGTACGCAGGATTGGGCGAACTCAGTATGAGGAGTGCGCACCGGCGGGGCGTGACGGCGGCACCCGTCACGACCGGCCGCCGCGGCGTCCGGATCGAGGTACTCGCCGCCAGGCACCGTCGGCCTGAGGTTCTCGTCCAGCTCGTAGACCAGCGGAATGCCCGTCGGGATGTTCAACCCGACCACGTCGTCGTCGGACATTCCGTCGAGGTACTTCACCAGCGCGCGCAGCGAGTTGCCGTGCGCTGCGATCAGCACGGTCTTGCCTGCCAACAGGTCGGGCACGATCGTTTCGGTGTAGTACGGCACGAACCGCTCGACGACGTTGGCCAGGCACTCGGTGAGCGGGCCACCCCCGATGTCGGCGTAGCGCGGGTCGGCGTCCTGGCTGTACTCGCTGCCGCGTTCGATGGGCGGCGGCGGTGTGTCGTAGCTGCGGCGCCACGCCATGAACTGCTCCTCGCCGTACTTCTCCTTGGTCGCGGCCTTGTCAAGACCCTGCAGCGCGCCGTAGTGCCGTTCGTTGAGCCGCCAGGTGCGGTGCACCGGGATCCACAGCCGGTCGGCGGCGTCGAGCGCGAGGTGCGCGGTGGTGATCGCGCGGCGCAGCAGCGACGTGTAGAGCACGTCGGACAGCAGGTTGTGTTCGGCCAGCAGCTCGCCGCCGCGCACCGCCTCACCGCGGCCCTTCTCGGTCAGGTTGACGTCCACCCAGCCGGTGAACTGGTTACTGGCGTTCCATTCGCTTTCGCCGTGCCGGAGCAGAACCAGCGTCGCAGCAGCGTCTCCCATGCCGGAAAGTCTCTCACCCGCGCGACGTAGCCACCGAGGGTACCGAGGCACCGTCAGACGCGTCACAGTGGTGTCGTCTTCGAGCCAGTTGCTCGACTACTCCTCATCGCGCTTCGCGCTCTGCATCGTCGTCTTCGATCAGGTGCGCGAACGCCTCGAGGTTCTTCAGCGACTCACCGCGCGACACCCGCCACTCCCATTCCTTCTGGATCGACGAGCGAAAACCCAACTCCAGCAACGTATTGAAGTCGGTGTCCACCGCTTCGAGCACCTGCCCGAGCACCCGGTCGATTTCGGCAGCGTCCACCGACGCCAACGCCATTCGGCCGACCAGGTAGATGTCGCCGACGTTGTCCAGCGTGTAGGCGACGCCGTACAGGCGGCGGTTGCGCTTGAGCAGGAAGCGGTAGACGCCCTCGTGGTTTTCGTCGGGCTTGCGGCAGACGAACGCCTCGATGCGCACCGAATGCTCGCCGATGCTCAGGATGGTGTTGGTCTTGAGCCGGCGCTCGCCGGGCAGCTCGACGATCAGTCCGGGCAGCCCACCGTGGGCACCGTCGTGTCGCGAATAGGTCAGCTCGTTGGCGTCCAGGGTGTCTTCGATCAGCTGTTGGACGTGCGTCACCGGCGCTCCCCCGCCGTTCGCTGAAGTCATGAGCGCCACGCCTCGATCCCGGCTACGCCGGCATCATCGTCGTCGGCGCGCGTCACGCCCACGCCTTGCGTCGCGAAGGCCGTCGTCCGGCCGCCGCGGCCCGCCGGGTCGACGGGATGGCGCGAACCGAACGGCGCGCGGTGAAATCGCCGATCGCACGCCGGTAGCTGGCCAGCAGCGAATCGACGGTGTTGTCCCAGGAGAACGCCGCCGCATGCTCGACGGCCGCGCGGCTCATGACCCCGGCGTCGGCCTGTAGCAGCCCGTCGAGGGCCTGTGCCCACCGATCGGCATCGTGACCGCCGACCAGTGCGCCGGTCACTCCGTCGCGCACTGCCACCGGCAGGCCGCCGACAGCCGCCGCCGCCACCGGTGTCCCGCACGCCTGCGCCTCCAGGGCGACAAGACCGAATGACTCCGAATAGCTCGGTACCGCCACCAGGTCGACGGCCTGGAACATAGTGGCCAGATTCTCCCGCGACTGCGGCGGCAAGAACGTCACCCGGTCGGAGACACCCAATTCGGCGACCAGCCGAACCAGGCCGTCGGGCACGGCCAGTCCACTGCCCGACGGTCCGCCGGCGACCACCACGTGCACCCGCGGCAGTTTGGCCGCCGCGCGCAGCAACACGTCAGGTCCCTTCAGCGGCTGGATCCGCCCGACGAAGGCCACCACGTCCCGGTCGGCCGGCAGCCCCAGCTTGGATCGGGCGGCCCGGCGGTCGCCCGGACGGAACATCTCCAGGTCGACACCCGGGTGAGCGATGTCGATGCGGGCAGGGTCGGCGTGATACAGCGAAACCAGTTGCGCGGCTTCGTCATTGGTGTTGGCGATCAACCGGTCGGCTTCGTCGACCACCTGCTGCTCGCCAACCGTGCGCAGCGGCGGCTCGGGAGTGTCACCCTCGGCCAACGCGGCGTTCTTCACCGCGGCCAGCGTGTGCGCGGTGTGCACCAACGGCACCGACCACCGGTCGCGGGCCAGCCAGCCGACCTGACCGGACAGCCAGTAGTGCGAGTGCACGATGTCGTAATAGCCCGGCTCGTGGGCGGCCTCGGCTCGCAGCACGCCCGCGGCGAACGCACATAGCTGGGTGGGCAAGTCGTACTTGTCCAGGCCTTCGAACGGCCCGGCCACCACGTTGCGCACCAGCACGCCGGGAGCCACCTGCGCCACCGGCGGATCGGTGGACGCCGTGGCCCGGGTGAAAATCTCCACCTCGACGCCCCGTTGGGCCAGATGAAGGGCACTCTGCAGCACGTAGACGTTCATCCCGCCGGCATCGCCGACGCCGGGCTGAGCCAGCGGCGACGTATGCACCGCCAGCACCGCGACGCGACGCGGATTGATCAGCTCTGAGGCGTCTAGCCAGGACAGGTCAGTGTGGGCCACCCTGTCATCTTTGCAGGACCGACTGGAGTCGCAGATCAGGCGGGCGTCTCGACGTCAACCTCGTAGGCGGGCAGCGGCGGCGCGGCGCGGCGCATGGCGGCGAGCGGGTCGGCGTACAGCCCGGCCAGCGACACGATGCCGGCCCCGGCCTCCTGCACGCGGTTGCCGAACGCGGTCACCCGGATATCGCGCGGCGGCAGCACCAATCGCGCCTTGTAGGCCTCCTCGACCTGCCGCATACCCTCGGGATATTCGGTGAACGCCTGGCCACCGACCACCAGGTCGTCGGGGTTGAGCAGGTCACGCAGCAGCGCGACTGATTCGCCGAGCACTCGGGCGCGCTCGACCAGCAGCTCTTTGGCTTGTTCGTTCCCGCCGCGCGCCACCTTCAGCAGATCGGTCACGGTGGCGCCCGACCCATCGCCGCGGGCCGACAGGATGCGCAGCCGTCGGGCGGCGGCCAGCACGGCCTCGTCGCTGACGGTGGATTCCAACAGCCCCGAGCCGCCGAGCAGCTCGGATTGGGCGGGCAGGTTGGTGATCGTGCCGGGTCCGCTGGCCGGGCTGTGCACCCGACCGTCGATCATCAGCGCGTAGCCCACCGTCTCACGGGCGTAGACGTAGAGGCTGGTCGACGAGTTGGGCCCGAACCGGCGCATACCGAGCAGCAGTTCGGCGGCGGCCATCGCATCGACGTGCGAGGCCACCGAAACCGGCAGCTCGAGCGCCTCGGCGATGACCGGCCCGACGGGTGCTTCCCGCCAGCCCAGTCGGGCGTGGTCGACGTGGCCGGTGGCGGCGTCGACGGTGCCGCCGATGGCCACACCCACCCACAGGGCCCGGCGCCGGTGCCAGCGCCGCAGGTAACGCCGGGCGCCGTCGGCCAACGCGGCCAGCGCGGGACCCTGAGCAGTGCGCGGAGTCGGTGTTTCGACGGCGTCCAGCGTGCGGCCGAACAGGTCAGTGGCCACGATGCTGGTGGTCCGGGCCCCGACGTGGATGCCGAGGGTCAGGAACGGCTCGTGGTTGACCTCGACGGGCACCCGGGGACGCCCGATCGCCCCGGAAACGGTCAGGTCGGCGCGTTCCCGCAGGATTCCGGCGTCCAGCAGGGCGATGACCTGGCGGTTTACCGTCGCGATCGACAGCGATGTGACTTGGGCGATGACATCGCGGCCGATCGGTCCGCGCAACCGCACGGCCCGGAAGACCGATGACGCGGCGGCGTCAGAGAGCTGTAGCGAGGGCGCCACCACGCGGTGGCGTCCGGGAGCTCGCCGCCGTGCGGCCGCGAGGGGATTGTGCGAGTGAGAAGTGAAAGTTGTTGAGCGCATTTGCGAGTCCTTGTCCGAGTTCCGATGGCGGTCTGAGCCGCACACCGTCGCGAGCGCTTAGCGCTTAGCTCAGGCGCGGCTGATTGCGCGGCAACAACACGCGCAGCCCGCGCAACAACACGAGGACAGACAGCCGAACAAGGTGCTGGAGTACACACGAGGAATTTAGCACGGTTACTACAGTTGTTCAGATGAATCCCGCTGATCCGCATCCGACGACATCCGACCACCGTCACGGCGAGCAGCCCGTGGCGGTGGTCACTGGCGCCAGCGCGGGCATCGGTGAGGCGACCGCGAGAATCCTTGCCGCACAAGGATTTCACGTAGTGGCGGTCGCGCGCCGGGCGGACCGGATCAACGCGCTGGCCGCCGAGATCGGCGGCACAGCGGTTGTGGCCGACGTCACTGATGGTGCGGCGGTGGACGCGCTAGCCGGCCGGCTGAGCCGGGTAGACGTGCTGGTCAACAATGCCGGTGGGGCCAGGGGCCTGGAAACGGTGGCCGACGCCGACCTGGAGCACTGGCGGTGGATGTGGGAGACCAATGTGCTGGGCACGTTGCGGGTCACCCGTGCGCTGCTGCCCAAGCTGATCGACTCCGGCGATGGCCTGGTCGTCACCGTCACGTCGATCGCGGCGATGGAGATCTACGACGGCGGGTCCGGCTACACCGCGGCCAAGCATGCGCAGGGGGCGCTGCACCGCACCCTTCGCGGTGAGCTACTCGGAAAGCCGGTGCGGCTCACCGAGATTGCGCCCGGCGCCGTCGAAACCGAGTTCTCACTGGTGCGTTTCGACGGCGACCAGCAGCGCGCCGACTCGGTTTACCACGGGATCACACCGTTGACGGCGGCCGACGTCGCCGAGGTGATCGGATTCGTGGCGTCGCGGCCATCGCACGTCAACCTCGACCAGATCATCATCCGGCCGCGCGATCAGGCGTCAGCCGGCCGGTTTAACCGCCGGGCCCAGGGCTAGCCGTCGTCGTCGGGGTGCCCGACAACGTCGGCGCGTCATGCGGCGTGGCGGGCGCGCTGCGTGGAATCGACACCGGCGCAGGCTTGGCACCGCTCGGCGGCGGCAGCGCCGACATCCCCACCCAGGTGTCCCAGTTGACCGCCCAGTCCCAGATGTCGCCGTCCGAGTAGGACAGCTCGATGGTGCTGCCGGTCACCTCGACCGGGTCGCCGTAGATCGCGCTGCCGAAGTACTGCTGCGCATCGGACGTCGACAGGTTGATGCAGCCGTTGGTGACGTTGGTGTTGCCCTGCGCGCCGGCGCTGGACGGGTTGGCGTGGATGAACTCGCCATTGTTGGAGATCCGCACCGCCCAGCGTTCGTGGATGTGGTTATAGCCGGCGGCCGGGTTGGACATGTAGAAGTCGGAGTACTTCTCGCTGACCACGTGGATGCCGTTGCGAGTGACGTTGCGTGGCTTGTCGGCTTCGCCATAGCTGCAGGGGAAGTCCATGATGACGCCCTCGTCGCGGAGCACCTGGATGCGGTGCGAGCCGACATCGGCCTTGACCAGCTGACGGCGACCGATGTCGAAGCTCAGGCTCATGTCCTGCTTGCCGTAGGCGCCGTCGCCGAAGGCCAGCCCGTAGAGCCTGGCGTCGACGTTGACCTTGGTGCCGGCCGGGTAGTACTCGCGGCTGCGCCAGTGCACGCGGGCGCCCCCGACCTCGTCGGGCAGCCAGGCCCAACTGCCCTCGACCGGCGGCTGGGTAGTGATCTTCAGCGCCCGCTCGACGGCGGCCTTGTCGGCGATCGGCGCATCGAACTGGATGATGATCGGCGCCGCGACGCCGACGGTCTGGCCGTCCGCGAGTTGGAATCCGCCATCGATCACCTTGGTGGGCGCGATGGTGGTGAGCTCGGCTTTCACCGGGAGGGCTTTACCGTCATGGCCGACCGCCGACCCGCTCCAGGTGTAGGTCCCGTCGTAGCCCAGCGGCTCGGTGACGGTGTACAGGGTGCGGTCCCGGCTGAGGGAGCCCGGGATGACCTTGCCGTCCGCGTTGGTCAGTGCGACGTGCTGAAACCAGCCGTCGCGAACCTCGACGCTGATCGGCGTGGTCGGCAAGACCTTGGCGGTCTTGTCGGCCGGCCGGAACGTGATCGCGGCTTCGGCCGGCTGCTTCGCCTTCTCGGCCTGCTTGGACGATCCACCGAAGCACGCGACTAACACGTTGGGCGCGAAGACTCCGACCGCCAGGGTCGACAGGGCCCGGCGCCGGGAAACCGGCGAGAGGCCGCGCGCAGTGTTCACGACATCAAGATACCGGCGGAACCGACGCTGTTCGTCCGCGCGCGACTTACAGAGAGCAGCCGACCAGCACCGGTTCGGGTACCAATGTGACACCAAACACATCGCGCACCCCGTCGCGCACCGTGCGGGCCAAGGCCACCACCTCGGCGGCGCCGGCACCACCGCGGTTGGTCAACGCGAGCGCGTGCTTGGTGGAAAGTCGGCAACGGGCGCTGTCGATGTCCGGGTAGCCCTTGCCGAAGCCGGCCTGCTCGACGAGCCAACCCGCGGCCAGCTTCACGCCGTCCGGCGCCGGGTAGTGCGGCACCGGGCGATCAGCGCGAGCTGCCAACTCCTGGTAATGCTGCTGTGTGACAACAGGATTGGTGAAGAACGACCCGACGCTCCAGGTGTCGTGGTCTTTCGCGTCGAGCACCATGCCCTTGCGCGTCCGCAGGGCGAGCACCGCGTCGCGCACCGCCGCGGGATCGGCCCGCTCGTCGGCCGTCGCGTCCAACGCGGTCACCAGCTCGCCGTAGCGCAGCGGCGCACTGCGACCCGAGGCGTCCAGCGCGAACTCCACCTCCAACACGACGGCGGCTTCGGAGTGTTTGAGCACGCTGGTCCGGTATCCGAAACCGAGCTCGCCGGCCGGCGCCCAGCGCACCGCACCGGTGCGCCGGTCCAGCAGCCGGACCCGGGTGATGGTGTCGGCCACCTCGACGCCGTAGGCCCCGACGTTCTGCACCGGGGTGGCACCCGCCGAGCCGGGAATGCCCGACAGGCACTCCAGCCCGCCCAGGCCGGCGGCGATGGCCGCGACGACCACGTCGTCCCAGACCGCACCAGCCTCGACCCGGACGATATTGCCATCGACACGAATGTTGTTGTTGGCCAATCGAATTACGGTGAGATCGGTCAGCGTGTCGGCGATCACCACATTCGAGCCACCGGCCAACACGAGCAGCGGCTGAGCACCCTGGCCGTCGAGATGGCGCACCGTCGCGACCACCTGCTCGGTGCTCGTGCAGGTAATCACCCGCGACGCGATCGGGCCGACCCGCAACGTGGTCAACGGCGCCAGCGGCACACTCTCGTCGACGCGCGCACCGGCGAAAACCGTTCCCACGTCACCCGGTTTCATGAGTCTTGACGGTAGCCTGACCTGCTATGCCGCGTTCGTTCGACATGTCCACCGACTACGTGGTCGCCGTCGACGAGGTTTTCCGGGCTTTCAGCGAGGAGCAGTACTGGCTGGCCCGGCTGGCCGACTCGGGCGCTGACGACACGGCGCTGGATTCGATGCAACTCGGCGGCCCGGCCGGAGACGACGGCACTATCGACGTCATCACCACCCAGGTGCTGCGCGCGGATCGGCTGCCGGGCGTCGTCACTCAGTTCCACCGCGGCGATCTGCGCATCCGCCGCGAGGAGCGATGGGAGCCGATCACCGACGGCTCCGCGACGGCGACTGTCACTGGCTCGATCCTGGACTCGCCGGCGTCGTTGACCGGCACCGCGACGCTGGAGCCGGTGGCCGAATCGGGCGGCGCCCGGTTGAAAGTCCGGGCCACCGTCGAGGTGCGCATCCCGCTGGTCGGCGGCAAGCTGGAGAACTTCGTCGGCAACCAACTGGTCGAGTTGCTGATCCGCGAGCAACACTTCACCACTACGTGGATCGGCGAAACCGCCTGATCCGGCTTATGTCACGTGAGGCCTTCGGCGGCGTCGACGGCGCCGTTGAGCAATTCGCCGATGACCCTCTTGAGCACCGGTGATAACAGCCAATCAAGACCGGGGATCTTAGGTGTCGACCGTAGGTGCCAGCTGACCTCGGTTCCGGTGCCGGCCTCGCGCAGCTTGACCGTGCCGACGTGATCCCGGACTGGCGCGCCGGAGACCATCTTGTACGCATAAGCCGTCGGCCGCTGATACTCGATGATCTCTTCGACGATTGCGGGTCCGAGCGCTTCGATGCGTCTGACCGCGCCGACACCGTTCGGCGCTGGGGTTCCTTCACGATCCAGCGTGCTGCGACGGACCGCCCACACGTAGTCCGCGATCCCGCGGTGATTGGTCAGGGCATCGAACACTGTCTCGATCGGCGCCGTCGTGGTCCGCGTGAGAGTGAACTCGGTCATCGGCCCGCCATGTTCCTCAATACCCAGTTGTCCACCGTCATGGTTCCTCTCTTCGGTTAGGTCAGTGAATTCTGGCATCCGCCCCTCGGCGTCGTCAGGGGCGATCACTGCATTTGACGGCGACGGCGGCGCGGTACGTGCCTTGTGGGCAGACTTACAGTCCCGGCGAAGGTCTAGCAACACGCTCCAATCCGGCCGATCGGCCGTCAGTTCTTCTTCAGCTCCTCGGCGAGCATCACGATGATGCCGCTGGGACCGCGGACGTACGTGAGCTTGTAAACCTCCTCATAAGTCGCCACACCGCGAAGCGGACGGCACCCGTGCCTCGCGGCTATCTCAAGGGCTTTGTCGATGTCGTCGACAGAGAAGGCGACGCGGTGCATGCCAATCTTGTTGGGACTAGTGGGCTTCGACTCGATCGCTTTGGGGTGGATGTACTCGAAGAGCTCAAGGCGACCGTGACCGTCTGGCGTCTGGAGCATCGCAATGTTGGCGTGGTTGCCATCAAGGCCGACGGCAGTGTCGGTCCATTCGCCACTGACCGTGTCACGGCCGATGACCGTGAGACCGAGGTCGGTGAAAAATGCAATCGTTGCTTCGAGGTCGCGAACAGCGATGCCGACGTTCTCAAGTTTGATGGCCATGCGTTTCTCCTATGTCAAGCCGCTGCCAGTTGGCAAGGCTTTGTCAGACACGCCCTAGGCTGGCGTTCATGCGGATTGCGGTGGCACAGATTCTCAGTGGCACCGACCCGGCCGACAACCTGCAGCTGGTGCGGGAGTACACCGGGCGGGCAGCCGAATCCGGCGCGTCGCTCGTGGTGTTCCCGGAAGCGTCCATGTGCCGGTTCGGGGTTCCGCTGGCCCCGATCGCCGAGCCGGTCGACGGGCGATGGGCTGACGGCGTGCGCCGGATCGCGGCCGACGCCGGCATCACGGTGGTGGTGGGCATGTTCACCCCAGCCGACGACGGCCGGGTCCACAACACGCTGCTGACCGTGGGTCCCGCCGGCTCAGGCACCGACGCCCACTACGACAAGATCCACCTCTACGACGCCTTCGGGTTCACCGAGTCGAGCACGGTCGCACCTGGCCGCGAGCCGGTCGTGGTCGGCGTCGACGGTGTCGGGGTGGGGCTGACCACCTGCTACGACCTCCGCTTTCCCGAACTGTTCACCACACTGGCCCGCCGCGGGGCTCAGCTGATCGTGGTCAGCGCGTCGTGGGCCGCCGGCCCCGGAAAGCTCGAGCAGTGGACGTTGCTGGCCCGTGCCCGGGCGCTGGATTCCACCAGCTACATCGTCGCGGCCGGGCAGGCCGACCCCGGCGAGCCGCTGGCCTCCAGCGCCCCCACCGGGGTGGGCGGCAGCCTGGTGGTTTCGCCGTTCGGCGACGTGGTGGCCGCAGCGGGCGCCGACCCGCAACTACTGGTCGCCGACCTCGCCCTCGAGCGGGTGGCGAAGGCCCGCGAGACTATTGCGGTGCTACGCAACTACTCAGCGTTCGCTAATCCGGATAAGGCAGAATCGCCCAGGTGACGAATCCGCAGGGACCGCCCCACCAGGACACGTCCTCGATGTGGGCGCGTCCGGGCGATCAGAATTCGCCCACAGAGTCGGCGCCGCAGGCCGGCCACCCGTATCAGCCGCCGGCTCCTCCGACATATCCGCCGCCCGCCCAGGAATATCCGGCCACCGCGCCGTTTGAGCACCAGCCGCCGTTGCAGGACACCGCAGAGCCCATGAAAACCAAACGCCGCTTCCGCTTCCGTTTCCGCGGCGACCCCGTGTCGATCATCTTGGTTCTCGTCATCGCGGTGGCGCTGGGCATCGCAGGTTTGGTCGGCGGCGAACTCTATGCCCGCCACCGCGCCAACGACATCGTGGCCAAGGCGACCGAATGCGTGATCCAGGACGGCGCCACGGCGTCCTTCGGCCCGAGCCCGTTCCTGTTGCAGCACTTGACCGGTCACTACCACGACATCTCGATCCACACCGCGGGACACCAGATCCGCAACGCCAAAGGCATGAAGGCCGACATCAACATCAACGACGTCGACCTGCACGGCAACGCCGATTCCAAGGGCACCATCGGCGAGCTCGATGCCGCGATCACGTGGACGTCGCAGGGCATCCAGGAGACCGTGCAGGATTCCATCCCGTTCATCGGTGGGCTGGTCAACAGCGTCGCCACCGACCCAAGCGGCGGGGCGATCGTGCTCAGCGGCGCGTTCGGGCTGGGCAGCGTGACCGTCAAGCCGCAGGTCTCCAACGGCGAACTGACGTTGCAGGTCTACAAGGTGACCGCGATGGGCGCCATCGTCCCGCACGAAACCGCGCAAGCGGCGCTGAACACGTTCACCTCGGCGATGATCAAGAACTATCCGCTCGGCATCAAGGCCGACAGCGTGCAGGTCACCAATGACGGTGTGGTGGCGCACTTTTCGACGCACAACGCGTCGATTCCGGC
>Ga0137412_10003479_pt1 | contig 12552 bp, 10 predicted proteins | sample CZODoug2_1_16fun_FD_122160 | JGI IMG/M metagenome (GOLD analysis project Ga0137412, IMG submission 122160) | Vadose zone soil fungal communities from Angelo Coast Range Reserve, California, USA - CZODoug2_1_16fungal (Hybrid Assembly) | ecosystem: Environmental > Terrestrial > Soil > Vadose zone...
CGGCTTCTCCAGGAAGGTCAAGAAAATATCTATGATTCACGAGGTAGTATGCTCATCGGAGGCTGGACTCTCCCCGTGTGACGAAACTGAAGCAGGAGCTTTGGATAATGAAGAAGGTTTGCCTCGTTCTTCTGGGTGCGCTTTGCCTAACCGCATGTAATCAGGCCCCCAAGCTTCCGCCGTCGCACTACGATCGACTTGCCGACCAGCCCTACATTGAAAGCTATCCACTAAAGGCAGACATCAACACGCTGAAACAGGAACTGCTCTTCGAGCGCGGTGTCCAGGCCTACCTCTGGGCGCTGCCTGCACTCAACATGTACGGCATGAAAGAGGGTTCCGAGAAGGTCTTCGGCAAGGGCTATAACATCCTGCCTATCTTCAAAGAGCGGCTGAATGCCAAGACTCTGATTACTACGCCGAACTCTGACGTTATTTACGCTCTTGGATATCTCGATCTCAAGGAAGATGGTCCGCTTGTCATCGAAGTCCCGCCCGGTTTGCAGGGCATCCTCGATGACTTTTGGCAACGCCCCATCCGCTCCGAGGGGCAGATTGACGGCCGCGAGTGGGCGGGCGACGTAGGCCTCCCAGGCCCCGATCAGGGCAAGGGCGGGAAGTACCTCATTCTCCCGCCGGATTACAAAGGCTCGATCCCAACGGGTTATTTCACCTATCGCTCCGGAACTTATGGCGTCTTTGTCGTCTGGCGTGGCTTCTTCAAAGATCCGAAAGAACTGACTGAGCCGGTCAAGTTGATGGAGCAAACCCGTATCTATCCCCTCGGTAAGGAGACGACGGCCAGGCGCATGCAGTTCCCCGACGCCTCAGCAACAGCCGCCAATATGCTCTACCCGCAGGACGGCAATGCCTTCGAACTGCTATCCCGTTTCATCGATCATGAATATGTCGATACCTCCGATATGGAGATGCGCGGCGTTCTCGCCGGGATCGGCATCATCAAGGACAGGTCCTTTTCACCTGATGCGTCCACCCGCGACCTTCTCGACAAGGCCGCACGCACCGCCTCTCGCATTGGCCATGCGATCTCCTATCAGCCTTCGGCCATGGTTCCCAACGGACTTTATTATCCCAATCGTCGTTGGATCAACCCGCTTTCCACGAATGCCACCTTTACAGCCGATACCTATAACGTCGTCGACGCTCGCACGGCCTTCTTCACTTATGCCTACTCCACCAGCCCCAGCATGGCCGGCAACGTAGAGAATGTTGGTACCAAATCTCCGGCGGCCTACGTGGATGCCAATGGCAACTTCCTTCGTGGCAGCCAGGCCTATGTTCTGCATCTTCCCGCCAACATCCCCGTGGCAAACTTCTGGTCGGTTACGGTCTACGATCCCATCACCGGCTCAGGCCTCGACAATGGCCAACCCTTTCCGTCGCTCAATACGATGGACAAGCCCCTCCAGAACTCCGACGGCTCGACCGATATCTACTTCGGCCCGAAGTCTCCCGGTGCCGGCAAGAACTGGATCGCCACGATTCCAGACCAGGGGTGGTTCGCTCTGTTGCGCCTGTACGGCCCGACAAAGGCTTTTTTCGACCAGACCTGGAAACCTGATGACATCAAGAAGGTACAGTAGCCCCCGGTTCATTTCACGCATGAAAATTCTGCTTGACATCAGTTGAGGCCGGGCTGAGTCATACGTTTGCGCTCTGAACATGATTGCTTCTTCTTAACCCAATCCTTGGCTAGCCTCGAACTAAGCAAAATCATAGGAATCGACTGAAGCAACAGAGCTCCCAGGCGGGGGTGCCTTCCTCGTCATCTGCTGTTGCGAAAGTAGCCGGTAGACACTGGCGAATTTCAGCATTCGCTGCCACTTGCAGCTATGCTGCGCAGGCACATATCAGACCCACTTTTCACCAATGGAAGCAACGTTTGAATTTGTCTTGACAAGTTTTCTGTATCGGTACTACCTTTACTGTCGTTCAACAAACCGTGAAGACAAGGCTGAATAGGTCTAACCTCTTTCAGTTTCTGCATCTTCGAAAGCTATAAAAATCACGGGTGCACGAACGATTCGCTGTTGGCTTCAACTATCAGGAGGTTTCATGAAATTACGTGCTTCGAGTTACCGCTGGTTCGCCATAGTTCTTTGTATTGGGATCCTCTCGTCTCCCGCGAAGAGCTACTCCCAGGCTGCAGGAACCGGGAGTATTCAAGGTTCGATCGTTGACTCCACAGGCGCTATCATCCAGAAAGCAACCGTCACGGTAACGAATGTCGCGACCCAGGTAAAACGTATCGCGGTTACAGAGGGAAACGGTCTCTACAGCTTCCCCAATCTGGATATTGGCACTTACACCATCGATGTGGTGGCCCAAGGCTTCGAGCATTACATTCGATCCAATGTCGTTCTTGAGGTTGGCAGCGCCATCGCGATCAACATCGATATGACGGTTGGACGGACCGACCAGAAAGTAGAAGTGCAGGCAAGTGGTCTGGCCTTGCAGACCGAAGACGCTTCGTTCAAGCAGACCATCGACCAGCAGACGGTCACGGAGATGCCGCTCAACGGACGGCAGATGACGGGGTTGATCGCACTTTCGGGCGGTTCCACGCCAGCTCCCGGCGGCGACTTTACTGGCAGCAAATATTCTTACCAGGTTATCTCCGTCTCGATCGCAGGAGGCATGGGCAACACCACGATGTGGAGGCTCGATGGCGGCACCAATAACGACTACATGGCCAACGGCAACCTTCCGTTTCCTTTCCCCGATGCGGTCAGCCAGTTCAGTGTGGAATCAACCGCTCTGAGCGCGCAGAACGGCATGCATACGGGCGGCCTGGTCAATGTGGTGACCCGCTCGGGAACGAACAGCTACCATGGGTCGGCGTTTGAGTTCATCCGCAACAACTACATCAACGCATCCAACTTTTTCTCCGCAACGAAGGACACGCTGCACCAAAACCAGTTCGGCGGCACCTTTGGCGGCCCGATCCTCAAAGACAAGCTCTTCGCCTTCGCCGGATACCAGCGTAGTCAGTCCAAGCAGTCCCAGTCTGCAAGCCAAGCCATTATCCCGACTGCCGCAAACCTGGCGGGCGATTGGTCGGTCACCGATCCTGCCCCTAGCGCAACCCATCCTGCAGGCTCCCAGACGCCTGCCGGCTCTTGCGCAAAGACCTATACCCAACTGGTTGATCCCCTGACCGGCGCGGCTCTACCGGGCAACAAATATCCAACTCCGCCAACATACAACGCCCAGTCGCTCAAGTTGCTCAGTTACCTGCCTAAAATCGATCCTGCGACGGACACCAGCAACTGCGGCGTTGTTAAATACGCTATTCCATTGCAGACATCGGATAATCAGTTTGTCACCCGGGTCGACTACACCATCAACGCGAAGAACAACCTGTATGCCCGGTACTTCCTTGACGGCTATCAGGCCCCGGCCTTCTTTTCTCCAACCAACATCCTGATCACCACCCAGTCCGGGAACTCGCAGCGGGTGCAGTCCTTTACCCTCGGTGAGGCGTACACGATCAATTCGAAGATGGTCAATACGGCCCACGTCACAGTGTTGCGGCGGCGCAACAACCGCGGATACTCCTCCGACGACATCAACGCCAATACTCTCGGTGTCAATCTCTATCAGGCCCAACTCCACGGTCTTCAGCTGACGACTACCAACAAGTTCACCATCGGCGGCGGTACGAACTCAGTCTCCAAGTTCAACGACAACACCCTCGCTCTCGATGATGACATAACCATGTTGATGGGCAAGCACCAGATCGTCTTTGGTGGAGAGTACGTCCGCAACCAGCTGAATATCGCCAACGCATACGAAACCAATGGCGTTTTTGGCTTCGACGGTCGCTACGGTCTGAACGGGCCGAAGGGCGGATCGGCGGGCGGAGATCCCAATCTGGACTTCCTCCAGGGAACCCAAGGCACCTTCGAGCAGAGCAAACAACAGCAGAACGCACTGCGGGGGCCAATTCCCAGCGTGTACGCACAGGATACCTACCACGCCACCCAGAGACTGACCCTGGTCGCCGGCCTGCGCTGGAGTCCCAATTTCATGCCCTACGATTACTTCCACCGCGGAGTCGTCTTCAATAATGCCGCGTTCCTGGCCAACCAGACCAGTTCGGTCTACCCCAACGCCCCTGCCGGAGCGTTCTACTACGGGGATCCGGGTGTCTCCAAGACGTTCACCAAGAACACACCCTGGCAGTTCTCTCCGAACTTCGGTGTATCGTTCGACCCCTCCGGCTCCGGAAAGACAGTCATTCGTGCAGGCGTGGAACTGGCCTTCGACCAGGCAAACTGGTACACCTCGCAACGTAACCAGCAGAACCCGCCCTTTGCCACGGCCATCAAGCAGACACAGACGTCGACCTCGGCTCCTATCAGCTTCTCTGCTCCGTGGTCGGCCGGCACCATTACGACCAATCCCTTTCCCCAACCCCAGATCCCGACTCCGGCTATCGCGCAGTTCTTTCCTCAATCCCAGTTCATTGTGCTGCCTCCCCAGTTCCACCCGTCCTACACCGAACAGTGGACAGTCAGCGTACAGCGTCAGTTTGGCCAGGGCTGGCAACTCCAGGTCGACTACATCGGCAGCCACACCGTCCATGCTCCCATGGGTACTCCTCTCAGCCCAGCGGTCTACATTCCCGGAGTGTGGGGCGCAGGAGGCACTGGCTGCACGGGAGTCGTGACGACAGGTCCAGCAGGGAAGCCGGCAGGCGCAGCCGGAACACCGTGCTCCACCGTGGGCAATCAGACTCAGCGTTTTGCTCTCACCATGGCGAACCCGCTTCAGGGCAACCAATACACCGGCGGCGGCGGCGGCTCGGTTCTTATCAATTACAACGGAATGGCTAACTACAACGGCCTGATAACCACCATCCAGCACCGCCTCTCGTCCAGCTTCAGCCTAGTGGCTAATCACACCTGGTCGAAGTGCCTCAGCCTCACGGACGCGCAGGGCGATTACGCCGGTACAAATGTACAGAACCCCAACAACCCAGCGGGAGATTACGGGCCGTGTGGCTCCGATTTCCGGAACATCGAAAATGTCGTCGTTATTAGCAAGAGCAACTTCCACCTTTCCCGCTTTACCTCACTGCTGGTTAACAACTGGGAGTTCGCGCCGCTGGTGCATATCCAGAGTGGAGCTCCATTCACGGTGACAGCAGGGCAGGACAACTCCTTCACTGCTGTTGCCCAGGATCGCCCGAACCTGATCCCTGGAGTTCCTGTCTATCTTCACGAGAAGATTCTGTCAGGGACCAGCGCGTCAAACCGTGGTTATCTGAATCCGGCAGCCTTTGCCCAGGTCATCGCCGGGTGTCCAAATACAACCCAAAGCCCGCTTTCGCCAGTTACGTGTCCGGGATATGGAACGTATGGAAATATTCGCAGGAACGCCTTCCGCGGCATCACCAACTATCAATTTGATGCTCAGATCTCCCGTATCTTTCCAATTCACGAGAGTCTGAATGCGACTTTTCGGCTGGAAGCCTTTAATGTGTTGAATCATCCGAATTTCAACATCCCAACTGGAGGAACGACCGGAACACCCGGCGGAACGACTGGAGGAGCTGCAGTCCTCACGTCAGGAACCTTTGGCCAGATATCCTCTACGGCGAATCAGGCCAGGGTCTTCCAGGGGAGTGTGAAATTTATTTTCTAGAACGAAACTCACCTCGCCTGCCCGCAACTCGGTGGGCGAGGTAATCGTATAAACGTAAAGCATACAAAAACATTGTGAGGAGACTACTGTCATCTTCTCTTTGGCATTGGGTAAGAACGTAACCAGATCCAGGAGCGAATCATGGGAATGCAAGGCAACGATCGTAGAGAGTTTCTGAAGATGGGTGGCGCCGCGCTTGCGACAACAGCCGTGTCGTGGAATGCCACCAGCTATGCAGCCATCGTGGGTGCGAATGACCGGGTCAAGGTTGGCGTTATCGGTTGTGGCGATCGCATGAAGGGAGCGCTGATTCCTGCGTTTTGTCAGAACGCCAAGGACATGAATTTTGAGTTCGTCGCTGTATCCGATATCTGGAACAGACGGCGCGAAGAGGGAGCGGCATATATCCAGAAGGTCACCGGAAGTCAGGTCACGCCGGTGAGAAATAATGACGAGTTGTACGCTCGCAAAGATGTCGATGCGGTACTAATCGCGACCGCCGACTTCCAGCATGCGCGCCACGGAGTGGAGGCTGTCAATGCAGGGCGCGACGCTTACGTGGAGAAACCGACTGCGCACACGATGGAGGATGCCCGGTTATTTCTGGCAGCGGTGAAGAAGACCGGCAAGATCGTACAGGTCGGCACGCAACGTCGCAGCACTCCGAGTTATCAGAAGGCGGCGGAATATATCAAGTCCGGCAAGTTCGGTGACATCGTCATGGTTGAGATGACGTGGAATGTGAATCAGCCGGGGCGATGGCGCCGTCCTGATGTTGTGCCGTTGTTAAAAGAGGAGGACACGGACTGGAAGCGCTATCTGATGAATCGGCCTTATGAGCCGTTCGACGCTCGCAAGTATCTTGAGTTCCGCCTCTTCTGGCCTTATTCCTCGGGAATTCCGGATCAGTGGCTTGTACACCAGATCGACACAGTACATTGGTTTACTGGTTTGCCGCACCCACGCAGTTGCGTTGCGAACGGAGGCATTTATCTATGGAAAGATGGACGCAAGAACTGGGACACGATGACGGCGGTCTTCGACTACGGCCCGTTGGACGACCTTAGCAAGGGCTTTCAAGTGCAGTATTCGTCACGGTTCACCAACTCGGCCGGTGGAGTAAAGGAACTTTACTATTCCAACGCCGGAATGATCGATATGGACAAGCAGACCGTCACGCCGACTGGTGGTCTGACGGCGAAGAGTGCGGCCGAGATGAAGATGCAGCCAAATCTTCTGCCAAGTTTTGCGCTAGGCGAGAAGGGCGAGGCGGTTTCGACGGCAGCTGATACGAAGGGCGATCCTCAGACTTCGGCCAACATGCGCAACTGGATGGAGTGCGTTCGTTCACGGAAGACGCCGAATGCCAGCATTGAAGCTGGTTACAACCACTCTATCACACTGTACATGAATGTCGCAGCTATTCAAACCGGCCAGAAAGTAACCTTCGACGACAAAACGCAGCAGGTGATGGTGGGAGGAAAGGTCTATGCATAGGGTCCTGCTGCTGGGCCTTCTGGTTGGAGGTCTTGGCTTGGGTAGCAGTGGTTTTGCAAACGCGGCTGATAAAGGTGTTCAGGTTATCGCGGATGAGGCGCATCAGCGTGTCGACATCACCATCGACGGCAAAGCGTTCACCTCCTATATCTGGCCGACATCTCTCAAGAAGCCCGTTCTGTATCCGTTGATCACCGATGAAGGAATCACGGTGACCCGCGGCTACCCTCTTGAACCGCGGCCAGGAGAGCGCGTCGACCATCCACACCACGCGGGCATGTGGTTCAACTACGGTAATGTCAACGGCTTCGACTTCTGGAACAACTCCGATGCGATCAAACCGGAAGGCCGCTCGAAGATGGGTACGATCTATCAGAAAAAGATCGTTTCAACCAAGAGCGGGGCAGACCGGGGAGAGCTTGTCGTCGAGTCGGTCTGGGTGACAGGCGAAGGCAAGGATCTTCTGAAGGACACCACGCGCTACGTCTTTACGAGGCGGAAGAATGCCCGCATTATCGATCAGATCGTCACGCTCCAGGCGCTTGATAAGGCCGTCTTCAATGACGACAAGGAAGGAGTGCTGGGCATGCGAGTCGCCCACTGGCTCGAGTCGGCTGACGAGAAGGGCGGCATCTTCATGGATGCAAACGGCAGGCCAACCAAGGTAGACACCGTCGATACTACTGGCGCGACCGGGACGTATCTCACAAGCGAGGGAATTAAGGGTGGAGCTGTCTGGTCGACGCGCGGTCGCTGGTGCATCTTGACCGGTAATGACCCAGATAAGCACGTCGTCACCATTGGCATGATCGACAACCCGAGGAACCCGGGTTATCCGACGTACTGGCACGCGCGAGGGTACGGATTGTTTGCGGCAAATCCTTTGGGGGGAAGTATCTTCGATCCTAAGCAACCTGCGTTCAACTACACCATCCAGAAGGACCAGTCAGCGACGTTCCGCTATCGGGTGATTTTATTTTCTCATCCAGTTGATGCAGAGGAGATGAACCGGGAGGCGGACACGTTCGCGGCAGAGTATAAGTAGCCGGCCACGCTTTTAGCGCCGATTGACACCGAAGAAAGTGTCGGAGGAAAGGCTCCATGCTTTGCGCGTCGGGTTTCGAGTTCGAAGAAAAACTGCATCTTGCCAGATTGGATTATGAAAACGTTCAGCGCGCCTTCCAGCTGGTGTCCGGTCCGAGTAAGAATGGGTCGAAACGCCTTGAGGATGCGGCTAAACGCCATGACAAAAGATTGTCGGATTTTGTAAACCATAAGCGAGCTTGCTCGCTATGCAGAGGATCCTAGATCGGTCCAAATTGAATACCTACTGATAAACCTCGAATCTTTGCATCTTGTGCGTTCATCTTAAAGGCCATAGCAGTGTGGAGACTGAATGCCGTGGCCGCCTTTTGTACATGTTGTGGAGCAGAGATTACCTTGAAAGCCGAAGTGTGCCCTCTTTGTGGCAGCCCTCAGCACGGAATGTCGCAGCCTGATCTATTGCTACCGTTTGATGAGGGTGTGAACCCGGTACAAGAAGGCGCTAACATCAATCGAGAGCTGCGTGAACCATCATCCAAGCGTGCCTCTTAATCTTCTCGCTTTTCGTGATTGTCTCGCGGAGTGCACCAACAACGATAAACCTTCTGTATGGAAAGGACCCCTGCATGTCGAGGTGCGGCGGAGTTGCACTGTTTTTTATCTAATCGTACGAAAATATTCTCGCATGATCGAATTCGAATCTCGGATCATCTAATGAATGCATGGATGATCTGAAAAATTCTTTTGGGTTGCATGGTGTGAATATTGCGTTCGAACCGCCCCGCTGCTAAGGCCTGGTTCAATCTCTGATGGATGTGTATCGCCTCCGCAATTCAATTTGCGTATGACTCTAACGAAAAACTTCTCCAACATGGGAATAGCTTCTGCGGCGCCGTGTTTAGTAAGAGTGAACAAATATGTCATGGAACCACGACGAAACAGGTCAGGAGAACAGAACTGGTATCGAGCATCTTGATGGACTGTACAGCTACGCGCTAGTCTTAACTCGCAATCACACAGAGGCAGAGGATCTTGTACAGGAAACATACGTTCGCGCCATGCAGGCGATGGGGAGGCTACGAGCGGACAGCAACGTGAAGGGATGGCTCTTTACTATCTTGAGAAATGTCTGGTTCAACCAATTGAGGAAATGGAGAAATGGCCCTCAAATGGTCGAGTTCGAGGTTGGGGATGGCGTCGTCAACAGCATCATCGAGCCAGCCAAAGATTCATATGGCCTTTACGTGAACAAGATAGAGACGGAGCAGGTGCGTGCGGCAATTCAGGAGCTACCAATAGAATTTCGTGAGATTATCTTGCTGCGAGAATATGAAGATCTTTCTTACAGAGAGATTGCGAGTGTTTTGGACTGTCCTGTCGGAACAGTGATGTCTCGTTTGGGGAGAGCGCGCGTGAGGCTTCGTGCATTGCTTTCAGATACGTTGAGAAGTTCTGATTCGCCGTCGGTGAAAGGCACAAAATGAAGGGTTGCGGTGACTACGGCGCGGCTGTCCAACTCTATCTCGACAACGAGCTAGACGGTCCGGAGCTTGAAGAATTTCAAGCTCATTTAGAGGAATGCGAAACTTGTCGGGCAGAACTTGATGCGGGAGAGGAGTTATCCCGTCTCCTGCACGGGGCACGGCCGCTCTACTCCGCTCCGGATGCCTTGCGCAGACAGGTTATGCAAACAACGAAGCAGTCGTCCTTACGACCATTGCAATCTATCAGTCGTGGCCGCCCTCACTGGCCGGTATTGATAGCTGCAATTCTTCTCCTTGCTGTGGCACTTCTGCCAGTACCGGGAATTCTCAGGCGGGCGGCCGCCAACAATTACATTGAAGCAGCAGTTGCCGCTCACCGAAGCTCTCTGAGCGGTGCTCTTCCTCTTGAAATCAGATCCGAATCACCCAGCGTAGTCACCGCGTGGTTCGCCGGCAAAGTACCTTTCAATTTTCGTCTTCCCAGTTCCGCGGAATCAGGGCATGAGCAGGTTTACCAGCTGACCGGAGGGCGCCTCGTCGACTACAAAGGCGGGCAAGCTGCCCTGGTCTCTTATCGGATGCAGCAGCAGACGATCAGCCTTCTAATCTCTTCAAGCAACTCTGCTGTGGCTGCCGGGGGAGAGGAGGTGCCTTCTGGCGGAATCGTGTTTCATTACAGCAAGCAAGCGGGCTTCGCAGTGATTACTTGGAGCACTCACGGACTAACGTATGCTCTGGTCTCATCTCTACCTGGTTCTGGACGGCAGTCCTGCATGGTGTGCCACCAAAATATGGCGAATAGCGACCGATTCAACGCGCATCGATAAATCAGGAAGAAGAAAAATTGCCTGCCGGAACGGGGCGCAAGCCACCGATTGAGCGCATCATTGTGCTCGACAGGATGAGAATCGGAATAGATTTCCGGTTCGTGTGTTTTTATCTTCGAACACGCTAAATAAACGCTATTACAGGGGAATAGCAGAACATCTTCAACCTGAAATCAGTGAAGGGCTGGTAACTATGACTATTTGGGCCGAGCTTGATGATTGGATTGAAAACGTGGGGACCCATGAAGATGAAAATGTTGACCTCGACCTGTTGGCGTCTCAGACGCCGCGTCCGCTGCTCGCGGTCGGTACGAATGTTATGCCGGAACCAGGTTCGGAGAATGAAGATGGGACCTCAAGCACTTCGCCGGACAAGTTGGACGCGTTGGATGTTTTATGTTCTCGCTATCGCCACGTTCTCTCTTTAGTCGCTTACCGCGTGCTCGATAACCATGAAGAGGCTGAAGATGCTGTGCGGAACTGCTTGCTGGCAGCCTCCGCAAACCCTCTAAGGTTCGAACATGAGGGTGCTTTCCGAAGCTGGCTGGTTAGAGTTCTTATCGATGAGGCGGTGATGATTCTTAACAAGCAAAAAGAGCAGACAAACGTGACCTTCCGCGAGCCGTTAGGATCATCGAGCAAAAACGGCTTGATGTCTGAACCGTCTACCGATGATGGTAATGTTCTGAGATCGGCCAGAGGCGGTGGATGAGGCGAGGCGAAGGGTGAGTGAACAATGAGATCGAAGTTGGCGGCTGCGACGATGTTTGGAATGACGCTGGGCCTGATCGCTGGGGCGCAGCAGCCGGCGAAGCAGGGAACATTGAAGCAGGTGACGTGGCGGTTCGACGACACAGGGATGTTGGGCGGGCATGTGACGAAGATATTGGGGCATCCTCGGGTGATCGAGACACCGACGGGCAAGGCGGTCGCGTTTAATGGTGTGGACGATGCGTTATTTGTGAATGTGCATCCGTTAGCGGGAGCGGAGACGTGGACCTGGGAGATGATCTTTAGGCCGGATGCGGATGGGAAGGCGGAGCAGAGGATCTTTCATCTACAGTCGATCGATCCGGCGACGGGTACTGACGTGCCGGAGGAGCGGATGCTGTTCGAGATACGCATCCGTGATGGACAGTGGTGCCTCGACAGCTTCGCTACGTCGGGTGGACAGAGACTGCCACTGCTGAACTGTGAGAAGCGGTATCCGTTTGGGAAGTGGTATCGGGTGACGACGGTGTATGACGGAAAGATGCTGAAGAACTATGTTGGAGATGAGCTGCAGAGTGAGGGTGAGGTAAAGTTGGTGCCGCAGCGCGCTGGGAGGGCGTCGGTGGGTGTGCGAATCAATCTTATCGATTACTACAAGGGAGCGATTTACTCGACTCGGTTTACGCGGTCGGCGTTGCCGGTTGGTGAATTTTTGAAGATTCCGTAGCATTCTGCGCGCTGTGACTTGCCAAATTTTGGATGGAGGCGTTTAACTGACTTCGTCAGGAGATGCGATGAAGATTCAAGTTAACAGCGATAACCAGATTGCGATGAAGGCACCGTTGTCCACGTTCGTCGAAGGCGAGGTAGAGCGTGCTCTTGAACGCTTCAAGGATCGTCTTACGCGGGTTGAGGTGCATGTCAGTGATGAGAACTCCGCGGCCAAGGGCGGGGTGGCGGACAAGCGCTGCGTGATCGAGACGCGCCCTACTGGACTGAATCCACTGTCAGTGAGCGATGCTGCTGCGACGGTGGAGGCGGCGGTGACGAGTGCCTCCAACAAGATGAAACGTCTTCTCGAGACGACCTTCGGCAAACAGGCGAAGAAATAATCAGGATTCTTCAACAGCTGATGGTTAGGCGATGGCTTTGTTGACTAAGGCCTGAGCTTCGGTCTGGATTTGTTTGAGGTGGTCTTTGCCAAGGAAGCTTTCGGCGTAGATTTTGTAGACGTCTTCGGTGCCGGAGGGGCGGGCGGCGAACCAGCCGTTTTCGGTGGTGACTTTGAGGCCGCCGATGGGGGCGTGGTTGCCGGGGGC
>Ga0137412_10003480_pt1 | contig 12549 bp, 12 predicted proteins | sample CZODoug2_1_16fun_FD_122160 | JGI IMG/M metagenome (GOLD analysis project Ga0137412, IMG submission 122160) | Vadose zone soil fungal communities from Angelo Coast Range Reserve, California, USA - CZODoug2_1_16fungal (Hybrid Assembly) | ecosystem: Environmental > Terrestrial > Soil > Vadose zone...
AAATAATACTTTCGTACCGGCATAGAGGGCGCGCGAGCGCGCGGAGCGTCGGTCATACCCCATGGGTGGGGCCGCGCGCGGCCGCGATGACAGCAGAATGCTGTCAGGTCTTCACCAGAACCAGGACGATCTCCAACCGTGCCGGTGAGCGAAGCAACTGCCCGGCAAAATGACAAACTGGCGCACCGTCACCCGATCCTCAGTCGACTTGAACAGCAACGTCGTCCCGCTCACGCGCATGCTCGTAATTCTGTCGCTGGAACCAGACCTGATAGTCGCGATAGCTGATGGGTTCGTATTTTGGCGGATTGCCGGGGCCAGTGCATGTCGGCAGACACGTCATCTGATAGTCGTGCGTCGTATCGAAGAAAAACGGGATGGCGTAGCGTTCGCCGCCGGAGCGGTTGATCACACGATGCGGCGTCGCGATGAAGCGGCCATTCGTCCAGCGCCGGAGCAGCTCGCCGGAATTCACCAAGAAGGCATTGTCGATCACCGGCGCGTCGATCCACTGACCGGATCGCGTGCGGAGCGAGAGGCCGGGCACCTTGTTCGGCGCCAGCAACGTCATGAACGTGCTGTCGCAGTGCGGAGCCAGGCCGAATTCGTCTTCCTTGGAAGTCGGCGCCTGCGGCGGGTAGTGCGAGAGGCGAAGCGTGAAGGACGGTTCTCGAAAAGCATGGGCAAACCAGTCCGGCGGAAGGTCGAGGGCTACGGCATAGATCGGCAGCATCGACAGGGCCAGGCGCTGCAGCGCGGCGCTATAGGCGAGGCACGTCTGGCGAAAGCCCGGCAGGGAATCGGGCCATTGGTTGCCTCCTCTGAACAGAACGCCGGCGAGGACGTCCGGATGATCGGCGGGCAAGTCCGGCTTCATCAGGAACGCTTCCAGCTGGTTGGGCCGGCGTGTCGTGTGCAGCGCGGAGGCCCTGGTGGTGGAGCTTCCCAAGGCGAGATATCCGACGTTGTGGCGATTGGCCTTGAGCTTCAACTTTTCGTCGATGGGCAAGGCGTGGAATCGACGTGCCGCCTCGAAGGCGTCGTCGATGAGTGACCGCGGAATGTCGTGACCGGTCAGGAACCAGAAGCCGACATCTTCGTACGCGTGACGAAGCTGCGCCGCCGCCCGTTGGACGGCGTGGTGATCTCCAGCCAGCACGCCGGAAACATCGATCAGGGGAATAGTGGGTATAGGCATGCTCGTACCTTGTTCATCCCCTCTACCGTCCGCGATCCAGGTACTGGCCCATACGTCAATTCATGCGGGTGTAGCGGAGTGGCGTCGTATTGTTCGGCGGCTGGAACATGTCGATGTTGGATCGCATGGCCCAAGCCAGCATCTGATCGTAAAGCGGCAAGACCGGCAGATCGTCCCGGATGATGACGAGCGCCTGTTTGATCAGTTCGTTGCGCTTGTCATTGTCTTGTTCGAGCGAGATCTGATCCGTGAGCGCATCGATCTTCGGATTTGAGTAGTGGCCGACATTGACCGTGCCATAGCTCTTCTTCGTGTCGGTCGTCGCAAACAAGCGCGAGATGACATTGAGCGCATCGATGGTCGACGATGAATATCCCTGGATCGACATGACGGTCTTGTCCTGGTCCACCAAGGGCACGAAGCGGGTCTTGCTCTGGGCCACCAGGTTCACCTTGATGCCGACGCGGCCCAGCATGCCGACGGCGGCAGCACACACCTCGTCATCGTTGACATAGCGATCGTTGCTGCAATGCATCGTCAGGCTGAAGCCGTTCGGATAACCCGCTTCGGCCAGCAGCGCCCGGGAGCGCGCCGGATCGTAAGGCAGCCTGAGGTCGATCTCCTTGTTGTAGCCATTGGTCGCGGGCGCAACCATCAGGCCGGTCGCCTGCGCCGCACCGCGCATGGTCTTGGACACGATCGCATTGATGTCGATAGCCTGATACATCGCCTGGCGCACCCGCAGATCGGACATCGGATTCTTGTCCTTGATGTCGCTGTCCGGCAACGGCGCCGGCGCGACATTCAGGACGAAATACATCACCCGTGTCTCGACGCCGCGCATCATCTTCACCTTTGGCGTTTGCGACAGCCGCTGCTGGTCCTGCGGCGGCACGGCATACAGCCAGTCGATCTCGCCCGAGAGAAAGGCGGCGACGCGCGTGGCGTCGGATCCGATCACCCTGAACTCCACTTTGTCGAGGTTGTGCTCGCGCTTTCCCCACCAGCCCGCGAACGCCTCCGTGACCGTCTTGACTCCCGGTTCCCGCAACACGAGCTGGAAGGGCCCGGTCCCGTTGGTCCGTCGATGAGCGTAGCTCTCGCCCTGGGTGCGGTAGTCGTAAGGCTTGGTCGTATCGTGGGCTTCGCACCACGCTTTGGACAGTATGTACACATCCTGGATGTTGGCCGGAAAAATCAGGTCGGGTTGGACCAGGATGAAGTCCACGGTGTAGTCGTCAACTTTGCGGATTTCCTTGATGGCGCCGACCCGGCTCCGCATGTCGGGGCTGAGCTTGGCGCGCTCAAAACTGAATACGACGTCATCGGCCGTGAGCGCCTGGCCTTCGTGGAATTTCACGCCCTGACGGATCTCGAAGCGCCAGCGGGTCGGCTCCGGGTTGGAATAGGATGCCGCCAAGGCGGGCTCGACCTTGAAGTCGCGATTTCGCTGAACAAGGCCTTCGTAGATGTTGTTCAGGAAGCCGAAAGTGAAAACTTCCGCGCGGGCGTGCGGATCCATGGAAAAGACGTCCGCATCGTTGGACCAGCGAAAGTCCTTGGCAGCGGCATCGCAGACTCCGGCCACGAATAGCAACGCCGCGGCAACTAGTCCCATCGCTCGTTTCATGATCGCTCCCACCCTCGCTCTGTTCCGGTCGTTGCGGCAGATCGCGAAGCCGTCAACATATCGGCACTTAGTCGACCTTCGGCGATCGCATGGCACGCAACATCTGTGCCGCCGGCGCTCGTCAGTAATTCCGGTTGCTCCCGGCGGCAGCGCTCATTGGCGTGCGGACACCGCGGATGGAACGCGCAGCCGCTCGGGGGCGAAATCGGATTTGGCAGCTCACCGTCGATTGCGCGGCGTTCGCGCGATCCACCGTCCACGTCCGGCACGGCCTCCAGCAGCATGGAGGTGTAAGGGTGACCTGGCTGGCCCAGTACGGCACGCGCGGGCCCGCGCTCGACAAGGCGGCCCAGATACATGACGCCGACCGCGTCGGACACCGCCGCCACCGCAGCGAGATTGTGCGAGATGAAAAGATAGGTGAGGCCGAACTGGCGCTGCAGATCGATCATCAGGTTCAGGATTTGCGCCTGGACCGAGACATCGAGCGCCGAGGTCGGCTCGTCGCAGACAATGAACTCCGGATCGCTCGACAAGGCGCGGGCGATCGCGATCCGCTGGCGCTGGCCACCGGAAAATTCGTGCGGAAACTTCGCGCCGTCGCCCTCGCCGAGCCCAACACAGTGGAGAAGATCGGCGACGCGTTGCCGCAACTGCGACCCCTCGGGCAGCAGTCGATGCACGCGGATGGGTTCGGCGATGATATCGCGAACGCGCCAGCGGGGATTGAGGCTGGAATAAGGGTCCTGATAGACCATCTGAATGCGCCGCTTGAGGCGCTTGGCGGCGGGCCCTACCTGCTCGGCAACGTCGAGGCCGTCGAAGCGGATGCTTCGTGGCGCGGGTGCGTACAAGCCGACCACGCATTTCGCGATCGTCGACTTGCCGCAACCCGACTCGCCCACCAGACCAAACGTCGTGCCGCGACCAATGGCGAAGTCCACGCCATCGACGGCGCGCAGAAATTTGCGCTGGCCGCCGAACAGGCTGCGCAGCGACCGCTTCGATACGTCGAAGTGGCGCGCCAAGCCGCGCACTTCCAGCAGGGGGTGGGGTGCGTCCATCGATCAGGTCGCCTCCGCGGCGAGGGCGCAGGCGTGGCGATGCAGGCCCCGCCCGTGCAGGCCCGGCACTTTCCGGCTGCAATTCTCGACCGCCATCCCACATCGCGGATGGAATGCACAGCCAGGCGGAATGTCCGCAAGACTCGGCATCGCGCCCGGGATCTGCTCCAGACGCCGTTCGCTCCGATGAAGTCGCGGGATCGCCGCCATCAGGCCCTTTGTGTAGGGGTGGCATGGACGTCTCACCACGTCGTCCACCGGGCCAATCTCGATCACCCGCCCGGCATACATCACCGCCACTCGGTCAGCCGTCTCGGCGATGATGCCCATGTCATGAGTGATCAACAGGACGGCCGTGCCATGTTGCCGGCACAGACGTTTCAACAAGACAATTACTTGCGCCTGGATGGAAACGTCGAGCGCAGTCGTGGGTTCATCGGCGATGATGACACTCGGCTCGGCACAGAGCGCCAGAGCGATCACGACCCGCTGACGCATGCCGCCGGAAAGTTCGTGCGGATAGGCGCTCAGGCGCTGGGCCGGCGCCGGTATGCCCACCTCCCGCAGCAGGTTCAGCGCGCGCTCCCTCGCTTCGGCCGCCCCGACAGGCAGATGGGTCCGGATCGTCTCTTCGATCTGGTCGCCGATCGTGAACAGCGGATTGAGGCTGGTCAGCGGGTCTTGGAAAATCGCGCCGATCCTGCGGCCTCGAATCTTGTCCATTGCCGCCGCCGGAAGATCGTCGATCCGCCGGCCTTCGAGCAGGATCTCGCCGGCAGCAATTCGGGCGGGCGGCGGCAGAAGCTGCATCACCGCGGCACCGGTCATCGATTTGCCAGCACCGCTTTCGCCGACGACGCCCAGGGTCTCGCCTGGCGCGAGCTCCAGCGAAACATCGTCGAGCGCCACCAGCGTTCCCCATCGATTGGGGAACTCGACGCGCACGCTGCGGAGCTCGAGCAGGGCCATCTCTATCGCAGCCGTGGATTGAGGACGCGTCGCGCCCAATCCCCCAGGAGATTGATCGCCAGCACCATCACGACCAGCAATGCGCCGGGGAAGATCGCGATCCACCATTCGCCCGAGAACAGGAAGTCGTTGCCGTTGCGGATGAGCGTTCCCAGGGACGGCTGGGTGATCGGCATGCCCACGCCGAGATAGGAGAGCGTCGCCTCGTTGATCATCGCAAGCGCCAGGCCGAGGGTGCCGATCACGAGCACCGGACTAACGACGTTCGGCAGCACATGGCCGAACATGATCGCGCGCGCCGAAGCGCCCGTGACACGCGCCGCCTCGACATAGTCCTTCCGCAGCTCGACCATGGCGGCGCCTCGAACGATGCGGGCGTACTGCACCCAATTGGCCAGGCTGAGCGACGCGATGACGACATACAACGCCATCGCATCGTGCATCTCCCGCGGCAGCGCAGCGCGGGTCAATCCATCGACCAGCAGCGCAATCAGGATCGATGGAAAGGTGAGCTGCACGTCCGCAGCCCGCATGATGAAGCTGTCCAGCAGACCCCCGAAATAGGCGCAGCTCAGTCCAAGGGCCACGCCGGTCGTCGCCGATATGAGGACGACCGCCAGGCCGACCAGCAGGGAAGTGCGGGACCCGAACATCAGGGCCGAAAGCATGTCCCTTCCCTGGCCGTCGGTACCGAGAATGTAGGTACGCATGCCCTCCGCCGCCCATACCGGCGGCGTGAAAGCGTCTCCCAGATTGACGCTGTCGGCGTCGAACGGCGTGTGCGGAGCCAGCCACGGCGCGAAAACGGCTGCCAGCACGATGACTACGGTTGCCATCATCGCCACGACGGTCGTGGGCGACGTGATGAAGCTGTACCAGGCATCGCTTCTATGGATTCGCCGCCAGATAGAGTTCGACGGAGACGCCGCTGTGGAAACCCGTCCGGTCATGGCTTAGCGGCGCGCCACCCTCAATCTCGGGTCGACCAGAAGATAGAGCATGTCGATGGCCAGGTTGACCGATACGAAAACCAGCGCCACGAACAGCAGATAGGCAGCGATTACGGGCACATCGGCGAAGTTCACGGCCTGGATGAAGAGCAGTCCCAGGCCAGGCCACTGGAAAACGGTTTCGGTGATCACAGAGAAAGCGATCAGGTGGCCCACCTGCAGGCCGGTCACGGTGAGAACCGGGATCATCGTGTTGCGCATGGCGTGGCGAAAATAGAGCGTGCGGGCCCGGATGCCCCGCGCCCGGGCAAAGCGGATATAGTCGGTCCTCAGAACCTCCAGCATCTCGGCATTCACCAGGCGTACCATCATGGTGGTCTGGAAGGCCGCCAGGGTGACGGAAGGCAGGATCAATGCCTTGAGGCCGCCGAGAGTCAGCAGACCCGTGCTCCACCAACCGACTTGCACGACGTCGCCGCGCCCGAAGGACGGCAGCCAGCCTAGATCGACCGAGAACAGCATGATGAGCAGAATGCCGAGCAGAAAGCTCGGGATCGAAACGCCTAACAGCGACGCGGCCATCGCGAATTTCGCCACGGCCGAGCGCGAGCGTACCGCTGTGTAGATGCCGAGAGGCAGGCCGACGATCATCGAGAGAAAGGCCGCCGCCAGGGCCAGTTCGAGTGTCGCCGGCGCGCGTTCGACGATCAGCTCGGCGACCGGCTGCCGGAGCTGATAGGAGCGCCCCAGATCGCCGCGCAGGACATTGCCAAGGAAGCGCAGGAACTGGACCGGAAGGGGATCGGCCAGACCAAGCTCCGCTGCAATCTGCGCTTTTTCGTCGGGCGTGACCTCCGGACCGACCATGTTGCTGACCGGATCGCCGAGAAACCGGAACGACCCGAAGGCGATCACGGCGACCACGAGCATGACCAGAGCCGCCTGGTAAACACGCTTGCCGACTTGCGCGAGCATTGCGACCAACAGCCCTTTCTGTCGCGTGGTTTTGACCCGGGGGAGAGACCTGCAAGAATTGGGCCTGCCTGCCGGTCGATTATCATATCGACAGATTGTCGTACAATCCGTGCGACACACGAGCACGCGCGTTGCCTCGCCAAATACAGGATTGTAGTCTTGTCTGACAATCCATCCCGAGCGGTCGCGTCCACAGGAGTGCGTTGCATGAGTCGTCAAAAGCGCCAGATGAATTTGACGGCTTTCTGTTTCCCCCCGGGCGCCTGGCGCCTGCCGCAGGCGAGTGCCGACATCGATATGTCCTTCACGGAGTACGTTCACCTCGCGAAGACGGCGGAACGCGGCAAGTTCGACACGTTGTTTTTTCAGGACACCGCCGCCTCCTACGGCAGTGACGCGATGAGCCACGGCGATCGCACCGGCACCTATAGCCGCATCGTGAGGCTGGAGCCGATGAGCCTGCTGGCAGGCCTGGCGACAGTCACCAAGAACATCGGCCTGATCGCCACGGGCACCACGACATACAACGATCCCTACCATCTGGCCCGGCGGTTTCTGACGATCGACCACATGAGCGGTGGGCGGGCCGGCTGGAACCTGGTGACCTCGCAAATCGAGGACGAGGCGGCAAACTTCGGCCGCGACCACCATGTCGACCACGCCGAGCGCTACGATCGCGCTTCGGAATTCTACGACGTGGTCGCCGACCTGTGGGACAGCTGGGAGGACGGAGCGATCCTGCGCGACAAGGCAAGCGGCCTGTTCTTCGACGCCGGCAAGGTTCACCTGTTGAACCACAAGGGAAAACATTTCTCCGTACGCGGACCATTGAACGTCGCGCGCTCGCCGCAGGGACGCCCCGTCGTGGCGCAAGCCGGATCGTCGGAACCGGGCCGCGAACTCGCCGCCAAGACCGCCGACATCGTCTTCACCGCGCAAAGCACGCTCTCCGATGCGCAGGACTTCTACCGCGACGTGAAGGGCCGCATGGGTCGGTATGGGCGCTCGCCCGAACACATGCGCATCATGCCGGGAATCAACATCGTCGTCGGCCGTACCGAGTCCGAGGCCCGCGCACGTCGCGAGGAAATGGATGCCCTGATCACCGACGAGGTGGCGTTGCGCAGCATTGCCCGCCTGACCGGTGGCCTCGATCTGAGCAAATATCCAATCGACGGGCCCCTCCCCGAGCTGCCGCCCAGCAACGCTGCGAAGGCCCGGCAGAAAATCCTGATCGACATGGCGCGCACCGAGAACCTCTCGATCCGCCAGCTCGCCCACCGTTTCGCGCAAGCCACCGGCCATCATGTTCTGGTCGGCACACCGGCCTACATGGCGGACGTGATGGAGCATTGGTTCATGGAGGGCGGGGCCGACGGCTATACGGTCCTTCAACCGCACTACCCCCAACCCCTCGAAGACTTCGTCGAGCTGGTGATCCCCGAGCTGCAGCGACGCGGCATTTTCCGGACGGAGTACAGCGGTACGACGTTGCGGGAGAATCTGGGTGTCCCGTTCCCCGAGAATCGCTTCACGAAATCGGCCCGGGCCTGACAAGCGGCGATGCGGCTTCCCTTCAGCATCAACCACTACCTTTGCCCCGCAACGATGGGCCTGCCGGCATTTCTCGACGTCGTCTCGAACGCGGGGTTCGGCGGCGTGGGCCTTACTCAACGTGCGCTCGCCGAGCTTCCCCTGCCGGAGCTGCGGCGCGAACTGGCAGCGCGGCAACTACAGGTCAGTTCGCTCAACAGCGCGGGTTTCTTTCTCGGAGAAGCCGAACACGTCCAGCAGGATATCAATAGCCGTCTCGTGACAGCGGCCGCCGAACTCCAAGCGCGCGTCCTGAACGTGCTGCCCGGCTGCGACACGGGCATGTCCATGCCCAAAAACCAGGCATCGATTGCCGCCTGTTTCCAGGCTCTCGTCGGCACCGCCTATACCGCCGGCGTTCAGCTCGCAATCGAGCCGCTGCACGCCACGCGGGCCCGCATCAAGAGCTGCATCAATACGATCTCCGCAGCGGCCGGGACGATCGGACCCTCATCATCCGCGACGCTCAACCTCGACATGTATCACTTGTGGGGTGACGCCGACCTGGACCAGACCGTGGCCGGCGTCGGACCGCGCATCGGCCTCGTGCAGATCTGCGATATCGGCGATTCCGGGGGCGACGCCCGCCGGTTGCCGCTCGATGAGGGTAGTGTCGACTGGCGTCCATTCGTGCGCCGTGTCCAGGCAAGGCATCCCGACACCCCGATCGAACTCGAGTTGTTCGCCGATCGGCTTCCCGACCGCTCGGCGGTCGACATCATCGAGAACGCGGCCAAGCTGCTAACCCCAGGAGAAGAACGCTGATGCAAGCGTCCAGAGCCAAGCTCAACCGCACCGTCGGCGCAGGACGCGCGCGCCCCGATCTCAGGATCCTGCCGGTAACGATCCAGGGCCAGACCGTCGCCAAGTTGCGCGACGCGATCCTCACCGGCGTGTTCCGGCCGGGCGAGCGCCTCGTCGAGGCGGCGTTGTGCGACCAAATGGGGATCAGCCGAACGTCCCTGAGGGAGGCCTTGCGGCGACTCGAAGCCGAGCGGCTGATCACCATCGTTCCCAACCGCGGCCCATCGGTCACCGAGATCAGCTGGGCAGAGGCGCAGGAGATCTATGACGTGCGTGCGCTTCTGGAAGCAGAGGCCGCAAGCCTGTTTGCCCGCCGCGCTACCCCCGCCCAGGTGCAAGCCTTGGCATCGGCCATGGCGGAGTTCGACTCGGCCGTGCGGACAAACAATGCCTTGCGCCGGCTGACGGCCACGGAGCGGTTCTACGGGGTGATCATGCATGGCTGCGGCAACGCCATCATCGCCGAAATCCTGCAGGGACTGGTGGCGCGCATCACGTTCCTGCGGGCACGATCGATGTCCCGACCCGGGCGATCGAGCGTGAGCGCGGCGGAAATGCGCAAAATCCTCAAGGCCATCGAAAGTGGCAACGCCCGTGCCGCACGCGTTGCCGCGGTCGAGCATGTGGCCGCGGCCGCCGCGGCCGCGCGGCGCCACTTCGAACAGGAGGAAACGCCCAAAGGAAGGCGGCGTCGCGCACCATGAGCCATAGATATTCAACCTTCCACCAAGGCCGGGCTGCCGATGAAACTTGAGATTCGTCGCCTTCTTTCGTTTTGCGACCACAAGGACGTCGAAGCGGGCCGCCGGCACAACGAACCGCTGCGCCGCGTGGCTGCCGTAGCCATCATCGCCAATCCCTATGTTGGCCGCTACGTGGAAGATCTGAGCCCGGCGATCGCAGCCAGCGTCGACGTCGGACATGTATTGGCCAAGCTGGCCGTCGAGCTCCTGGGCCCGTACAAGCCGCAAAGCTATGGCAAAGGCGGCGTTGTCGGCCTCAACGGGGAGCTCGAACATGCCAACGCCATGCTGACCACGACATTCGCCACGCCCCTGCGCGAGGCCCTCGGTGGCGCCGAAGCGTGGATCCCCTCGTTCACCAAGCTCGCCGCCCCCGGCGCCTCCATCGACGTCCCGCTGGCGCACAAGGATGCGCTATACGTCAGGTCCCACTATGACGGCCTCACGGTCAGCCTGCCGTCCGATGCGCCCGCCGCCGATGAAGTCGCCTTGATCGTCTGCCTGGCCAATCGCGGGCGGCTGAACGCACGGGTCGGTGGGCTCGCCGCCCAGGATATCGGCGACAAGGACGGTTTGCGCTAACGCGCCGAGGAGGCGATCTTGCGGACAGCCATCGTAAATATCGACAAAATCGTCACCGGCGACCTCAAGGCTCCGTTCGCCAGGGGCGACGGCATCCTGATGGAGAGCGGCAAGATCACCGCGATCGGGGCACTGCCGGCCGACAAGGTAGCGTCCTGCGATGTCGTGGTTGATGCCGGCGGCACGATCGCCATCCCGGGGCTGATCGACAGCCAGGTTCACGTCACCTTCGGCGACTACACGCCGCGGCAGAAGGTGGTCGGGTATCTCGAAAGCTACGTCCATGGCGGCACGACGACGTCGATCTCCGCCTCCGAAGTGCACGTGCCCGGCCGCCCCAAGGATCCGGCCGGCGTCAAGGCGCTCGCGCTCGCGGCGCGTGCCTGCTTCCTGAATTACCGTCCTGGCGGCATGCGGGTTCACGCGGGCTCGATCATCCTCGAGCCCGGCCTCACGGAAGCCGATCTCAAGGAGGTCGGCGCCCAGGGTCTGTGGCTGGCCAAAGCGGGCTTCGGCGCCTTCGATACTCCCTTCGGCTATGCACCCCTCATGCAGGCCGCGCGCAAGCTCGGCATGATCACCACCATGCATACCGGCGGCGCGTCGATCCCCGGCTCTAAAGGGATTTGGGCGGAGCACGTGATCGCGTCCAACCCCACCGTCTCGTTTCACGTCAACGGCGGCCCGGCCGCGATGCCCGAGGAAGGCTTCGCCAGGCTGGTGAACGAAGCGCCCGAAGTGGCCATGCAGCTTTGCACCGCCGGCAACCTGCGCACCGCGTTGCTGACGGCCAGGCTCCTCGACGGAGCTGGTCAGCCCGAGCGCCTGCTGATCGCCACCGACACACCGACCGGCAGCGGGATCATGCCGCTCGGCATGTTTTACACGATCAGCCACCTCGCAAGCCTGGGCGGCATGCCGCCGGAGCAGGCGATCGCCGCTGCCACCGGCAATAACGCGGTGGTCTATCGGCTGAATTCCGGCTTCCTGCAGGTTGGCAAGGACGCCGATGTGGTCCTCATCGATGCCTGTGTCGGCAGCTCCAAGAACGATGCGCTCTCCGGCCTCGTCAACGGCGATGTTCCAGCGGTTGGCGCGGTGTTCACGGATGGCGTGCCGCGCTTTGTCGGCAAGAGCCGCAACACGCCGGCGCCCACCCGGACCGTCCGCGTGGCTGAGTGCCGCCTGCCCCAGGATTTCTCCGGCGCCGCCCACTGAAGTCCAGCCAAAAACCACCGAGACCGAGTGGACCGCTCCCGGCTTTCGCAAATCGAGCAATCGAGCATTGGCAATACGGTCCGATCCGCGCGACGCCCTGACGATTTTCGGTTCGGGGTTCAACTTCGGCGGCCGCCAGCAAAGACTGCAGATCCTCGGTTCGCTCGAACGTCCACAGCGCGACCAGGACCGTAGTGGAAAAACCCGGCAACTCGCGAGGATTGCTGTCGTTTTTTGTGGGCGAGAGATACGGGTCAGGACTTGAACCGACGAACCGTCATTCCGACGTTACCATCATGGAAGGAAGGATGAGCCCTTGACCGACCGTATCCGACCGGGCCGCCTGCTGGGCGTGATGCTGATCCTGGCCGCGGCCGCGAGCCTCGCCGGCTGTGGCGTTGTCGCGGCGCCGGTCCGTGTCTCCAGTGCCGCCGTGAAGACGGTGCCGGTGGCCGGCCACGTCGTCGCGGCGCCCCTGGACGTGACGGCCGACGTCATTGACTGAGCGTCAGCCGGCACGGCGGCGTGGACGCTGCTGTGGCTGGCGGGCGCGCTGCTACGACCTCACCATCGGCCGGGGCGCCACATTCGACAGCAGCGGCCCCAGCCCCTCGGCAAAGGTCAGATGCGTAATAACCGCGTCGCGCACGATCGGGTAAGGCGTCTTTGCCAGAATCGCCATCTGCACCGCCGCCATCACCTCGCCCGCTTCCGAGCCGAGCATGGTGAAGCCAAGGATGCGGTCGTCGTCCTCGCTGATCAGGACCTTCATGTAGCCCTCGGTCTCGTCGGTCGCCTCGGTGCGCAAGACGGCGCTCATCGG
>Ga0137412_10003481_pt1 | contig 12548 bp, 10 predicted proteins | sample CZODoug2_1_16fun_FD_122160 | JGI IMG/M metagenome (GOLD analysis project Ga0137412, IMG submission 122160) | Vadose zone soil fungal communities from Angelo Coast Range Reserve, California, USA - CZODoug2_1_16fungal (Hybrid Assembly) | ecosystem: Environmental > Terrestrial > Soil > Vadose zone...
TGTGAGAAGGTCAGTCGCTCGTAGAGTTCATCGAGCTCGGGCCATATTTTAATTGCTCACTGAGCATTGAATGGTTTCGCAAGGTGTATTTAGAATGCTTTTTACTTTGCTTGAGGCATCTTCATATGTTTCACGCTTGTGGCCAGGCTCGAGAATAGATCAGATGAATGATATTGAAATCTCGTAAGTTGTAAACGTTATCTAAGTACTGTGGAGTACGGAATAGTGTGATATGTTATATCCGGCTAAGTTTCCTCTCTCATTAACTATTGACCTCTTCCATCTTGTTATTCACTGTGAATGCGGGAGAGAGCATTCGTAAGGTTTTGACGTCGACAGTGGCTAGAAACAAGTTCTTGCAACAACTTGGAGATCTTGCGCAAGGCCACAACAACATGGTCAGATGTATCCGCGCCCAGCGTTAAACTCAACGTAAAGCAAGCCGATGCCTCCTATTTGAAGGCTCTGTGCGACGGGTCGAAAGCCGAGCGCGTGCAATCAAGAGACAATCGCGCGGGCATGCTCGAGGGATTGAACAAGGCGATCGCCAACGACGGGACGCGTCGCGAGATCAACACGCGAGCAGGCGAACCGGTGCAGCCGATCGTAGGACGCGGCGAGGCCAAGCCAGGCTTCCGCCTCGCGCGGCCCGCTTTCGACCGCACGGCGGAAATATCGCTCCGCCAGCCCGTAATTTCCCTGCCGGAAATTCATCCGGCCGAGGCTCAGATCGTCGTTGGGGTTGCTGGGCGTGAATGGCGGCACCGGCTCGACCGCGGGCCCGCTGTCGCCGACCGCCGGATGGGCGCCGACCGACCCGGTCGCCTCCTCGGCATTATTCGCCACCTTTTCGGCTTTCAGGTTGAAAATGTCGGGGAGCCTGGTCGACGTGGTCTCGCAGCCGGTCAGCCATACGAGGCCCGCCACCGCAAACGCAACGCTACGCTTGACGCCAACGCTCATCCGCTGCGCCCCCGGCGCCGATACTCAAGGGCGGTCCGAGGCACCTGCGCGCGAGCGAGAAAAAGGTGCTTCGGGGAACCCCGAAAATCGACCCTAGGGGAGGTTGGTTAAGAAACTCTCGCCGCCCGTCCCAAGGCCGTGGCGATCAAAAGGCGCCCATTTTGACGCGCACGACTACCGGTAACATGATCACAACGAACAGCACTGGAAACACGCAGACCATCAACGGGAGGGTGAGCTTGGAGGGCAGCGCATAGGCCTTTTCCTCGGCGGTCGACAGGCGCTTGTGGCGCATGTCCTCGCTGTAGACCCGCAACGCGTCCGTGATGCTGGACCCGAGCTCGTCCGACTGCTGGATGAGGGTGGCGAATGAGCGGGCTTCGGCGAGGCCGAGCCGGTCGCCGTAATGCTCGAGCGCCTCGCTGATCGTGCGGCCGGCGCGAATCTCGAGATTGGCCATGTGGATGTTGGCGCTCAGATTGGGGTAGGAATCGGCGAGCTCGCGCCCGACGCGCTCGAAGGCCGACGCGAGGCCGAGGCCGGCATCGGCGCAGACCACCAGCAGGTCCATCATGTCGGGGAAGCCGGCGCGGTATTCCTGGCGCCGCGTCGCCACGATCCGGTCGAGCGCGAGGCTCGGCCCCAGATAGCCCAGCAGGCCGGCGACGCCGACGAAGGGCCACAGCAGACCTTGATGTGTCGTGAGGACTGGCACCATGATGAAGGCGACCCCCGCCATCGTGACCGCCAGGATGCCGCGCGCGAGAAAGAAAAAGCCGACCGCGCGCGGGTCGAAAATGCCCGCCTGAACGAGGCGCCGGCGCAGCATCTTCATGGTCTTGTCGTCGAAGGCCGAATAATGCTTGGTGGTGCGATCGATCAGGCGCTGCGCCGCCCGAAGGCTGGTATGGCGCAGCGAGCGGCCGTCGCCGGACGACATCAGCATGTCGCTGGTGATTCCGGAAGCGCGGCGCTTCACCGACCCATGCGCGCGCACGGTCCTCATCAGGAAGAAGGAGACCGTGGCGGTCGGAATGAAGACGAGCGCCAGCAGCACCACATTGACGTGGCCCCCGTAGTCCGCAGCTAGGTCGAGCAATGTCTGCATGGCTCAGATCTTGAAGTTCACCATCTTGTACATGATGAGATTGCCAACCATCATCCAGCCGATCCCCATGCCCAGGACGGTCTTGGTCATGTCGAAGTGCCACACGCTGCCGTAGAAGTCGGGCGCCGCGATCTGCACCACGATGAACATCAGGATCGGCAGCGACGACAGGATCATCGCCGAGGCGCGGCCTTCGGACGCGAGCGCCTTGACCTTGCGCCGCATCTTGAAACGCTGGCGGATCACGCCGGACAGGTTCTGCAGGATCTCGCCCAGATTGCCGCCCGTCGACCCCTGGATCGCGACCGCGGTGACGAACAGCGGCAGATCGTCCTGGCCGACCCGGGAATAGAGATTGCGCATGGCGGTCTCGAGATCGGCCCCATAGGTGATCTCGTCCGCCACGAGCCCGAACTCGCTGCCGATCGGATCCGGCATCTCGCGCGCCACCATGTTCACCGCGATCGGAACCGGATGCCCGGCGCGCAGGCTTCGCACGATGATGTCGATCGCATCCGGGAACTGCGCGGCGAATTTCTTCTGTCGCCGCCCGCGCAGCATCCGGAGCGTGAAATAGGGCAGCACCAGCCCGCTGAAGACCATCCCGAGCAGCGCTTCCACGCTGCTGCCGCGCATCACGATGAGCCCGATGAATGTCGCGCCCGCCGCGATCACGGCCAGCAGGCCGATGCGCGTAAGGCCCATCCTGACCCCGGATTGGACGACCAGGCGATTGAACGAGGCCGCCGGCAGGCGGAAGTCGCCGCTCATGGTGAGCCCGCGCTCCTTGCGCAGCTGCACCAGGATGGCCTGCCGATCGACCGTGTCGCTCAGCAGCGCCAGACGGCGATTGACACCGTTGCGGTAGGACGCCGCCGAGAAGAACAGCAGGTAGACGCCCTCGCCGAACAGGATGGCGGAGACCGCCGCGAAAGCGTAGACCACATATGTCGGATCGAGATCGAACGGCATGGCGATTACAGCGTCTGGCTCGGGTCGAAATAGCTGCCCGGTATCTTGATGCCCTTGGCGACGAGATCGGTGAGGAAGCGCGGCCGGATGCCGGTCGCCGTGAAGTGGCCCTCGACGGTGCCGTCCTCCAGCGTCGCGGTGCGCACGAATTTGTAGATTTCCTGCATCTGGATCATGTCGCCTTCGAGACCCGTGATCTCGGCGATGCTCATCACGCGCCGCTTGCCGTCGGAGAGACGCGAGAGTTGCACGATCACCTTGATGGCGGCCGCGATCTGGCCACGGATGCTGGAGATGGTCATCGGCAGGCCGGCCATGCCGATCATCTGCTCGAGGCGGGAAAGCGCGTCGCGGGGCGTGTTGGCGTGAATCGTCGCCATCGAGCCCTCATGGCCGGTATTCATCGCCTGCAGCATGTCGAAGGCTTCCTCGCCGCGACACTCGCCGAGGATCACGCGGTCGGGCCGCATGCGCAGCGCGTTCTTGACCAGGTCGCGCTGGCGGATTTCGCCCTTGCCCTCGACACTGGGCGGCCGCGTCTCCATGCGCCCGACATGCGGCTGCTGCAGCTGAAGCTCGGCCGCGTCTTCGATGGTGACGAGGCGTTCCTTGTCGGAGATGAAGGCCGACAGCGCGTTGAGCATCGTCGTCTTGCCCGAGCCGGTGCCGCCCGAGATGATGGTCGTCACCCGCGCCTTGACGGCGGCGCCGAGCAGCTCGGCCATCTGCGGACGCAGCGCGCCGATCTCGACGAGCTTGTTGAGGTTGAACGGCCGTTTGGAGAATTTGCGGATCGAGAGCAGCGGGCCGTCGACCGCGACCGGGCGGACCGCGACGTTGACGCGCGAGCCGTCGAGCAGGCGCGCGTCGCACAGCGGATGCGATTCATCGACGCGGCGGCCGACCGCCGAGACGATCTTGTTCACGATGCGCAGGAGATGCGCCTCGTCCTTGAAGCGCACCGCGGTGGGTTCGAGAATGCCGCCGCGCTCGACATAGACGCATTCGTGGCCGTTGATGAGAATGTCGCTGACGCTGGGGTCCTTGAGCAGCGGCTCGATCGGGCCGAGGCCCGTCATTTCGTCGAGGATCTCGGTGACGAATCCGGCCAGCTCCTCGGCGTTCAGCGCCAGGCGCTCGACCAGGATATATTGCGAGACGAGCTGCTGGACGTGCTTGCGGATTTCATCCTCGGGCAGCTTTTCCAGCGCCGAAAGATTGATCTCCTCGATCAGCTTGCGGTGCAGCCGCACCTTGGCGTCGAGCAGCTTGTCGGTCAGCAACGGATTGGGGGTAGCCGGGGTGCCGGCCGCCGCGGGAACCGGTTCGGGCGCCAGCCGCATCGGCACGATGGGGTCGGGCTCGGGCAACGCCTCCGGAAAGATCGTCCATGCGACGGCGTCGACCGGCGGCTCCGCCTCGGCCGCCGCCGGCGGAGCGACGGGCACGGGCTCGACCGGCGGAAGATCCGGCCCGACGCGGCGCGCGCTGAAACGACCAGCCATTGTTTTTGCCTCAGCTCACCGGTGCGGTCATCGACCCGGCCACTAGGACCGCGCCCAGGACAACGAAAGCTTCTTTTGCGGGGCCGCGGCCGCGCCCGGCTTGTCGGGCGGCGCGACCAGCTTCTTGAGCGCCGTCGTGATCTTGTTGCCGGGCTGGACGTCGTCGAGCGGCACGCCGCGGTCGATCGCTTCGCGCACCAACGCATAGTCGTTCGGGATGCCGGCGACGAAATCCGCGCCGAGCGCCTGCTCGATGTCGCTCCGGCGCAAGCCCGCGCCGAACATGCGCTGATGGAAGCGGTTGACGATCACCTGCGGCCGGCGGTCTTCGCCGAGGCGCTCGCTGATCGCGGCGACGAGCTGCTTGGCGTGCTTGAGGCCGGGCACGGTCATCTCGCTCACGATGAACAGACGGTTCGAGCCGAGCAGCACGCTGTCCGTCCAGGAGAACCAGGTCCGCGGCATGTCGATCACGACATAGTTGAAGTGCGACGACACGAGATCGAGCAACCGCGTCACGATATCCGGATCGAAGGTGCGCATTTCCGCCGGACGATTGGGCGCCGCGATCACGGCGAGCCCGGAGGCGTGATAGGCGGTCATCACCTCGAGCAGCTGGCGGTCGAGGCGCTCCGGGCGCGGCTCGATTTCCTTGAGGTCGAGCCGCGGCTCGAGGTCGAGATAGTCGGCACAGGTGCCGTGCTGGAAATTGAGATCGACCAGGCAGGTCGTGGGGCGCGCCTTCTGGCCGCCGCTGTTGAGCAACAGAAGCGCGGTCTGGATCGCGAGCGTGGTGACGCCCGCGCCGCCGACCGCCGGCAGATAGGTGAAGATATTCGCCTCGCTCGATTCCGAAACCGGCGGCGCCTGGACGACGCGCGCGCAGGTTCGCACCAGCTCGACCGGCGGCACCGGCTTCACCAGGAAATCGGCCACCCGCATTTGCAGGAGCTGGCGCGCCGTCTCGCGGTCGAAGGCCGCCGTGACCACGACCACCGGCGGCCAACCGTTGAGCCGGGCCATCAGGCGGGTCAGCGCCGCCAGGTCCTCGTCGCGCCGGGTGTCGAGATCGATCACGATGACGGTTGCGTCCTCGCCGGTGATGTCCTGCTCGTTGGCGGCGAGCGTGCCGGTCAGCACCGAAAGATCGATCTGGGCCGCAGCCGTAAAGGTCGCGCGCACCAGCTGCTCGAAATCGGCATCGGCCGTGAGCACCAGCACGTTCGTCCGGTTGGAAGCGGCTTGCGATCGATTGTTGCGCATCACGGGCTCGTATCCGAGGTGGTGGGCGGGCGTTGGCGTCCGCCGCTGCGGGTCATTTCGCCGACGACGAGGCGGCGGAGGCCGACGGCCCGCCGCCACCCTGCTGCGACTGCGCCGGGGCGGTGTAGCCGGCCGAGGTGCTCATGCCCCTGGGCTGGATGATCTGGCCGGTGCGGTAGCGCTCGATCGCGCCGGCGACGCGGGCGCCATTGCTGTCGATATTGCGGTTGGCGCTGGCGGGCGGCCACGGATCGATGGTCTGGGTCGCTTGCGCGCTCGCCAACGCATCGCTGGCGGCGAAGGTCACGGTCTCACGCCGGTCGTAATAGAGGTCCGAGCAACCCGCGAGAAACGACCCCAGCAGCACGGTGGCCGCGACGGTCCTAGCTTTTTGACTGCAGCACGGCATCGACGCCTCCCTTTGGCAGCTCCAGCATGTGGCCGATCGGCCCGCGTTCGACGGCGGCCGCGCCGCCGCGCACTTCGGTGCGCAGCACCTCGTTCTTGTTCTTCAGGAAGAAGTCGGCGTCGTTGGCCGGCAGCGTGTTGTCGAGCGGCGTGCGCACGACGTCGCCGGGCCGGGTCGGATGCACGATGCGCGGGGTCACGATGATGATGAGGTCGGTCTCGTTCTTCTGGTAGGACTTGCTCGAGAACAGCGCGCCCAGCACCGGCACGTCGCCGAGCCATGGCAGCTGCTCCTGCGCGGTCGCCAGATCGTTCTGCAACAGCCCGGCGAGCACGAAGCTCTGGCCGTCCCGCAGCTCGATCGTCGACGAGGCGCGCCGCACGGTGAGCGCCGGCACCACGATGCCGTTGCCGACCGTGACGTTGTGGCTCGGATCGAGCGCGCTCACTTCCGGCTCGATCTTGAGGTTGATCAGGCTGTCCTGCAGGACCGTGGGCGTGAACGCCAGGCTGACGCCGTATTTCTTGTAATCGACCGAGATCTGGCCCGCGAAGGACCCCGGCACCGGGATCGGATACTCGCCGCCGGCCAGGAAGTTCGCGGTGTCGCCCGAGAGCGCCACCAGGTTGGGCTCGGCGAGACGGCGCGCCAGCCCGCGCGTTTCCAGCGCATTGAGCATGACGTCGATCTGAAGCCCCTTGGCGATCATGTTGCCGGCCAGGAAGCCGAAGGGCGAGCCCCCGCCGAGCACGCCGGCGGCGCCGGCCACCGCGGTGGGAAGAGCGGCCGCCGGCAGCTGGTCGCCGACATTGGCCACGAAGCTCTGCCGGTGGCCGGGCGTCGGCAGCACGTTCCACTGGACTCCGAGCTCGCGTCCGGCCTGGCGCGAGGCCTCGACGAAGCGCACCTCGAGCATCACCTGCTGCGGCTGCGCCACCTGAACCGAATTGATGACCTCCGGTCCGAACTGGCGAGCCACCGTCAGGATGCGATCGAGCACGACGCCGTCGCTCACGGCGCCGGTCAACAGGATGCGGCCGTTGACGGAGGAGACGCGCAGCTTGTTGGTCGGGAACCGCCGGCTCAGCTCGGCGGCGAGCGCCGAGGTATCGTAGGACACCTCGACGTCGAACACGCCGATCAGCTTCTTGCCCTCGCCATAGATCGACACCCGCGTGGTGCCGAGCTTCTTGCCGAGGATCGAGAGCGTCCGGTCGGTCAGGGCGTTGACGTCGGCGATCTCGGGATCGCCGATCATGATGTCGACGAAGCTCGAATCGGTGCGCACGTCTTCCGATTTTCCGACCGGGACCACGATCGCGAGGGTCCGCTTGCCGCCGATCTGGATGACCTTTTGGGCCATGGCGTCGCGGGCGAAGCCCGGCAGCCCGGGCGACGCCGAAAGCGCGAGAGCCGCGATGAACGAGAGGAGGAGCGAGCGCCAGTCGAGGCGCCCGCCGATCCGCCCGGCCGAGGTCCTGTCCGTTTGCCGGGCGCGCTGCACCGCGGCATCGTGGTGTTTATGGTTCTTCACATCGGCCTCCCCGCCTTGTGATCTGCTCAAGTCTCCGGCGAATCCCCATCCGCCCGGATAGTCCCTCAGCGCGCCGGCTCCTGCCCCAGGAGCACGGTGGCGCGAGCGCCGCCGTCCTTCAGCACGCTGTAGATGGTTTTGTTCATGGCCCTCGTCACCGAGATGGTGGCGAACTTGCCGTGGTCGTCCGGATCGTCGGAGGACCGCGAGTTGACGAGATCGGCGAGCGTGATCGGCCGCGACGCCGTCGAGTCCTGGTCGCCGGCCTTGCGCAGCGCCAGCGACAGGGTGCCGACCTGACTGGCCAGCGAAAGCTTCTGGGCGCCCGCGAGATCGACCTCGAGCGTGACCGCCTTGGCGACCGACGGCTTGTCGGAACGCTCGTCGGCGAGCTGGTCGACCGCGAGCACGCGCGTGTTCTTGAGCACCACGTCGTTGATCGCCGAATTCTTCTCGAGCTGCCGGCTCAGCATGACGTCGACCCGGTCGCCCGGCAGGACGAAGCCGGCAACGCCGTCGACGTCGTTGACCCGGATCGTCACGGCCTTGTGGCCCTCGCCGATCGTCGCCGACAGCGTCGCGCGCTGGCCCAGCCCGGTGATCTTGGAGGCGAGCACCGGCTCGTTGGCTTCGATCGCGGTGAGCACGACGCGCTTGCCGGCGGTCAGCACTTCCGGGATCGACCGGAACGCGCCCTGCGGCACCGCGTCCGCCGGCCAGGGCATCTCGCGCAGCACCGACGCCGACAATTCGTTGCCGAAGCGCAGTTGCCGGCTCGCGACCACGATGGTCTGCGCCGACACCGGCTGCACCTTCTGGGCCTCGAGGCTCCGCAGGCGCGCCTCGGCCTGGGAATTGAGCCACGACTGCGCCACGAACACCGCGAGGAGGCCGAAGACGACCGCCACGGCAATCATGATGATGGTACTGCTGCGCACGGGACTACGTTCCTGATGTTGTTTCTGCGATTTCGCAGATCGGTCGCGGCCAATATAGGAGCCCCGACAGTATTGAATCGGTGAACGGCTACCGTGTTCTGGCGCTATGCTGAAGTTTGACTGAAGGCGTATTGTTTACGAAATGTGCAAAGTCGAATAAACTTAAGCGTAACCTTGAAGGGGATTTACCATTCCGAACCCAAACGCCGTTCCGAGGCCGCGCAGGCCCGGCAAGACCGTGGGCGGGTGGGCAAAGTGGGACACTTCGCGCCGCCAAAGGCCGCCAAGATCGGCTATTGATGATCCGGCGACATCGCATTAACGAAGTGCGAAGCGTAAGTTTAAGACGACTTGTGCGTTTGATCGCAGTTCTGGAGGAAACACGCATGAAGAAGCCTCGCATCAGCTACGTCGACCCGGCCACCATCCACGATGCCGACATGCTTGCCGAGCTCGACCGCTGCCGCCGTGAGGGCACGCCGCGCCCCGAGAGCCAGGCGGTCCGCGCTCATGTGCCGGCGGTGTTCTGGTCCTTCGCGAACAGCTGGCGCGATGTCTTCCACCGCGGAGTCGCCGACCACAGCATCAAGGAGCTGTGCCGCATCTACGTGTCGCGCTCGGTGCTGTGCGAGTTTTGCGGCAATCAGCGGTCGATGAAGGCCGCCAAGGCCGGAATCGTGGAGGACGACTACCGCGATCTGATCAATTTCGAGACCTCCACGCGCTATGACGACAAGCAGAAGGCGGCCCTCTCCTACGCGGAAGCCATCACCTGGGACTTGCCGACCGACGATAAGTTCTGGGCCCGCCTGCACAAACATTTCAGCGAGCCGGAGCTGGTCGAGATCGGCTATTTCGTCGCGCTGACCATGGGCCAGCAACGCTGGCTGCGCACGCTCGACATCGAGCACCACCAGGTGCTGGCCGGGACGGACGCCTCGATGGCGCCCGGCTTCGAGACCGAGGACGCCCTCAAGCGCTCCAAGTCGGACCCGAACTACTGGGTGCACACGAAAGCCGCGCCGTCGCAGGCCGCGGAGTAGGAATCGACAGCTGCCGCGCCGACCGCCGCGTTCTGCAAGGCGGTCGGCGCGCTGGTTTCCTCCCTGCAACTCGCGCAGGCCGGCATGGCCTTCGTCGGGCTGCTACTTGCGGCTTCGATCTGCCCGTAGCGGGCGCCGGACACGTCTGCGGCCAAGCCCCGAACATCTTCGCAAATCGCCAGAACAACGGAGCCGAGCGTATGACCGATGCACGCATCCAATCCGCCGTTGCGCATTGGGCGCCGCGTCTCGTCGCCAACGGCGTCGTGCTCACCGACTTCGAGGAGGTCACCGCGTCGCTGACGTCCTGGGACGACTGGTGCCGCGCGTGGTCGGCGCGCGCCGCGACCCACGAGCAGATCGGGCGCGACGCCTTGGCGCGCGGAAAACTTCGCAGCGCCGGCGAACACCTGCAACGCGCGGGCGTGTATTACCACTTCGCCAAGTTCCTGTTCGTGCACGACGCCGCGCAGATGACGGCGGCCCATGAAAAGGCGGTCGCGTGCCGCCAGGCCGCCCTGCCCTATCTCGATCCGCCGGGCGAGCGGGTCGCGATCCCGTTCGAGGGCAAAACGATTTACGGCATTCTGCGCAAGCCCGCAGGGGTCGCGACGCCGCCCATCATGGCGATGGTCTGCGGCCTCGACTCCTGCAAGGAAGAGACCGACGCCTACGAGGCGCCGTTCCTGGCGCGCGGCATCGCGACGCTGGCCTTCGACGGGCCCGGCCAGGGCGAGGCGGAAGATGATTTTCCGATCCGCGGCAACTACGAGACCGCCGTCAAGGCGGTGGTCGACTTCATCGAGACGCGGCACGACGTCGATCCGTCGCGCATCGGCCTGTGGGGCGTGAGCCTGGGCGGCTATTACGCGCCGCGCGCCGCCGCTTTCGAGCCGCGGGTGAAGGCCTGCATCGCGCTGTCGGGTCCCTTTGATTTCGGCGCGGCCTGGGACGGATTGCCGGAGCTCACGCGCGAGGCCTTCCGGGTGCGCAGCCATTGCGCCACGCAGGCCGAGGCCAAGCGCAATGCCGCGACGTTGACGCTCGAAGGCGTGGCGAGCCGCATCGCCTGCCCGATGTTCATCGTCACCGGCAAGCTCGACCGCGTGGTGCCCTGGCGCGACGCCGAACGGCTTGCGCGCGAGGTCAAAGGCCCGTGCGACCTGCTGGTGATCGAGGACGGCAGCCACGTCGCCAACAACCGCGGCTACCGCTGGCGCCCGCAGTCGGCGGACTGGATGGCGGAGCGGCTGGGGGCGGGGTAAGGGCGCGACGCGCCATCATGCCGAGCGCCTTGCGTCATCGGCTTGCCGGGCTCTTGCGTTGGGCGAACGCCCGGGCGAGCTGGAGCGCGACCAGCGCAAGGCTCACCGCGATCAGGAAGGCCGCGATCGGGCGGGTATAGAACAGCGACAGCGTGCCCTTGCCGACCAGCAGCGCCTGGCGGAAATTGGTCTCCAGGATATTGCCGAGCACGAAGGCGAGCACGAGCGGCGCCGGATCGAGATCGATCTTGCGCATCAGATAGCCCGCGATGCCGAAGCCGATCATGATCACGACCTCGGCGACGCTGTTCGAGAGCGTATAGGCGCCGACCACGCAGAACACGATGATGAGCGGCGCCATGATCGAGCCCGGCACGCGCAGCAGCAGGACAAAGACCGATATCAGCGGCACGTTGAGCACGACCAGCATCAGGTTGCCGATCAGCATGCTGGCGATGACTCCGAAGAACAGGTCGGGCCGGTTCGCGATCAAACCCGGGCCGGGCGTGATGCCCTGCACCAGCAGCGCGCCCAGGATCACCGCCATCACGGCATTGGCCGGAATGCCGAGCGAGAGCAACGGCACGAACGAGGATTGCGCCGCCAGCGCGCGTTCGGCGGCGCCATCGCCCGTATCCTGCTCGATGCTGGGCCTCACCTCGATGTCGTGCCAGGCCTTGCCCATGTCGCGCGCCACATCCGTGTTGCGTAGTGCGATAGGCCGCCGCTCGGTTTCATACGTTGCGAGCAGCCGCGCGCCGCCCCAGCCTTGCAGCACGGCGGCGAGCTTCCAGGCCAAGTTTGCCACGTCCTCGATGCCGGTATTGAGGCCGAAGCCGCCGGTCGGCGTGAACAGGTGCGCGGCGTCGCCGGCGAGCCACACGCGATCGCGGCCGAACTGCTCGGCGACCAGCGCGAAGCCGGCGTTCCAGGCCCAGTCATCGGAAGGAGCGGCAAAGCTATAGCTCACAGCCTCGATTCCCGGCTGCTGCTGCAGTTCATGGCGCACTACCTCCTGTTTGCTTTTTCCCAGGCTGTCCGCCGGGAAGGCCACTTTCACCACGGCCTCTTTATTAAATCCCAGGTCCGCATTACGGAAATAATTCATCTGGCTCACGATCACCAATACGCCCATGATCAGCACCTGCGCGATCACGAACTGTAATACCACCAATCCCCTTCGCAGGGAGATCGTCCCGCCGGAGGAGGTAGCTATCTTACTTTTCAAAGCCGTGATGGGATTGAATCCCGACAGTACCAGGGCGGGATAAAAGCCGGACAGCACCGTCACCACCACCAGCCAGGGCGGCGCCGGCAGCAGCAGCGCCAGCGGCAGGTACAGCGCCGCATCCGACACCATGTCGCCGACCTCGTTCAGCAGGGCGCCCAGCGGCGTCGGCTTGAAGAATTCGCGCGCCAGCATGCCGTCGATCGCGTTCAGCCCCATGCGCAGCAGCAGGAAGGGCGGATACAGCAACAGCAGCCAGGACCAGCCGGCGGCGGCGACCACGAGGCCGAGCAGCACCGACAGCCCAGCCGCGGCCAGGG
>Ga0137412_10003482_pt1 | contig 12547 bp, 10 predicted proteins | sample CZODoug2_1_16fun_FD_122160 | JGI IMG/M metagenome (GOLD analysis project Ga0137412, IMG submission 122160) | Vadose zone soil fungal communities from Angelo Coast Range Reserve, California, USA - CZODoug2_1_16fungal (Hybrid Assembly) | ecosystem: Environmental > Terrestrial > Soil > Vadose zone...
CCGGTCTTCTTTGCAGTGCCAGCGCCACGTTCGTGAGCGGCCCTAGCGTGACCAGCACCAGCCCTGGCTGTGATTCGATCGTATCGATGATGGCGTAGGTCGCGCTCAGCTTTTCGACGGCGCGGCGCGGCAGTGGATAGCCATGGTCGCCCAGGCCATCGCGTCCGTGAAACCAGCTGGCGCTCACATGCGCGCGCGTCATGGGTTTCTCGGCCCCCGCGAACACCGGTACGTTCGAATCGCAAAGCTCTGCGGTGTACAGCGCATTGCGGCTCGCTTGCCCCACACTCACATTGCCAGCCACCGTCGTGATCGCTGCAACCTCAATTTCCGGACACCGCAGCGCCATAATCAGCGCTACTGCATCATCGGAGGCCGTATCGGTATCAATCAAGAAGGGGCGCTTCACGCAGCGTAGGATAGCAAACTCAGTTGCAAAGGCGGCTCAAGAAGCAAGAGTATGAGCGTTCCCGCATCGTGCCGAGCAAAGTTGTGAGTCTACCGAAGTATTCTATATAGTGGTGGTCGGCGCCATCGTCGACACCGATTGCGCCAGCGTCTCCATCGGCGAAAGCACGCCGTTTCGCAAACCGTAGTTTGCGACCTGCGCAAGCTCCCGGTGCCGTTCGCTCCATCCGCGACCGCTCCTTCTCCAGATTGCCTGGAAATATTTGCGGCCAACGATACAGGCGGCGCACGGGCTACGCAATAGTATCGCCAGCAATCGACGATTCATTTACTAGGATGAGCACAGCAGAGGCTTGCATCGAGCGCTGCCTGGCGGCATATTTACCACACAGTAGCATTAAGCACTTGAGGTCAAAGTAGGACTCCCTATTGTACCGCAGCGTACATTATGGTTAGCTCTTCTTCAGGAGAACCGGTCCGGCGCGGATCCTATCCATCCACTCCTGCCCAACTAGCAGCGATCCTAGACTCAGGTCGGTCAAACAGTAACCAAACTCAGTGACTCGGCGGCTCTACCAGCCTCTCTCCGGGAATCCGTCTGCCTCGCCCGGTTCGGTGAATCACCGGCACACGTGCGCAAAGGAAGCGATGAAAATTTTACTTTACAACCCGGACAACGGAGTCACGCGCAATTTCATGCCACATCTTTGGATGTTTTTGCTCCAGTCATTGACTCCACCAGGCCACGAAGTGGTGCTGATCGATGGCAACGCCCGGCCCATGGACGAAGAAAGCATCGCGCAATTCGTGCGCGAAGAGGGCATCGGGTTGGTCGGCATCGGCGCGATGACGCGAATGATCGCGAAGGCGTATCGCATGGCGGATGCGGTGCGCGCCACGGGAGTCAAGGTGGTGATGGGCGGCCCGCACGTGACGGAAATGGCTGACGAGGCATTGGGTCGAGATGGTGGATCGCGGCACGCGGATGCGGTCGCACTCGGCGAAGCCGATCAGACCTGGCCGAAGATTGTGGAGGATGCGGCGCGCGGGCAACTGAAAGATGTTTACGCACCCGTGGATGCGTTTGGTCAGGAACAAAAGCCTTCGATGCAGCCGTACCCGGCGATTCCCTGGAATTCGATCAATCTGGATCAATTCAATCTGGTTCCCAGCATGTTCACGCGGATGCTGAACAAGGTTGGGGAAGGTTGGGGGACATTCCGGATTATTCCCGTGGAGTCCGGGAGGGGCTGTCCGTATGGCTGTGAGTTCTGCACGGTGACGGGATTTTTCGGCGACTCGATCCGGTTTCGCTCCAACAAGAGCGTTGTGGACGAATTGCTTTTGCTGAAGGCGCGGGCGAAAAGCGAGCGCGGGCAGATTGCAGTATTTTTCATCGACGACAATTTTGCGATCAATCCGAAACGCACGAAATCGCTGCTGCGAGACATTATAGCCGCCAACGCGCAGGTGCATTGGGTGGCGCAGATCAGCGCCAATTTGCTGCGCGACGAGGAACTCGTCGATCTGATTGCACAAGCCGGAGGTAAATGGATCTTCATTGGCATGGAATCCATCGACCCGGCCAACCTGGCGAGCGTGAACAAAGGCTTTAATAAGCCGGGCGAATACGCGGTAGTGCTCGACAGGCTGGCCCAGCGCAACGTCTATGCAATTACGTCGTTTATCTTCGGGATGGACAACGACGCGCCGGGAGTGGCGGATCGCACGCTGCAAGCCATCCGGACCTGGGCGCCAGGGCTGCCGATCTTCGGCTTGCTGACGCCGTTGCCAGCGACGCCGCTTTACAAAAGACTCGAAGTGGCTGGGCGGCTAACACGTCCAAAACACTGGCAGGAGTTCATACCTTTTGCGATGGCGCACACGCCATTAAAGATGACCGTGGAGGAGGCTCACGAGGAAGTACGCATTGGATGGGTCAAGTCCTATAGCCCGGAAGCGATCGGGAATGCTGTAGACTCACTGAGCCACAAACCACTTGGCTATCGCATCAATATTCTTATCGCGCGACTCTGCTTCCGCGGGATTTATTTCCCGTCGATGGGCAAGTTTGCGTGGCTAAAAACGATCACAGAAAACCGCCGCACAATCTTCAAGCTGATTAGAGAAGGCTTCGGAGCCTGGCGTGGTTCGCGAGATTTGTCCACGCCGCCGGTGCCAGTGACAAACCAGAACTGAGGCCGCTACGCATAAGCCGGCAGTGAGCTAGTTTCGACTTAGTGGCGTAACTTACAGCCGCCGGATCAGCAGCAGCGATCGATCGTCGAATTGCACACCGTGGCGCGTAACGCTTTCCAGAAGCGCGCGATAGATCGCTTCCAAAGGCTCCTTCCCATGTCTCTTGAACTCGGCCTGCAGCCGGTCGATCCCAAACTCTTCTCCAGCCTCATTTGCGGTTTCCTGGAATCCATCCGTGTAAAGTGCGAATACGCTTCCACTCGAGGACTGAATCTCGGAGCTCTCGAACTCTCCCGAAGGAAGAATGCCCAGTGGCATATTCGGGCATTGTAACTGGGTCACCTCATTGGTACTGGCGGAAAAATGCAAGATGGCCGGATGGCCTGCTAGTCCGACGCGCAAACCTTCTTTGGTTTTGGCGATAAAGCAAAATGTGACAAACATGTCCGGCTTCTTCAACGGATAGAGCACTTCGTTCAACCGCCGCGCCAGGTGGCTCGCGTCATCCCCTGAACTCAGCAGCATGCGCGCAGCGCTCTTGACCATGCCCATCACCACTCCGGGCGCCACACCATGTCCCGACACGTCCGCGACGTACGCGACCCAGTTTTCTTCCGACCCGGCCAGATCGATCAAGTCGCCTCCGACCTCGCCGCTGGGCAAGGACCGCCCATAAAACTCAAACTCACCGATTCTCGCGGCAATCGCGGGAACAAGAACATGGTGAACCTCAGTGGCCAACTCGACCTCCGCTTGTACGCGAAAGTAGCGCCGCCCTTCAGTAATGGTCACGAGCAGAAAGCAGACGTAGCCCAGAACCATTGCAGCAATTAGCGCATAACCGTCCAAATCCAGGCGGCGCTGGAGTTGCGCGATACCAGCGGTATCCAGGTTCGTCGGATAGGGCAGATTTGGCATAGCTCGGGGCAACAGGTTGTTCAGAGCGGTCTGAACAATCAGAATCGGGAAAAATGCCTTCCAGAATTTCTTCCGCAGCACAAATCCGGCAATGGCGTAACCGGTGGCACCGAGGCCCCCGAGCAGGATGCCCAATACATAGTGAAGCGTGGTCTGGCGTCCGAGCGACATGATGTCGTTGGCAATGCCAGTGGTACTAAAGATGAAGAAAACGCCCAGCAGGAAGAGCAGCATCGACTTCTGGGGAAACCTCTGCCAGTAAGCGTTTGCGAGTCTCATGGTAGGCGCATTTCGGAATGCTACTATACGCAAAAGACTGCAAAAAGCTCTCAGAGATTCCGTTCCCCGTCACTCCGAAAACTGGGATCGGACGCCACGCAATGACCCTTTAGGCCACCCAGGATGCCAAGTTGCGGCAGTGTCGGGCGACTGCTAAAATTTGGAGGTTTGGCGGGACGCAGCCGTCTGTGCCGGGTAGCGCAGGTGACTTTTTTGCTCCGTCCGTGCACCGTAGTAAACAGAGGTGTCGGCGCCATCCGCCAACTTAGTGCCGGGGTTTTGCCAGAGGAGAGTGCGCGTGGCTAAGTACGATGTGGCGATTATTGGGAGCGGTCCGGGCGGCTACGTGTCGGCCATTCGCGCGGGGGAACTCGGGCTGAAGACGATCGTGGTCGAGAAAGATCCCTTCCTCGGCGGCACCTGCCTGCACGTCGGCTGCATTCCCACCAAAGTCCTGCTGCATCATGCGGACGTCTACGAGCATTTCAAGAATGGCGCGGAGCTGGGATTTGAAGTCAGCGGGCTCAAGATCAATTGGGCCAACATCATTGCGCGCAAGGAAAAGATCGTAAAGAAGCACGCCAAGGGCATCGAATTTCTATTCAAGAAGAATAAAGTGGAATGGGTGCAGGGCTGGGGTCGCTACGAGGGACCGGGAAAAGTCAGCGTCGAGAAAGACGGCAAGAAAACGCAGATCGAAGCGTCGAACATTTTGATGGTGAGCGGGTCGGAGGCGCGATCGCTTCCTGGAATCGAGCCCGATCACAAGACGATTCTCACCAACCGGTCGATCCTGGAATTGCCGGCGATTCCGAAAACATTGATTATTGTGGGCGCAGGGGCCGTGGGCGTGGAATTTGCGTCGATCTATAATTCGTTTGGAACACAGGTGACGATTCTGGAAGCATTGCCGCGTGTTGTGCCTGTAGAAGACGAAGAAATCTCCGCCGAGCTCGACAAAACCTACCGCAAGAAAAACATTCAGATCTTCACGCAGAGCATGGTTGAGTCTGTCAAGAAGGACGCCAAAGGCGTGACTGTGGCGTTCAAGGATAAGGAGGGCAAGGCGCAGACACTACAAGCCGAAAAACTCTTGTTAGCCGTCGGCCGCAAGCCGATGACCGACGGCTGCGGCATCGAGAAATCGAAAGCTAAGCTCGAACGTGGATTCGTACACGTCGGACCTTACATGGAGACTGACGAGCCGGGCTTGTACGCCATCGGCGATATCGTCGCGGGCCTACCGCAACTGGCGCATGCGGCGATGATGGAAGGCATCGCGGCGGTGACGCATATAGCCGGGAAACAACCGCCGGCCATCGTAAAAACGCGTATCCCGAACGCCACCTATTGCGAGCCGCAGATTGGCTCGATCGGACTGACGGAAAAGCAAGCGAAGGAAGCAGGCTATTCCGTGAAGACCGGCAAGTTTCCTTTCGTCGGAAACAGCAAGGCAACGATTTTGGGTAATCATGGCGGGTTTATCAAAGTTGTGTCGGACGAGAAGTACGGCGAGGTTCTGGGCATCCATATCATTGGCCCGTTGGCTACGGAAATTTTGTCGGAAGCGGCGGCGGTGCTGCACTTGGAGGGGACGGTCGAGCACATGATGGAGATGATGCATGCGCATCCTACGGTTTGGGAGGGGATGGGGGATGCGTTCGCTAGCGTGAAGGGCTTGCAGATCAACGTTTGAAGTTCGAGCGGTCCGACTGTACTAAATGAATTCATGTCTCATTGTCGACTTGGGATTGATTGGTTTTGCGGATGCTTTCGTGCTGCAGAAGAGGTTGGTTGCGGCACGAAAGGCTGAGGCGATCGGCGATGTGCTGTTGCTTTGCGAACATCCGCATGTGATTACGCTTGGGCGTAGTGGAAGCCGCGAACACTTGCTGGCTTCGGAACGGGTCTTGCAGCAGAAGGGCGTGGAGTTTCACGCGACCAACCGCGGCGGAGATATTACCTATCACGGGCCCGGGCAGGTTGTAGGGTATCCGGTGCTGAATCTTTCGGCAATTCGACGCGATGTAGTTTGGTACGTGCGGATGCTGGAAGAAGTGATGATTCGGACTTGCGCGGATTTTGACGTGACGGCGAAGCGAGAATCCGGCAAGACCGGTGTCTGGATAAATCAGGAAGCCAACCGCGAGCCGGAAAAGATTGGAGCCATCGGCGTGCATATCAGCCGCTGGGTGACTTCACACGGATTTGCTTTCAATGTGGCCACGGATTTGCGGTTCTTCGATTTAATCGTGCCGTGTGGAATTGCGGGGCGCGCGGCTACTTCGCTGGAGAAGGTTTTAGGTCGTCCCGTTGGGCGGGAAGAGGCGCTGCCATTGCTCACCAAACATTTGGGAGAAGTTTTTGGGTTGGAGATGAAGGCTGCTTCGCGCGTTGAATTACTCGAGGGTTTGCATCAATTCGAGCAGCCCGTGGCGATCCCGGCGTAAGGATCGCGGTACAGGGAAGCGGGCGGAGAAGCCTGGCTCACCGGAGAACGAATGAAGAAAGACCTGACACGGCAGCAACATCTGGATCTGTATTATTACATGCGGCTGAATCGCGCAGTGGAAGACATGATGGTCAAGCTCTTCCGGCAGAACAAGATCGTCGGCGGTTTGTATTCGAGTCTGGGTCAGGAAGCGATTTCCGTCGGCACCGCGTTTGCCCTGGAGAAAAAAGATTGGCTTGCGCCGATGATTCGAAATATTGGCGCTCTTTTGGTAAAAGGCGTTCCTCCTCGCGATATTTTCACGCAACACATGGCGAAATACACCTCGCCGACGCTCGGTAAGGATGGCACCAGCCATTTTGGCGATCTGGACAAGCTGCACATCGTCTCCCCGATTTCGATGTTGGGCGATTTGATTCCGGTGATGACCGGAGTAGCGATGGCAGGGCGTTACCTGGGTCAGAAAATCGTGGCGATGACCTGGATCGGCGACGGCGGCAGCTCGACCGGTGTTTTTCACGAGGGATTGAATCTCGCCGCCACGCAGAAGGCCCCGTTTGTGCTGATCCTGGAAAATAACGGCTGGGCATATTCGACGCCAGTGCGTCGGCAGGTACCGCTGGAGAATTTGGCGGACCGCGCGAAAGCGTATGGCATCGCCAGCTACATCGTCGACGGAAACGACGTAGCTGATGTCTATTCGACCGCGAAAGAAGCAGTAGACCGCGCCCGGGCCGGCGAAGGTCCCATCCTCATCGAAGCGAAAACCTTCCGGCGCATGGGGCATGCGCAGCACGATCCGGCGGAATATGTGCCCAAGGAGATGCGCGAATATTGGGAAAAACGCGATCCCATCCTTCTGCACGAGAAATTCCTCACCGAGAAGAAGCTGCTCGATGCGAAAACCAAGAAGGAAATCGAGACGAAGATCGACGCATTGCTCTCCAAGGACCGCGACTTCGCCGAGAATTCACCGATGCCTCCCCCGGAACTCGCGGAAAAGGGCGTGTATTGCACCGGAGACGACTGCCACAAGATTCGCGCGAAGTGGGAACGCCCCATCGCGGAGGTGACACCGCCGAAATCGAGTGTTGACGCGAGTTGGGTGGTGGAAGGCTTCGGCCGTGGCAAGGGTTCTGGTGGTGGCACCGCGCCGATTCATTTCGGCGACACGCCGGCCGCCGCAGAGCAGAAAGAAAATGAAGACAAGATGGCTCCGGCGACTCCAGCCAAGACGGTGACGAAGAAAGCTCCCGGCAAGCCCTCGAAATCCACCAAGTCCGCGAAGCCAGTTGCCCGGCCCGCCGCGAGAAAGGCCCGGCGATAACGATGGCGGACACTTCCAAGAATCCGGCAACAAATGGCAATGGTGGCGGACCGGTAACATTTCTAGAAGCCATCAAGCAGGCCATGTTTGAAGAAATGCAACGCGATCCCGCCGTCGTGGTGATCGGCGAGGACGTCGGCGTCTACGGCGGAGCATTCAAAACCAGCGAGGGCCTGCTGGAGACATTCGGCTGGGAGCGGGTCATCGACACGCCGATCAGCGAAAGCGCCATCATCGGCGCGGCCTGCGGCATGAGCTATCTTGGGCTCCGCCCAATTTGCGAGATGCAGTTCATCGACTTTATCGTGTGCGCGTTCAATCAGCTGACCAATTTCGTGGCCAAGGGACACTATCTGTGGAACGCTCCCGCGCCGATCGTGGTACGCGGGCCATCGGGCGGCGGCGTGCACGGCGGCCCGTTTCACTCCGCGAATCCGGAAATGTATTTCGTGCACACGCCAGGGCTGAAGGTAATCTATCCTTCAACTCCGTACGACGCGAAAGGCCTGCTAAAAGCGGCGGTGCGCGATAATAACCCGGTGCTCTTTTTCGAGCACAAGTACTTGTACCGGCGCATTAAAGAAGAGTTGCCCGCTGAAGATTACACAGTGCCCATCGGAAAAGCGGCGGTGCGACGCGAAGGCAAGCACCTGACGATTCTTTCGTATGCTGCGATGATGTACAACTCCTTGGAAGCCGCCGAGGCACTAGCGAAAGAAGGCATCGAGATTGAAGTGATTGACTTGCGGACGTTGCTGCCTCTCGACGAAGAGACCATTCTGAAATCCGTGAAGAAGACTAACCGGGTATTGGTGGTTCACGAAGACACCAAGACCGGTGGAATTGCCGGCGAGATCGCGGCGATTCTGTGCGAGAAGGCCTTCGGCGATTTGGATGGCCCGGTGTTTCGCGTCACTGCACTGGATACACCGGTGCCGTATTCGCCGCCACTGGAGCAGCATTTTCTGCCCAATACGCAGAAGATCATCGCCGCGGCGAAAGAATTGGCGCGGTATTGAGCTCAAAAGTAGAAGTCGAGAGTTTCAAGACTGAATTGAGAAGTTAACAGTCGGTTTTAGTCTTTGTGAGCTTTTTAGGAGACCCACATGGCCGTTGACATCGTAATGCCGCAGATGGGCGAAAGCATTTTTGAGGGGACGATCACCAAGTGGTTGAAGAAACCTGGTGACAAAGTGGAGCGTGATGAACCGCTGTTTGAGATTTCTACCGATAAGGTAGATGCGGAGATTCCATCTCCGTCGGCTGGCGTGCTCAAGGAAATCAAAGTCGGCGAAGGAAAAACTGTGCCGATTCAGACCGTGGTCGGCGTGATCGACGCCGCAGGGGACGGCGCGGGTGCGGCGAAGGCTGCGCCTCCGGCTAAGGCAGCGGAACCCGTGAAACCCGCGGCTCCGGCGGCGCCGGCCAAGACTGCCGCTGCGCCGCCACCGCCTGCAACGGCGGCGAAAGCTGCGTCACCTGCGCCAGCGGCCGGGGCGCCATCAGCGCCTGCGGTTCCCGCGAAGGACGGACAACGCATTCACAGCTCGCCGCTAGTACGACGCATGGCGAAGGAACACGGCGTAGATCTTTCCGCGGTGCCCGGAACCGGCGCGGGCGGGCGAGTGAGCAAGCAGGACATCGAGGCCTATATCGCCGCCGGCGGCAGTGACGTGGAAACAGAAAAAGAAATGGAGCCGGTTGAGGCCGACGTCTACACGCGGCCGGTGGCAACATCCGCCGCAGTACCTCCGCCTCCCGCCCCGCGGGCTTCTGCTCCGCCTCAGGCGCCGCCGAGTTCGGGCGGGCAAGCGCATGTAGCATTTGAGTCGGCCGTGCCGCGCGAAAGAATGTACTTCGGCAACTACGAAGTGCAGCCCATGAGCGTGATGCGCCAGCGCATTGCCGAGCACATGCTTGCTTCGAAACACGTCTCGCCGCACGTGTACTCGATCGACGAGATCGACATGACCAAGGTGGCTGGCCTGCGCGCGAAAGCCAAGGACGAATTCGAGAAGCGCTACGAAACCAAGCTGACGTTCATGCCGTTCTTCGTGAAAGCGGCGGTCGCGGGACTCCGGGCGTTCCCGACCGTGAATTCTTCGCTGGACGGCACGAACGTGATCTTGCACAAGGAAATCAACATCGGCATGGCAGTGGCGCTCGATTGGGGCTTGATCGTCCCCGTGATCAAGAATGCCGACGAGAAAAACATCCTGGGCATTCAACGCAACCTGAACGACCTGGCTGAGCGGGCGCGCAGCAAGAAACTGAAGCCGGAAGAAGTGCAGGAGAGCACCTTTTCGATCACCAATCCGGGAGTGTACGGCGGCTTGTTTGGGTTGCCGGTGATCAGCCAGCCAAACGTCGCAATTTTGGGCCTGGGGATGATCGAAAAGCGGCCCGTGGTGATCAACGATTCGATCGCCATCCGATCGATGTGTTACGTTTCGCTGAGCTACGACCACCGCGTGGTAGACGGTGCTATCGCACACAAATTCATGCACACAGTCAAGGAAACGCTGGAGAATTGGAGCGAGCCGGTCCTGTAAAACGCCGTTAGTTGTAGCGACATTTTGTTCGCGGTGCATTCTATAGAGGATGCCGCGGTCGTTTTCTTCTAACAGCGTTGCCTCCAGCCTTTGGCCGCACTTTGGATCGGCCTTGGCTATGATTTGCTGTTTTTCGATTTTCGATCCCTCTCAGCAGGAAAAAATGCCGCTGGATTTCCGAAAATTTCCAAAGATCGAACTCCATTGCCATCTGGACGCCTCGGTACGTATCGCCACGGTTGCGGAGCTAGGTCGGCAAATTGGGCTGACGTTGCCGGAACCGCTGGCGCCCGCGCTAGTCGCGCCGGAGATTTGCCTGGACCTGGCTGATTTTCTTCTTCGCATCGACCTGGCTCTTGAGGTGATGCAACATCGCGACCAATTAATCCGCATCGCGCGCGAATTTGTCGAGGATCTGGCACTCGATGGCGTGATCTACGGCGAGGTGCGCTTTGCGCCGCAGCTTCATTTGCGGCAGCGCCTTTCGCTGCAGGAAGTCGTCGATGCCGTGTATGAAGGATTGCTTCAAGGGCAGCAGGCCTTCGGCGTGGCCACCGGATTAATCCTATGTTGCCTACGCCACGAATCGGCTCAACGCAGTATGGAAATCGCGAAGCTTGCGCTGGCCAACCGGGACAAAGTCTGCGGGCTCGATCTTGCGGGTGACGAAGCACGCTTTTCCGGTGCGGCTCACGCCGAAGCGTTTGCACTGGCGAAGCACGAGGGACTTCGCCGGACCGTACACGCAGGCGAAGCGGCCGGTGCCGAAAGCATCCGAGAAGCACTCGATCTATTGGGAGCGGAACGCATCGGCCATGGCGTCCGCATTGAAGAATCGCCCGAGGTGGAAGAGATCGCGAGAACCGCGGCGGTCACCCTGGAGATGTGCCCGCTGTCGAATGTGCAGACGCGGGCCGCAACATCGCTCACGAATCATCCGCTTGAGCGGCTGCTGCGCAAGGGGCTACGAGTCACCGTGAGCACCGATGCGCGAACGGTGTCGGCCACCAGCGTAAGCGCGGAATTCGACCGACTGGCGAAAACGATCCGCTGGGGCCCGGACGAATTTTGGCGCTGCCAACACTATGCGGCCGACGCTGCCTTTGTATCGCCGCAAGCTCGAGTCCTCTTGACGAAACAGTTCGCCGAAGCAGGTTCCGCGAACGCCACCCCGGGGCGCTAACCGTCCTGGGACGCAATTCCAGCTCGCAGGTTATATCAGAAGTAACTACCTCGTACTAGACCGCACTGCCGCAAACCTCCAAAATAATCCTTGCATTCTGTTTTACTAATAGGTATTTTACTTCTCCGTCAATAAGAGGCGTGCCGAGTCTATGTCTCGTTCGACGCAAAAATGACGACCAAGGGAAGGTGACTCATGCTAATGAAAGCACGGGAGCGCTGGAACTGCACGAATCCGGCCTGCGGCTGTCAAGTGGTCGTGGAGATAGGCGGAGAGGTGGATGGGCAAAATCCGCGTTGCGCTTGCGGCGGGGTGATGAAGAAAAAATACACTTCAGCCGTTTTCGCATACCTGGATTTTCTTCACCCTGAAGAGCCGGTCGGCGCGCACGTTGTACCGCAAAGGTGAGCATGGCGAACACCCTTGCAAATTCCCTTACCGGCATTCAGCCGGTGTCGCCGTTGGTCGCCCGGGGCGGAGCGTTACGCACCTTCGGAGGTCTCGCCCTCCTGCTCGCGGTGATCCTGTCCGTTCTCGGCGCGTATTTGATCGAAGACCAGTTTACGAATCCGCTCGCCTCACAGCCGCTCGGATTGTTCGCAGCTGCCTTCCTGCTCGCAACTGCAATGGCTTTGGTGTATGAGCTAGTTCAACTACCCACAAGCATTTGGTGGACGGGGAACGAGACAGCCTTAATATCGCGGAGCGCGATAGCACGGGTCCACGTCCCCGATCGACGGGTTCCCAGCGCGACAAAGAATTCGAATCTGGCGTCGCCTGCCCCGGCACCACCGGTTCCCGTACCCAATCAGTGGGCTTCGACCGTAGCGAACAGTCCGACTCCCGCGACAGTGCCCAGCCCAGCACCTCCAGTCCGTGTTGCAGATCAATGTCCTCCGAGCCTGGCCAAGCCCCCGGCAGCAGCACCAATGCCAGCAGCGTTATCTGCCAGGACAACGTCAGCATCACCACGGCCGTGAAAAGCAGCGTGACCACGTTGCTGACGAGGCCCGCCAGGGTCCCGGCGAAGGCCCGTTGGGCGCCGATCACGTCGTTGTTGAGCCGGGAGACCAGTGCGCCGGTCTTCGTCCGGGTGAAGAAGGCGACTGGCATCCGCTGCACGTGATCGAAGACCGCTGTGCGCAGGTCGAGGATCAGCCCCTCGCCGATCCGGGCGGAGTACACCCGACCGGCCAGGCCCAACGCCGCGGTGAGTACGGCGATAACCG
>Ga0137412_10003483_pt1 | contig 12546 bp, 13 predicted proteins | sample CZODoug2_1_16fun_FD_122160 | JGI IMG/M metagenome (GOLD analysis project Ga0137412, IMG submission 122160) | Vadose zone soil fungal communities from Angelo Coast Range Reserve, California, USA - CZODoug2_1_16fungal (Hybrid Assembly) | ecosystem: Environmental > Terrestrial > Soil > Vadose zone...
GCAACTCTGCGGCCCGAACGCGGCTTTGCGTTGCACCCCAATTCCAAATGGGAAGATTCAGCGCAGCAACAGCGGAGTAGCCGAGATTGGAATACTTTGTGCTATTGGGTGGGGGAGTGGAGCCGTTCACCGCGTATTGCGGCGCGTCAATTCCGTAAAAATAATCGAGGGTGACCGTGGGGAGATATCCCGCACGGGCGGCGTTGACTTCGTGAACCGCGGCTTGCGTGGCCGCCAGCGCGGCTCGGATATCGGGATTCCCTTGCGCGGCTTGCGCTTCAAATTCCGGTTGCGGAGGCAGCGCCACATTTCCGTGCAAGTCGTCGCCAATTTCAAACTTGTCATTGAAATCGGGGAAGAGGAGCACGGCAAGGTCCAGACGGGCATTCAACAATCCGAGTTTTGCTTCCTGGAGCTGGCGGCGACGGTCCTGCGCTTGCAGGTCCGCCTTGATGACGTCGGAATGGGCCACTTCCCCGCCCTTTTCAAGGGCCAGGGTGAGTTGCAGAAACTTTTCTCCGGCATCCGCGGTGCGTGCGGCGGACTCGAGTTTCTTTTCCGCGGCCGCGGCAGCGAAGTAGTTCATCACCACCGTCACCACTAGCCCGCGAGAAGCAACTTCTGCCTTGGCTTTCGCGGCCGCGGCCAGTGCCGCCGAACTGCGATAGTTCTCCCACGACGCCAGGTCCAACAGTTGATGGACGTTTCCCTGGCTGATGTACTCGTGGGTGCCATTGTTAGCGATGAAAACCACTCCAACCGCTGGGTTCCGGTTACCCTGGGTATAAATGGCCGAAGTGGTGAAATTGACGCCGGGCAGCAAGGCGTCGCGCGTCTGGGCCCGGGTTTCGCCGGCGACTCGGGCAGATGTTACGACGGAGTTGTATGTTGGCTCATTCTTGCGAGCCAGCGCGAGGGCGTCCTGCAAAGTTAGGCGGAGCGGCGCTCCGGGAGTTTGCGAACTTGGGGTAGCCGCCTGCTTCTGTTTAGCCACCGCTTCGGGCTGAGGCGCCGGCGCGTCTGGTTGCTGGCCTGCGCAAACATCCGCTGTAAGCGCTATGCTGCCCAACAGCAGTGCGATTAGTCCGAAATGAAGTTTCCGATGCAATTTGCTTCCCTCAACGAACCGTTCTCTCTTTTGCATGAGCTTCTTTTGCATGACCTTGTAACGCCCGTCCCTCCGTTACGGCTTGCTTGAGTCCTGTTTCTTTTCCTTGGCCTCGCTGGCGGCATTTTCCTTCTCGACGCTCACGATCGAGCCGTCAATCGCGCTCACCTGGACTTCGGTAATGTCCTTCTGGCCGGTTGCGCGAATGTCGAACGAATAGACGAGCTTGCCGTTTTCCTTTTCCAGCTCTTCTTCCTGGATCTCGCCGGGGACTTTTTTCAGCGCGGTGGCGCGCGCCTCTTCGATGGAAATCTTCGCATCCTTCTTGAGCGCGGCGGGAATCTTCGATTTCTTGGGGGCTGGAGTTTGTGCCCCGGCCGCGACGCACAATCCGACCGCCAAGAATCCGGCAACTATTCCTCGTATCAACGTGTTTTTCATCTCTGCCTCCATTCCAAATTGCACATAGTTTTGGGAACGAACTTGGCCGCTCTTCCTATGCCCAAGTTATCGAGGGGGAGATAAACGCACGATTAACCGGAAATCGCGTTGCGATTGGGCGCGGGAAGATAGGCGGTAAATGTGGTTCCGGAGCTATTGGATTGGGTAAGTTCCAGGCGGCCGTGGTGGGCTTCGGCGATCCAGCGGGCGATCGAGAGGCCGAGGCCGGCGCCGCCGGTATCGCCCTCGGCGCGCGAGCGGGCTTTGTCCGCGCGGAAGAACCGCTCGAAGATTCGCGACTGAAGGTCGGTGGGAATTCCGGGACCGGTGTTGGAGACGCGCACGATGTAGGAATTTGTGTCGAGACGGCAGTCTACGTTGACCATGCCGCCAGCGGGTGTGTACTTGATGGCGTTGTCGAGGAGGTTCAGGAGCATGCGGCGGAGTAGGTCTTCGTCGGCGTGGAGAGGAAGCTCCGGCTGGATCGAAGAGGTGAGCGTTACGCCTTTGGCGATGGCGAGTGAGCGCGTGCGGCGGAGGACGTCGGAGGCCAATTCATCGAGGTAGAGATCGCGAGGTTTCAGGGGGTATTGGCCTGCGTCGGCGCGGGTCAGCGTGAAGAGGTCTTCGATAATGTGCGCGAGGCGATGCGATTCGTCGCGCAAAATTGCGAGTGTCTCGCGGTATTCCTCGGGCGGACGATCGGGGCGGGATAGGGTGACTTCGGTTTCGCCTTGCAGGATGGCAACCGGAGTGCGGAGTTCGTGGGAGGCGTCGGCTACGAAGCGGCGCTGCTGCTCGAAAGATTTTTCCAGGCGATCGAGGAGTTCGTTGAAGGAAAGAGCGAGGGTGCCGAGTTCGTCGCGGGGATTGGAAACTTCGAGGCGTTCGCTGAGGCGGGCGGCGCCCATGCCGCGAGCCTGGGTGGCCATATCGGTTACCGGGGCGAGGCTTTTTCTGGCGAGGAAATAGCCGCCGGCGCTGGCGAGGAGCAGAGCAATGGGGATGATCCAGTAAAAGGTGTGGCGAATGTCCTCCATGATTTCTTTTTGCGGATGGAGGGATTGCAAGATCACAAGGGAGACGGCGCGGTCTTCGGGTTCCAGGAGGCGCGAATAGCCGCGGAATCCATTTTTTCCGCCAGGAACATTTTGGAATGTGCCTGCGCCAGCCGTTGTGGCGGCATGGGCCAAGGCGAGAAATTCTTTAGAGGCGAAAATCACGGGACTGAAGTGCTCGAGCCCACCGCGGAGCACGGGCAAATCCAGGGAGCTGAGAATCACGTGGCCGTGATCGTCGACGATTGCGAAGATGACGTCGCGAAAACGGTGTTCGATCATGGCTACCCGAGCAGCTTCTTTCCTTGGGTCATCCCCCGTAGCGTCCTTCAACTCGGCGTTGAATGTGGTTACAAAGGTGTCGCTCAATTCAAGGAGATTGCTGTCCGTGCTTTGCAGGCTGTTGTGCCAGTAGAGAAAGTAGGTGAGGCCCGCGAGCACAACCAGGAAGAGGCCGAGGAGGCCGCTGTACCAGAGGGTCATGCGGGAGCGGACGGAGTCAAGCATGGGATTTTTTCGCTCCGCCGGAATTTTGCGCGGCGTTCTTTTTGCCGGGCGCTTCGTTGTCGCAGAGGACATAGCCGCTGCCGCGGCGAGTTTGCAGGAGAGGCTTGCCGGCTTCCTCGCCCAGTTTTCGGCGGAGACGGTTTACGTAAACTTCGATCAGGTTGGAAAAGGGATCGAAGGTTTCGTCCCAGACATGTTCGGCGATTTCGGAACGGCCGATTACGCGGCCGGCATTGCGGGCGAAATATTCGAGTAGCGCGTATTCCTTGGCGGTGAGTGGAATCGAGCGGGTGCCGCGTTTCGCGGTTTGCGAGCCTGTGTCCAGTTCGAGATCGCCTACGACGATTCGCGGGGGACGGAGTTCGTTGGGGCGGCGAAGAAGGGCGCGCAGGCGGGCGAGGAGTTCGCGGAATTCGAAGGGCTTGGTGAGGTAATCGTCGGCGCCGGAATCGAGGCCTTTGATGCGGTCGTCAACGCCGTCTTTCGCGGTGAGCATCAGAATGGGAGTGCGCTTGCCGCCGGCGCGAATGGCTTTGCAGACGGCGAAGCCGTCCATGCCGGGGATCATGACGTCGAGGACGATTAAATCGTAATCGTTGATTTCGGTTTGGTAGACGGCGTCGTTTCCGTTTTCCACGACGTCGACGGCGTAGGACTCTTCGCGCAGGCCTTTGGCGACGAAACGGGCGATGCGCGCGTCGTCTTCGACGAGGAGAAGTCGCATGCCCGTATCATACGGCAATTCTTCACCAGACAAACCAGTGGCGTATTTTACGGCAGTGTCCTAATTTGACGCGTGGGGGTGTTCCAGAAAGGAGAACTCTGTGGGCGCAAAAGAGAAAATGAGTTCGATTGGCCGGCCAGTGCCGGAGTTGCCGGTCGCTGATGTCGAACGCGCACAACAGCATTACAGAGATGCACTCGGCTTTGAAATTGGATGGCTTTACCCAGGCAAGGAAATTGGGGCCGTGTCGCGCGGTAATGTGGCGATATTCTTTCGGAAGAGGAAGCCGCCGTTCGAACCTGCCGTTCACTGGGTGTTCGCCGAAGATATCGATGCGACGTACCAGGAACTGAAGTCATCGGGCGCGAACATCGTGGATCCTCTGGAAAAAAAGCCTTGGGGATTACGGCAATTCACCCTGGAGGATCTGGACGGGAACCTCTTTTATTTTCACCATGATTAACCAAACGGCGTATACGCCAGATTCAAATTAGGACGCTACCTATTTTGACGCCGGATTACCGGGTGCCCGCACCTTTCGCGAGGGACGCTGGGATCACCGTTTCGTCCGGCTGGGTCCACACCGGTTTGCCGTCCTTGAACTCTAATTTCTTCATCGTAATTCGGACTTGGTTCTTGTCCACTTCCACCAGCAAATAGTGGTAATTGATTCCCGGATCCTTGTAGAGATCGTCGGCCTTTCGAGCAATGGGGTAGGCGTGCGCTCCCCCGCCCCCGGTTACGAAATAGACTACACCGTTGTGTTCATGCCGCTCGTAGTTGTGGACGTGTCCATTGAAGACCACAAATCGCGCCCGGGCCTGCTTCTGTTTTTCTTCCAGGAATGCGGCAAGACCCATTTCCTTATCTCGCGCGGAGTGCCCGCCGCCGAAAGCTTTCTCATCGGACGAACTGGTGTATGGGGGGTGATGAAATACAAAGAATACGAAATCAAGATTCGAAGCGAGATGATCGATTTGGCCGTGCAGCCATTCACCCTGCGGCCCGGTGAGTTCGTCGAGCGCGCTATCCAGGACCAACATCAGTGAGTTTCCAATCCGCACGGAGTAGAAGCGGCTTTCTTCGATCGCCGGGAAACGTGCAAAATAGTTTCCCAGCGCGGTTTTTTGCTCTCCATGGAGATCGTGATTTCCCAGCGCGGGATAAACGACAATTTTATGGGCTTGCCAAAGGGAGGTTTCCGAGTCCCAAACCTGCCAGTCCTTTGGATTGTCGCCGGAATAGACAATGTCGCCACCGATGGATACGAAGGCCGGTTTCTCTTCGTCAATGGCCTTCACCAGAGTTTGCCGGACAACGGCATTCGCCGCTTCCGTGTCCGCGGGATCGTGGAATCGTGTATCCCCGAAGGCAACGAATCGAAACTGAGCAGGCACATCCAGTACCAGCGCCTCGTGATTGGATGTAAAAGGCGGTTGATCGGCGGAGCTCGCCCCGCAGGACGGCAATGCCACAACGGCAAGGACGAAAAAGCAGACAAACCAAAAACGAAGGTTAGGAGTCATGGTTCGACGAGACTAATTCAAATTCAGGAATTTGCGGTTAAAGGTTTTTCAGATTCCGCCATCGCCAACATCGCGCGGTTATTTGTGGCGGATATCGATCGGGGCGCGGGTACGGTCGAGCGGGAAGACCTGGATTTGCCACTTGACCGGGACTGAGGTGGGGACGTAGCACATGGTTTTGTCGCAGGCTTGATATTCAAGCTTCCCGGTGATCGGAATGCTCTTCCCGTCTTTCCCGAGCGAACCCCAGAATCCCGCACTGGTGTTCACATTCACTTCTTGACTGATGCGGAATTTACCTTCGTATACCGGCACTTTTTCCTTGATCGCCGGTAAATACAAAGTCATGGAGGAAGGATATTCCACGGAGCCGAACATCAGGTCCGGCGTGGCGTCGAGCACCAGTTTAACGGGCCTGTAACCCTGCGTGCCGGGCGCGTAAACGTGCACGTCAGGTGGCAACTGCACGTCCGCGTAAACAGTGATGCGCGTTCCCGGCACTCCCGTGCGGTCGGATTGCTCCAACGCCAGCTTCAGGTGCGGGGCATCTACGGTGTCGGTGACTTCCTGGCCGAGTTCGGGGAAAAGTTTCGCGATGATGCTGTTGCCGGTGAGGCGTTCGCGGTATTTGGCTTCGAAGAATTTTTCCTTAATGACGCCGTTGCTATCGATAAAGAAATAGCCGGGGCGGGCGAATCCTTTTTGCATGCCTGTGGCTTCGTGATTAAAGACGCCGTAGGCTTTGATGATTTTGGAATCTGGATCCGCGAGCATCGGATACTCGATTTTGTGGCGGTCGGCGAAGAATTTCAGGATTTCTTCGGAGTCGTAGCTGATGGCGGCGAACTTTACGCCCTGCTTTTCGAATCGGGGATACGCGCTTTGCAGCTGGACCAGCTGCCCTTTGCAGAAGGGTCACCAGTCGGCGGAGCGGAAGAAGAGAAGAACCGTGCCGTTCTGGCCTTTGAGAGTTTCGAGTGTTTGTACATGGCCGAATTCGTCGCGGGCGGAAAAGTCGGGGGCTTTTTGGCCAACGGCGAGGCCGATGGACATGGGTCCGGCGGACGCGACATTGATCGTGTCTTCGTCGAGAGCGCCGTGGATGGTGACGGTGTCGCCGAGATGGCCGGTGACTTTGTCCTGCGGCTCAAGCGAGTACATCACGCGGTTGGTGTCGTCGTAGAGAGCGATTTTTGCGCCGGGGACGTTTTTGAAGCACTCGGGAGATTCGTTGAAGGCTTCGTCGGCGTTGCAGGCGCTGGTTACGAGGACGCCGGACCAGGAGCCGGTTTTCGGCGGATTGTTCTGTCCGGCGAGGGCGAGCGAGGCCAGGGAAAGAGTTGCGCCCGCGTAGAAGAGAAGGTGTTTCGTGATCGAATTATTTGCAGGCGCGAGCATTGATTTCGCCCTTCGATTCATTTTTGGATTCCGACGCACTATACGCCGGGCAATCTGGCCGTGCAAGTTGCGAGCGAGACGTTTGATTCGATTGATCCGCAAAAGTTACGGTGCCGCGGCAAAATTCACAGAAATTGGGTTCAGCGGCTCCAGATGGAAGCCGAGTGTTTCGCCGGGTTGCACCCATATGGGTGGGGTGATGGAGCCCGCGATGATGATCTCTCCGGCTCGAAGGGTTTCTCCAAAATGCGCGAGGAGATTTGCGACGTGACTAACATTGGCGATGAGTTCGCCGGTCAGAGCTTCAAGGTCGGAAGTGCTGGCCATTTCCGTGCCATTGCGAAAGACACGCGCATTCAGACCTGACAAGTTTCCTCCCGCGAGCTTCGTGCCGAAACCTCCGAGGATTACGCGACGCTGGTAGATATTGCGGGCCAGAGTGCCTTCCACATCGTCGGATGGATGATCCACGTCGGCGAGTTCGATTGCGGGGCCAAGACCTGCGATTACACCCATTGTGGTTTCTCGGTCTGCTCCCGAAGCCAAATCTTTTTCCAGATAGACTGCGAGTTCGGGTTCGGCGGCTGGTTTTTTCCAGCCGGCGAAGGAGAACGTGGAACCAGATGCGACCACCGCGTCGGCCATCAGAAATCCGACCAGCGGCGCGTTGATGCGCAATCTTTCGAGAGCCGCGGGGCCGCCAAAGGCGAGCTTCCAGCCGAGCGGCTTCTTTCCCGCGGCGAGCATTTCGCGACGCCAGCGAAGTTGCCGCTGCATTCCGCTTTTGATTCGCGGGTCTTCCCAGGCAATTGGAGAGGCAGTTGGCATTTTGAAAATCGGCGCTTCGATCAGTAGCCCTCTGGGGGAATTTCGTAGCCTGCGGCTTCCAGCGAGCCCGCGCCGCTCCATCCCCAGACGAGGACGACGTTTTCGGTGCCGGTGTTGTCGAAGCCGTGCCAGTGGCCGCGGGGCGTGAAAATGACGTCGCCTTTTGAGGATGCTTCGCGGCCGGTGTCGGTGTAGATGAAGCCGCTGCCTTGAATCACGATGAAGAATTCGTCGCAGTTTGGGTGGCGGTGCTTGTCGTGGCGTGCGCCGGGGGGAAGGACCGTCCAGCCGATCAAGAGTTTGTCGGAGCCGGCGGTTTTCTGGTCGATGAGGAACTGGACTTGCATGTTGATCCAGCCGTCTTCTTCGGTGAGGCCGCCAACTTTCGGCACATCGCGAAGATTGGTGCGATACGGTTTCATTTGGACATTCCTCCCAAGCGGCGGTAGACCTCGTAGACGGTGACGAAATCGTGGTGGGCGAGACCGAGGCCGCGGCAGGCGTTGAGCATTTCGTTGGCAGCGGCGCCGAGGGGAACAGGGACGCCCATTTTTCTGCCGAGGTCCAGCGCGAGCAGCATGTCTTTTTGCTGGAGATTGACGTCGCCGTAAGTGGCGTCGGAGATGTGGCCATCGAGAATCAGCGGCGCGCGGTAGGCGATTACCGGCGACGCGACCACGCTTTTCAGCATGGCATCCACGGCTACTTCGCGCGGCACACCGCCTTTTTCCGCGAGCGCGACACCTTCGCAGAAGCCGATCACTTCGATCACCAGGGTCATGTTGAGCGCGACTTTGAGCTGGACCGCGAGGCCCTGTGCCCCAATGTAGGTCACTTTCGGACCGATCGCGAGGAGCACGGGTTGCACTCGATCGAAAGCTTCCTTGCCGCCTCCGACCATCACGGAAGCATTCCCTTTGCCGATGGTCAGCGTGGTGCCGGAAATCGGCGCATCCATCATGATGAGGCCGGCTTTGGAGAAAGCCGCGCCAACGGTGCGGCTGGCATCCGGATCGATCGTGCTCATGTCCAGATAGATGGAGCCTTTGCGCAGGCCGGAGATGATTCCATTTTCACCGAGGGCGAGAGACATCACCGCTTCCGAATTGGTGACAATCGTGAACACGATTTCGGATTCGGCCGCGAGTTGTTTTGGGGATTCCGCCCAGGTCATGCCCAGTTTGAAGAGGGGCGCCGCTTTTTCTTTTGTGCGGTTCCAGCCGGATACCTGGTGCCCGGCGGCAAGAAGGCGCGGGACGATGGCCTGGCCCATGTCGCCGAGGCCGATAAATCCGAGTTTCACGGCACACCCCCAGTTCTTGATTTGCTCGAGCCGCTTCGAAATGCCCGGCTGGCGCTAGTGTTTCAGATGCTTGTCGAAATAATCCATGAAGATCTGGAAGGTCTTCTGCTGGATTTCATCCGGCTTGTACGAGCCGTCCGGCTGATTGAGGATGAAAACATAGCCGTGCACCGGGTGGTCGAAGCTGGCCCATTGTACGTCTTTGCCGGCTTCTTTCATCCATTCGTAGGTTAGCTTGAAAATTCCCTGCTGGTGGTCGGTGTCGCGGCCGAAAATCAGGATCGGCGTGTGGATGCGTTGGATGCGTTCCATGGCTTCGGGTTTGTTGGCGTTTTTTCGGGCTACTTCGATGTCGTTGTACTGGATCTCGTTGTCTTTTCTTGGGGCGGTAGGGCCGGTGTTGACGGTAAGAAATTCGTGGTCGGCGGGTTCGATGCAGACTCCGGCGGCGAAATCGTATTCGCTTGAGGCTTTCATGATCATTTCTCCGCTGTGGCTGACGCCCATGGCGCCTACGGCATTCTTGTCGATGTACGGAACCGTTTGGAGATATTTGATGATGGCGATGAGGTCCTCGTGGTCGAGCGTCGGGCCGGACTTCAGCATGCGGCGGTCGCCGCTGATGCTGTCGGGAAGATTTTGGGGCGGCTTGGAGCTTTCGTAGGCGTAGGGAATTTCGTTGCGATAATTCACAGTGACCACCACGTAGCCCCTGGCGATCATGCGGTCCTGCATTTGTGCCAGGCGCTCGGAAAGTTGTTCAACTTTCTTCATGCCTTCGCGGCCTTCGCCCCAGCCCATGGTGATGGCGGGGAACGGGCCGTTGCCTTTCGGTTTGCGGACGAGGATGGGGACATAGATTTCATCGCGGGTGAGGACGAAAGTGTAGTCGCCGGGGATGTCGGAACCCTTGATCGCTTTGCTGGCCACGACGTAACCGTGTGGTGGGATGGCTTCGGCTGCTTCGCGGCCTGTGCTGAGCTGTGCTCGGACGTTAACGGTGCCTGATGGCAAAAACAGTGGCGCGGTAAGCACGATCCCTAACCCGAACAAGATTGTCTTTAAGATAGAACGCATCCTTCACCTCAATTCACGATTTGGAGCGAGTGGCTGCTCTAGCAAAATATGATCTGCGGATTGTGGTTCTACCACCTGACCTTTTGCCACGTCAACCCTTTTTGCTGTATCCTCCGTCGGCAGCAATCGAGTTCGAAGCAATCTTCCGGCTTTCTTGGAGGCACCTTGAAATCATTTCGCTCCCTTTATTTTTCTGTCCTAGTGGTGTTTGGCATTGTTCCTGGACTTCACGCGCAAGCAGGGACGGCTTCGGAGCCTCCCCGGCCGCTGGTCTTGACGGAGGCGATTGCTACACCCGGCGTGCAGGGACGATTTGACCATTTCGGATTTGACGGCAAGAACCAGTTGTTTGTGGCCGCCCTTGGCAACAATACCGTCGAGGTGATCGACATCAGCGCGCGCTTGCGGTCGCATACGATTACGGGGATTCCGAATCCTCAAGGCGTGGTTTATGCGCCAGACGCGAAGAAACTTTTTGTGGCCAGCAGCAAGGGGAAATTGCGAATTTATGGCGGTGAAAATTTTGATTTGGTGAAGGAAATTGATTTTCATGGCGACGTGGATAACTTGCGCTATGATCCCGCGACTCACCGGGTGTACGTGGGATTTGGCGAAGACGAGACCGGCGCGATCGGCATGGTGGACGCGACATCGAACGAGCGCTTGCCGGAGGAATACAAACTTGGCGCGCATCCGGAATCGTTTCAGCTGGAAACCGCCGGGCCGAACATCTATGTGAACCTGCCGGACTTGAAGCAGATTGCGGTGATCAATCGAAAAACCGGGGCGATTGCGCGGTGGCCGATGACGCTGGAGCACAATTTTCCGATGGCGCTGGACGAAGCGGATCACCGGTTGTTTGTGGCGACGCACGAGCCGGCGCGCATGGCCGTTTTTGATACGAATAGCGGCCACACCGTGGCTGAATTTCCGTGTGTGCAGGATGCGGATGATGTTTATTACGATTCGGGGAGAAAAAGAATCTATATTCCCGGCGGCGAGGGATACATCAGCGTGTTTCAACAGACGGATGCGGATCACTATCAGTTGCTGGCGAAAGTTCCCTCGACACTTGGCGCGCGCACGGCTGGTTATTTTGGGAAAGGGCACAAAGGGTTCGACCGGTTCTTTTTAGGGGTGCCGCCGCGCGCGGATCATGGCGCGGAAATCTGGATTTACACCGTTCAGGACTGAAATTTTCTTAAAGACAAGGCCTGACAGCGCTCCCTCAGGTTACGTTCGGAAAGTGTTACCTCCCTGCTCCACCGCGCCTTGAGAGGTCTGTTATCTGTACCAATTCTTGGGTGTCTGCGGATTCCCAGGAAGCTTGGCACCATTTCGGGGCGGCTTAGTGATCGCGCCAGCCTGAAGAAGACCCAACTTACCTCAACTGGCTCTCTTTTGCTGGAGATACAGGACATCTTCGAGAAGCCGAGGGTTGGCGTGTTCGCCGTGTATCAATAATTCCGCTGAGGCGAAGCAAGGAAATGGTTGACAAGCCGCTTCGTATGATGGTACAGCGGCTATACCTATTGTGCGGGGTCTACTCCCGAACAGGGGATTTTACAGGGGTGTGTAATGTCGAATTGTGTCAAATTGAAGAAGTTCTTCGGACTCTTGGCTCTGATTTCTGCCGCGCTTCTTCTTTCCCTTCCGGCCTTCCCTCAGGGAAACACCGGACGCATCCTGGGCACCGTCACTGACCAGTCCGGCGGCTACGTCGGAGGCGCGACCGTTACGGTCACCGACGTGGCTCGGGGAGTTTCGCAAACACTAACGACCGATTCGGACGGGGCCTACGTGGCCCTCAACCTCGTGGCTGGCACCTACACGGTCCGCGCCTAATTTAAGGGTTTCAAGGCCTTTGAGCGGAAAAACATCCTTGTCGAAGTCGGCAAGGATCTGCACAATACCCTGGCGCAGCTGCACACCAGTTTCCCGGTGGGTATCGAAGTGACCCAGATCACCGATCAGCCGGCGGTGGTGCACGTGGCGGTGGGCGAGTTTCTGCGCTCGCTCAGCGAGGCGGTGATCATCGTGCTGGTGGTCAGCTTCTTCAGCCTGGGGCTGCGCACCGGCATGGTGGTGGCGCTGACCATACCGTTGGTGCTGGGCGTGACCTTCGTCGCCATGAAGTACGCCGGCATCGAGCTGCAGAAGATTTCGCTGGGCGCGCTGGTGCTGGCCCTGGGCCTGCTGGTGGACGATGCCATGATCTCGGTGGAGATGATGGCGCGCAAGCTGGAGGAGGGCTACGACAAACTCAGGGCGGCGTCCTTCGCCTACACCTCCACCGCTTTCCCGATGCTCACCGGCACGCTCATCACTGCCGCCGGTTTCCTGCCGGTGGGCCTGGCCAAGTCCTCGGCCGGCGAGTACACCTTCTCGATCTTCGCCGTGGTCGGCATGGCGTTGCTGATCTCCTGGTTCGCCTCGGTCTATTTCACCCCCTTCATCGGCCACTGGCTGCTGAAGGCGCATCCGCAGGAGCCGCATACGCTGTTCCAGTCGCCGTTCTACCGGCGCCTGCGCAGCGTCATCGACTGGTGCGTGGAGCATCGCTGGAAAGTGATCGT